>Ga0302311_10008776_pt1 | contig 10147 bp, 7 predicted proteins | sample III_Palsa_N1_3_FD_200449 | JGI IMG/M metagenome (GOLD analysis project Ga0302311, IMG submission 200449) | Peat permafrost microbial communities from Stordalen Mire near Abisko, Sweden - III_Palsa_N1_3 | ecosystem: Environmental > Terrestrial > Soil > Palsa > Peat permafrost | place: Sweden...
CTGCCATGTCCGCGACGCCGGGGGCGAGGTGGTGATCGTCTCGTCCGATAAGGATTTGATGCAGTTGGTCGGCGACCAGGTGTCGATGTTCGACCCGATGAAGAACATCCCCATCCGCGCCGCCGAGGTGGCGGAGAAGTTCGGGGTGACGCCGGACAAGGTGGTGGACGTGCAGGCCCTGTGCGGCGACAGCGTCGACAATGTGCCGGGGGCGCCGGGGATCGGCATCAAGACAGCCGCCCTGCTGATCAACGAATACGGCGATCTGGATACGCTGCTGGAGCGGGCCGGGGAGATCAAGCAGGACAAGCGCCGCCAGACCCTGATCGATTTCGCCGACCAGATCCGCCTGTCGCGGGAGCTGGTCCGGCTGGATTGCAACACCCCCCTGCCGGCGCCCATCGACGACCTGGTGGTGCGGGAGCCGGACACGCCGGTGCTGCTGAAATTCCTGGAAGACATGGAATTCCGCACCCTGACGCGGCGGGTGGCCGAGGCCGCCGGCGCGCCGGCGCCCGAACCCAAGCCCAAGGCCGCGCCGACGCCGGCCGGACCCATCGACACCACCGCCTATACCTGTGTTCGCGACGTCGAGACCCTCGACCGCTGGGTCGCGCGGGCGACGGCGCTTGGCCTGGTGGCTTTCGACACCGAGACCGACGCCCTGTCCTCGGCCAATGCCGGGCTTTGCGGCGTCTCATTGGCCCTGGCGCCGGGCGAGGCCTGTTACATCCCGGTGGGGCACTGCGAGTCGGATGGCTTGCAGCTGGAAATCTCGGCCGACCTTGACCAGATTCCCCTGGATGAGGTCATCGCCCGGCTGAAGCCGATGCTTGAGGACCCCGCGGTTCTGAAGGTGGCGCAGAACGCCAAATACGACATCGGCGTGCTGAGCCGCTACGGCATCGACGTCGCCCCGATCGAAGACACCATGCTGATCTCCTATGTGCTGGAGGCCGGCCTGCACAACCACGGCATGGACGAGCTGTCCAAGCTGTGGCTCGACCATCAGCCAATCAGCTTCAAGACCGTCGCCGGGACCGGCAAGGCGCAGAAGAGTTTCAAGCATGTGCCGCTGGATCCGGCCACCTGCTACGCCGCCGAGGACGCCGACGTCACCTTGCGGCTTTATAATGTGCTGCGCCCGCGCCTGGCCGCGGAAGGCCTGCTGACCGTCTATGAGACCCTGGAGCGGCCGATGCCGCCGGTGCTGGCGGCGATGGAAAACGCCGGGATTCGCATCGATCCGGACCAGCTGCACCGGCTCAGCCACGACTTCTCCATGCGGATGGCCGATTTCGAGGCCGAGGCGCAGAAGCTGGTGGGCCGGCCCTTCAACCTGGGCTCGCCCAAACAGATCGGCGAAATCCTGTTCGGCGAGATGAGCCTGCCGGGCGCCAAGAAGACCGCATCGGGGGCCTGGGGCACCGACGCCAGCATGCTGGAGGAGCTGGCCGCCCAGGGCCACGCCTTGCCGCGCATCCTGCTGGACTGGCGCCAGCTGTCGAAACTGAAGGGCACCTATACCGACAATCTGATCCAGGCGGTGGCCCCGCGCACCGGCCGGGTGCACACCTCCTATGCCCTGGCCTCGACCACCACCGGGCGACTGTCCTCCAACGATCCGAACCTGCAGAACATCCCGGTGCGGACCGAAGAGGGCCGCAAGATCCGCAAGGCCTTCATCGCCGATCCGGGCAATGTGCTGATCAGCGCCGACTACAGCCAGATCGAACTGCGGCTGCTGGCCCACATCGGCGACATCCCGCAGCTGAAGCAGGCGTTCAAGGATGGCCTCGACATCCACGCCATGACCGCCTCGGAAATGTTCGGCGTGCCGATCGAGGGCATGCCCTCGGACGTGCGGCGGCGGGCCAAGGCGATCAACTTCGGCATCATCTACGGCATCTCGGCCTTCGGGCTATCCAACCAGCTGTCGATCCCGCGCGAGGAGGCCGGCGCCTATATCAACACCTATTTCGAACGCTTCCCCGGCATCCGCGACTATATGGATCGGACCAAGGCCCTGGTGCGCGAGCAGGCCTTTGTCACCACCATCTTCGGCCGGCGGGTCAACATCCCCGACATCCGGGGCGTCACCCCCGCCCATCGGCAGTTCGCCGAGCGGGCGGCGATCAATGCGCCGATCCAGGGGGCGGCGGCCGACATCATCCGCCGGGCGATGATCCGCATGCCCGGCGCGCTGAAGGAGGCGGGCCTTTCGGCGCGAATGCTGCTGCAAGTGCACGACGAACTGGTGTTCGAGGCGCCCGCCGCCGAAGCCGACGCGGTCTGCGCCCTGGCCCGCCAGGTGATGGTGGGCGCCCCCGAGCCGGCCGTGGCCCTGACCGTGCCGCTGGAAGTCGAGGCCCGCGCGGCCGCCAATTGGGACGAGGCGCATTAGGGGCGATGGCAAGTTTCTCAATTCCTCCCCCGATGAGGGAGGGGACCGCCCGAAGGGTGGTGGAGGGGGCCTCACCGCTACTGCGGCGCTTGACGATGACAGTCGCCCCCTCAGTCGGCTTTGCCGACTGCTCCCCCAGCGGGGGAGCAATGAAAGCAGAGTCTAGGCGCCTAAGCGGCCAGCCCCAGCGTTTGCAACATGGCCCGCACGCGGTTGACGGCTTCCGGGCTGCGCGCCAGTTCCGCGCGGGTTTCCGGCACTCGCAACAGCTTCAGCGCCTCGATCTTGGCGCGGTCGGCGGCGGGGCCCAGGGGCGCGGCCTCGCCGATGGCCAGGCGCAGCAGGGCGCTCAGCTTCTGCAGGGCCGTGGCGCCGGAACGGCTCAAGGTGACGGTCAGTTTGGCGTCGGCCTCGACCATGCCGCCCACGTCGCCCAGCTTGGCGACGATCGGCGCGACCTCTTCCGGCACGAAGCCGGCCCGTTGGACGGAGCGCTGCAGGTTGGCCAGGCTGGCCAGCTTGACGCCGGCGCTCTCGGGGGCCTCGCGCACGGAGGTCTCGAATCGCAGCGAGCCGACGGTGGCGGAAATCCAGCGGCTGGCGTGGCGCTTGTTCGATGGGCCGGTGACGTTTTCGGCCAGCCAGAGCAACTGCTCGACCTCGACCAGGGGCGTGCCACCCTTGTCGAGGTAGGACTCGACAAAGTCGCTGCGCACCAGCAGGCCGGAGCGGGCGATGAATACCTCCTGCACCTCTTCCAGGCTCATCAGCCGGCCCGCGGAGGCGGTGAGCACCATGGCCAGGGCGCGCAGGATGGCGATCTCGCCGGCGGCGTCGGTGGGCCGCAGGCGGCGCGGGCCGTTCAGCTCCTTCAGCACGCGCCGGGCGATGGCGGTGCGGACATGTTCGAAATGAGGGCCGTCCAGCCAGTTGGCGAGACGCGCGGCCGAGCTGTCCAGCGCCGGCATGACCCGCGCCACGGACGGCTCGATCCCGGTCAGCGCCTCCACCGTCTCGGCCGACGCCAATCGGGTCATCGCCGCCAGGGATCCGCCCAGGTCCAGGTCGGCGCCCAGCAGATCGTTCATGCCCGAGCGACCCGCCAGCACCTCGGCGAGGGGCTGTTCGATGACCTGCAACGCCAGACCTCGCGCCTGGGTCGACTGCGGCGCCGCGTCGGCGAGATCGAGCAACAGGTCCACCTTCTCGCTCCAGCGATCGCCGGCGGCGATGGCGCGGGCGACGCCGACGCCAAGAATGTAGAGCGGCTCAGGCTCAAGCATCGCCTTCTCGACGGCGGCGGCGAAGGATTGCGGCGTGATGTCCGGGAAGACGCCGCGCCGGGCGTCCTTGAACACCCGGTCGATGGCGGCCTGAACCAGGCGCTGAAAACTGCGGATGATCTCGTGCACCGAGGTTCCACGCGCCTGGGCCTCGGGGATGGCGATCTTCTGGATGGCGTGCTGCAGGTCCATGCCCGCCGCCTCCAGCCGCTCGATGAGGTCGGGACGATGCAGCAGTTCGAACGCCGTAACGCGATTGCGGGTCAGCCAGCCTTCCAGCAGGCGGCCAATGCGATCGCGGGCATGGCCGGTGTAGAGGTCTTGCGGCGAAACACAGAGCGGCTCGAAGTCCTCACGCACCTTGCGCTGCTTGTTCCGGTCAGGCTCACCCTTGGAGAAGATGGTGACGGTCTTGAACTCGCGACTGTCCTCGTCCAGCGTCTCCTTGGTCACCCGGACCGACACCGCCCGCTGTTCGTTGAGGGCCTCTTCAGCCTCCTCCAGCGCGCGGGTACGGTTCTCCGTCGCCAGCTCCAGCGTCCAGGACGAGGAGGGTTTTTTGCGAATGAAGACCTCGAAGTGAACCTGCTCGCGATCCATGCGACCCCGCATTTCGGAAGTTTGAGCATGGAGCATTAGGCTTAAGAGGACGTTGAAGGACCAGCGCCACAGTTTCGCCTACCATAATTGCTCCAAGGGCGCGCAATCATAAGCTATTGCTCGAAAGAGGACCTGGCCGGACTTCGAATGGCGAAAATCACTCTGATCGACGACGACGAGAACATCGTCACCTCCGTGTCCCTGGCGCTGGAAAGCCTCGGCCATCGGGTCAAGGGCTATTACGACGGCGCGTCGGGCCTGGCCGCCTTGGAGTCCGACCCGCCGGACCTGGCCATCCTCGACGTCAAAATGCCGCGCATGGACGGCATGGAGGTGCTGCGCCGGCTGCGCCAGACCTCCGAACTGCCGATCATCATGCTGACCTCCAAGGATGACGAGATCGACGAGATTCTCGGCTTCAACCTCGGCGCCGACGACTACATCCACAAGCCCTTCAGTCAGCGGCTGCTGATCGAACGGGTCAAGGCGGTGCTGCGCCGGGCGGACGCCGGCGAGGGTGAAATGACCCAGGCCCAGACCGCCGCACAGGGTTCCAAGGCGATCAAGCGCGGGCGGCTGACCCTGGACTCGGCGCGCCACGACTGCCTGTGGGACGACCGGCCGGTGAAGCTGACGGTCACCGAGTTCCTGCTGCTGCAGTCCTTGGCCCAGCGTCCTGGCTTCGTCAAAAGCCGCGACAACCTGATGGACGCCGCCTACGACGATCAGGTCTATGTCGACGATCGCACCATCGACAGCCACATCAAGCGCATGCGGCGCAAGTTCCGCCAGGTTGACCCCGAATTCGACGCGATCGAGACCCTCTATGGCGTTGGCTATCGATACCGCGAAGCCTGAGCCGCGCCGTCTCCCGAGCGAGAGGCGGGCGCGCGCCCGGCCCCTCGCGTGGCTGACGCCGCCCGGCTCGCGCCTGGGCCGGCTGATCATCGGGCTCAATCTGTTGGGCTTGGCCATCCTGATCGTCGGCGCCCTGGCGATGAATGAGCTAAGCAAAGGGCTGGTCAACGCCAAGATCGATTCTCTGAAGACCCAGGGGACCTCCCTGGTCAATGTCATCGAACAGGTGGCCACCCAGGGCGAGCCAGCGCCGGCGCTGGATCCCGAAAAGGCCCGCGACACCCTGCAGTTGCTGTACGTCGGCGCCCAGCAGCAGCAGTTGCTGTTCGTCGGCGCCCAGCAGCGGGCGCGGGTGTTCGACGCCCATGGCGGACTGGTCGCCGATAGCGACATCATCACCGACAAGGTCGACGCCAGCGCCCTGCCGCCGGCGCAGAGGCCCGGCGCCTTCCATCTGGCCTGGCCACGGTTCGCGCGCGGCGACAGCCCGGCGGCCGTCGCCAAGGCGCACGCCGACCTGGATCGGGAAGTTGGCGCGGCCTTGCAGGGCCATCCGGTCGAGGAGTTGCGCCGCGCATCCAACGGCGAGCGAGTTGTCTCCATCTCACTGCCGATCCACTATGTGCAGGATGTGCTGGGGGTGCTGACGCTGGAATCCGGCGACGTCGACCAGATCATCGCGGCCCAGCGCCGGGCGCTGTTGCCCTTCATCCTGATCGCCGTGGGGGTGTCGCTGACCTCCTCGGCCCTGCTCAGCCGGTTCATCGCCCTGCCGGTGCTGCGCCTGGCGCGGGCCGCGGACAGCGTCACCCTGGCGCGAGCCAGGGCCATCTCCCTGCCCGACATCGCCCGTCGCGACGATGAACTGGGCGACCTTGCCACCTCACTGGAGACCATGACCTCGGCGCTGTCGGAGCGGATGGACGCCATCGAACGGTTCGCCGCCGACGTGGCGCATGAGATTCGCAACCCGCTGACCTCGATCCGCTCGGCCGTCGAGACGCTGGACCTCGTTACCGATCCAGCATCGCGCGAGCGGCTGACCAATATCCTCAAGCACGATGTCGGTCGGCTGGACCGGCTGATCACCGACATCTCCAACGCCTCGCGGATGGACGCTGAACTGTCCCGCGAGCGGCCAAGGCCGTTGGATCTGGAGAAGCTGCTGGGCGAACTGGCCGGCTTCTATACCGAGACCGCCCGGCGTGGAGAGGTTCCGGTGCGGTTCATGCGCCCGGAAAGCCTTGAGCCGGTAAGCGTCCCGGGGCGCGAAGGCCCCCTCAGTCAGGTGTTCCGCAACCTGATCGACAATGCCCGCTCCTTCTCGGTCCTGTCCAACGTCGAGCACCCGGAAGTCCGGCTTTCGGTCCGGCGCGACGCGCCCAATGTGGTTGTCGCCGTCGAGGACGATGGCCCGGGCTTGCCGCCGGAAAATCTGGAGACGGTGTTCGAGCGCTTCTATACCGCCCGCCCCAAGGGCGCGGCCTTCGGCGGTCATTCGGGACTGGGGCTTTCCATCGGCCGTCAGGTGGTCGAGGCGCATGGCGGATCGATTCGCGCGGAGAACCGGATGGACGGGGACGGCAATGTCCTTGGCGCCCGGTTCGTCGTCACCCTGCCGGATGGGCGCGGGTGATCGCCCATGCGGGCTTGGTGGCTCGCTTTGAGCCCCCGCGCTGGCGCGGCGTTCTGATCGAAGGCGCGTCCGGCGCGGGTAAGAGCGACCTGGCGCTGCGCCTGATCGGCCAGGGCTGGTCCCTGGTCGCCGACGATCGCTGCCTGCTGTGGGTTTCCGGGGACCGGGTCTATGGCCGCGCCGCCGATGCGCTGAAAGGCCTGATTGAGGTGCGCGGCCTTGGGATAGCGGCGAAATGCGGCCGAGATCATGCGCCGATCGACCTCGTGGTCCGCTGCGTGGACGCCGGCGAGGTCGAACGGCTGCCGGATGTTGAGTTTATCGACGTGCTCGGCAGGCCACTACCGCTGCTGAAAATCGCCGCCCTGGAGGCCTCCGCGCCGCTGAAAATCGCCGCGGCGTTGTCACGGCTTGGACTTAGGCGTTAACCGGCGTATCAAACCGTCCGCGCCGCTTGCGTTTTCGCCCGGCGTGGGAGGGGTCCCTTGAGAGTCCAGGTATGATCGGCCTTGTGATCGTCACTCACGGGCGATTGGCGCAAGAATTTGTTTACGCCATGGAGCATGTGGTCGGGCCGCAGGCCGGAGTCGCGGCCGTCTGCATCGGCCCCGAAGACGACATGGAACAGCGCCGGCGCGATATCCTCAAGTGCGTCTCCGAGGTGGACGATGGGCAGGGCGTGATCCTGCTCACCGACATGTTCGGCGGCACGCCGTCGAATCTGGCCATTTCGGTGATGGAGCAGACCAAGGCCGAGGTGATCGCCGGGCTCAACCTGCCCATGCTGATCAAGCTCGCCAGCCTGCGCGGCCGCGAAGACCTGCCGACCTGCGTCGCTCGCGCCCAGGAGGCGGGCCGGAAATATATCTCCGTCGCCTCCTACGTTCTCGCCGGCGACAAATAGGGCGGTTGTCGTGACAGTCGTCCGCAGCGTCGAGATCACCAATGAGCGGGGCCTGCACGCCCGGGCGTCCGCGAAATTCGTCAAGCTGGCTGGCGGCTTCGACGCCGAGGTCAAGGTCGCTCGCGACGGACAATCGGTGGACGCCCGCTCGATCATGGGGCTTATGATGCTGGCCGCCGGTCCTGGCTCGACGATCGAGATCAGCGCCGAGGGCGTCGAGGCCGAGCCGGCGGTCAAGGCCCTGGCCGACCTGGTGATCGCCAAATTCGACGAGGAGCGTTAACGGCCGGCGCGCGTTCCTGGAGGGCCCATGCCCAATTCCGCCAAGCTCAAGCCTTCACCGTCTGTTCCACGAGCTGATCTCTCGCCGCATCTGGCCGAGGAGCCGCGGCTAGCGCCCGGCGACAGCGCGGCCAAGGCCTTCCGCCTGATCGCCGCCTCGGCCCTGGCGCAGGCCGCCGCGAACGCCGCCGTCCTGGCCCGCGCCCGCAGGCCCGAAGCCTTGCATCAGCTGCGGGTTGGCCTGCGCCGGCTGCGCGCCGCCGTATCGCTGTTCAAACCCATGCTGGCCGACGACGCCATGGATGGGATCAAGGCCGAGCTGAAGTGGATCACCGGCGAACTTGGACCCGCGCGCGATCTCGACGTCTTCCTTACCGACAGCTACCGGCCTCTGTTGGAACCGCATCGGGATTGGCCGGAGCTGGCCAACCTCGGACACGCCCTGCGCGAGGCCCGCACTGTCGCCTACGACCGCGCGCAGGCCGCCGCCACCTCGACCCGTTTCGGCGTGCTGATCCACGACGTCTCCGACTGGGTCGACCACGGCGCCTGGACCACCGCCGCCGAACCGAAGCTGACGGCGCTGCGCGCCAGGTCCATCGGCCGCCTGGCGCCGGACCTGTTGGACGGGTCGCGCGCCAAGCTCATCAAGCATGGCCGCGGGCTGGAAAAGCTCGACGCCGAGTCCCGCCACAAACTGCGCATTCGCGGCAAGCGGCTGCGCTATGCCACCGGCTTCTTCGGCTCGCTCTACGCCGCCACCGAACCCAGGGCGCTCAAACGGTTCGGCAAGGCGAGCCGCCATCTGACCAGCGCCCTGGGCGATCAGACCGACATTCACGCGGCCATGAGCATGGCGGCGGAGATCGCCGCCGCATCACCGCCTCGCATCGCCTACACCGCCGGCCTGGTTGCGGCAGCCCGACTGACCGGCGAGACCAAGGCGATGAAGGTCTCGCGCAAGGCGCTGGACGCCTTCGAGGGCGCCAAGCCGTTCTGGTGATCCCGCGCGACATCAGGATATAAGGATATCTTTATATGCGGTTGCGAGCTGAGGGCTGGGCGGCTATAGAACCCGCCATTCCCCTTTCGCCGGAGCGCAGCCCGTGGCCGACTATATTATCCGTGACATCTCCCTCGCGCCCTGGGGCCGCAAGGAGATCGATATCGCCGAAACCGAAATGCCGGGCCTGATGGCCGTGCGCGAAGAGTTCGGCAAGGATCAGGTGCTGAAGGGCGCGCGGGTTTGCGGCTCGCTGCACATGACCATCCAGACCGCCGTGCTGATCGAGACCCTGCAGGCCCTGGGCGCGGAGGTCCGCTGGGCCTCGTGCAACATCTTCTCGACCCAGGACCACGCCGCCGCGGCCATCGCCGCCACCGGCACCCCGGTGTTCGCGGTCAAGGGCGAGACCCTGCCGGAATACTGGGATTATGCGCACAAAATCTTCGAATGGGCCGACGGCGGCTATCCCAACCTGATCCTCGACGACGGCGGCGACGCGACCCTGCTGTGCGTGCTCGGCCCGAAGGCGGAGAAGGACCCCACCCTGCTCGACCACCCGACCAACGAGGAGGAAGAAGCCCTCTATGCGGTGATGAAGCGCTACCTGAAGGAAAAGCCCGGCTTCTATTCGGCCATCGCCAAGGCGATCACCGGCGTTTCCGAAGAAACCACCACGGGCGTCCACCGCCTCTATCAGATGGCCCAGAAGGGCGAACTGCCCTTCCCCGCCATCAACGTCAACGACAGTGTCACCAAGTCCAAGTTCGACAACCTCTATGGCTGCCGCGAAAGTCTGGTCGACGCGATCCGTCGCGGCACCGACGTGATGCTGGCCGGCAAGGTGGCCTTGGTCTGCGGCTACGGCGACGTGGGCAAGGGCTCGGCCGCCTCCCTGCGCCAGGGCGGCGCCCGCGTCATGGTCACCGAAGTCGATCCGATCTGCGCCCTGCAGGCGGCGATGGAAGGCTATGAGGTCGTCACCCTGAACGATATGGCGGGCCACGCCGACATCTTCGTCACCGCGACCGGCAATAAGGACGTCATCACCGTCGACAACATGCGGGCGATGAAGAACAACGCCATCGTCTGCAACATCGGCCACTTCGATTCCGAGATCCAGATCGCCGGCCTGCGCAACTTCAAGTGGGACGAGATCAAGCCGCAGGTCCACCAC
>Ga0302311_10008778_pt1 | contig 10146 bp, 9 predicted proteins | sample III_Palsa_N1_3_FD_200449 | JGI IMG/M metagenome (GOLD analysis project Ga0302311, IMG submission 200449) | Peat permafrost microbial communities from Stordalen Mire near Abisko, Sweden - III_Palsa_N1_3 | ecosystem: Environmental > Terrestrial > Soil > Palsa > Peat permafrost | place: Sweden...
TACCTGCAAGGGGGGTCTGGGGGATGGGTCCCCCCAGAAGCGGGGGTTCCGGGGGTCGTCCCCCGGGCTAGCACAGCCCCCGGGCTAACACCTCTAGCTCGTGCGACGCAGGCGGCGCTTGGCCAGGTCGTCCTGCCCGCCCGGGGCGACCGCCACGAACCCGTCCTCGGCCCGGACGGCGGGCAGCACCGCCAGGTCACCCTCGACCTCGCGCCACACCCGGCCGAGCGCGATGCCGAACACGCCCTGGCCGCCCTGGAGCAGATCCACCACCTCATCGGTGGACGTGCACTCGTACACGCTGACTCCGTCGCTCATCAGCGTCACCTGGGCCAGGTCAGCACTGCCGCGATCGCGCAGGTGCTGGACCGCGGCCCGGATCTGCTGAAGCGAGATGCCGGTGTCGAGCAGCCGCTTGACGACCTTCAGCACGAGGATGTCGCGGAAGCTGTACAGCCGCTGGGAGCCGGAACCGTGGGCGGCACGGACGCTCGGTTCGACCAGCGCTGTGCGCGCCCAGTAGTCAAGCTGGCGGTACGTGATGCCGGCCGCGGAGCACGCGGTCGGCCCGCGGTAACCGATCTCCCCCGCGTCCTCGCCAGGGTGACCGGACAGCACAGCTTCACCAGACAGCACAGCGCCACCAGAGAGGCCGGGAACCTCGTCGTCGTCGAACAGGGTACCTTGCGAGCCGCCGACGTCAGGGACCTCAGTGCCGTCAGTGCCGTCATTACCCCTGGTTACCGCCACGCCCACCTCCACGGGACCTGACTACCCACGGTACTCGAACCGTAAGCCGCCCAGGGTAGCGGCGTCAACGACCACGAGCGGCGCGGCGCGACATTCCCGGCCTCAGGTGGCCCGGCCGAAATCCTCGGGTGAGATCGTGTCCAGGAATTCGCGGAACTTCTCGACTTCGTCTTCCTGCTCGTCCGGAATGGCTACGCCGGCCTCATCCAGGATCTCGTCGCTCGCGAAGATCTGCGCGCCTGTGCGCAGCGCCAGCGCGATGGAATCCGACGGCCGCGCGCTTACTTCGGCGCCGTTGGAGAAGACGAGGTCCGCGTAGAAGATCCCGTCCCGCAACGCGGTGATGTTCACGGTGCGGAGCTGGATATTCAGGACCTCGAGCACATCTCGGAAAAGATCGTGCGTGAGCGGCCGAAGGGACACCATACCTTGCTGGGCGAAGGCGATCGCTGTTGCCTCGACCGCCCCGATCCAGATGGGCAGATACCTGTCCCCCTGCGCCTCCTTGAGCAAGACGATGGGGCTGTTGGACGGCATCTCGACCCGGACGCCGATGACCTCCATCTGCCGCACTACAGCTCCGTCCTCACGTGCCTGGGGAACCTTTGCTGGCCACCTCTCCCTTTGCCAAGGTACACCCGTAACCGCCCGGAGGCCGAGCGCAGGCCCCCCGCCGAGGGCTCGCCATCGCCCGAATCATGCCCCGATCCGCCAGCCTCGCGCTCGTACCCCCCGGTGCGCAACGGCGCGGTTGCGAGCCCGGCCTCGGCGAGCGCGGACTCGACCAGCGTCGCGTGCAGCCGCGACGTAAGGTCAGCGATCTGCCATGCCGTCCTGGCGGCCGCATCCCGCGCGCCCGGGCCGCGCTGCCGCAGCTGCGGCGCCACCACCTGCTCGACCAGGTTAGCCTCCCGGTCGGCGGATGCCTTGACCGCACGCAGGTGCCGAGCCTGGACGCCATACTGGTGCAGCGCGGCCACCGCGCGAGCAACCGCGAGCGCGTCCCCGCCGTACTGCCGCCCCACCCGGCGGATCAGGCCGTAGTCTTCGAGCTCGGTCAGTTCCGCGTCGCTGATTTCGGCGGCGTCGAGCAGCTGATGACGGGTCATCCCGACAGGCGTCCGGCCAGGACCGGACTCCGGCTGCTGGCCGTTGCCATCTTCCCCGCCGTCGGCCAGCCGTTCCCTGATAACGCGCAGCGGCAGGTACGAATCCCGCTGCATGGTCAGGATGTATCGCAGCCGCCCGATGTCGGGCGCGGAGAACCTACGGTACCCGGAGCGCGTCCTGGCCGGCTCGATCAGCCCCTCGGCCTCAAGAAAGCGGATCTTCGAGGTACTGATATCCGGAAATTCCGGGCGCAGCTGGGCGAGCACCTCGCCGATACCGAATTGGCCGCGCGGTGACTGCTCACTCATGAGATGTTTCCCGCGCGCCTCATGCCGTGGTTCCCGCTCGCCGGTGGCACCTCATGCGTAGTCCTGGGCGCCGCCCCTGCCGCGGCGGTCAGCCGAAGGCGCCGGACCGAGGTCCTGGCCGGTGAGGAAGAGCAGCCGGAACTTGCCGATCTGGACTTCGTCTCCGCCGGTCAGCTCCACCTCCTCGATACGTTCCCGGTTCACGTAGGTGCCGTTGAGGCTGCCGACGTCGCGCACGGTGAACCGGAAGCCCTGGCGGTAGAACTCGGCGTGCCGCCGGGAGACCGTCACGTCGTCGAGGAAGATGTCGCTGTCCGGGTGGCGGCCCGCGGTAGTCAGGTCGCCGTCGAGCCTGAACCTGCTGCCCGCGTTGGGGCCACGCATGACCAGCAGCAGCGCGCTTCCAGGCGGCAGGGCGCCGAACGACGCGGAGTCCGGGAACAGGTCGTCGCCCAGATCACCGTCGTCCGCCCGGCCCAGCGATATCGTCGAGGTGGTCTCACCGGGGCGGGCGGGTATACCCCCGGTCCCCGGCCCGGATGCCGCGGGTCCGGCTGGCATCCCCGCTCCTGCAGGCACGGGTGCGCCCAGTTGGGCCCCGCAGTTCGAGCAGAACCTGGCGCCCTCGGGATTGGGCCGACCGCACCGGGCGCAGTAGACGCGTGGCATAGCTCCGCTCGGCCTCCCCTCAGTCTGGTCCTCGGCTTCGATCGATCCTGCCCAAGGTACGCGAGAAGAGGCGGGGCGGTCCATGCGCCGCGCGAACAGCCCACGCCGTCCGCGTCCGTTATTTTGGTCGCGACGCTTCCGCCACACCGCGTTGCACCTCCGCCGTCGCTCACCGCCGCTGCGGCCGATGACCGCCCGGGCCAATCGCAATGCGCGATTCTCTCACATTCGTTCACATTCACGAATTCCGCGTGGTCGAAGCCTTTCCCATCCTCGCGTGAGGCACACAGCTTACCTCGACGCCGTGCGTTTATCTGGGAACTGATCCGCTCCTATTCCAGGACACTTGCCCAAAGCATCCCCGGCCTTAGCGGCCCGCTTGCTCGACCACGGAGGCCCACTCGTCGAGCAGCAGCTGCGCGGTGTCGGCGTCGTTTCCCTCGGCCCACAGGTGGGTAACGGCATCGGCCGGGTCGGGCAGAACGAGCACCCAGCCGCGATCGCGCTCGTGGACTCGCACGCCATCGGTGGTATCGATATCGTGCTCGCCGGCCGCCTCCACGACCGTGCGCATGACACCGCCCTTGGCCGCCCACGGGGTCGGAACCGACCGCTTGAGCAAGTGCGCGACGGGGATCCTGGCGTCGATCTGGCTCAGCGTCAGCCTGGTCCTCGCGACCAGGCCGAGCAGCCTGACGAAGGCTGCGATGCCGTCGACGGTGCGGGAGCATTCCGGCACCACGAAACCGCCGTGACCGTCGGCTGCGAAGATGACCTCATCTTGCGCTGCCGCCAGCGTGAGCGCGTGCATCGAGGTCGGCGTCCAGTTCACCTGGACGCCGTGGAAACGGCACACCTGCTCCGCCACCCTGGTCGTGCTCACCGGCAGCGCTACCTGGCCTTGCTTACGCTCGGCCGCGACCAGGTCGAGCACGGCGAGCAGGGCCCGGTCCTCGCTGACCAGCTCGCCTTTCTCATCCACGAGCTGGATCCGCTCTCCGACCGGGTCGAACCTGACCCCGAATGCGGCCTTGGACGAGGACACCACCTCGGCCAGCCGCTGCAGGCCCGCGCGCTGCTGCGCGACGGTCTCGGTCGGCGACACCTCGTCCAGCCGGTTGTTCAGGGTGAGCACGTCCACGCCGATGGTGCCGAGCAGGCTGGGGAGCACCAGCGACGCGGTGCCGCCGGCGCAGTCCGCGACCACCTTCAGGTTGGCCTCGCGCACGCCGCTCATATCGACGCACCTGAGCAGCTCGTGGGTGTACGACTCGACCACCCGGGGCGGGTAGCTGAGCTCGGCGATCTCGCCGGGAAAGGCCCGGCGGAACTCCTGCCGGGAAAAGACCCGCTCCAGCTTGCGCTGGTCCGCCTGGGACAGCTCGGCGCCGCGCTCGTCGAGGAAGATGATGTCGATGGACTGCGGGTCACCGGGCGCGGTGCGCAGCGCGATGCCGCCGCTGTAGTGGTCCCTGGTGGTCTCGAACCTGGCCACGGGAAGCGGCTGGGCCTCCAGGTCCACCACGTTGATGGCGCTGGCGTTCAGGGCGCCCTGCATGGCCCGCTTCAGCGTTCGCGCGGCCCGTGACACGTCCCGTGAGGTAGTGACGGTCGAGCCCTTGCGCAGCATGGTGGCGTAGGCGCTGGCCAGGCGGACCGCTAGTTCGGGCGTCACCTCAACGTTGATCAGCCCGGACACGCCGCGCGGCCCGAACAGGGTGCGCTGGCCCCGTGACTCCCAGATCACGCTGGTGTTCACGACCGCGCCGGCCTCGATGGTCTTGAACGGGTACACCTTCACGCCTGCGGACAGGTAGGCCTCGGGCTCGATCACGCACTCGTCCCCGACGACCGCGCCCTCCTCGATCCTGGCCAGCCGCATGACGTCGGTGTTCTTGCCGATCACGCAGCCGCGCAGGGTGACGCCCTGGCCGACGTAGACGTTGTTGTGCACGACGGCGCGGTGCAGGAAAGCGCCCTCCTTGACGACGACGTTGTTGCCGATGACCGTGTACTCGCGCAGGTGCGCGCCCGCCTCGATCTTGGCGTAGTCCCCGATGCACAGCGGGCCGGTGAGCACGGCGTCGGCGTCGACCTCGGCACCCTCGGCGATCCAGACCCCCGGTGAGACCTCGAAGCCGGCGATGTCGCTCTGCACCCGGCCGACCAGCACGTCGGCCTGCGCCTTCATGTAGGTCTCGAGGGTCCCGACATCTTCCCAGTAGTCCTCTGAGATGTAACCGAACAGCGGCGCTCCCCGCTTGAGCAGCTTGGGGAAGACGTCCCCCGACCAGTCGACCACCTCACCCGGCGGAACCTCCGCGAGCACCTCGGGTTCCATCACGTACAGCCCGGTGTTGACCGTGTCGGAGAAGACCTGGCCCCACGTTGGCTTCTCCAGGAACCGCTGGATCCGGCCGTCTTCCGCGGTGATCACGATGCCGAACTCAAGCGGGTTGGGCACCCGGGCCAGGCCCACCGTGACCAGCGCGCCCTTGTCCTTGTGAAATTTCACCAGCGAGCTCAGGTCCATGTCGGTGAGCGCGTCGCCCGAGATGACCAGGAAAGGCTCGTCCCGCAGCGCGTCTTCGGCGTTCCTGACACTGCCCGCGGTCCCGAGCGGCATCTCCTCGGTGGCGTACTGCAGGCTCATCCCGAACTCCTCGCCGTCGCCGAAGTAATTACGGACGAGCGCAGCGAGGAACTGGACGGTCACGACGGTCTCATCGAACCCGTGCCGCTTAAGCAGCCGCAGCACGTGCTCCATGATCGGCCTGTTGGCCACGGGAAGGAGCGGCTTGGGCTGGTTTGCGGTCATCGGACGCAGCCGCGTCCCCTCGCCCCCTGCCATGACGACGGCCTTCAATGGATTTGCGGCTCCTTTCCCGGTTTCCGCCCTTAGGTGTACCCTATCGTCGGCGAATTCATGGGTTTTCTGCCAGTTTCCCGGTCTTCCGTTCGCGGGCTAACGCCAGCAGCGCACGGACAGGGCCGCCGAGTCACGGACCCGCCCCGCCACTGTGCGGACTCGCATAGCCGCCGACCAGGCTCCGCACCTGGGCGAGGTACAGCATCGCGGCCCACCAGTACAACACCGTGCCCCAGGTCGCAAAAGCCCAGCCTATTACCCGGGCCAGCGTTCCGCCCCAGCCGGGGTGATCGCCGAGGAAGAGCAGCGGGAAGGCGTAAAGCAGGCACAGGGTTGCTCCCTTGCCGGCCAGGCTGACCTGCAAGGTGCCGAAGCCGGCCCGGCGGCGCAGCACGCCGAGCGCCGCGCCGACCGTCAGCTCGCGTAGCCCCAGGACGGCCACCAGCCACCAGGGGATGATTCCCCGGATCGCGAGCGCGACGATGGTCGACACGATGTACAGCCGGTCCGCGGCCGGATCGAGCACCTGGCCGAGCCTGCTGGCCTGGTTAAGAGCGCGGGCGATCTTGCCATCAAGCCAGTCGGACAGGCCCGCGACGATAAGCAGGCCCACGGCCCAGTCGTCGGCGACGGCCGTCCGCGGCCCGAGCACCAGCCACAAGAAGACCGGCACGCCGACCAGCCTGGCGGCACTTATCCCGTTCGGGATCGTAAGGATACGGTCCACGGACCCAGTATCCTCAACTAAGTGACTATGGCGGATGCGGGGGCGCTTGCTCGTGCCGCCGACACGAAGGTGCCCCACTTCAAGGTGCCCGATTCCAAGGCTGGGGATTCCAAGGTTCTGGCTGAGGCGGGTAAGCGCCGGACGTTCGCGGTGATCAGCCACCCGGATGCGGGCAAGTCCACGCTGACCGAGGCGCTGGCTCTGCACGCGTCGGCGATCACGCAGGCCGGCGCGGTGCACGGCAAGGCAGGCCGGCGCGGGGTGACCTCGGACTGGATGGCGATGGAACGCGCCCGGGGCATCTCTATCACCTCGGCGGCGCTTCGCTTCGACTACCACGGCACGATGCTGAACCTGCTCGACACCCCGGGACACGCGGATTTCTCCGAGGACACCTACCGGGTCCTTTCCGCGGTCGACTGCGCGATCATGCTGCTCGACTCGGCCAAGGGCCTGGAACCGCAGACGCTGAAGCTGTTCGACGTGTGCCGGAGCCGCTCGGTCCCGGTGATCACCTTCGTGAACAAGTGGGACCGGCCCGGCCGGGAGCCGCTTGAGCTGCTCGACGAGATCGAGCAGCGGATCGGGCTGCGCCCGGCCCCGGTGAACTGGCCCGTCGGCGTGGCGGGCGACTTCCGCGGCCTGATCGAACGGACCACCGGGGACTACATCACCTTCACCAGGACTCCGGGCGGGGCCGGGCGTGCCCTGGAAACCCGGCTCGACGCGGCGGCCGCGGCCGCCCGCGACGGCGATGCGTTCGCGACCGCGCAGGAGGAACTGGCGCTGCTCGATGAGATCTACGGCGGTCTCGGGGGCCTGGACGGCGCGCAGCGTCGCCGCGACGAACTCGACATGGAGTCATTCCTGGCCGGCGTGACGAGCCCGGTGCTGTTCGGTGCCGCGCTGCCGAACTTCGGTGTCCGCCGCCTGCTCGACGCCGTGACTACCTATGCTCCGCCGCCCGCCGAGCGGGCCGACATCAAGGGCGAACCGCGGCCGGTCGACGCCCCGTTCTCGGGCCTGGTGTTCAAGGTGCAGGCCAACATGGACCCGGCGCACCGGGACCGGATGGCGTTCGTCCGGGTGTGCTCAGGCCGGTTCGAGCGCGGCATGGTGCTCACCCACGCCGCGACCGGGCGGCCGTTCGCCACAAAGTACGCACAGTCGATGTTCGGCCAGGACCGTGAGACCGTCGAGGAGGCCTTTCCCGGCGACGTCATCGGCCTGGTCAACGCGACCGCGCTCCGCCCGGGCGACACTCTTTACGCTGGCGACGTCCCGGTCGAGTTCCCGCCGATCCCCAGCTTCGCGCCCGAGCATTTCGCGGTGGTGCGCGGCAAGGAAGCGGGCAAGCAGAAGCAGTTCCGGCGCGGGATCGAGCAGCTGGACACCGAGGGCGTCGTCCAGGTCCTCGCCTCCGACCTGCGCGGCGATCAGGCTCCGGTGCTCGCCGCTGTCGGCCCGCTGCAGTTCGACGTGGTCCTGCACCGGCTCGAGCACGAGTTCGGCGCCCGCGCCGAACTCGATCACCTCAACTACACGCTGGCCAGGCGCACCGACGCCGAGGGCACCCGCGCGCTGGCCGGGCAGCGCGCGGTCGAGGTGCTGACCCGCCGCCACGACGGCGCCATCCTCGCGCTGTTCAGCGACAAGTGGCGGCTCGGCCAGATCCAGCGGGAACACCCCGGCATCATGCTCGAGCCCCTCATCGCCGGCTAGCTCGCCCCTTATGGCGAGAAGACCGTGGGTGCCCGGTCAGCGCGGGCGGCTGGCGTCGTCTGGTCGAAGTCACCGATGGCGTTGCGCACGCCGCCACCGCCTGACCACTGCCACATCAGGGCGCTGGAGCTCCCGCTGGTGACCCCGCCGAAGAACTGGGCGCAGCCGCCGCCCGACTTCAGGCACCAGCCGGCGGGCGCGTCGGACAGGTCCGCGGTCTCCGGCTCGTAGGTCCACTCGTCGGTGTGCGGGATCGAGGCGGCGCTGCCGGTGCCGAAGATGCTCGTCCAGATCCCCGCGGCCGAGTAGACGCCCGGCGCGTACCTGGAGCGGGCGTCGACGTAACCCCAGAACCCGTTGAAGTCAGCTCGGTCAACGGCCGCGGGGATGCCGCTGTGCTTCACCACGCCGCTGCACGGCGAGGTGTACACGCTGGTCCAGCCGTTGTCGGACGCGGGGGCCACTCCGGGAAGCTCGATGTCCATGAACACGACCGGATAGGTCACGTACTCCCCCGCCGCGTCGGCCAGCGCCCGGGCCGCCTGCCGCGCGCCCCAGGCGGAGGCCTCGGCCCCGGACCCGTTGTAACCAGGGTCCACGCCAGGCCCCCCCATGAACCAGTACACCGCGGTCCCGATGCCCATGCCGTACGTGGTGTAGTTGGTGTCGGCCTGCGCGCTGTTCGCCGAGGACCAGGCGAGGAAGCCGCCGCGGCAGCCCAGCCAGTACGACCAGCTGCCGGTCATCCCGATGTAGCCGCCGTAGGCCCCGCCAGTGCCGGGCTCGATGTATGGCGCCCGGCCGCTCACCGGGACCGGCCAGCTGTCCGTGCCATACCAGAATCCGGCCGGGCCGCCGCCGAGCGGCGGCGTCCGGGCGGCGGTGACGGCCCGGGGCGGACTCGTCGGCAACGCCGCAGCGGCGGTCCCGGCCGCTAGCAGCAGCAGCGCACATCCGCTGAGAGCCAGCCTCCACCGTGTCATGTCGCTTCCCCGAGTCTCTGTCGTCTTCTGTCGTTACGGCTTACACACCTTATGACGGCACAGCGTCACCGGCGGTTGGGCGCGCCGAGCCAGGGAATGGCGTGCTGCGCACCACAGTTCGCAGTGGCAACGTAAAGAACAAGGCATTAGGAGACGACATGGCGACGATTGCGATCTTCGGAGGAACCGGCTACGCGGGCAGCGCGATCAGGGACGAGGCGCTGCGGCGCGGGCACACCGTCATCTCGGTCAGCCGGAAGGAAGCCGAGCTGGCGGGCAGGCTGGGTCTGATAGCGCGGCAAGGCAACCTCCATGATCCCGCTCTCGTCGACCACATGGCGGTCGAGGCCGATGTGCTCGTGCTGGCGATCCGCGCCGCCGAGCAAGACGGCGGTCGCCTGGCGGACGTGGTCGGACTGCTGGCCAAGGCGGCCGCCGAGCACAGCTCCAGGCTCGGCTTCGTCGGCGGGGCGGGCTCGCTGCACGTCACCGAGGGCGGTCCGCGGGTGGTGGACCTGCCGACGTTCCCCGAAGCCCACAAGGGCGAGGCCCTGGGCCAGGCCGATGTCCTCGCCGCGCTGCGCCAAACCTCTGCCGACGTCGACTGGTTCTACCTCAGCCCGGCCGCCTCCTTCGGGTCTTCCGCCCCGGGGGAGGCCACCGGACGCTACCGCATCGGCGGCGACGTCCTGCTCGCCGACGCCGACGGCAACTCGAACATCTCGGGCGCCGACTACGCCAAGGCCTTCGTCGATGAGATCGAGAAGCCAGACCACCGCAGGCAGCGCTTCAGTGTGGCCTACTGACCAGCGCGAGCCCATCCAGCGCGCCTAAGCGGCGGTCTACCGTCTCAGTTCCCGGCGGGGTACCGGGTTCCCGGCGGGGTACCGGGTTCCCGGCGGGGTACCGGGTTCCCGGCGAGGTACCGGGTTCCCGGCGAGGTACCGGCAGCCTGATACCTGGCAGGGCGCGGGGGTCGTGCAGGATCGCGGCGCCCAGCTCGTTGAC
>Ga0302311_10008782_pt1 | contig 10142 bp, 8 predicted proteins | sample III_Palsa_N1_3_FD_200449 | JGI IMG/M metagenome (GOLD analysis project Ga0302311, IMG submission 200449) | Peat permafrost microbial communities from Stordalen Mire near Abisko, Sweden - III_Palsa_N1_3 | ecosystem: Environmental > Terrestrial > Soil > Palsa > Peat permafrost | place: Sweden...
CAGGGCGGTCACAACGCAGGCCACACGCTGGTAATCGGCGAGACCGTTTATAAGCTGAGCCTGCTGCCGTCCGGCGTCGTCCGGCCGGGCAAGCTGTCGATCATCGGCAACGGCGTCGTCGTCGATCCCTGGCATCTCGTGAAGGAAATCGCGGCCATCCAGGAAAAGGGCGTGTCGATCACGCCCGAGAGCCTGCGGCTGGCCGAGAATGCCACGCTGATCCTGCCGCTCCATGGCGTGCTCGACCGGTTGCGCGAAGAGGCGCGGGGCGAGAAGAAGATCGGCACGACCGGTCGCGGCATCGGCCCGGCCTATGAGGACAAGGTCGGCCGCCGCGCCATCCGCGTCTGCGACCTGGCCGATCCCTCGACGCTCGGCGAGAAGGTCGACAGTCTGCTGCTGCATCACAACGCGCTGCTGAAGGGCCTGGGCGAACCGCCGGTCGATCGCGATGCGCTGATCGCCAGCCTGCTCGAGATCGCGCCCAAGATCCTGCCCTACGCCTGCTCGGTCTGGAAGGTGCTGGACGAGGCGAAGCGCGCCGGCAAGCGCATCCTGTTCGAGGGCGCCCAGGCGGTCATGCTCGACGTCGATCACGGGACATATCCGTTCGTGACCTCGTCGAACACGCTTGCCGGCCAAGCCGCTGCCGGCTCCGGCATCGGCCCCAGCGCCATCGGCTATGTGCTGGGCATCGCCAAGGCCTATACGACGCGCGTCGGTGCCGGCCCGTTCCCGACCGAACTCAAGGACGAGACCGGCGAACTCTTGGGCCAGCGCGGCGCCGAATTCGGCACGGTCACGGGCCGGAAGCGCCGCTGCGGCTGGTTCGATGCGGTCATGGTGCGCCAGGCCTGCAAGGTCGGCGGCATCCACGGCATCGCGCTGACCAAGCTCGACGTGCTGGACGGCATGAAAGAGATCAAGGTCTGCGTCGGCTACAAGTACAAGGGCCAGACCTACGATCACCTGCCGTCGGGCCTGCTGGCCGACGCTGTGGTCGAGCCGATCTACGAGACCTGCGAAGGCTGGCAGGAATCGACCCGCGGCGCCCGGTCCTGGGCCGATCTGCCGGCGACGGCGATCAAGTATATCCGCCGGGTCGAAGAGCTGATCGAGACGCCGGTGGCGCTGTTCTCGACCAGCCCGGAACGCGACGACACCGTTCTGGTACACGATCCTTTCGCAGATTGACGCGCCGGTTATACTAGGGACGAGCGAACTACCATGGCGGGCGTTTGAAACCCGCCCTGGTGGTTCGCCGACGGACCTTTTACCGGATCGGGTCGATGGCTAAGCCTTTGGCGTCAGCAGGTTCCAGATCGACGAGCGTGCGGCTGCACGATCGCTTCGACATTCTGCACGACGTGCCGATCGCGGAACTGCGCTCGCCCACCGCCCAGGCGTTCGACGTCGACGATCAGAGATCGGTCGGCACCAGCCTGTTCGCGCTCATCGCCGATCCGACCTTACCGCCGCGCGGCCAGGAACTCGGCATCCTACGCATGATGCGGCACGAGTCGATCCTGACGCCGATCGACTTCGGCCCGGTCGACTGGGTGCCCGACGATCGGCGCTGCCTGGCGCTGATCTGCGAGCGGCCGGCCGGCGGCCGCCTGATCGCCGGCAACGACCAAGTCATCACGCCCTGGTCGGACGATGAGATCATTCGCCGGCTGATCGAACCGATCTTTCCGGGCCTGAAGGCGTTGTCGACCGAAAACACCACCCATCGGTCGATCCGGCCGTCGAACATTCTGTTCCGCGATGCCGGCCGCCGCCAGGCGATGCTGGGCGACTGTTTTACCGCACCCACCGCCTACGACCAGCCGATCGCCTACGAGACGATCGAGAACGCCATGGCGATGCCGTCCGGCCGCGGCGTCGGCACCGTTGCCGACGATCTCTATGCGCTGGGCGTCACGGTGCTGCATTTGCTGATCGGTCGCCAGCCGGGCGGTGAACTCAAGGGCGACGCGCTGATCGAGGAGAAGATCCGGCGCGGTTCCTACGCGGCGCTGTGCGGCGAACATCGCATTCCGACCATCCTGTACGAACTGCTGCGCGGCCTGTTGGTCGACGAGCCGGCCGAACGCTGGGGCATCCGCGAGATCGATCTGTGGCTGCAGGGCCGGCGCATGTCGCCCAAGGCGCCGCCCACGCCGCCGCGCGCCTCGCGCCCGATCGAGCTCAATGGCGAGCATCTCTTTACCGCCCGCGGTGTCGCCCGGGCGCTGGTCCGCATGGGCGAGGCCGCGAACCATGTCATCCGCGGCCACACGCTTGAGGTCTGGCTGCAGCGTACGCTCGCCCACAAGGCGACCAGCGACAATTTCGCGGTCGCCCTGGCCGATGTCGACGATACCGGCGGGGCGCCCGGCATCCATGACGCCCGGCTGCTGGCCCGGACGGCCATGGCGCTCGATCCGCCGGCGCCGATCCGCTATCGCGGCCAGTCCGTGGCGCCGGAAGGGCTGGGCACGGCGCTCGCCGTCGCCGTGGCGAAGAAAAATGATCTTCGGCCGCTGGTCGAGATCCTGCAGGGCCGCCTGCCGCAATTCTGGCTACGCGCCCAGCCGATGCAGAAGATCGAGCATCCGGTACTGATGCTGGAATTCGACCGGCTGCGCCGACTGCTCGACGACCATCGTCCCGGCCTCGGCATGGAGCGGCTGATCTATGATGCCAATCCGCTGCTGCACTGCCTGTCGCCGCTGATCGAGCGCGACTATGTCGATCACTTGAACGACCTGCTGCCGGCGCTGGAGCGCGCGGTCGCCGGCGGCAAGGTCGACAGCATGGTGGTCGATCGCCATATTTCGGCCTTTGCCGCCAACCGGGCGAAGGCGCTCGACGATCAGGTGCTGACGGCGCTGGGCGAGCCGGACCCCGCCACGCGCCTGCTGGGGCAGATCTATCTGCTGGCATTCGTGCAGGCGCAATGCGGGCCGAGCCACCTGCCGGCACTGACCCAGATGCTGGGCAAGCAGGCAAAGCCGGTGATCGAGCGCTATCGCAGCCGGCAGACCCGGGCGCGGCTAGAGGGCCAGTTGGCGAGCGTAATCGCCGAGGGCAGCCTGACCCGGCTCGTGCATTTCCTCGACGATCTCGCCGAACGCCAGTCCGATGCCCAGCGCTATGCCCAGGCCGGTCACCAATATTCGCGCGCCGAAGCGGGGCTGGAGAAGATCGAGTTCGAGCGCAGCCAGATCGAAGAGACCTCCCGCGATATGGGCGGCCTGGCCGCGGCCGGGGTCTCGCTCGTGCTCGGCGGCATCGCGATCGCGATGAGCCTCTATCGCTACGGTTTTTTATAGATGGCGAAGTTTCCGGCAATCCCCCAGCAACCCAGCCTGGCCGACGCGGAGAGCCGTCGCAGGGCCATCCGTCGCTCGCTGCGGCCGCCACCCAAGAAGGGCGGCGGCAGCGGGCTGCAGCTCTTCGTACTGGGCCTGATCTTCATCGGCATGGCGGTGTTCGCCGCACCGACCTGCGTGCTGCTGGTGTTCGGCATGGTGCCCAGCATCGTGGCCTATGTGGTCAACCGCGGCAAACGGCCGATGCAGGCCTTTACAATCGCGCCGCTCAACCTCGCGGGCTTGATGCCCTATCTGCTGGAGCTTTGGACCGGTCACGATCAGATGCCGACCGTGGTGCATCTCCTGACCAACGTCTATGTCTGGCTGGTGATCTATCTGGCGGCCGGGGCCGGCTGGCTGATCTTCCTGGGCATGCCGCAGGTCGTCAGTTTCGTGCTTCAGCGCTCGCTCGACAGCCGCAAAGGAAAACTTAAGGAACTTCAGAGCAAGCTTCGCGCCGATTGGGGTGCGCAAGTGGGTGGCGGCGAAGATCTAATATAAACTTCGCCGGCACTGTGCTCATGATTGCACGCTCGTCATCGAAGCCGGTATGATCGTACCCAAGCGCGGCGTCGGCCGTATCTTTTGAAAGTGAAAGGCGCGGATGTCGGTCCAGCCTCAGGCGAACCCCAGTATGTCGGCAACGTCTGGGGCGGCGGTGCGGCTGAAGGATCGTTTCGACATCCATTACGACAAGCCATTGCCCGGCTTGCGCTCGCCCTCGGCTGCCGCTTTCGTCGCCGAAGACGTCAAAACACCCGGCAGCCGCCATTTCGCGATGATCTGCGACCCGAAGATGCCGCCGCGCATGGAGGCGATCCGCAAGCTGCAGCTGTTGAAAAGCTACGGCGTGCTGACGCCGGTCGAGGTCGGTGCCGTCGACTGGGCGCCTGCCAATCGGCGCATGTTCGCCATCGTCTGCGAACAGCCGCTGGGCGAACGGTTGGCCGGGCCGACCGACAATGCCATCACGCCCTGGGGCGAGGAAGCGCTGGTCGCCCATATCGTCGCCCCGATCGTGCAGACCCTGCTCGATCTCGACCGCGAGCTTCTGCCCCATCGCGGCATCCGGCCGGGCAATATCTTCTTTCGCGACGCCAACCGGCGGGTCGCCATGCTCGGCGACTGCATGACCTCGCCGCCGGGCCTGTATCAGTCGGTCGTCTACGAGACGATCGAGGGCGCGCTCGCCCAGTCCCACACCCGCGGAGCCGGGGCGCCGGCGCAGGATCTCTACGCGCTGGGCGTGCTGGTCCTGCATCTGCTGTTCGGCAAGCTGCCGTGCGCCGGGCAGCCGGAAGAAAAGATCGTCGAGGACAAGATCAAGCGCGGCTCGTTCTACACGCTGGTCAGCGAGCAGCGCGTGCCGGCGGGTTTGAGCGAGTTGCTGCGCGGCCTGCTGGTCGACGATCCGCAGGCGCGCTGGCGTCTGGGCGATATCCAGATGTGGCTCGACGGCCGCCGCATGACGATCAAGCAGCCGGTGCCGGCGATCCGGGCGCCGCGCGGTTTCGAAGTCGATGGCGAGGAATGCGAGACGGCACGGCATCTGGCACTGGCGCTCGACAGTCAGCAGCCCGAGGTGGCCAGCCGCATGATCCGCGGCCCGAATTTCGAGACCTGGATCACCCGCACGCTCGGCGACAAGCAGGTGGTCGAAGCCATCAATATGGCCTTTTCGGCCCGCAGCGAGTCGGCCGGGGGTGCTGCCGGCCAGAATGCGCAGATGGTCAGCCGGGTGCTGATGGCGCTCGATCCGCCGGCGCCGATCCGCTATCGCGATGCCGCGACCGCGGTCGACGGCGTCGGCTCGCTGCTGGCCGTCACCATGCTGACCGGCGGCGACCTGACGCTGCCGACGGAGATCCTGCAGGCGCGCCTGCCGCAGTTCTGGTGTCAGCGCCAAGGCTCGACCAAGGGCGAGGATCAGGCGACGATCCGTTTCTTCGACAAGATGCTGCGCTTTCTCGACGACAAGCGTCCGGGCTACGGCATCGAGCGCGTCGCCTACGAAATGACGCCCGGCCTGCATTGCCTGTCGCCATTCGTCGAGAGCCGCTTTGTCGAGCATATGCGGGACATGCTGCCGGCGATCGAATTCGCGGTGCAGGCCAAGACGGTCGATGTCTCGCCGGTCGATCGGCATATCGCGGCCTTCATGGCGACCTATGAGAACAATGTCGACGAGGGGTTGCTCTATACGCTGATCAGTTCCGACCCTGCGGCCCGCGTGCTGGGCACGCTGCAACTGCTGGCCTATCTGCAGGAGACCTACGGTCCGCCCCAGGTGCCGGCGCTGATGCAGCTGTTCGGCCAGCAGGCGAAGCCAGTGATCGAGCGGTTCCGCAGCCGCTACACAAGGACGCGCATGCAGGCGGGGCTGACGGCGATCCTGAAGGAAAGCAGCCTGCGCAAGCTCGCGGATTATCTGGACAGCGCCGATGAACAGCGCAAGGACGCGCAGCGCTTTCAGCGCGCGCGGCTCGAATACCAGCAGACGATCAAGCAGATGGAAAAGGCGGTTCAACAGACGCAGGAGTTGGGCGGCAGCGCCAAGCTGGCCGGCCATTCGGTCGCGGTGAAGATCGCCAGCCTGATTTCCAGCGCCATCGTCGGCGTTACCCTGTTCGCCATGGGGGTGCTCTAGATGGCCCGGCCGCCACCGGCCCGCGCGGCCGCCATGAAGGGCGCCGCCGCCAAGGGCAAGGCAGCCCCGGCCGGCCAGGGGCGGCCCGGGACGCCGGTTGCGGGGAAAAGCGGAAAGAACGCCACGCTGATGCTGGCGATCGTGGTCCTGCTGGTGCTGGCGCTGTTCGAACGCCCGGTCTGCATGCTGCTGGTGTTCGCGCTGGTGCCGACCATGCTCGCCTGGCTGGTCGACAATACGTCGGGCCAATCGTTGATCCGCACCGTGGCGCCGCTCAATCTCGCCAGCGTGCTGCCGTTCGCGATCAAGCTCTGGCACGAGCATAATTCGCTCGACCAGGTGTTTGCCTTCATGTCGGGCAGCACGACCTGGGTGGCGCTCTATGGCGCGGCCGCGTTCGGCTGGATGCTGTATTACCTGGCGCCGGCCGTGATCACGACCGTGTTGGAGCGTCGGATCGAAAAGTTGCGCGATGCCGCCGCCGATCGACAGAAGGCGCTCAAGGACGAGTGGGGCGACGACGTCGAAAAATAGGGCCCGGCCGAGGCCGGACCCTATCGCTCAGTTCGCGCTCAGCAGCCGCTGGCCCATCGCGGCCGACTTGATCGACTTCTGCAGCTTCTCGAACGCCCGGACCTCGATCTGGCGGACACGCTCGCGCGAGATATTGTATTTGCGCGAGAGGTCCTCGAGCGTCACCGGCTCGTCGCGCAGGCGACGTTCGGTCAGGATATGCCGCTCACGGTCGTTGAGCGTCTTCATGGCGTTCTTCAGCAGGTCGCGGCGCAGACCCAGCTCCTGCCGGTCGCCCAGCTTGGATTCCTGGCTGTCTTCCTGATCGACGAGCCAATCCTGCCATTCGCCCTCGCCGTCGGCGCGCAGCGGCGCGTTCAGCGAGTGATCGGGGCTGGCCAGGCGGCGGTTCATGTTGACGACGTCGCTCTCCGGCACTTCCAGCTTGGTCGCGATCGTGGTCACGATCTCCGGCGGCAGGTCGCCGTCCTCGATCGCCTGCAGCTGCCCCTTGAGCTTGCGCAGGTTGAAGAACAGCTTCTTCTGGGCTGCCGTGGTGCCCATCTTCACCAGCGACCAGGAGTGCAGGATATATTCCTGGATCGCGGCGCGGATCCACCACATGGCATAGGTCGCCAACCGGAAGCCGCGGTCCGGATCGAACCGCTTCACCGCCTGCATCATGCCGACATTGCCCTCGGAGACCAGCTCCGACAGCGGCAGGCCGTAGCCGCGATAGCCCATGGCGATCTTGGCGACCAGGCGCAGATGGCTCGTCACCAGGGTCTGGGCGGCGGCCGGGTCTTCATGTTCCTGCCAGCGCTTGGCCAGCATGAATTCCTGCTCGGGTTCGAGCATCGGGAATTTACGGATTTCTTGCAGATACCGCGACAGGTTGCCGTCGGCGCTGAGGCTCGGAAGATTGCCACCAGCCATCTCGTCACTCCATATCTCGGGCGGACGCGCCTCCTTCCACCGAAAATCGGTGGCTGGATTCCCCCGTCGTTTGAGCCCGAATGTCAAAAACACTAGGACGTGTTTTGGAAACTGTCCAGTTTTGAATCATTCCAGAGCGGCTACCAGCTCTGCGAGATCTGCGGGGAGCGGGCTCTTGAAACTCAAATGTTCGCCCGTCGTCGGATGGTCGAAGCCCAACAGCCAGGCGTGCAATGCCTGGCGGGGGAATCCGGTTGCGGCAGCCGCGGCCGCCGGGCTCAGGTCCTTCAGCCGGCCGGAGCGGACGCGGCCATAGGTCTGGTCGCCGATGAGCGGATGGCCGATCTCGGTCATGTGCACGCGGATCTGATGGGTGCGCCCGGTCGCCAGCCGGCATTCGACCAAGGCGGCGCCCAGGCCCAGCGGCCGGATCACCTTATAGCGGGTCAGCGCCGGTTTGCCGTTGCTCGTCACCGCCATCTTCTTGCGGTTGGAGGAACTGCGGCCTATCGGCCCGTCGATTTCGCCCTCGCGCGGGTTCGGCATGCCCCAGACCACGGCCCAATAGGCGCGCTCGATGGTGCGGTCGGCAAAGGCGGCCGACAAGATGACATGGGCGCGCTCGCTCTTGGCGACCACCATCAGGCCGCTCGTGTCCTTGTCCAGCCGATGGACGATGCCCGGCCGCTTCACGCCGCCGATGCCGGTCAGGCTGTCGCCGCAATGGGCCAGCAGCGCATTGACCAGCGTATGGTCCAGATTGCCGGCCGCCGGATGCACGACCAGGCCTACCGGCTTGTCGAGCACCAGCAGGTCGGCATCCTCATAGACGATGTCCAGGTCCATCGCCTGTGCCTCCGGCCGGTCGTCGATCGGCGGCGGCGGGTTCAGCAGCAGGCGCTGGCCCGGTTTGACCCTCATGGACGGGTTCGTTATGGTCGCGCCGTCGACCGTCAGGCGACCATCCTCGATCAGCGCCTTCAGGCGCGAACGGGACAGGTCGGCAAGCCGCTCCGCCAGCAGGCGGTCGACCCGCTGCCCGGTATCTTCAGTATCTACGGTGATGTCGATCGTGAGGCCGGATGACGGGTCACCCAGCTGATCGGGCGCGGAAGTTTCAGTCATAAGAGTCAAGGTGGACCGAACTCATGCGTTGGCTCAAGGCCGCTGTTGTTTTCATGAGCATCGCGATCGTCGTGATGCTGGTGACGATCGTCGTCACGATCTTCCGCCGCATGACCGCGCCGCCGTCCGCAGCACCGACGGTCGTCAGCGCGCCACTCGTTCCGGGCGTGCCGCTCGCCGCTGACGTCACCCTGCCGTCGGGCGCCACGGTCAAGGAAGTGACCGGCGCCGACGGACGGCTGGTGCTGCATCTGGTCACGCCCGATGGGCAGGAAAGCCTGATGCTGCTCGATCCCGCGACCGGTAAAGTCACGCTTACCATTACCCTGCACTCGGTTCCCTGAGGCTGCTTCCCCATGAATTTCGCCAGCGACAACACGGCCGGCATCTCGCCGGAAATTCTCGCCGCCCTGGCCGCCGCCAACGAGGGCGCGGTCGGCTCCTATGGTGCCGATCCGATCACGGCCCGGCTCGAGGCGAAGCTGGCCCGGATTTTCGAGCATGAGGTCGCGGTGTTTCCGGTCGCGACCGGGACCGCCGCCAATGCGCTGGCGCTGGCGGCGGTGACGCCGCCCTGGGGGGCCGTCCTGTGCCACCCGCTGGCCCATATCGCCTGCGACGAGGCCAATGCGCCGGAATTCTATACTGGCGGGGCGAAGCTGGTGCCGGTCGCGGGGGCCGACGGCAAAATCGCCGCGGCCGACTTGGCCGCCCTGCTGCCGGGCGATCTCGGCAACGTCCATCATGCCCAGCCGGCGGCGGTCAGCCTGACCCAGGCGACCGAATGCGGCACCGCCTATCGGCCGGAGGAGATATCCCAGATCGCGACGCTCGCCCATCGCCACGGCCTGGCCGTGCATATGGATGGCGCGCGCTTCGCCAATGCGCTGGTCCACCTGGATGTGAGCCCGGCCGATATGACCTGGCGCGCCGGCGTCGACGTGCTGTCGTTCGGCGCCACCAAGAACGGCGCGCTCGGTGCCGAGGCGATCGTGTTCTTCGATCCGGGCCGGGCGCGCGAGCTGCCGTTCCGTCGTAAGCGTGCCGGGCATCTGTTTTCCAAGATGCGGTTTCTCTCGGCCCAGCTCGATGCCTATGTCACCGACGACCTATGGCTGAAGAACGCGCGCCATGCCAATGCGGCCGCGGCAAGTCTGGCCGAAGGGCTGGTAAGCCTGCCGGGCGTCCGGCTGCGCCATCCGGTCGAGGCCAACGAACTGTTCGTCGAGCTGCCGGAAGCGGTGATTTCCGGCCTGTTCGCCGCCGGCGCCCAGTTCTATCGCTGGCAGGGGCCGGCCAGCACCTGCGTCCGGCTGGTCACCGCCTGGAACACCGCCGAAGCGGATGTGGGCAATTTTCTGGCGATCGCGAGTCGGCTGGCGAAGGCTTAAAAAAGCCTTTGCGAGAACCGCGCCAAAGCCCTGAAAAAACCATAAAAAAACCCGCTGAAAACCCAGGACCGTCACGTCGCCGCAGCCATGCGCTAAAAACATATTCAGGCATACGAATTTCACTTGCATCGCGGCGACGATGGCGTATTTACACCCCTGTTTGACGCACTC
>Ga0302311_10008783_pt1 | contig 10142 bp, 11 predicted proteins | sample III_Palsa_N1_3_FD_200449 | JGI IMG/M metagenome (GOLD analysis project Ga0302311, IMG submission 200449) | Peat permafrost microbial communities from Stordalen Mire near Abisko, Sweden - III_Palsa_N1_3 | ecosystem: Environmental > Terrestrial > Soil > Palsa > Peat permafrost | place: Sweden...
CTTCGCTGGACGCACGCTTCAGACATTTCGTCACCTCCATGCCTGCTCCGGTTGCTTCCGGCTGGAGCATTTGCCGGGTGGGGCTTTCACCCACTGGAAAGCGCCGCCTTTTCACGGCGCACGCCAAGTGCGGTCACTCGCGGACGGCCGCTTTCTGGCAGCCTGAACGACCGGTAGCGCCGGCTTCATCGACTTCTCTTGCGCCGCTTACTGGCTGGTGCTGACGCTAGGAAGGGGTAGCATCCCGGCGGGCGGGTGCCATAGCGGATGACCAACACGGCTTGTCCGACCCTTGGCGCCTATAGTCGAGCCTGTGCAAGCGGCCGATGGCCGCAAAAAAGACCGAGGGGGAGCATGACCGAACTCAGGATTTCCGCGGGCCGATGCCAGTTTTGCCACCGTACCGAAGATGACGTGCCGAAGCTTCTCTCGGGTGACTCAGCCTTCATCTGCAGTGACTGCGTTGCGCGCTGCAACACGCTGCTTGAGGTAGACCCAGACGAGACCCCTGACGAGGCCCCTCAGTCGCTGCCACTATACGAACGCCTGGCTCGCCATTTCGAGCCGGCCCGTCCACAGGATCTGATCGCCTCATCCCGCACTTACCCGCTGCGCCAGCAGGCCGACCTGCAGTTGGCGCTCAACGATCTGTTTGGCGAGCGCCGCATCCCGGAAAACTTCGTCGGCATCCACCAAGCCTACCGCCACGAGATGCTGGGCTTTTCGAAGGTGCTGGAGCAGGGACGCAACGCCCTCGAAGCTGCCCCGGCGCAGTTCGAAGTTGTGGACATCGGCCGGGGAGAGAGCGTGCAGTGCCTGAAGAACGGGCTCTGGTTGTTGCGCGACGACGTGGCGCCTTACGCCGTGCTCCTGGCTCAGACAAACGAATATGGGAGCAAGGGCGACGTTCAGGTAGAGATTCTTGCTTCGCCTGGCGAGCACGGCGCGGGCCTTTGTGGCCGCGTCTTCGATTCACTGGAACTCCGTCTGTCCAAGGGAAGTTGCTATCGGGGACGCGTCCTGTCACTCGAACAGGAACACGCGTACGCCGGCAACTCCCCGCGCATCATGGTGCATGAGTTGGACGCTGTCGCGCGTGACGAGGTGATCTTGCCCGCAGCGACACTCGAGACGGTCGAGCGGAACGTGATTCGCTTTGCTGCGCAGCGCACGGCACTGCGCGAACTTGGGCTCTCCTCGCAGAAGGGTCTCCTGTTCCACGGTGCACCTGGCACGGGAAAGACGCATTGCATCCGCTATCTGGCGTCTTGCCTGCCTGATCACACGACGCTACTGATCACCTCGGAAGGCGCTGCGATGCTGCCGCAATACATGGCGCTGGCGCGCCTGCTGCAGCCCGCACTGGTTGTGATCGAGGACGCCGACTTGATTGCGCGCGACCGCGGCGAGCGCGGCGACGCCTGCGACGAGGTCATGCTCAACAGGCTGCTCAACGAGATGGACGGACTGCGCGAGCGTGCCGACGTGTTCTTCATACTCACCACCAACCGACCGGAGTCACTGGAGCCCGCGCTCGCCAGTCGGCCTGGCCGAATCGACCAGTCGATCGAGTTCCCCCTCCCAGACGCTGCTCATCGGCGGCGCCTGGTCACGCTGTATGCCAAGCGACTTCCGCTAGCGACAGCGCTGGTCGATGACCTCGCGATGCGCACGGACGGGGCCAGTCCGGCCTTCATCAAGGAACTGCTGCGACGAGTCGCGCAGCTTCACCTCGACGCCCCGTCTGGCGAGGTGTCGCGCGAGACCGCTGAGGCAGCATTGCACGAAATGCTGTTCTCCGGCGGCACCCTCAATGCGCGCCTGCTGGGCGGTGCGGTCCCGGCCACGGCCTGAGGGGGCGGTCGTGCTTGAGGCCCTCGCAGTACAGAACTATCGAACGCTTCGCGACTTCGTGGTTCCACTCGGTCCGTGCAACGTCATCACCGGCGCGAACGGCAGCGGCAAGTCGAACGTCTACAAGGCACTGCGCCTTCTGGCCGAGACGGCACAAGGCGGCGTGATCGCTTCGCTCGCTCGTGAAGGTGGCCTGGAATCGACGCTATGGGCGGGACCGGAAACCATCACTGCGGCCATGAAGCGCGGCGAGGTACCGGTGCAAGGCACGCGGCGAACGAAGCCGGTCAGCCTGGGTCTGGGCTTCCGGGGCGCAGAGTTCAGCTATTCAATCGATCTGGGCCTTCCGCCGCCATCTGACGCCCCAACGGCGTTCTCGCGTGATCCGATCATCAAGGGCGAGTACGTGTGGGCGGGCGCGACTGCACGGCCGGCGGCGATGCTGGCCGAGCGGAAGAACGGCCTGGTTCGGACGCGTGACGACGGTGGACAGTGGCAAATCGTTCACGAGCGACTGTCGAACTTTGACAGCATGCTTTCGCGTCTTGCCGATCCGCGCCGAACGCCTGAGCTACTGTCCCTGCGCGATCAGATTCGTTCTTGGCGCTTCTACGACCACTTCCGTACGGACGCATCGGCACCGGCCCGCTTGCCGCAGGTTGGCACGCACACTCCGGTCTTGGGGCATGACGGGTCCGACCTCGCTGCGGCCTTGCAGACCATTCGCGAAATTGGAGACAGCCAGGCTCTAGATGAAGCGGTGGAGGACGCATTCCCTGGTGCGGAAGTTATCGTCGAGTACCACGACGGTCGCTTCGAGACCACGATGCGCCAGCACGGTCTGCTGCGTGCGTTGAAGGCAGCGGAGTTGTCCGACGGCACGCTGCGCTACCTGTTGTGGATCGCCGCGCTGCTCTCACCGCGCCCACCTTCGCTGCTGGTGCTCAACGAGCCGGAGACTAGCCTGCATCCCGACCTGCTGCCAGCGCTCGGGCGTTTGATCGGGCGCGCGGCGGAGCGCTCGCAGATTTTCGTCGTGTCGCACGCGCGCCGTCTGATTGCTTCGCTTCAGGATATGGAATGCCAGGCCCTGACGCTGGAAAAGTCGTTTGGCGAAACAACGATCCTGGAGCCGGCTGACCTCGACCGGCCAGCCTGGCACTGGATCGCGCGCTGATGGTCGCTGTCCGGCCACTTGCTGCCGGTCGCGAAGGGCCGCTCTCGGGCTTGTTGACCGCCACCGGCCGCACCACTTGGACGGGAACCTGATGACATGGGGCATCGATAGCATGTTCCGGGGTGATGGTTGGCGCCGATTGGTTCGGCAACCAGCCATGGTCAGCAGGTCATCACTTTTTGCGGCCCGCGGTCTGGCCGCGACCGGCCGTTGATGCCGTTCGTAAAATGGCCTGATTTTCAGCGTCCCGCCGGCGGACCGGCGTCGATGGAGAGCCGAGGCTTAATGATTCGCATTCTTCCCATCGCCCGGGCCAGCGCGCTCGCAATCGGCGTTGCACTGACACCGGGCGGACCGACCTGGGCGCAGGCCGACGCATCCACGCCGCCACCAACCTCCGGCGCGGCGGTGCACGACGAGTTCTACTGGCTCGAACAGATGAACAAGGCATCCGACTTGATGCTCGTCGAGCAGAAAATCATCAGCCCCGAGTTGGCTTCGACCATCGCCAGATGTGTCAAGCGGAGCATCGAGGAAGGCGATCGACCGGGCGGCCCGAGGCCCGGCGTATCGCAGTACCTGGCACTGGAGGCGCGCCTGGTGACGATGGGCGGTCCAGAGGTCACGCGACTGCATTCCGGACGCAGTCGCCAGGACTTGCAAGCTACGGTGAACCGGCTCACGTTGCGCGAGCGGCTACTGGCCTACCTGGACGCAATGGTCATCGTACGCGGGGATATCGCCGCGCTGGCTCAGGCGCATATCGGCACGATCGTCCCAGCCTACACGAACGGGGTTCAAGCACAACCCGTCACGCTGGCTCACTACGTGCTGGCTTTCGACTCAGCGATTGCTCGCGACGTGGCACGTGCGCACGAGGCCTACGCCCGCCTGGACATGAGCCCGCTCGGTGCCGCGGCCCTGGGCGGCTCGAGTTTCGCCATCGACCGTCAGCGCTTGGCGACACTCCTCGGTTTCACTGCCGTTGTTGACAACACCTTTGATGCGAATCTGGTGGCGTCGATGGATGTGCCGCTCGAGGTAGTCGATATCGCGGAGAGCTCCGCACTCACGTTCGGCAGCTGGATCGAGGATTGGGAACTGCAGTACCACGGCCCGCACCCCTGGCTGCTGCTGCGTGACGGCCAGCAGACGGGGCCAAGCAGCATCATGCCGCAGAAGCGCAACCCTTATGGGCTCATCGACGTCCGGGTGAAGGCCAGCGAGGTCGTTGCCGCCGCCGCCTCATTCCGATTTGCCGCACACAACCTCGCTACCGGCATGCTGGACTACAAGCATGGCCCTGCCGACGCAACCCTCGACCGGGCCTTCGCCATGCTCGACCAGATGCACAAGATGCTGAACGCTGTCGTGGTTGACCCAACGCGCGCACTCGCGGAAGTCAACGAGGACTACTCGACCACCACCGAGCTGGCCGATGCACTGCAGCGCGAAGCCGGTGTGCCGTTCAGGGTCGGCCACCAGTTCGCATCCGAGCTCGTCAGCTACGGCCGATCTCACGAGTTGCGAGCGTCGCAGCTGCCGTTCGATGAAGCACGCCGCATCTTCCGCGAGGAGGCGCAACGGCTGGGCTTGACACCGGCCGAGCTTCCGACGGGCGAGGCGCGTTTTCGAGAACTACTGACACCGGAGAATATGGTCAGCTCCGCACGCGTTCAAGGTGGGCCGCAGCGCGGCGAGGTAGAACGCATGCTGAGCTTGGCCCTTGCGGACGTCCGGGAAGACAAGGCATGGCTGGAACGAACGCGCAATCAGCTGGGCCAAGCGCAAGCGCATCTCGACGCAGCGTTTGAAGCCTTGGCCGCCCACTGAACAACGGGTAGCCGGACTCGGTCGCACGACTAGAAACCTGGAGGGCCGTGGTCGGCCAACAGCTGTCGGTCGCGAAAGGCTGGTTTCGGGTCGGCCGGAGGAGTTTGATAGAGTTTCGAAATGGCACTTCGCACGGTCTTTGTTCTAGCTTTCGTCACCCTGGCCAGCGCTGCAGGTGCAGCCAGCAGCGAGCCGTGTGACGCCCAAGACCACCTAAGCGAGGTTCGATGCACTGCCGCGGAGGTCGCTCGCCTCAACGAGGAGTTGGGCGCCGCGTATCAGAAGGCGTTGGACGCGCGTCCCGAACGGGATGAATTTGACTTGCGAAAAGGCCGAGATCAACTGCGCAAATCGCAGCTCGCCTGGGAGAAGTACAAGGACGAGAACTGTACCCTCCTCGGCGGCCTCGAGGGCGGTAGCAATCTGTGGGTCACCGACTTCTCCGAGCAGTGCGAGAAAGATGAAATTCAGAAGCGAATCGAGTTCTTAAATCGGGTGGCCAACGGGTCCTTCGCAGGGTAACGTCGGAGAACCTGCGCACGGATGTGCGCTGTCGGCAGCTGCCAGTCAGCGATGTCTGCTTCCGGCCAGGGTTGACATCCCGTCCCCAGGTTCAACGTCAGTTGCCAGGCCAATGAAGACCACTACTTTTCCGTCTGTATGGCACGTGCTCTCGGCCCTACTCGTTGCATCGACCTTGGCTGGATGCGTCACCACGGAAGGCGCTTACCGAGCGTTCTCGGAAGACTTGAGGCGAGAGGTCGGCCATCCGTTTAGTGATGCCACTAGGTTCCTCAACGGTTGGTTGAAGGAGCAAGCCCCGATGGAAGTCGCCGCACTCAAGAATGGCAACGAATTGCGAACACTGTTCTATGGCCGAACGTCTAGTCGATGGTCAAGCGAGATCCAGCCATGCACGGTCGCTATAGAAGTGAGCGCTACTCAGCAGATAGTCAAAGCAAACGCTCAGGGTCAGGGTTGCTGGCGGCCGTACTGAGACGCTGTGCCCGGTGAGCTGCCTTCCCAATCGGACGGCTCGAAGGTCAGGTATCGGGCTTCGAATCAAGCGAGACGGAGGACAGCTATGGGTCGAGAGCGTGCGTTCGCGGACGCCAGCAGCGGTCATTCGGCTCTCGCCGACCCGAGGCTGCGTCGGCATGCGTCCCGAACGTCGCGAACCCGCTCCAGACCGGTCGCTCAGCGCAACCATGTTTGCGCCTTAGATGTCGCATCAGACTTGGCGAGGGTGCGTCATCAGGGGTCGCTCGGGCCGCCCCTCCGGACGACGGGCGACCGGCTCCAATGCAGCGGGAGCCGCCATCCGTGAGGCAGATGTCAAAGTCAGATATGCGATGGCAGGGCGACATCGCATTTTCGGCGCGTGACGCGTTGCTAGCGTCCGGACAGGTCGACCGCGGATCGTGCAGCAGGCTAGGACTGAACTCGGTGTTTGCGAAAGCCGTCTCATTGACGCAGGCCCTGATAAATGGCTTGGGACGGAAGCGAAGAGGGCGCGGAAGAGGGCGTATTGCTCGGTTACCCGTGCGTTGTCCCCACAAGCGGCTGCCCGACGTGGTGAAATATTCGGCCCACGATCACGAGGTTTTTCATGCAGCCCTCACTTTCCGAGCTTCTGGCGAAGCAGTCGGCCCTCGATCGTGCCATACGAGAGGCACGGACCGCCGACAAAGCTGGAGCGGTCGCGCGGGTGCGGCAACTGATGTCGGAGCACGGGCTGACGGTGGCGGATCTGGCGACGAAGTCGGCCCCAAAGGCGGGCGCCGCAGGCAAGAAAGTTGCGCCGAAGTATAGAGACCCCGTCTCGGGCGCGACCTGGACGGGGCGCGGACTGAAACCCAAGTGGCTTCAAGCGGCACTGGCGACGGGCAAGTCGGTCAGGGATTTTTCAATTTGAACGGTGTGGTGCGGACGGCAGCCTTCGGCTCGCTCCCCACAAGCAGCCGAAGTTGTGCACGAAACGCGCAACTGCTGGCGAGCGCTTCGATTTGGCTCGAGTCTCTCATGATGGCTCGCTTGGCCATTGACGTTTGCGCACTTGCGGCCTTCGCGCGTTGAGAAGTCGCCAGCCAACAGCGGGTCCGGGTGCGGAGCATTGGCAGATGGACTATCCGTGGCCCGGCCGCGCCGGCGCTTAGGCAACTCACCTAGAAGCGTGGCCGCGAGACACAGGGTCGCCAAGGTCACAAATCGACGGGCAGGGGACTGAGGGCGAAGTGGCCTACTGCCGCGCTGAGCTTCCGCCGCCGACCATCGAGGATTTCAGGGACTGAAGAGATGGCAGGTGACGATAAGTCTAAATTACCGCGACTAGTCGAGCCAACATCACTGTCGCGACTTGGCACCTTGAGTCTGCGCCGCTCGCTGCCACGCCGCGATGCCGTTCTTCGCTGCCGATGCGGTGAAGCGGGAAGGGCAGATTGCCTCCCTCCCAGCCTCGTGAACAGTGTCCCGGTGTCATTCGACGGGGAAGGGGGGGGCCTGCCCCTTTAGAGCATTCGCTACATGCAGCCCGGCCGCTCCAGCAGTTATGCAGACTTTGAATAGCATTCTTGCTGAGAAAGAATGATCGACTTCCAAACTGAGCCGGCGCGACCGCTTGGTCGTCCGCACCCGAGTCGATGTTCGTTTCGATGCCCGAATTCCAGTTTCACGTGCCCAAGGGCCAGGGAGCGCCCGGCGCGTTCTATGCGCGCGCAATGGCACTCTCGACACACGCTGCCTGGTACATCCTGACGCTACGGATCAAAGAGCCCGAGCCAACCTCCGAGACATTCCTGCTGGCATGGGACTTCGATGCGCTCGGCGTCATCCGAACATCTGCTGGTGTGCTTGAGTCGCTGCTCTTTGTTGCTCCTAGAAGGATTGGGCGAAACAACATCTGGGTCACCAAGCACATTGTTGAGGTCTGGGAGGCGACCGATCCCAGCGACAACTCCGACTGCGTTCTCATGGTGGCGGACGATGGCCAGGAGCACTCGGGCTACTTCATGGAGCCATCGACGGGTGTGAAGCGACGGCAGCTTGTTGCGAAGACGGCCGCCGCCGGTGAGCGGAGGTTGGACTCGTGATGGACCTACCGGTTCTCGTGACACCACCGGGTTCCGAACTGCAGCTACCGGCTGAACTTGGCTTTCCCGAAGGGTCGACCTGGCGCCTCGCTGAATGCCAGGGGCAGTGCTTCCTTGTGGCACTGGCCAGCGCCGCCACGTTTTCGTCACCGGCGCTCAGGAGGCTGACCATGTGCTGGGACTCTGATTTGGCGGAGTTCCTCGAGAGCCCCATGATGAGGCTCAGGCTGCATGCGTTGCAGCACGTCAAGAGCCAGGTTTTCAACGGAAAGCCGTCGCTGCAAGCTCGTGAAATCGTCGAGATCTGGCGCGGCGTCGACACAGCGGCCGACGACATCGAAGGCATAGTCTTCAAGGTAATGACGGGTCTCGTCGCACGCATCGGCGGCTGACCAGGTCGAGCGTCCACCACGGACGCCGACGGCAACAACTCAGCCCAAATGATCATCTTTTACAACATGCGCGACGTTCCGGTCGTGGCGAACGAGCCTACGGTGCGTCCTGTGGCATGGCGGATCGTCCGGAGCTCCGCGGGGTCATCCCATCTCGTAGCGGTGGTTCAAAGCGGAAGCCTGCGCATGACATCCGCACTGCAGAAGGCTGTCGCCGCCTCCCGCACCGTCGTCACAGCGTCAGGTCGCGTGTACGAGCTGGATGCCGGCCCCGCCGAAGATCCCCAGACCATCGACATGCTGATGGCCCGAGCGCGCCTCGAGTTGCATGATGACTGCGAAGACGTCAGCGCCCAAATCTGGAGCCAGATGCTCCAGTCAACCCACTAGCGCCGAGCTATCGAAGCAAGGCGTGTTGGAGTTCCCGCTTGACGGCATCGCTACGCTCCGATGCTAGCGCGTCCTGAACTACGCCCGACGCACCAAGCTTCGCGAGCTCGTTCCCGGCCGCAACGCGAGCTGACTCATTCGAGTGGAAGCGAAGCACTTTCGTTAGTTCGGGCACGGCACCTTGCTCAAGGATGGCTCCATACGCGTGTACCGCGCGCTGATCGATATTTCCGACGTTGAAGTCCTTGATGTAAGCCAGGAGTGCCGGCGCCACATCTGTCTGCCTCTGCTCTACCGCGAAGCGGAGGGCAACGTCAGTTTCCTGCGGACCCTCGTGACCGATATGCCTGATCGAGTCCGCCACGTTCTCGGGAGTCGGTTCTACTAGCTTCACACTGTATGCGTCCACGACGTTGTACACCGCTCCAATGCCGCTATGCTCCTCCCGGCGCGTCCCTGCGAACGCAACCAAGACGCCAGTCATGTGGTCGCGCGCTGCATCTGCTAGAACCGCGTTGACAACTTTTTCTCGCGACGAGAACAGCGGAGAGCCCCATTCCTTGTAGAGCTTGCGCATACGCGGAAGCCTGCTCTGGGCGATCAGGTCTTCCTTCGAGAACACCGTAGGTGCGGTCGACGCGGTCGCGTCTTCGGCTCCGACGACAGAGTGTGCAGTGACGGCAGGTGGTTTCATCTCGGCGGCCTCTTCGGCGTAGCCGGTAGATGCAGCGACAACTACTGCCACAGCAGCTAACGATCGGATCGTGTCTCGGGTCAAGGTTGGGCTCCCAGATGCTGAACTAGCGTTGAGTCAATTCAAGATTGAACGCGATCTCTTTGGCGATCACCACGCTACTCTAAGTGAGGCTACTCAAAGTCATCATGAGTAGAATCATCTACCTGTCGTATATGGGCGATTCGTCCCACATGGTCGGGAGCTTCCGGTCGCGCATAGCTAGTTCAGCCTCTCGGTACGCTTGAAGTAGCGCGTGAGCGGCAGAACTGCTCACGCGCGGAAAAGGCGCTCGAGTCCCTGTTCACCCAGCCTGTCCAAGCCGAATACCGCCAACGCGCCGAAGTACAACGCGTGACGCAGGACAACATGCGCCTTCAGGCCGCGTTCGGATCCGCGGGGCGGCAGCCGGCGCGGCTCGAGTGACGATCTTCGGTCGACGACAGCAAGTCCGAGGTCACGTCTCGGTGGCGGCGACGTCTTCGTGCCTCAACCAAGGCCCTTGGCGCCATTCAAGAACATTGACCATCGTGGCGCTCGCTTTTGAGGCTCTCTGAAAATACGAGTGGGTAAGATCTCGGCTGGTTGAACGCTGAAACGGGAACAGGAATGACGGCCAAGGTGTTTGAAGCGGCGCTGGGGATCAGCGCTCCGTGGTCGGTGGGCGCAGTCGA
>Ga0302311_10008784_pt1 | contig 10141 bp, 6 predicted proteins | sample III_Palsa_N1_3_FD_200449 | JGI IMG/M metagenome (GOLD analysis project Ga0302311, IMG submission 200449) | Peat permafrost microbial communities from Stordalen Mire near Abisko, Sweden - III_Palsa_N1_3 | ecosystem: Environmental > Terrestrial > Soil > Palsa > Peat permafrost | place: Sweden...
CGGTGTAGACGAGAGACCCGTCGGTGGTGGTGAAAGTGTCGGTGCCGGTGGTGAAGGCGTACGGCGACGGTGTCGGGGCTGGTGCTGGGGAGGGTGCAGGCGGTGGCGGCGGTGGGCCGAGGGTGACCGAACCGCCGATGGTCGGGGGTGGCGTCAGGCCCGACGCCTCGTCGGTGCCATAGGCGGCCAGGGCCGTCTGGATCTGGCTGCTGGTGTCGGTGGCGAATTCGGGCGAAGCGGTGAATTCGCGGAACAGGGTGGTGAGACTGCCGCCGGCGGCGACCTGATTGTCGTAATAGGAAAGCTCGGCGCCGCTCGGCGCGCGGCCTAGGACCGACTGGTAGAGCCACGACACCGCTTCGAACAGCGCGGGGATCGTGCCGAGGCTGTAATCGAGGCCGCCGCGCGCGGCGAATTCGGGGGAATGGGCGAAATAGTCGCTGATCGTGCTCCAAGTGGACGAGGCGACCTGGCCGGCGGCGATCTGTGCCGGGGTCAGGCCCTGCTCGGCGATGCCGACATAATAGCGTATCTCGGCGGCGGAGGGCGCCCGGCCCAGGGCCGACAGGTAATAGCCGACGACGGTGGCGGCGATCGTCTCTTCGCCGCTGCTCGCCATGGCGGAAGCCAGGCTGGCGATCGATCCAGAGGCGGAATTGGCCGCCCAGATCGCTTCATTGGCGGCGGCCTGGGTGGCCGACTCGAACAGGACGTTTTCGAGAAGAGTGATGACCTGCTGCTGGGAAACGCTCATCGACTGATCCCTCTGAGGTGTCGGCGCATCTAGTCCTGGAACTGAGTCAGGCTCAACACATTGCCGTCGGGATCCTTGAGCCAGGCGACCCGGGCATCCGAGGCCGGAGAGGTCCAGATGCCCAACTCGTCCTGACCGAAGCCTTCATAGATGTTGAATTCGACACCTTTGTCCTTCAGCGCGCGGGCGGCTTCGGCGATGTCCGGCACGTCCCAGCCCAGCACGGTGGACGGGCCGGGTTGGTGCGTCTCGACGGTCGAGATGCGCAGCATGGTGCCGTTGAGATCGAACACGGCGGCGAATATGTCCTCGCGGACCAGCCGGAAACCCAGCACGTCGCGATAGAACGCGATGGATTTAGGTCGGTCGCGGGTGAGGATGAAGGTGATCGCTTTGGCGGACGAGGGAAGGCTCATTTTCTCTCCACTCCTGCAGTTTTCAGCCTGTCACGATGCTAGCACGACGTAGTCAGCCGTGGCGGTGATCGTATGCACGCCGGTTATCTCGATGATTACGGTGCTGGCGGCGTTCAGATTGCCGTTATGGGTTTCGACGATGTAGCTGTTGGTGCCGTCGGTACCGAAAGCCGCGGTCTTCGGACTACCCTGAACGTTGGTTTCGAGAAAGTTTATCAGAGTGTCGGTGTCGGTGGTCGAAATGCTCGGGGATGTGATGGTCAAGCCGGTGGTGTCGAGGGCAAAGCCGATCTTGTCGCCGGTGGTGGCGTGCTCGATGACTTGAGCGTCCGCGACCGAGGTGCCGCTGAAGCCGGCATCGACGCCGACGATGACCGTGTCGTTGCCGTGATTGCCCAGGTCGATGGTGTTGTGACCGGTGCCGACGGTGATGACGTCGTTGCCGCCGGCACCCGCGCTCCCGGGATTGCCGGCGATCGTGGCGCTGCCGCTCGCACCGCCGGAGCCTCCGACGCTGTCGTCGGTGATGGTATTGGTGCCATTGCCGACGGTGATGGTGTTATGGCCCCCGTCCCCTCCGCCGCCGCCATCGCCGCCGATGGCCGCGCCGCCGCCGGTGGCGCTCGCCGCGCCGCCATTGCCGCCATTGCCGCCCTGGCTGTTGTCCGTAACGGTGTTGGAGCCGTCGCCGAGAGTGATGGTGTCGTGCCCACCGTTCCCACCGCCCCCGCCATCGCCGGCGATGGCGCCGCCCCCGCCAGTGACTGTGGCGGCACCGCCAATTCCGCCATCGCCGCCGGTGCTGTCGATGACCAGGATATTGCCGCCATTGCCGAGGGTTATGGTTTCGTTGCCCGCCGTGCCACCGGCACCGCCAATTCCGCCATTGCCGGCGCCGCCGCCGCCGGCGGTCACGCTGCCGCCATTGCCGCCGGCGCCGCCGATGCCGTGGTCGGCCAAATTGTCCGCTCCGCCTCCCAGCGTGATGGTGCCGCCGCCTGCGGTGCCGCCGCTCGCACCGTCACCGCCGAAGCCCGCGCCGCTAGCATTGACGTTCCCTCCATCGGTGCCCGAAGTACCCGTCAGGACGACCGAGATCGAGACCGAGCCGGTATCGTCCGATCCCGACACGGAGAAGCTGTTTACGCCCAAGACGATCGGCGCGCCGGAGCTTCCCAAAGCCACATCGCCACTCACGGTCAATGATGTGAGGGCGGTATCGCTGATGGAGGCGATGTTGGAGGCCGAGCCCGATCCGGTGATGGTCAGCGACGTGATGTGATTGCTGGAATCGGTGAATCCGCTGGAGAGGGTCACGCCGTCCACATCGACGGTCAGCGAGGTCGATCCGCCGGCATCGGTGAGGCTGACACCGACCAAGGTGCCGGCCAGGCTCAGCGTAACCAGGCTGTCGCTGGTGATCTCGACCGTGTCGCCGGCGCCCTGCGTGGTGATGCTGACCGAGGAGGCGCTGCCGGTATCGAGGAAGTCCCCCAGGGTGCCGGACGAGGTGACGGTAAAGCTGGTGAGGCCGGAAACGCCCGACAGATCGAAGGGGTGGCTGGAATCGGTGCCGGCATTGCCGTCGGTGATGGTAAGGGTGACGGTCTCGATGCCGGACAGGGTGGCGCCAGGCATCAAGGCTGTGGCGCCGGTATCGCTGTCGGTGATGGCCAGTGTGGCGAGGCCGTTGCCGGTCAGATGATCGGTGGCGTTCAGGGTCGCGCCAGCGGTGGTGCTGATAATGGCGCTGTAGGTGTGCGTCCCGGTCATGGCGGTATCGTTTATGGTGTCGGTGCCGGTGGTCAGCACGCCCCATGTCGGCGCCGGAGCGGGGGTCGGGGCCGGTGGCGGGGGTGCCGGAGTGCCGAGGGTGACGCTCGATCCAATGGTGGTCGGAGGAGTCTGGCCCGAAGCGACATCGGTGCCGTAAGTAGCCAGCGCCGCGGCGATCTGGCTGTCGGTGTCGGTGTGGAATTCCGGCGAGGCGGTAAATTCGCGGAACAGCACGCCGAGGCCCGAGCCGCTCACGATCTGATTGTCGTAATAGGCGATTTCGACAGTGCTCGGGGTGCGGCCGAGAACGGCCTCATAGAGAAACGGCACCGCTTCCAGCAGGGCGCCGGTGATGCCGAGGCTGTAATCGAGGCCGGCGCGGGTGGTGAATTCGGGGGAGTGCGAGAAGTAGCTGGCGATGGTGTCCCAGGTACCGTTGGAGACGTCGCCGGCGGAGATCTGCGCCGTGGTCAGGCCCTGTTCGGCGATGCCGACATAATAGCGGATCTCGGCGGCGGTCGGAGCGCGGCCCAACGAGGTCAGGTAGAAACCGACCACGGTGGCGGCGATTTTCTCCTCGCCGCTGTTCGCCATGGCGGAAGCGAGGCTCGTGAGAGAGGTTGCCGCCGGATTGGCTTCCCAGGTCGCGGCATCGGCGCCGGCCTGGGTGGCGCTCTCGAACAGGACATTTTCCAGCAGTGATACGACCTGCTGTTGTGTAACACCCATGACTTCCCCCAAAGAAAATAGAGCGCCTGATAATGCTTGAGGCGCTCTACTCCGGGAATAGGGGGAAATATTAAATTTTAAACGGTCTAAACCGCTTTAATCCTTCTTTGGCTTCGGCAGATCGAGCTTGATATGCAGTTCCTTGAGGCGCTCCGGCGTGGTTTCCGCCGGGGCCTGCATCAGCAAGTCTTGCGCCTGCTGATTCATCGGGAACAGGATCACTTCGCGGATGTTCGGTTCGTCGGCCAGCATGGTGCCGTTGAGATCGAACACGGCGGCGAACATATCCTCGCTGACCAGCCGGAAACCCGGCACATCGCGATAGAACGCGTTAGAAGTGAACAACGTTACTGCTGAAGGTAATGGCGTTCTCGATGTTCGCCGCCCCACCCACGATCTTGATGATCGTAAGGTCGTTGGCTCCACCCGTACCGTTGGCGCTTTCGACGATATAGAGATCGCTCCCGCCGCCGAGATTGCCGTATGCGAGGCCGCCGGCGCCGTTGCCCACAGCCTCGGTGACCAGGGTTGCGAGACTGGCGCTGTTGTCTTGGGAGGTGGTGCCTATATTCCCACCGGTTTCAAACCCAACCGCGTTGCCCGTAAGGGTGCTGGTATCGGCGACGGTGATGGCCACGCTGTAGGTGGAGGCGGCGCTGCCAGCCTGGGCGTGGACAAAGACCTCCGACCCGTTCACGGCGGTGGCCAGAGTGACCGTGTTGCCGGTGCCGGTGCCGAAGACGATGCTCGAGTCGCCCTGGGCGTTGAGGGTAACGCTGTTGCCATTGCCGTTGCCGACGATGATTTCGGTGCCATTGCCGCCGCCTGCCTCGTCGATGGAGTTGCCGTTGCCGTCGCCGACGGTGATCTCCTGGGCGCTGGCGCTGCTGTTGTCGACGATGGTGTCGACGCCGGTGCCGCTGGCGGTGATGATGGAGAAGCCAGCGCCGGAGCCGAGAGTGAGGTGAGTGGTGGTGGCGCCGAGATCGACGGAGGAGTCGCCGTTGAGCGTGATGTAGCTCGTTCCGGCCGTGTCGGTGTCGCCCGACATGGTGAGGCTGACGCTGGAGCCGATGCTGAGCGCGGTCGTGGAACTGCCCAGGGTTACGTCGCCGGTGACGGTCAGGGTGATCAGATTGTTGCCGGTTTCGCTGATGGCGCCGATGTTGGAGGCAGCGGTGCTGTTGCCGGCGATGGTCACGCTGACAGAGGCCGAGGCGTTGTCGAGATCGAGGGTGCCGATATTCACCGCGCCGTCGTCGAGGTTCAGGCCGGTCAGGGACGTGTCGCTGATCGTGGCGATGCTGGAGACGCCGATGCCGGTGTTGTGGATGGTCAAGGTGGCGCTGGTGGCGCTGAGGGTGCCCGACAGGGTCAGGCCGCTGACGTCGAGGCTGGTCAGCGAGTTGTCCGTGATGTCCACCGACGTTCCGTTGTCCTCGAGGGTGATGGAGGAATAGCTGTGGGCGTCGAGGGTCAGCGTGTCGAAATTGTTCACCGTGACGTCACCGGTGCTGGAGACACCGCCGTCCAGGGTGAGACTGCCGCTGCTCGTATTTCCCAGGATGAAGGAACTGCCCGATCCCGCCGTGAAGGTGAGGGCCGTATTCCCCGTGGCGTTGAAATAGACGTTCGCTGTGTCGCCCGAGGTGTCGAGGGTGGTGAGGCTGGCGGGGAGTGCATAGAGGCCGAGGGGGCTGGTGCCGAAGAGCACGTCGCCGGTCACGATCAGGCTGTCCAGGTTGCTGTCGGTGATGGCGCCGATGGTGGTGCCGGTGCTGAGGCTCGTATCCGCGATGGTCAGGGTCCCGCCGTTGAAGGCGAGGCTGGCGATGGTCGAATCTTGGGTGTGGACGGTTGCGAAGAGATCCACAGGGGGGACCACGTCGGTATTGGCGATGGTGGTGGCGCCGATCGATCCGTGCAGCGTCACGTCGGACAGGGACACGCCGCTGATGTTGACCGTGCCGGCGTTATCGACAGAGACACCGGCGGTGCCGCCGGTGGTGACCGTCACGGCGATGCTGGTGGTCGCGGTGATGAAATCGCCGAGGGAGCCCGATGTGTGCACGGTCAGGCTGGTCAGGTCCGAGATCCCGGACACGTCGAAGGTGCTGCCGGCGTTGGTGCCGACATTGGCCACGGGGGTGCCGGCCGTGCCGACGGTAATGGTCTGGATGCCGGCCAAGGTGCCGACCAGCATGACGTGAGTGTCGGCGGTATCGCTGATGGCCAGCGTGGCAAGGCCGTTGCCGGTCAGGCTGTCGCCACCGCTCAGGGTCGCCGAACCGCCGCCGATGATGGCGTCATAAGTATGGGTCCCCGACACCGCGCTGTCGTTAATGGTGTCGTTGGTGGCTGTGGTCAGCGAATGGAAGGGTGACGGCGACGGCGTGGGGGTCGGCGTCGGCGTCGGCGTCGGAGTGGGCGTCGGCGTGGGCGTGCCGACGGTCACGGTCGAGCCGATGGTGGTGACGCTGGTCGTCGTGCCCGAAACGGCGGAGGTGCCGAACGTGGCCAGGGCCTTTGCGATCTGAGCGTCGGTGTCGGTATGGAATTCCGGCGAGGCGGTGAATTCACGGAACAGCACGCCGAGATCGGTGCCGCCGAGGATCTGGTTGTCGTAATAGGAGATCTCGACAGTGCTCGGCGTGCGGCCGAGGACCGACTGATAGAGGAACGGCACCGCTTCGAGCAGGCCGCCGGTGACGCCGAGGCTGTTGTCGAGGCCGGCGCGGCTGGAGAATTCGGGGGAGTGGGAGAAGTAGCTGGCGATCTGGTCCCAGGTGCCGTTGGAGACGGCGCCGGCGGAGATCTGCGCCGTGGTCAGGCCCTGCTCGGCGATCGCGGTGTAATAATGGATCTCGGCGGCGGTCGGAGCGCGGCCCAGCGAGGTGATGTAGAAACCGACGATGGTGGCGGCGATCTTTTCCTCGCCGGAGCCCGCCATCGCGGTGGCCAGGGCGGAGACGCTGGTCGCGGCGGCATTGGCCTGCCAGGTCGCGGCGTTCGCGGCAGCCTGGGTGGCGCTCTCGAACAGCTCATTTTCGAGCAGAGAGACGACCTGTTGCTGGGTAACACTCATTCATTTTCCCCGAAAAGTTCCGCCGACAACCTCTCCAACCCTTGAAAAGGCTGGGCGAGAAGGTAGCAGGGCGGGCGAATCGGGTTTTGACTGAGACTCTAAAATCTGTTGACTGAGATTCCAGACCTGCGCCGCGAGCTCGGGATCGGTAGCCGCCGGCCATCCGGCAGAGCCTGTTTACCACCCAGCAATATGCATCGCCGCGTGAGTTCATCTTCAAAGTGAGGTATCGGTTCCAGCCTGGCGCCGCAAGACTTGGGGTAAAGATAGTCTTGCTTCTGGAGCGCCGTTTTCGGTAATACAGACTCTGACCGTCGGCTCGGACAAACTTGGCCATTTGGGGTGGGATAGATTTTCTTGGTCGAGTCTTTGCAATTTTCGACGGCCGGCCTCAACGAGGCGGACACGCGCGAGCTGTGGAACAGCTTCATGACCTTCGGGTCGGAGATGCATCTGGCTGGTCCGGCGCCCTTCGCTTCCTATAAGATCTGGCACACCGGCATCCACATCGCCGCCAGCGAGGTCAGCGCCGGCTCGACGTTCCGCCGCACCAAACGGCAGATCGCGCAAAGCCATATGGAACATTACCGCTTCATCTATCGCGCCGGCGGCGGAATGAAGGTCCGCATCGACGGGCGCGACCATGAAATCGGCGCGGGTGACACCCTGCTGTTCGACAGCGGACAGGAAAGAGAGGGCATCGAGGGCGGCGGCGAGTCCATTTCGCTGATGGTGCCGAAGGATCGCCTCCGCGCCATGGCCCGCTCGGCCGGACGGCAACTGCATGGGGCGCACTGGCGGGCGGGCACGATCATGGGCGATCTGCTCGGCGCGAACATCGTGGCGCTTCGCCGTCGTCTCGACGATATGACGGGCGACAGCGTTCCGTTCGTCATGCAGGCCACCGGCAATCTGCTGGCCGGCGCCGTCGCCGATCTCGACATGACCGTGGCCAAGGCGGCCTTCCTGCTCCCCTCGGCGATGCTGGAGCGGATCAAGGATTTCATCACCGAGCATCTGGCCGATCCCGAATTGGGCCCGGCGATGGTGATGAAGCGCTTCCAGCTCTCCCAGGCCACTCTCTACAATATCTTCGGCCAGGCCTCGTCGACGGTGTCGGATTTCATCTGGCAGCAGCGCCTGCGCCGCTGTTTCGATGATCTGACCGATCCGGGGCAGACGCCCCGGCGGATTTCCGACATCGCCTATAGCTGGGGCTTCAACAACAACGCCCATTTCAGCCGCGCCTTCCGCCAGGCCTTCGGTTGTTCGCCCAGCGAGGCACGCAACCAGCCCTGGGGCCTGCGGACGGACCAGGCGGCCAATGAGAACTTCGCCTTTCCCGAAGCGCTGTCCATTGCCACCGCGATCAACAGCCGGCTCCGCGGATTGCAGGGCGCCAAACCGGAACACCGGTCCTGAGGCTGGCGGATTTCCGCGCCGTCATTCCGTGTCTGCCGGCCGCCCTGTTCGAGGGCTTCGATATCCAGGCGGCGGGCGTGGCGGCGCCCCAGCTGGTGCAGGCCCTCGGCCTGACCCCGCAGCAGATCGGGATGTTCTTCACGGCCAGCACGCTGGGCTTGATCGCCGGCGCCGCCCTGGGCGGACGTCTGGCCGACCGCTTCGGACGCCATCGCGTGCTGCTGCTGGCGCTGGCGCTGTTCGGATCGTTCTCGATCGCCACCGGTTTCGCCGCCGGCTTCGCCTCCTTGATCGCGGCCCGCTTCCTGACCGGGCTGGTCAGCGGTGCCTCCCTTCCAAATCTCATCGCCCTGGTCGCCGAGAACAGCCCGGCGGAGCGCCGCAACGGCGCGGTTACCGCGCTCTATGCGGGCCTCCCCTTGGGTGCCGCCCTCGCCGGATTGGCCGGCGGTATGGCGGTGCCCTGGCGGGCCCTGTTCTTCGCCGGCGGCGCGGCACCCCTGGCGTTGATCCCCATCTTCCTTCTGTCGCGCGGAGCCGCGGCCCCGCCGCCGGCGCGGGAGAGCCGGGCCGGCTTCGCCGCTGCGCTGGTCGCCGACGGCCGTTGGGTTCCCAGCCTGTTTTTATGGTCGGGCTTCTTTTTCGCCCTGGTGACGACCCGCACGCTGGTGAGCTGGTTGCCCCTGCTGATGATCGGCCGCGGCCTGGCCCGTGCTGACGCGGCACTTCTGCAGACGGCCTTCCAGATCGGTGCCGTGGCGGGGAGCTTGATCACCGGCCAGGCGATGGATTTGCGGCGGCACCGCGTCGGTGTGCTGGCCGCCCTGTTCGGCGGCGCGGTCCTGATGCTGGCCTTGACCGCCGAGGTGCCGGTCTCGCCGGTTCTGTCGCTCTGCCTCGGCGGATTGCTGGGCGTCACCGTGATCGGCAGCCAATCGGCGCTCTACGGGCTGGCCCCCACGCTCTATCCGGCCGCGCTGCGGGGAACCGGGGTCGGGATCGGATTGGGATTCGGCCGGCTTGGCTCGCTGGCCGGCCCCTTGCTGACGGCGCAACTCGTCGGCCTCGGCTGGTCGCCCGCCGCCATCCTCGGCAGCGCGGCGCCCTTGTTCGCGCTGTGCGGTCTGTTCACCATCCTGCTGGCCCGCCGCACCAGGCATAGTGCGCCAGAATAGCGGTCGACAAACAAACGGGCGGCGCACTCTCGTCCGCCGCCCGCAAAAACGTGGAAATCTAAAAGACTGCTCAGCCCTCTTTCTTCGGCTTCGGCAGATCCAGCTTGATATGCAGTTCCTTGAGACGCTCCGGCGTGGTCTCGGCCGGGGCCTGCATCAGCAGATCCTGAGCCTGCTGGTTCATCGGGAACAGAATCACTTCGCGAATATTCGGCTCGTCGGCCAGCAGCATGACGATGCGGTCGACGCCCGGGGCCGAGCCGCCATGCGGCGGGGCGCCGAAGCGGAAGGCGTTCAGCATGCCGCCGAAGCGGGCTTCGACTTCCTCGTTCGGATAGCCGGCGATCTCGAAGGCCTTCAGCATGATGTCGGGGCGATGGTTACGGATCGCGCCAGAGGACAGTTCGACGCCGTTACAGACGATGTCGTACTGGAAGGCCTTGATGGTCAGCGGGTCCTGATGGAGCAGCGCGTCCATCTCGCCCTGCGGCATCGAGAAGGGATTGTGCGAGAACTCGATCTTGCCGGTGTCCTCGTTCAGCTCGTACATCGGGAAATCGACGGTCCAGCAGAACTTGAAAATGTCCTTTTCCAGCAGGTCCAGCTCATTGCACAGGCGGGTGCGGACCAGGCCGGCGAACTTGGCGGCGGCGTTGACTTTATCGCAGGCGAAGAACACCGCGTCGCCCACCTTGGCACCGCTGATCTCGCGGATTTTCTCGATGCGATCGGCATCGAGATTCTTGGCGATCGGGCCCTTGGCACCTTCAGCTTCGAAAATGAT
>Ga0302311_10008787_pt1 | contig 10140 bp, 8 predicted proteins | sample III_Palsa_N1_3_FD_200449 | JGI IMG/M metagenome (GOLD analysis project Ga0302311, IMG submission 200449) | Peat permafrost microbial communities from Stordalen Mire near Abisko, Sweden - III_Palsa_N1_3 | ecosystem: Environmental > Terrestrial > Soil > Palsa > Peat permafrost | place: Sweden...
ACGGCTCTTCGATCGTCGAGGTGGCCTATCCGCTGGTCTCGCCGAACGGCGTCGGCCTGTCGCCGGACAACCAGACCGTCTATGTCTCGGAAACCGAAACCGCCCGGCTCTGGGCATTCGACCTGGTCGAGCCGGGCAAGCCCAAGCGCCATGGCTTCCCGTCGCCCCATGGCGGCCGGCTGGTCTGCGGCTTGGGCGGGTATCAGCGCTTCGACAGCATGGCGGTCGACGCCGCCGGCAATATCTGTGTGGCGACCCTGATCACCGGCTGCATCACCGTCGTGGCGCCGGACGGCACCGTGCTGCGCCAGGTCATGACCGGCGACCCGATCACGACCAACATCTGCTTCGGCGGCGCCGAGATGAAGACCGCCTATATCACGCTGTCGGGCACAGGACAGCTGATGGAAATGCCCTGGCCGGAGCCTGGATTGCGCCTCGCCTATAATTGAGAGGGCGTCAGGCGTTGCCCGCGGCGATTTCCGCGCGGTCGGGCACTGCGAGCGCCATCCCGTGCGGCACGGTCGGCCGCGTCAGATGGGCGAGGAAGGCCGCGGCGGCCGGCGCCAGCGCATCCAGGCTCTTGACGCAGATCATCAGCCGCCGCTCGGCCCAGCGCTCGTTGAGCCGGAGCGCCGTCACGTCCAGCGCGCCGGTATAGAGCGAGGTCATGCTCTGCGGCACGATGGCGATGCCCAGGCCGGCATCGACCATGCGGGCGATCGCATCGAAGCCCGAGGTGCGCACGCTCATCTTCAGGCTGACGCCGATCTCCGACGCCGCGCGGGCCAGCGCCGTATCGATCGAGGTGCCTTTGGGCGGCCCGATATATTCGTAGGCGAGCGTCTCGGTAAAATTGACCGAGGATTCTCGGGCCAGCTCATGGTCGCTCGGCACGAGCAGCGCCAGCCGGTCGACCCGGTAGACCAGCGACGCCAGATCGTTGGGCACGATCACGTCGCCATAGATGCCGATGTCGACGATATTGTCGGCGACCGCCTTCAGGGTCTCCGGGCTGAAACCCTCCTCGAGCTCGACCCGGACGCGGGGATAGAGTGCTACGAAGCTCTTCAGGTCTTCCGGCAGATAGCTCGCCATCGCGGTCGCATTGGTGCGCACGCGGATGGTGCCGCAGACGCCGTCGGCGAAATCGAGCAGCTCGGATTCCAATTCCGCCACGTCGCGCAGGATGCGCCGGGCATGGTGCAGGAAGGCGGTACCGGCGACGGTCGGGAACATGCCGGCCGGCTTGCGGTCGAACAGCTTGATGTTGAGGTTCAATTCGAGATCGGCCAGGCGCTTGCTGATGGCCGACGGGGCCAGATGCTCGCGCTCCGCCGCCTTCGACAGGCTCGTCTCTTCGACGACCGCGACGAACAGGCTCAACGTGATCAGGTCGAACCGGGTCAAAGCCTTCCTCCCCGGGCGCATTCGGCAGCGCCATTGGTCCCGAGCATACGTCTTGCCCCCGGCTTTATCCAGCCGCCGTCACGCCCGGTTTCGTCTGCCACGCAGGCCACTTCATGAATCGGCAATAGTGGCCGTGGTCGGCATCGGTTCAACTTTCCGCCAACGCTCCCAAAAGAGCGAAGGAGGAAGCGATGGAAGATGTGATGGTTCGCTCTCCGGACGGCGTCGAGCTGTTCGTCCGGGAATGGGGCAATCCGGCGGGGCCGGAGATCGTGCTGATCCACGGCCAGGCGCAATGCACCCTATCGTTCGAACGGCAGACCGGCAGCTTCCTGGCTGAGAAATACCGCGTCGTCGCCTTCGACCTGCGCGGACACGGCGCGTCGGGCAAGCCGACCGCACCGGAATTCTATCTGGAAAGCCAGCGCTGGGCCGACGACGTCAAGGCCGTGCTGGAGGCGAAGCGCCTGAAGCGTCCGGTCCTGGCCGGCTGGTCGATGGGCGGCCGCGTGCTGCGCCAATATCTGATCCATTACGGCGATGCGGCGCTGGGCGGCATCAACTTCCTGGCGACGCGGCCGGTCGAGCATCCGAGTTCCGTCGGCCCCGGCTCGGCCGCGGTCGCCGCCGCGCGCGGGCTCGACCTGGGCGGTCGCCTCAGGGCCGAGATCGAGTTCCTCAAGGACTGCTACGCCAAGCCGCCCACGGCGCACGAGCTGGAACTGCAAATCGCCTACAATATGCTGGTGCCCCGACCGGCACGCGACGCGATCGCCGCCTGGAAGACCAACCCAGATGCGATCCTGGCAGCGCTCGGCCGCGTGACCGTGCCGGTGCTGATCAGCCACGGCACGCTCGACCGGCTGATCCTGCCCGTCGCCGCCGAAATGACGCTGAACGCCCTCACCTTGGCCAAGACCAAGCGGATCTCCTGGTATGAGGACTGCGGCCATTCGCCGTTCTACGAGGATGCCGAGCGCTACAACCGCGAACTCGACGAGTTCGTCAGTGCGATCCGGCCAGCGTGAGGAACGGTTCTTGATCCGCATCGACGACGTCGGCTGTGCCGCGACGAGACGCCCGGCCGCAGCAGCGGGCCGGGTCGAAGCGGCCGTGCGCCAGGGCCTCCGATGGTTGACCGCGGCGCTGATCGCGGTCGAGATCGTCGTGCTGTCGGCCGGCGTGCTCGCCCGCTACGTGTTCCACGCGCCGCTGATCTGGTCGGACGAGGTCGCGGGCATTCTGTTCCTATGGCTGGGCATGCTGGGTGCTGCGGCAGCGCTGGGCGACGGCGCCCATCTGCGCATGACCACGATCATCGACCGCCTGTCCGCCCGGTGGCGGCCCTATGCCGACGCGTTCGCACTGGCGGTCTGTGCCGCCTTCCTGGTGCTGCTGCTGATGCCGGCCTGGAAATACCTGCAGGTCGAATCCGCGACGATCACCGCGACGCTCGGCATCTCCATGCTGTGGCGCGTGCTGGCCATGCCGGTCGGCGTCGGCATCATGCTGGCGATCGCCCTCTTGCGCATGCGCGGGGTCCCGGTCCGGCCGATGCTGACCATGCTGGCGATCGTGGCCGTCGCCTGCGTCGCACTCTATCTGCTGCGGCCGGCCCTGGTGCCGCTCGGCAAGATCAACCTGATCATCTTCTTCCTGGGGTTCGTGCCGCTGCTGGTGTTCCTGGGCACGCCGATCGGGTTTTCCTTCGGCATGGCGACCCTGGGATATCTGACGCTCTCGACGCGGCTGCCGGCCTCGGTCCTGGTCGCGCGCATCGATGCCGGCATGTCGAATTTCCTGCTGATCTCGATCCCGCTGTTCGTGTTCCTGGGCCTGGTCATCGAGATGACCGGCATGGCCGCCAAGATGATCATGTTCCTGGCCAAGCTGTTGGGCCATACCCGCGGCGGGCTGCATTACGTGCTGGTGGCGGCCATGTATCTGGTTTCCGGCATCTCCGGCTCCAAGGCCGCCGACATGGCAGCGGTGGCGCCGGCCCTGTTCCCGGAAATGGAGAAATACGGTGCCGACCGGGCCGAGCTGTCGGCACTGCTGGCCGCCACCGGCGCGCAGACCGAGACCATTCCGCCCTCGTTGATCCTGATCACGATCGGCTCGGTCACCGGCCTGTCGATCGCGGCCCTGTTCAAGGGCGGCCTGCTGCCGGCGCTGGTGGTCGGCATCATCCTGTGCGCCGTGGTCTGGCGGCGGACCCATCAGATCTCGACCCCGACCCTGCCCCGGGCCAGCCTCAAGGCCATCCTCGGCAGCTTCGTCGTCGCCTCGCCGGCGCTGGCGCTGCCCTTCATCATCCGCAGCGCGGTGATCGAGGGGGTGGCGACCGCGACCGAAGTATCGACCATCGGCATCGTCTATTCCTTGGCAGTCGGCGCGCTGATCTACCGGCGCTTCGATATCGTCCGCATCGCGACGGCGCTGGTCAGTGCGGCATCGCTGTCCGGGGCGATCCTGCTGATCGTCGGTGCCGCCACGGCCATGGCCTGGGCGATCACGCAGTCGGGCTTCTCCCAGGTGCTGGCGACCGCGATCGGCGCGGTGCCGGGCGGCCGGCCGTCGTTCCTGGTGCTGTCGATGCTGCTGTTCGCGGTCCTGGGCAGCGTGCTCGAAGGCTTGCCCGCGGTCGTACTGTTCGGTCCGCTGATGTTCCCGATCGCCCAGCGGGTCGGCATCAACGAGATCCACTATGCCATGGTCGTGATCCTGTCGATGGGGCTGGGCCTGTTCACCCCGCCGTTCGGCATTGGCTACTACATCTCCTGCGCCATCGGCGGGTCCGAGCCCGACAAATCGCTGCCCTACATCTGGCGCTATCTGGGCGCGGTCGCCGCCGGCCTGGTCATCGTCGCGGCATTTCCATGGATTTCGACCGCGTTCCTGTGAACGCGGCCAACAACAAAAAATCGGGAGGCACCTTTGGATCGTTCATTGCTGATCAGCCGCCGGGCGGCACTCGTAGGCACCGGCATCCTGGCCGCTGCCACCCTGCTGCCGCGCGCGGCGCGGGCCGCGGAGTTCGAGTACAAGATGGGCCACAGCAGCCCCGAATCCCATCCGTTCCACAAGCGCCTGCTGGAAGTGTCGGCCCGGATCGCGCAGGAATCCGGCGGGCGCATGACGCTGTCGATCTTCCCGAACAGCCAGCTCGGCGGCGACAACGACTTGCTGTCGCAATGCCGCAGCGGTGCCGTCGATTTCGTGCAGCCGGCCGGCCTGATCCTGGCCTCGATCCTGCCGCTGACCGCGATCAACGGCATGGGCTTCGCCTTCCCGAACTACGCCAAGGTGTGGGAGGCGATGGACGGCGACCTCGGCAGCTACATCGCCAAGCAGATCCAGACCAAGGTCAACCTGGTCCCGATGAAGCGGCGCTGGGACCTGGGCTTCCGCCAGATCACCAACAGCATCAAGCCGATCAAGACGCCCGACGATCTCGCCGGCATGAAGCTGCGCATTCCCGGCGCCCCGGCGCTGGTGTCGCTGTTCAAGGCGCTCGGCGCCTACCCGGTCAGCATGCAGTTCGGCGAGGTCTATACCTCGCTGCAGACCAAGGTGGTCGATGGCCAGGAGAACCCGCTCTCGGTCATCGACGCCGGCAAGCTGTACGAGGTGCAGAAATACTGCTCGCTCACCAACCATGTCTGGGACGGCTACTGGATCTGCGCCAACCCGGATGCCTGGGCGGCCCTGCCCGATGAGCTGAAGACCATCGTCGCCCGCGCCTTCGACGATGTCGCCCTGCTGGAACGCGCCGACCTCGAAAAGCTCGACCGGGACCTGGAGACCCAGCTGCAGGCCAAGGGCATCGCCATCACCCCGGTCGATATCGCCCCCTTCCGCGACAAGCTGAGCAAGGCCGGCTTCTACGCCGACTGGAAGAAGCAGATCGGCGAGGAAGCCTGGGGCCACCTCGAACAATACGTCGGCAAGCTCGCCTGACGGACAAGGAGCCGCTTTCCATCATGTCGACGACGATCATCCCGAACAGTCTGAAAGACAAACTGGCCCGCGGCGAGACGGCGCTGTCCGTCATCGTCCGCCTGGTCACCTCGCCCGATATCGCCGTGATTCTGAAGTCGTGCGGCTATGACTCGCTCTATGTCGATCTGGAGCACAACAGCTTCTCGATGGAGACGGTCAGCCAGATCTGCGGGGCCGCCCTGCTGGCCGGGATCGCGCCCCTGGTGCGGGTGCCGAGCCTGGCGCCGGAGATCATCTCGCGCGTGCTCGACGGCGGCGCGCTGGGCGTCATCGTCCCCCATGTCGAGACGGCCGCCCAGGTGCGCGAGATCGTGGCCTTGGTGAAGTTCGCCCCGCTCGGCAAGCGCTCGATCGGCGGACCCTTGCCGCATCTGGGCTTCCGCAAGCTGCCGATCCTCGATACCCAGCAGGCGATGAACGCGGCAACCATGGTGGTCGCCATGCTGGAGACCCGTGCAGCGCTCGAACGGGTCGAGGAGATCGCGGCCGAGCCGGGGTTGGACATGCTGCTGGTCGGTGCAAACGACCTGTCGGCCGAGCTGGAGATCACCGGACAGTTCGACCATCCGAAGATCGGCCAGGCCTTCGACCGGATCATCGCCGCCTGCCGAAAGTCCGGCATCACCGCCGGGATCGGCGGGTTGGCCGGGCGGCCGGACCTGATCCAGGAATATGTCCGCCGCGGGGCGCGCTACGTGTCGGCCGGGTCGGATTTCCAACTGCTGCAGGACGCGGCGATCGCGCGCAACGAGCGGCTGTCTCGCGGCTGAACGACAAGACGGGGATGACAAAGATGACCAGAATAGCCGTCCTTGATGATTGGCAGCGCATCGCGCGCGCCAGTGCCGACTGGACCGAACTGGAAGCCCGGGCCGAAGTGGTGTTCTTCGAGGAACCGTTCGCGGACGAGGACGACGCCGCCAACCGCCTGGTCGATTTCGACGTACTGCTGGCGATGCGGGAGCGCACGCCGTTCCCGGCCTCGCTGGTGCATCGACTGCCCAAGCTCAAGCTGTTCGGCCTGACCGGCCAGCGCGCCGGCCTGATCGACATGAAGGCGCTGGCGGCCCAGGGCGTCACGATCTGCACCACCGCCGGCGGCCAGGACGGGGCCGGCACCGCGGAGATCGCACTGGCCCTGATGCTCGCGGCCGCCCGCCGGATACCGCAGGCCGACGCCGCGACCCGCGCCGGCCGCTTTCAGGCCGATGTGCCGCTGGGCTTCGAGCTGGCCGGCAAGACGCTGAGCCTGTTCGGCCTCGGCCGCCTCGGCCAGCGCATGGCGCGCTATGGCAATGCGCTCGGCATGGACGTGGTGGCCTGGAGCCAGAACCTGACGGCGGAAGCTGCCCGCGCCGGCGGTGCGGAACTGCTGCGCAAGGACGAGGTGCTGGAACGCGCCGACGTATTGAGCCTGCATCTGGTGCTGTCCGACCGCACGCGCGGCATCGTCGGCGCTGCCGAGCTGGCCCGGATGAAGCCGGGCGCCATGCTGGTCAATACCTCGCGGGCACCACTGGTCGACGAGGCGGCCCTGATCGCGGCACTCCGGGCCGGGCGGATCGTGGCGGCGCTCGATGTCTTCGACGGCGAACCGCTCAAAGCCGACCATCCGTTCTGCAGCTTGCCGAACACGGTGCTGACCCCGCACCTGGGCTACAGCACGGCCGAGGTCTATCGTGTGTTTTTCCAGCAGGGCATCGAGAATGCGCTGGCCTTCCTCGATGGCGCCCCGATCCGTGTGATGGGCATGGGAAAGGTCGGCTGACATGCGCCAACAGGACATCGACACCGCCGTGGGCCTGCTGACGGCGGCCCGCAGAACCAGGACCTGGCTGGACGCCTTGCCGCCCGGCGCCCAGCCGGCCGACCTGGCCGAGGCACACGCGATCCAGGATGCGACCGCGGCCGCGCTGGGCGATCGGGTCGCCGGCTGGAAGGTCAGCAACTACCAGGGCCAGGTGATGCGCGGCGTGATCCTGGGCTCCTGCTTGCTCGATAGCCCGGCCCGCACGCCCGCGGCCCAGGTACCGCTGCTGGGTCTCGAAGGCGAGATCGGCTTCCGGTTCGACCGCGACCTGCCGGCGCGCGACCGGGACTATGGCCGCGACGAGATCGTGGCGGCGGCAACCGCCTTCGTCGGCATCGAGATCGTCGCCTCGCGCTTCCGGGATTATCTGGGTACGCCGATGCTGCACCGGACGGCGGATTGCATGTCGAACGGCGTCTATGTCGTCGGCACCCAGCGCCCGGACTGGCGCGACCACGCGCTGGATAAGCTGGAGGTGACCATGGCCGTCAACGGCGAGGTCACCGTGCGCAAGCGCGGCGAGCATCCGACCGGCGATCCGCTGCTGCCGGCCATCGTCCTCATCAACGAGCTGCGCAAATCGACCGGCGTGCGGGCCGGCCAGATCATCACGACCGGCACCTGCACCGGCATGCCGTTCGGCAAGCCCGGCGATCATGTGACGGTGACCTTCACCGATTTCGGCACTGCGGAGATCGACCTTCCCGCCTGATCCAAGAGGTACGTGACGTGAAGAAGCTGGTAAACGATCCGCGCGCCGTCGTGCGCGAAATGCTGGAGGGCCAAGTCGACCTGCACCCCGGCCAGGCCCTGCTCGACACCGAGAATGTCATCGTCCGGGCGAAGCTGCCGCCGCCGCGCGAGCGGCAGGTCGCCCTCATCGCCGGCGGCGGCAGCGGACATGAGCCGGCCCATGCCGGCTATGTCGGGCCCGGGCTGCTGCATGCAGCCGTGGCCGGCGACGTCTTCACCTCACCCAGTGTCGATGCCGTGCTGGCGGCGATCCGGGCCGTCGGCGGGCCGGCTGGCGTCCTCCTGATCGTCAAGAACTACACCGGCGACCGGCTGAACTTCGGCCTGGCCGCCGAACTGGCGAGCGCCGAAGGCATCCCGACCGAGGTCGTGGTCGTCGCCGACGACGTGGCGCTGCGCGACACGGTCGAGCCGGCCCGTCGCCGCGGCATCGCCGGTACCGTCCTGATCCACAAGATCGCCGGCGCCGCCTCGGCCGCGGGCCTTCCCCTGGCCGAGGTCAAGCGCATCGCCGAGGCGGCCGCGAGCCAGGTCGGCTCGATGGGCGTCTCGCTCGGCGCCTGCACCGTGCCGGCGGCCGGCACGCCCGGCTTCACGCTGGGCGAGGACGAGATCGAACTCGGCCTCGGCATTCACGGCGAACGCGGCGTCGAACGGACGACGATCCAACCGGCCGATGCCATCGTGGACCGGTTGATCCAGACCCTGGTCGAGGATGGCAAGCTTGCCGCCGGCGCGCGGGTAGCCTTGCTCGTCAACAATCTGGGCGGCACGCCGCCGATGGAGCTGGCGATCGTCGCGCGTCGCGCCCTATCGGAGCTGCGGCGGCGCGGGATCCTGGTCGAGCGCGCGTTCGCCGGCACCTATATGACGGCGCTGGAAATGCCTGGCTGCTCGCTGTCGCTGTTGGCACTCGACGACGGCCGCCTGGCCCTGCTCGACGCGCCGGCCGCGGCCCCGGCCTGGGTCGGCGACGGCCGCCTGCCGGCCGCGCGCCAGCTGCGCGCCGTCGCGGCCTCGACGGAAGCGGCGGCGGATTTCCCCAAGGTCGCTGGCGCCGAGCGGATCAAAGGCTTCGTCCTGGCCGTCGCCGATGCCCTGCAGGCGGCCGAGGAGCATCTGACCGCGCTCGACAGTGCCGCCGGCGACGGCGACCTGGGCATCAGCATGCGGCGAGGCGCCGATGCCATGCGCTTGCTGCCCGACAGTGCCTGGGTCAGTGCGCCGGCAGCGCTGAGCGCCATCGGCGCGAGCCTGCGCCGGGCGATCGCCGGCAGCTCCGGACCGTTCTACGCGACGGCGCTGATCCGGGCCGCCCGCACCCTGCCGCGCGCGACGCCGCCCACCGCCGCCGACTGGGCGAAGGCGTTTCGCGCCGCCGTCGACGCGATCAAGAAACTGGGCGGCGCCCAGCCCGGCGACCGCACGATGGTCGATGCGCTCGAGCCCGCGGCAGACGCGTTCGACACCCGGATCGGCGACGGCGCCGCAGCAGCACTGCATGCGGCGGCGGCGGCGGCAAAGGACGGCGCGGATAAGACCGCGGCCATGAGCCCGCGTCTGGGCCGGGCGCAATATCTCGGCCAGCGCGCGGTCGGCACCGTCGATGGCGGTGCCGCCGCCGTCGCCCTGTGGCTGGGCGCCCTGGCCGACCAGGCCGATCGGAGGTAGCGTCAACCGCCCGCTTCAATGAGCTGAACCCAACGGCCGGCGGAATGGAGATGGGCATAGATCGCGTCGATCCAGCCCCGCCGGCGCCAATCGAGCCAGACCTGGTCATCGAGCGCCTTGAGCCTGTCCGGCGCGATCTGCAGGAAGCCGTCGAGACGGCTGAGGCCGCCGCCGTCCAGCGCCACGGTGGCACTCCGCTCTTCCAAGAGACCCGCCGTTGCAAGCGCCGCGGCGAAGGCACGGGTCGCCGCCAGATCGTCGCGGTAGCCCTTGCAGAATTTGAGCGCATCCTCGAGGCCGGCGCTGGGTTTTCCGCGTTCGAATAGGGCGGCACCGGCGCCCGTGGTCAGGCAGGCGGCATCGATGTCGATGCCCAGCAGCAGCCGATCCGCGGCGTCGCCGCTCTCCACCAGGACGAAGGGGTATGTCCGGACATAAGCCGGGATATAGGCGCCCTTGCGCCAGGCCCCATCCGGCTCGACGAACAGGTTCTC
>Ga0302311_10008788_pt1 | contig 10139 bp, 11 predicted proteins | sample III_Palsa_N1_3_FD_200449 | JGI IMG/M metagenome (GOLD analysis project Ga0302311, IMG submission 200449) | Peat permafrost microbial communities from Stordalen Mire near Abisko, Sweden - III_Palsa_N1_3 | ecosystem: Environmental > Terrestrial > Soil > Palsa > Peat permafrost | place: Sweden...
TGTAGTTCGGTGGTGATGAAGTTGAGCCACTCCAGAAGCTTGTAGCGCTCGGCGCTGTCGCGGGCGGGCGCCAGATGCTTGTCGGCGACCTTGTCGGCGATCATTTGAACGATCACCGGGCCTTCGGTGACCACCTCACCGCTGTCGAGGCCGAGTGCCGGTACCTGGCCTTTCGGATTGATCTTCAGATAGTCGTCACCGTTTTCCAGCTTCTTGGCGCGAACATCGACCTTGACCAGATCATAGGGCAGGCCGGCTTCCAAAAGCGCGATATGGGGGGAGAGCGAGCAGGCTCCGGGGGAGTAATACAGCTTCATCGGCGGTTTCCTCACAGTGAAATGGGCTGGTTATTTGCAGCGAGGGCGACTAAATGCATTTGCATGAAATAGTCAAGATTGATGCAGCTGCATTTAGTGCGGTAGACTGGTGAACGACAGTCTATGGATCGGACGATGAAACGCAAACCATCCACCGAGGCGACCGCCGCCTGGATTCGCCTGATGCGAATCCAGAGCCGGGTGCTCGATGCGGTCGAGCAGGAGTTGAAAAAGGCCGGCTTCCCGCCGCTCGCCTGGTACGATGCGCTGCTCGAATTGTCGCGCGCGCCATCCGGCGAAATGCGCCCGGTCGAGCTGGAAAAGCAGATGCTGATTCCGCAATATTCGACATCGCGGCTGATCGACCGGCTGGTGGAAGAAGGATTGGCGGCGCGCCGCGAATGCAAGATCGACAAGCGCGGCCAGTTCGTCGAGATCACGGAACTGGGACGCGAGCTGCAAAAGAAGATGTGGGGCGCGTATTCGGCGGCGATCGAACGGCATGTCGGCTCGAAATTGTCGGATGCCGATGCCGTCAGGCTGTGCGGTTTGCTTGACCGGCTGGGCTGCTCATGTGACGACGCTCCGGCGCTTGCCGCCAGAGACGGCGTAGCCGCCCGGTGATACTATTTTCTCAATTCGCATCTTCGGATCCTGTGGTCCGAAGGTACCCCTGCCACACGGCGTGTTCGGTCGAATCGCCCCACCTTCGGAATTTGTATGGCGCGTGACCAGATCGATATGACGCCGCTGCAATCGCGCGACGAGTTGGTCGCGTGGCTGGCGGCCGGCGTGAAACCACCCGCCGATTTCCGCATCGGCACCGAACACGAAAAAACGCCGTTCACGCTGCAGGGCCACCATCCCGTTCCGTATGAAGGCGCGCGCGGCATCGGCGCGCTGCTCGACGGCATGAAGCTCCTGCTCGGCTGGGAGCCGATCATGGAGCACGGCAACATCATCGGCCTGTACGACGTCACCGGCGGCGGCGCGATTTCGCTGGAGCCGGGCGGCCAGTTCGAATTGTCGGGTGCGCCGGTGGAAAACGTGCACCAGACCCAATCCGAACTGATGGCGCATCTGGCGCAGGTGCGCGAGATCGCGACCCCCTTGGGCATCGGCTTTCTCGGGCTCGGCATGACGCCGTCTTGGTCGCGCGAGCAGATCCCGGTGATGCCGAAGGGCCGCTACAAGATCATGACCAACTACATGCCGAAGGTCGGCAAATACGGCCTCGACATGATGTACCGGACCTGCACGGTGCAGACCAATCTCGACTTCTCGTCGGAAGCCGACATGGTCAAGAAGCTCAGGGTGTCGGTTGCGTTGCAGCCGATCGCGACTGCTTTGTTCGCCAATTCGCCGTTCACCGAAAACAAGCCCAACGGCCTGTTGTCGTTCCGCTCCGAGATATGGCGCGATACCGACAACGCGCGCTCCGGCATGATTCCGTGGGCGTTCGAGGACGGCATGGGGTTCGAGCGCTGGGTCGATTACGCGCTCGATGTGCCGATGTATTTCGTCAAGCGCGGCGACGACTATATCGATGTCGCGGGATCGTCGTTTCGCGATTTCTTTGACGGCAAGAACGCGGTGTTGCCCGGCGAGCGCCCGACCTTGTCGGATTGGGCCAATCATCTGTCGACGATTTTCCCCGAAGTGCGGTTGAAGCGCTATCTGGAAATGCGCGGCGCCGATGGCGTGCCGTGGGGGCGGCTGCCGGCGCTGCCGGCGTTCTGGGTTGGCCTGCTCTACGACGACAGCAGCCTTGAGGCGGCCTGGGATATCGTCAAGCACTGGAATGCGCACGAACGCCAGGCGTTGCGCGACGACGTTCCGCGCTTCGGCTTCAAGGCCAGGATAAGGGACCGCTATCTGTTCGAAATCGCCAGGGAATGCCTGGCGGTGTCCTATGCGGGCCTGCGGCGGCGCGCCCGGCTCGATCAGTCGGGGCGGGACGAAACCCGCCATCTCGAGCCGCTGCAACGCATCATCGACAGCGGACGTACCCCGGCCGAGGAGATGCTGGAAAAATTCCATGGCGCCTGGAAGGGAACCGTGGAGCCGGCCTACGACGAATACGCGTTCTAGCGCAAATATCGGCTACGCCCGCGCGGCGTTGGAGCGCGGACGTGCTTTCGTTTCCATTCATTTCAATCCGATCTTGCCCGCAATGAATGGCGATGCGCTTTCGCCGCCGTTCATCTGCCGTACAGGTTGATGGCGATCAAATGGCCGCCCGCGATCCGCGGTCAGGTCAGTCAATCGAAAGCCATCGCGAATGTGGGGACGCCGCCTGCTCAGGGCGTGTTGGGTGACATCAGCTTTCTTGGTGGCCATCACCGTCGCGCGGCCGGCCCACGCCCAATCCAATTTCGATCGTCCTGGCGGTGACTATCAGAACGCGCCGGTCGCCTCCGGCGACCCGCTCGATTGTGCGCTGGTCTGCGAACGCGACCGGCGCTGCCGGGCCTGGAGTTTCAGCTATCCGACCGAGATCGGCAGCAGCGCGATATGCTGGCTGAAGAACACCGTGCCGGCGCGGGTCGAGGATGCCTGCTGCGTTTCGGGCGTCCGTGGCGCCGGCGTGGTGGAACCGCGCAATAGCGCGATCGAAACCTCGATCGACCGGTTCGGCGGCGATTACCGCAATTTCGACGTCAAAAGCGGCGAGGGCGACCAAGCCTGCAAGGCCGCCTGTGCCGCCGAAAATAAATGCCGGGCCTGGACCTATGCCCGCCCCGGATATGTCGGGCGGGAGGCGCATTGTTTCCTGAAAAAAGAGATCAAGCCGCCGCGGCGCAAGCCCGGGCTGATTTCCGGCGTGGTCAGGTGATCTCGGCTTTGTGAAGTAACTTTTACGCCGCCGCTCCGTAACTGGGGATGCGCGGCGACCGCTCATGGCCATTGGCGATGCGGCGGGCACTTGCGCTCGCGCCAAGGTAAACGAAGGCAAACCGAGACAAACAGGGAGCTCACGATGGTTCTGTCGCGCAGATTTTTCAACGGCACGATGATCGCGGCGGCGCTGGCGGCTGCCGGCCTGTCCTCGTCCGCCTCGGCGGACACCACGGTTCCGTTCTCGGCCGAGGCTTTCAAGGCGGCCCAGGCCGCCGGCAGCCCGATCCTGATCGAAATTCACGCCGACTGGTGCCCGACCTGCAAGGCGCAGAAGCCTATCGTCGACCAACTGACCGCGGCGCCCAAATTCAAGGACCTCAAGATCTTCCGCGTCGATTTCGATGCGCAAAAGCCGGTGGTCAAGCAGTTCAAGGCGCAGATGCAATCGACCCTGATCGTGTTCAAGGGCTCGGCCGAGCAGGGCCGTTCGGTCGGCGACACCCGGCAGGCCTCGATCGCGGCCTTGCTCGACAAAAGCCTCTGAACTCCGAGTGACCGCACTCGCACTGGCTTTCGTGGCCGGACTGCTGTCGATCCTGTCGCCTTGCGTGCTGCCGCTGGTGCCGATCGTGCTCGGCGCCGCGGTGACCGCGCATCCGCTGGGCGCCGTTGCGCTGGCGGCGGGCCTTGCGGTGTCGTTCACCGGGCTTGGGCTGCTGCTGGCGCTGGTCGGATTTGGGCTCGGCATCGATGCCGGTACGTTTCGCTTCGCGGCGGCCGTCATCATGATCGCGCTCGGCTTGATCCTGCTGGTGCCGTCCTGGCAGGCGCGGCTGGCGGCAGCGGGCAGCCCGATCTCCGGCTGGGCCGACCGCCGCTTTGGTGGCGCCGCCGGTTCGGGACTGGCGGGCCAATTCGCGATCGGCCTGTTGCTGGGCGCGGTGTGGTCGCCCTGTGTCGGCCCGACGCTCGGCGCCGCCTCGCTGTTGGCGTCGCAGGGCCATGATTTGCCGCAGGTCGCGCTGACCATGGCGCTATTCGGGATCGGCGCGGCGTTGCCGCTGATTTTGCTGGGCCTGGTGTCGCGCGCAACGCTGATGGCGGTTCGCGCGCGCCTGATGTCGGCGGGAAAGCTCGGCAAGGCGCTGCTGGGGGCGGCCTTCATCCTGATTGGCGCCGCGATCGTCAGCGGCGCGGACAAGCGCGTAGAAGCCGCCTTGGTCGACGCCTCGCCACCATGGCTGACGGAATTGACGACATCGTTTTGACGCGGGCGGCAGCAAGTAGCCCGGATGAGCGCAGCGACATCCGGGAATCACGCTAACGCCGCCCCGGATATCGCTACGCTCATCCGGGCTACGCTCGCTTACAAACCTACGTGTCGATCGCTGCAATCGCCTTCTTTGAAGCCAGCGTTCGCCATTGCCGGCGCAGCAGCGGTTCGACCGTTGCTCGCTTCGTCTTCGACAGCCGGATCAACACCATCGGATAGTCTTTGTAGTGATCGGTGAAGTAAAACACCTTCGGCTCGCGCTCCACCAGCATGTCGCGCTCGTCTCTGGGGACACCCGGCATCACCAGGCTGTCGTCATCCTCTTTCAGCCGCACCAGCATTTTCTTGCGCACCTTCAGCGCCGGCGTGCCGTAGGAACTGCCGTCCTCGACCTCGGGCCACGCAAGCGCGAGTTTGCGGATGTCGTCGAAGGTCATGCGAGTGCGCCCTCGTCGCGGAGAGTCCCGGCCGTCCGAAGAGTTCGTCATGGCCGGGACAAGCCCGGCTATGACGGAAATGCGAAGTGGCGCCTTGTCTCAACGCACCGCGGTAAAAAACCGGCTGAGGCGAAAGCCGGACAGCCAGGTTATCAGCGGCTGGCTGCGGATGCCGAGATCCCAGGAGCCGACCACGGCGTCGGCGCGGCCGACCAGATCGTCCATCGGCAACAGGCCGACGCCGCCTTCGCGCAGCGGAACGCGGCTGTCGGCGGAGTTGTCGCGGTTGTCGCCCATCACGAACAGCCGGCCCGCCGGCACCGTTACTTCCTGCGTGTTGTCGAGCCGGCCATTGTCATAGATCTTGAAGATCTGGTGGCGCACGCCGCCCGGCAGGGTCTCGATATAGCGATGCGCCGGCTCCGAGCCGCCATTGTCATCCTCGGCTTCGCCGATCCCGTCCGGCTGGAGCTCGGCGGCGTGGTCGTTGATGAAGAGCTGGCCCTGCCGCATCTGGATGCGATCGCCAGGGAGGCCGACGACGCGCTTGACCCAGGCCTGCGAGCGATCGCCCGGCCAGCGGAACACCACGACATCGCCGCGCTTCGGCGTGCCGCCCAGCACGCGGCCGGTTTCCGGCAGCGTGATCTGGATCGGCAGCGAGGCGGCGCTGTAGCCGTAGGGAAATTTCGAGGCCAATAGCGCGTCGCCGATCAAGAGCGTCGGCTCCATCGAGCCCGACGGCACATAGAACGGTTCGGCGATGGCGCCCTTGGCGAGGAATACCGCCAGCACGATTGCCAGCAATTGCACCGCCTGGCCGCGCCAGGTGGTGGCTTTGGTCCCGCTGACTTTGATATCGCCGGCTTTGGTATCAGAAGACAATTTCTCGTTCTCGACGCTCACGAGCCGGTCCCTCCGACCGTGATGCGTTCCATCCGCAAGGTCGGCTGGCCGACGCCGACCGGCACGCCCTGGCCGTTCTTGCCGCAGGTGCCGATGCCGGTATCGAGCGCCAGATCGTTGCCGATCATGGTGATGCGATGCAGGTCGGTCGGCCCGTTGCCGATCAACATGGCGCCCTTCAAGGGCGCGCCGACTTTGCCGTTCTCGATCTTGTAGGCCTCGGTGCACTGGAACACGTATTTGCCCGAGGTGATGTCGACCTGACCGCCGCCGAAATTGGCGGCATAGATGCCGTTCTTGACCGAGGCGAGGATTTCCGCGGGATCGCGTTGGCCGGCCAGCATGTAGGTGTTGGTCATGCGCGGCATCGGTACATGGGCATAGCCCTGACGGCGGCCATTGCCGGTCGGCTTCATGTTCATCAAGCGCGCGTTCTGCCGGTCCTGCATGTAGCCGACCAGGATGCCGTCCTCGATCAGCACGGTGCGGTTGGTCGGCGTGCCTTCATCGTCGATCGACAGTGAGCCGCGGCGCGACGCCATGGTGCCGTCGTCGACCACGGTGACGCCCTTGGCGGCGACCTGCTGGCCCATCAGGCCTGCGAAGGCTGACGTCTTCTTGCGATTGAAATCGCCCTCGAGCCCATGGCCGACCGCCTCGTGCAGCATCACGCCGGGCCAGCCGGCCCCCAGCACGACATCCATTTCGCCGGCCGGCGCCGGCACCGATTCAAGATTGACCAGCGCTTCGCGGATCGCGCCGTCGGCGGCGTCGCGCCAGGCCTTGGTTTCGATGAAGCGCGCATAGCCCTCGCGGCCGCCATAGCCCTTGCTGCCGCTTTCCTGACGATCACCCTGGCCGGCCACCACGGAAATATTGACCCGCACCAGCGGGCGGATGTCGCGGTAGCTCTCGCCGTCGGGGCGCAGGATCTCCACCACCTGCCAGGTCGCGCCGAGGCTGACCGTCACCTGCCGCACCCGTGGATCCTTGTCGCGCACGTAAGCGTCAATCTCGGCCAGCAGTTTTACCTTGCTTTCGAAACCCTGCCCGTCCAGCGGATTCTCGTCGCCATAAAGCCGCACATTGGTATGGGCCGGAGGAGCGGCGAACGTCCCCGAATAGCCGCCGCGCACCGCCGCGACCGCGTCCGCCGCCCGGATCAGCGCCGGCAGCGAGACGTCGGAGGAATGCGCATAGCCGACCGCATCGTCCTTGACCGCGCGCAGGCCAAACCCCTGCGAGGTGTCGTAGGTGGCCTGCTTCAGCCGCCCATTGTCGAACATCAGCGCTTCGGTCTGGCTATATTCCAGGAACAATTCGCCGTCGTCGGCGCCGGAAAGCCCGCGCGCCAGTTCATGGCGGACGGAATCACGGTCGAGATTGGCGCGGTCGAGCAGCGAGGTTGTGGCGGGATCGGTCATACATTCAGTCCGTTGTCGGAGGGGCGCATCCAAGATAGTTGTTTCCCGGCCGTTTCGCGAGGCCGGATCCAGGCAGATTTAGCGATGAATGCGGTCGAAATCGTTCCGATTGCGGCAGATCATATCGAAAGCTTCCACCGGGCCCTCGATTTTGTCGCCCGGGAGCGGCGATATCTGGCGTTTCTGGAGGCGCCGCCGCTCGAGGAGACACGGGCGTTCGTGCTCGACATGATCAAACACGGCTATCCGCAATGGGTCGTGCTGTCCGCCGGCGAGGTGGTCGGATGGTGCGATGTGACGCCCAAGACCAGGCCGGTTTACGCCCATGGCGGCGTGCTGGGGATCGCGCTGCTGCCGGCGTTCCGGGGGCAGGGCCTCGGCAAGCGGCTGATTTTGCGCACGTTGGAGGCTGCGCGCGCGTTTGGGCTGCGGCGGGTTGAATTGACGGTCCGGGAAAACAACGCAAGCGCGATCGCGCTCTACAAGAAGGTCGGCTTCGAGATCGAAGGCCTGCAACGCCGCGCCGTTCACGTCGATGACGCTGACGAGAACGTGGTCTGCATGGCGGTGTTATTTTAGTTTTGCGGGACAAACGCCCTACGGCAACTTGTCATAGCCCTCGCCGAGGCCGTTGAGGCTGAGCGGGAAGCCGATGCCCTCTTCGGGGGTTTCGAAGATGATGAAGGTCGCGGTCTTGGCGGTGCGCAACTGGCCCAAGAGCTTGTCGTCCATCACAACTTCGGCGACGCAACCGTTGGGCAGGCAGCGGACAAAACCGGCGCGGCCGACATCGACATTGTCGAGTTTCAGGCCGAGGCCGGAGGGCAACAGCACGCCGAGCGGCGCCACCACCCGCATCAGCTTGCTCTTCTGGTCGGCGGTTTTGAGCACGATGACGGTCAACCCGGCATTGGAGCGGTCTTCGGCCACCACGCTCTGGATCAGCGCGCATTGTTCGGTCTGGGCGCCCGGCGGGGTGTCGCAGCGGATCTGCCAGTCACCATGAACCGACCGCACCGCGCCTTGGGCGCTGGCGGCCGCGGTCAGGCCGAGCAGGGCGGCGGCAGCGAGGCTCACGCGCAGCGACCAGCGCCTCGCGTGAGGTCCGTTCAGGTGTTTCGAAGGCCCCATCGGGGTCGATCCTTCCAGCATTCCCGTTTGCCAGTTTCCCTTAAACCCGGCCCATTCCGGCCGGTACGCGATAAATGAGGTCACGAATAGTGGACTGATACGGCAATGACGGCGCCTTGAAGGCAGCCTTCAGCCAACTTTCAAGCCATCCTCCAAGCGATCCTCCAGGCAGTCCCAGAGCAATTCCCGCGCCGGGACGAGCCGCTCCGCAAGCCGCGAATCACGTTCCCGTGGAACAGCTGCCATGTGCCTACATCGGGCTACAGGCCTGTCAAGCACAGCCCGGCGGCAAAACCGCGGCTTTGGCCTGATTTCACGGGAAAATGTCACAGCGGCAGGGTAAGCGTTGTTGCATCGGTCCACGCCTTACTACTGCATTGCGAGAGGCTGAGAATTATGGTTTGAGAGGCTGGATTTCGACGCGTTCTAACGATCTGGCTCGGGTTATTTCTGAAGTGCACTTCCGAAGTGTCCTTTAGAGTACGTTCGAAGGCCGTTTGTCGGGGAGCGGGTCGTGCGGCACTTCCTGCCATCCGGCGGAATGCTGAGGGGTACTATCGCTTTGGGATACTATGATGGGAGCGCGAACGGCATGAAGATGTCGAAGGGCCGGATCGGCCGGCGGTTGCTGGGATTAGCGGTGGCCGGGGTTACGCTGGTGGCCGGCGGGACGGCATTCGCCGAATTGGGGCAGCCGGCGCCGTGGGAATACAAGCTGCAGGGATCGGCCTCGCCGGTGATGGACACCATCACCTCGTTCCACAACATCCTGCTCTGGATCATCACCATCATCACACTGTTTGTGCTGGCGCTGCTGATCGCGATCGTGGTGAAGTTCAACGCCAAGGCCAACCCGGTCCCCTCCAAGACGACCCACAACACGCTGATCGAGGTGGCGTGGACGTTGCTTCCGGTGCTGATCCTGGTCGGTATCGCGGTGCCGTCATTCCGGCTGCTGTTCGAGGAACTCGACGTTCCCAAGGCCGACCTGACCATCAAGGCGACCGGCAAGCAGTGGTATTGGAGCTATGCCTATCCCGACAATGGCAAGTTCGAATTCGACTCGCTGCTGGCGACCGACAAGCAGCCGCGGCTGCTTGCCGTCGATAACGAGATGGTCGTGCCCGTGAACAAGGTGGTGCGGGTCCAGACCACCGGCGCCGACGTGATCCATTCCTTCTCGATCCCGGCCTTCGGTATCAAGATCGACGCGATCCCGGGGCGCCTTAACGAGACCTGGTTCAAGGCGACCAAGGTCGGCATGTTTTACGGCCAGTGTTCGCAGCTATGCGGCAAGGACCACGCCTTCATGCCGATCGCAGTACGGGTGGTGAGCGATCAGGAATTCGCGGCTTGGGTTACGACCGCGCAGAAGAAATATGCGGCCGTGCCGGCGAATTCGTTCGCCTCGACGGCCGCGGCGGCGCAATAGGCCTACTGGCCTAACCGCGCTTCGACGGGACAAGGGCGACGGGACCGCAAGGTCTGGACAAAGTCTGCAAGGGACTGAAGGCAGGATTTGAAAATGGCAACGACCGCAGCGACAGCTCACGACGATCACGCCCACGACGACCACGAACACGCGCACCCGACCGGCTGGCGGCGCTACGTTTATTCGACCAACCACAAGGACATCGGCACGATGTACCTGGTGTTCGCGATCATCGCGGGGATCATCGGTGGAGCGATGTCGATCGCGATCCGCGCCGAGTTGATGTATCCGGGCATCCAGATCTTCCACAACACCCATACCTACAACGTGTTCGCGACCTCGCACGGGCTGATCATGATCTTCTTCATGGTGATGCCG
>Ga0302311_10008796_pt1 | contig 10133 bp, 8 predicted proteins | sample III_Palsa_N1_3_FD_200449 | JGI IMG/M metagenome (GOLD analysis project Ga0302311, IMG submission 200449) | Peat permafrost microbial communities from Stordalen Mire near Abisko, Sweden - III_Palsa_N1_3 | ecosystem: Environmental > Terrestrial > Soil > Palsa > Peat permafrost | place: Sweden...
GCTGCGGGCAAGACGCCAATTCCAAGCCCTTGCAGCACCATCTCACGATTGAATACCGCATTATTCGAGGCAATGTCGTACCTGAGCGGTACCGACAAATCCTCCGCGCCAAGCCGGAAAGTCAACTGCGGCTTGCGAAACGCCGGCGAGAGCACGATAAACATGTGCTCAGTCAGCTCCGACGGATGCGTTGGTCGCGAATGCTGCTTCAGATAGTCCGGCGCCGCGAGGATGGCGAATGGCATGCGCTCAAGCAAGCGGGTCACGACCGTGTCGGAGTTCAGCATAAACGGCAGCACGAGGCCGAGGTCGAAGCCGTCTGCGACCAGGTCGATGGGCCGCTCCGTGAGCGTCACGTCAAGGCTTACCTTGGGATGCTTGAGCTTGAAGCTGGAGATCAACGGCACCAGCCGGTTCACGGTGGCGGTGGTATGCGCGACGAGGCGCAGCACGCCGCTCGGTTCGCGAGTCTGCGCCGAGGCGTCGGCTTCGAGCGCTTCGAGATCGTCGAGAATCCGCGCGCAACCTTCGTAGAAGTGTTCCGCTGCTTCGGTCAGCGAAACCTGTCGCGTGGTCCGGTTGAACAGACGGCTGCCGAGACGGCGCTCGAGTCCGGAAATGGAACGCGACACGATCGGCGTGGTCAGGCCGAGCATGTCCGCAGCGCGCGTAAAGCTCCTGGATTCGACGACGGCGCGGAAGACTCGCAGACTCTCCAGATAATCCATAAGGCACCTCGTGGTGGGCTCGACGAATAGCAGTTGGCGGCGTGGGTCCGCAGGCCCACGCCGCCAACCTGCTCAAATGAGCGTCAGGAGATTACCGCATAGTTGGGCCCGGCTGGACAAGCCGTGCTCGTCAGCTCAGACCGCCAGCTCCAGATCATCCGCAGCCTCAACCGGGGCACTACGCCGGATGGCCGGTTCCGCCGCGACAGTCGGCAGGCAACGCTGTTCAGCGTCTTCCTGACCCGAAAATAGCGGGCATCGGCCAAACAGCTCCGCCACCCAGTCGACGAAAACGCGCACCGTAGGCGACAGATGCCGGTTATGCGGATACACCGCCGAGATCGGCAGCGGCGACGGTTGCCATTGCGCCAACACCTCGACCAGTTCGCCGGAACGCAGATGAGGCAAGGCCATAAAGCGCGGCGCCTGCAGGAGACCCACCCCTTTCAGGCCGCTCGCGACATACGCTTCGGCATCGTTCACGGCGATATTGCCGCGCATCTTCACATCGACGGTTTGCCCGTCGACGCCAAAGGTCAGATCTATCACGCGCCCTGTGCGGCCGAGGAAATAGTTCACGGCGACATGGTCCTGCAGATCTTCGATCGTCCGCGGCGTACCGTGTTGTTCGAGATAAAGCGGGCTCGCCACGGTCACCCGCTGAAACACCCCAATACGCCGTGCGACGAGGCTCGAGTCCTGCAGGGTGCCGATACGGATCACGCAGTCCACCCCTTCCTGAATCAGGTCGACGGGTTTATCGCCGAAGCCGACCATCAGTTCGATGTCCGGGTAGCGCTCATGAAACTCGTCGATCTTGGGCATCACGACCAGCTTGCCTAACGCACTCGGCATATCGACGCGCAACTTGCCGCGCGGCGTCCTTCTCGCCTGCGACAAGGAGCTTTCCGTTTCCTCAATGTCCGCCAGGATGCGCACGCAACGTTCGTAGTAAGCGGCACCATCGGGCGTGAGGCTCAGACGCCGGGTCGTGCGCTGCAACAGCCGCACCTTCAGATGCGCCTCGAGATTCTGGATGATCGTGGTGACCGACGCACGCGGCAGATCCAGCGTGTCCGCGGCGCGCGAAAAGCTGTTCGTATCGACAACCCGCGTGAACACTTTCATTGCCTGAAGCCGGTCCATATTCCGATTCCTTTGAATTCCGAAGTTTGCCCGTCTACCCGGGCTCGGTTTGCGAGGCTGGCGGTGCGTCGGACCGCGCGATAAGGCCGCCCGACAAAAATTCACGATTTCCCACCAACCAATACGACTGTCCGTATTAGAATTGAACCGATAATGGATGTCAACGATTCCCCTGGTATCCGGCGGGATAAGGTTCCCGCCGTATCGGCGGCCGTTTCCGTTGACGCCCCAATATGGACGACCGTACAATTTCCTGATCATGCCAAGACCCTCCCACCGCGGAAAGATCCTTACCGAAGGCCTCAAGGTTGTCCACGAACGAGGCTTCGCGGGCGCCAGCGTGCGCGACATCGTCCAGGCCGCGGGCGTTCCGCAAGGGTCGTTCACGAACCACTTTGCCTCCAAGGAAGCGTTCGGTCTCGAGGTTCTCGAGCTTTATTTCGCCAATAGCCGCCAGGTCCTGGACGAGACGCTGCGCAACGACGCGCTTGCGCCGCTCAAACGGCTGGGCGACTACATCGACTGGAATATTTCCCACCTTTGCGTCAACCAGACGCGCAACGGTTGCCTGCTCGGCAAATTTGCCCTGGAGGCAAGCGACTACAGCGATGCGATTCGTCATCGCGTGGTGGAGATCTTCGCGGAACAGCAACAGTGCCTTGAATACTGCCTGGCGTCGGCGGTCAAAGCGGGTGAATTGCCCGCGGATTTCGACTGCAATGATGTCGCTGGCTTTATCGTCGCCTCGCTCCAGGGCGCGTTTATGCTCGCCAAGGCACAACGCAGCGCGCAGCCGGTGGTTCGTTTCAGGCATGTGCTGTTTTCGAAAATCCTGCGGTAAAGACACACGCCGCGCGCTGCGGTGCTACCCGGTCTCTATGTCCCGCCTCGGCTAAAGAAACAGCCTAAGATGAGCACGTCCGACACGAACCGGCCGAGCGCAATGAACGATCGTCAAAAGCCCGCGGCCATAGCAACGGCACCCAAGCCCACCTCTCACGTCGAACGTTCAGAGCGCTCTGAACATTCCGAGCGCGACGACGGCGCAAGCGGCGCCGCGGCCATGGACCGCGTCGGCTCGCTTAACGTCTTCGTGAGATCTGCTGAAACAAGAAGCTTCACCGCCGCCGGCCGGCAAATGGGAATCTCAGCATCGGCGGTGGGAAAGGCGATTTCGCGGCTGGAGACGCGTCTGGGCGTGCGCCTCTTTCATCGCAGCACCCGCAGCATTACGCTGACGCCGGAAGGAGCACAGTTCCTCAAACGATGCTCCCGCATCATTCAGGAGATCGAGGCAGCCGAAGCCGAACTCGCACTGGCGAACTCCATGCCACGCGGACGTCTGCGCGTCAGCCTGCCGCTCGTCGGCATGCTGCTGATGCCGGTAATAGGCGCCTTTATGAAAGCCTATCCCGAGATCACGGTGGATCTCGACTTCACCGATCGCCTTGTCGATGTGATCGAGGAAGGCCTGGATGTCGTGATACGCACCGGAGAAGTCGGTGATTCGCAGCTGATCACCCGCACGCTGGGTCGTTTCACGCACATCATCGTCGGCTCGCCGGAATATCTGGCCGAGCGCGGCACGCCTGTCACGCCTGAAGATCTGCTGAGCCACGCCTGTCTGCAACATCGCTTTCAGTCGACTGGCAAGCTGCGCGCCTGGCCACTCGAACGAAACGGCGAGACGCTGAATCTCGATCTGCCGAACGCGGCCATCGTCAGCAATACCGAATCGCTGATTTCGCTGGCGGAACAGGGGCTAGGCCTCGCCTGCGTGCCTGGCTTCACCGTACGTGAGCAATTGCGACGTGGAACGCTCGTGCATGTGCTGCAAGAACTGCCAGGCAACCCCGGCGTACTGCGGGCGTTATGGCCTTCCGGCCGTCACCTCTCGCCGAAGATTCGTGTCTTCGTGGACTTTATGGGCCAACACCTGTTTCCCTCCCCAGACGCAAGGCAACAGGACGGCTCGGCGGCTGAGTTGCGTTAAATCTTTTAGACTCACCACATTCACCATAAGGAGACGAGCAAATGAGCGATCTGAGCAATCCGTCGGCAGAAGCGTCGGGTACTTTCAAACTGGGCGGCGAAGTCGAGATCCATCGTCTTGGCTACGGCGCCATGCGCATTACCGGCCCAGGTATCTGGGGACCGCCAGACCATCCGGCCGAGGCAGTGCGCACATTGCAGAGCCTGCGCGAGCTCGGTGTGAATTTCATCGATACGGCGGACTCTTACGGCCCCGATGTGTCCGAACAGCTCATTCGCGAAGCGTTGCATCCTTACACTGATCTGCTGATTGCGACCAAGGCCGGGCTGCATCGACCCGGACCAGATCGCTGGGAGCCGGACGGCCGTCCGGAACATCTGCGGCAGAGACTGCAGAAAAGCCTGCAGAACCTCGGCGTCGAGCAGATTGCGCTATGGCAGCTGCATCGAATCGATCCGAAGGTGCCGCGCGACGAACAGTTCGACGCGGTCCGTTCGTTGCAGAACGAGGGGTTGATCCGCTTTGCCGGCTTGAGCGAAGTATCGGTCGACGACATTCAGGCAGCCTCGAAGTATTTCAAGGTCGCGACCGTGCAGAACCGCTACAACCTGTCCGATCGCGCCGCCGAGGACGTACTCGATTATTGCGAAAAACACGGCATTGGTTTTATTCCGTGGTATCCGCTCGCAGCCGGCAGTCTGACGCAACCGGACTCGCCGCTACAAAAGATGGCGGCCGCACGCGGCGTCAGTGCAGGCCAGATTGCGCTCGCGTGGCTGCTCAAGCGCAGCCCGGTGATGTTGCCGATCCCGGGCACATCGAAGCGCACCCATCTTCGCGAGAATGTGGCTGCTGCGGAGATCAGTCTGAGCGATGGGGAGTTCGCGGAACTGGAAGCGTTGCGCTAGCCAGTTCGTTGCACTGCCGCGACGGCAAGCAAAGCTCAGACACGGACAAAGGAGCCGCAAACAGCGCGGCTCCTTTACTTCAAGCAGCATCTCAAACGGCGCTCTTCACTCCGTAGCGCGCAGCCGGTTCACTGCGGGACAGGTTCGGTCCCAGAGCAGCGCGTGCCGCTTCGAACGCGGCCCAATCGGCCGCATCGGGCAGCGACGGAACGGTAGCCAGTTCGCCTTGATCCAGTCCCGCGAGCGCTGCGTCGACGAGATCGTCCGCGCTCATCACAATGCTCTGCGGCAGGTTTTCAACGGGATGGCCCGCGACGTCCCAGAACTCGGTGCGAGTAGCACCAGGCAGCACCGCTTGCACGCGGACACCCTTCGCCGCCAGCTCATGGTGCAACGACTGGCTGAACGCCAGCACGAATGCCTTGGTACCGCCGTACACGCCATTGAGCATTTCCGGCGCTACGGCCACGATCGAAGAAATATTGACGATCGTGCCCGTTCCCCGCGCGACAAACGCCGGCGCAATGGCATACGTCAGCCGCGTAAGCGAAGTGACGTTCAGATCGATCATCGCTTCCATGGTGTCCACGTCGGAAACGAGCAACGGGCCGGCGCCGCCGATCCCCGCGTTGTTCACCAGCATCGTGATGCTCGAATCGCTGCGCAGAATCTCCTCGATGCGCCGCACGTCGGCCTTGTTACCCAGATCGGCTGCAACCACCTCGATCGAACGGCCTGTCGCGCTCGTCAGACGATTGGCCAGCTTGTCGAGCCGTTCCCGGTTGCGCGCCACCAGAATCAGATCGTAACCACGGCGGGCAAGGCGATCTGCGTAGATCGCACCAATCCCGGAAGAAGCGCCGGTAATCAGCGCTGTGCCCTTGTGTGTCGTGTCGTTCATCAACTTTCTCCGTTAGCGCCAACCCATGTCGGCCTGCATGGAACGAAGATTAAGCGTAGACTCGAAAGTCTCAAATGTCGTATATGCCACTTTTTAGGCCATCGCACAGTGCATCGCCGGAAACACCCAAGGAAACCAACATGTTGCGTATTGGAATCGTGCTGTACCGCGGCTTCCAGGTCATCAACCTGGCCCTCACGACGGTCTTTGAATTTGCCAACATGACGGCTAGCGAAGCCCTCTATGAAGTCGTGCTGCTTTCCGAGCATGGCGGCCCGGTGCAGACCTCAGCCGGATTCGCGGTCGAGACGCAGCCGTTCGACGAGAGCCGTTTCGATACCGTGCTGGTGGTCGGCGACAACGAAGTGATCGAACCCGACGCAGCACTGATCGCTTTTTTGCAACGCGCGGCCCAGAACTCGCGGCGCATCGGCTCGACCTGCACCGGTGCGTTCAATCTCGCGCAAGCCGGCCTGCTCGACGGACGGCGCGCAACCACCCACTGGTTTTTTGCCGCGCGCCTGCGTCAGGACTACCCCGCGGTCAAGTTGGAGGAAGACCGCATCTTTATCATCGACGGCCCGGTGTGGACCTCCGCGGGCATGACGGCGTGCATCGACCTCGGGCTGGCACTCGTCGAAAAGGATGCTGGGGCCGAGATTGCGCGACTGGTGGCAAAGAAACTCGTCGTCTATCACCGCCGCGCGGGCGGGCAGTCGCAGTATTCAGCACTGCTCGAACTGGAGCCGCGCTCCGACCGCATTCAGATGGCGCTCGCCTATGCGAAACAGAACCTTCATACCGAACTGTCGGTCGAGCAGCTTGCGGAAGCTGCCCATTTGAGTCCACGGCAATTCAGCCGTTCGTTCCGGGCGGAGACGGGCCAATCGCCGGCAAAGGCGGTCGAGCATCTGCGCATCGAGGCAGCGCGTCTGATGCTCGAGTCGGGCCTGCATCCCATTGAAGTGGTGGCGCGCGATACCGGCTTTGGTGACCGCGAACGGATGCGGCGCGCGTTCCTGCGCGCCTTCGGCCAGCCGCCACAAGTGATACGGCGCGCTTCTCGCGGCGACGAATCGCGCCATTTGTGACACCCATGTCCGCAATGTTCGGAGCGTGAGCCTGTTTTTCCCGCTGCACAATCGCTATAGAGTTCTCGTCAAGGCAACGGACTTCCCACGCCCTCAGGCAAAACCAGGCGGAAGGTCCACCGTGCTAAACCAGATCTCAGGCAGAGGGAATCATGTCCAAACTCTTCACCGGCGTTCGCGTCGGCGCATATGAATTCAAGCACCGCGTGGTGCTCGCTCCGCTCACACGCATGCGCGCCGAAGATGGCGCCAAACCCGGCCCACTGATGGCCGAATACTACGCACAACGTACTTCCGAAGGCGCGCTGCTGATCAGCGAAGCCACTATCGCCGCTGCGAACGGCAACGGTTATCTTGGCGCGCCGGGTCTCTTCGACGACAGCCAGATCGCCGGCTGGCGCCTTGTGACCGATGCTGTGCATGCCAAGGGCGGCAAGATCTTTCTGCAGCTCTACCACGCCGGTCGGCAATCGAACTCCGAAGTGCAACCCGCTGGCAGCCAGCCGGTTGGACCGTCGGCGATTCCTCACGGCGGCGTTGCTTATACAAAGTCGGGCTGGGTTCCCAACACCCCGAATCGCGCGCTGCAAATCGAAGAAATTGCCGGGCTGGTGGAAAGCTTCCGGCGTGCTGCTGAACGCGGTGTCGCAGCGGGCTTCGATGGCGTGGAACTGCACGCAGCCAACGGCTATCTATTCGACCAGTTCCTGCAGGACGGCAGCAACAGGCGCACCGATATCTATGGTGGTTCGTTCGAAAACCGTGCGCGCTTTCTGATGGAGGTCACCCGAGCGGTAATCTCGGTGTGGGGTAGCGACAAGGTGGCCGTGCGTCTTGGTCCGAGCGGCTCGTGGGGCGATATGTCGGACAGCAATCCGGTTGGGCTTTTCAGTTACGTGGCGGAGCAACTGGACAAGCTGGATCTGGCTTACCTGCACCTGATCGAACCACGGGTGCTGGGGAATGTCGACGATGAAAGCAAGGATCAAAGCCCGCTGGCGGCGCAACTCATCCGCCGGCATTACAAAGGCACGATTATCGCGGCGGGCGGCTTCAAGGGCGACACAGCAGAGGCTATCGTCAAGGCTGGCGACGCGGACCTGGTTGCCTTCGGCCGCGACTTCATCGCCAATCCGGATCTGCCGGCACGTCTGCGCAACGAGCTGCCGCTGAATCCCTACGATCGCCCGACCTTCTTCGGTGGCACGGAAGTCGGCTATACCGACTATCCGCTTTATAGTGAGGAAGCCTTAGCGGTCTAAAAAAGCGCAGGTGACGATGGCGGGGTGCTCGAATCAACTCAAGACTGCGGCAGCCCGACCACGTACATCCCACCCTGGAACTGCTGTGCAGGATCGTCGAACTCCTCAGTCGGCGCCTGAGCCAGAAACAGCCCGTCGAACTCCGCCGAGCTGTCCTGCGGACGATAGCCTAAAAACGCAGCCTTGCTGTTATCCCACCACAAGACCCTGTTGTTCGACACGCCGTACACAATCGCATGCCCCACGCGGTTCGTGAACAGCGAGCAGCGCACCAGTTCGATAAAGTCGCGGTAGCTCAGATAGGTCACCAGCATGCGCGGATTCTTCGGTGCTTCGAACGAAGAACCGATCCGCATACAGACCGTCTCCAGGCCGAAGCGGTCGAAGTAGTAGCGCGACAGCGATTCACCAAAGCACTTCGTCACGCCATAGAGACTATCCGGACGCAACGGGGAATCCGCATCGAGCACAGACGTAGTCGGATGAAAACCAATTGCGTGATTGGAGCTCGCAAACAGCACGCGCTTCACGCCATGCTTCTGCGCCGCGGCATACAGGTTGTAGACGCCGCGGATATTGGCTTCGAGCAGATCGTCGAAGCGCGCATCCGTGGAGATGCCGCCCAGATGCACGACCGCGTCGACGCCTTCGAGCAACGCGTCCACCGCTGCGCGGTCCGCGAGATCCAGCACCACATGCTCTTCATGCGCCGCCGCTTCACCCATTGGAGCGATATCGGACAGGCGCACCACATCCGCCCATTGCGCCAGCGCGCCGCGCAGTTGCCGGCCGAGATTGCCGGCTGCTCCGGTCAACAAAAGCCGTTTAAACGGCTTACCCGTCGATTCCTGCTGATTGCTCATCCTGCGACTTCTCCGATTCTGCCACCGCCGTCCAGCAGGCCGTGGCCGGACAGAGGTAGCGGTTGCTTAGGCGCGTGCCGCATCGGCACCGCGCGGAACTGCATCGGCGGCGCGCTGCTGCGGCTCGGCCGGCTCCTTCAACACGAGCCATACTACGACGGCCCCGATAAGATCGAAACAGGCGAGCGAGACAAACAGCGGGTCATAACCGACCAGCGTCACCAGCACACCCACCGCCAGCGAAAACAGCGTCGCGCCCGCGTAACCGGCCATGCCCGTCAAACCGGTGGCAGTGGCGACATCGTTCTTGCCGAACACATCGGAAGCGAGAGTGTAAAGCGCGCCAGACAGCGTCTGATGCGCGAACCCGCCGATACAGAACAGCGCGATAGCGACATACGGGCTCGACACCAGACCGATACAGGCAGGTCCGATCATACACAACGAACCGGTCACCACCACCAGTTTGCGCGAGGTGATCAGCGAGGTGTTGAAGTGCTTCTGATACCACGGCGCCAGATAGCCACCCAGCACGCAACCGATGTCCGCCGCGAGGAACGGCAGCCACGCGAACATCGCGATCTCTTTCAGATTCATGTGACGCACGCTCACCATATAGAGCGGAATCCAGAAATTGAAGGTCTGCCAGGCCGGTTCGGCGAGAAAACGCGGAATCGCGATGCCCCAGAACGCACGGCGCTTGACGATGGCGCGCCACGAGGGGCGGCTTGCCGTAGCTGTCTTGTGTTGCGCTTCCTGGCCTTCAAGGATGTAGTCACGCTCGGTATCGGACAGGCGCGGCTGATCTTTCGGCGCGCGGTACAGCAGCAGCCACAGTACGCTCCAGACGAGCCCGAGCACGCCGATCGACACGAACGCCATGCGCCAGTTGCCATGCAGCACCCACCAGACGACGAGCGGCGGCGCAATCACCGCGCCAATCGACGAGCCGATGTTGAACCAGCCCGTGGCAATCGAACGCTCTTTGGCAGGAAACCATTCGGAGGTGGCTTTGAGGCCGGAGGGGATGCCGGCCGCTTCGGTCAGGCCGAGCATGCCGCGAAACACCGCCAGCGAAATCCAGCCGTTGGCCGCGCCGTGCAGCATGCAGGCGCCCGACCACGCGATGGCGAACAACGCGAAGCCGATCTTGGTGCCGACCACATCGAGCACGTAGCCGGCCACCGGTTGCATGATCATGTACGCGCCCTGGAACGACGCGACGATATACGAGTACTGCG
>Ga0302311_10008808_pt1 | contig 10125 bp, 10 predicted proteins | sample III_Palsa_N1_3_FD_200449 | JGI IMG/M metagenome (GOLD analysis project Ga0302311, IMG submission 200449) | Peat permafrost microbial communities from Stordalen Mire near Abisko, Sweden - III_Palsa_N1_3 | ecosystem: Environmental > Terrestrial > Soil > Palsa > Peat permafrost | place: Sweden...
TGTCTTGGCATAGACGACCCAATCATGGCGCCTGAGTTGCTGCAGACGGGCTCGACGAAGCGCGTCGGTGTTGGCCGGGTCCTTGGGTAACTCCCCGTCCTGGCTGGCGCGGCACAGTGCTTCGATGAACTTGCCCCTGAACACGCGCGACAGCGCGTGCACCGGGAACAAGAACGTCGGGCTGCGTGTGGGGGCGCACCAGTTCCCGTCGCAACCCAGCCCGCCGCAAGCCATCAGCGCATGCACATGGATGTGGCGACGCAGATCCTGTGTCCAGGTGTGCAGCACCAGCGTGAATGCCCCCATGCCGCCCAACCAGCGCGGGTTGGCGGCGAACTCGGTGAGCGTGGCGGCCACGCACTGCATCAAGGTGCGGTAGACCCAGCGTGCATGGAAGTGCGCCATGTCGTTGAGGACGTGCGGCAGCGTGAAGACCAGATGACAGTACGGCACCGGCAGCAACTCGACCATCCTGGCCTGGCGCCATGCGTCGCGCGCCTGGCTCTGGCATTGCGGGCAGTGTCGATTACGACAGGAGTGGAACAACCGCTGCTCGCGTCCGCAGCGATCGCAGCGCTGCAGCTCGCCGCCCAGCGCCGGGGTGCGACAGGCCACGATGGCCCGCCAGGCGCGCGCTTGCGGCGTGCTCAGAGAGTGAACGCGCAAGTAGGCGGGCCCGAAGGCGCGCAGCACCTCGGCCAGGGTGGCAGCCATCGCGATACGCGAGAGACGACGGGCTCAATGGCGAAGGGGCGACGTCGGTGGCGATGAAGGCGGCTTGGGCTCGACGTCGGGCAGATGCGCCAGCAGCGCCAGCGCGCGGTCGCTGGCGCTGTGACCGGGACGCGCCATGCGCAGGTAGCGACTGGTGGTGCTGAGCTTGGCGTGGCCGAGCAACTGGCTGATGCTGTTGAGGTCGACGCCGGCCTCCAGAAGATGTGTTGCGAAGCAGTGGCGCAGCGTGTGAATGCCGCCCACCTTCGCAATGCCTGCCGCGTTGCGTGCTGCGTAGAAATAGCGCTCCGCGCTGCGCACATCGAGCGACTTGGACGGATCCAGCCGCGCCGGGAATACCCAGTCCTCGGCTCGCGCGTGGGGCCGGCACAACCGCCAATACAGCCGCAACTGCTCCAGCAGTTCGGGCGTCAGGAGGCTGTAGCGATCGTGTCCACCCTTGCCGGCGACGACGCGGATGCACATGCGATCGGGCGAGGAGTCGATGTCACAGCCGCGCAAGTTGCACAGCTCGCTCACGCGCAGGCCCGTCGCGTAGGCCGTCATCAGGAGGGTGCGGGCCTTCATGGACACGGATGCTGCGAGAACGGCCGCCACTTCGGCGCGCGACAACACCTCGGGCAGGCGTTGCGGCGTCAGGGCCATCGGGATACGTGAGCGCCGGTCGGGTTGGCCCAGCACGTCGCACACCAGAAAGCGCACGGCACTCGAAGCCTGATTGACGCTGGTACGGGCCAATTGGCGGTCACGCAACAGATGCAGCAGGTAGGCCTGGACCTCCTCGTCGGTGATGAGGTCTGGGCTGCGGTGATAGTGAAGAGCCATCTGCGAGATGGCCCGGAGATAGGACACCTGGGTGCGCGGCCGAAACCCGCGCAGAATCATGGCGTCGATCATGCGTAGACGAAGTGCAGTCATCGTAGTCTCCGGTTCCGGGGAACAATCCCCGGTGCAAAACTACGACTTGCATAATGTTGAGCTGACAGGGCGGCCAAACGTTCGCGCGCTGCCACCGCTTCAGCGGTTTAGTCCATCGACCCAAACCCGACATCGGCGACGTCGGTTTGGGCGCCCGTAAGCTGACGGTCGTCCTGTCGAGCAGCGGATGGCCGCTTTGGGACACTCAAATGATGGCGCCCGGTAAAAGCGTCGATGAACGCTGAAAATCAAGCAGGCGCGCTTATGCGGGCTGCCGAGATTTGCCGGCCTTCTTCTTCGCGGCCGGATTGGCTGCAGGATTGACCTGAGATGCGTCAACGCTGTTTGGCGAAGCTTGCGGCAACCGATTGAGCAAGATTGCTCCTATCGAAGTAAGCAATCCTGGTAGCGCCGATTCGGGAGACGTCCCAAATGTTCCGCCAGTCACCTGAAAGTTGAATGCGACCTCGTAGTGGCCATCGTGGAGACCACGGAGTCTCACCAACTCAGTAGCCATATCCTGCAGGCTCCAAAGGTGGACCAACTCGTAGCCAGGCGGCATGATTGGCGCCGCGCTAGTGGGTTGCGTTTTGGAGGCTTTGGCCATGATTGATCTCGATGCCAAGGGCGGCGGTGTAGAAGTTCAAATGCACGACCTGCGACGACGAATAGACCTTCGTTGAGCGATGCTCGGTCGGCTCTTCATAGCCCACGACAAATAGAGCAGGCGAAACGGAGAACCGCCGTGCAAGAGCCACTGCCTGTCGGACGTTGATGTCCCGGCGACCCGCCAGAACAGCACTCACAACCGGCTGCCCGCCCATGATCGCAGCAAGATCCTTCTGTTTGAGTCCGTTGGTCTCCATAAGGAACCGAAGCACCTCTACGGGGGTAGATTCCGGGATCGCAGGGAGCTTTGCTTCATACGTGGAAAGCCACGTCATGGCGAACTCAAGCAGGGGCTCTCCAGGCTCGGTACCCTCTTCGAGCAGCGCATCAATCAAGTCGGTCATGCGAGCGGCGTTGACCTCGTTCATTTCGGTGTCGAGGCCGTTGAGTGCCTTTACGGCGCTGGCAAAGTGCCGCTGTGCAGATTTCAGAGCGGTTTTTTCGAAGGTCATCTCTGAGTCTTAGTCCATTGATCGTACTCAGCGTGAGTGAATACGTGCTTGATGTATAGGCGCGAATGCGAATAGTGCACGTCAGCAACGACCCGGTAGCTTGCAGCGTCGAAGACCACCCATCCGTTCACAAAGTCAGCACTACCGCAGGTGTTGCGTACGTCGGCGAAGTTCTTCCATCGAGCTTTGCCGACCAGGGTGTACCAAGTTTGCAGGGGCGCACGAGCCTTCGGATGCTTCGTCCAGAACCTCTCAAGGTGCGTTCGAGAGACGACATTGACTGTCTTCCACTGTGGTTCGTTGGACATTGATTATAGCAACTTGCTATGCGGCGTCTGTAGGAGGATCCCTCGATGAACGTGGGATTCTGCCCGCACTACACGGGCGCCCGTCAACACGACGGCGGGAGACGATGCCACGACTACATCACACACGCAAGCGCGTAAGGCGCAAGGCGGGGGGACTTGGTGGATAATACTGTATGCGCATACAGTTGCAAAACCATGTTGATACGCACACTTCGTCTCCGCAGATTCCGGTCAGAAACCAACCAAGGACGTGCTTCGCCAGAAAATTCCGTTTATGTGGGAGCTTCGCTACGAACACCAACCGCACGGCCGAACATCGATGGTCTGCCTGCTGATGCCGGTGGGTGGCAGCACCGACATACTGCGGCCGTCAGGTCTTGACCGGACCCGGAACTCGATCACCCGAGCCGCGACGTCGCTTGTTCGAACGCATTCAAGCTAAAACCCTGCGCTTGATCAACACAGCGAGCCCAGCCGCGTAACTGGCGCAGGTGCCATAGGCGGCGAGCGCTCCATAGCGCATATGGCCTCCCCAATAGACCAGCCACGTGATGCCGACGAACGTGCCTGCAATGAGAGCGACGCGAGGCCACGGGTTGCGAAGTCCAGAATCCGACCGCGTCACAAAACTCAGGGCGATCTCAAAGGCCGATGGCCAGAAGAAAAGCAGGATCGCGACGCAGAATCCGAAGCTGGGCCAATCGTAGGCGGTCGCTGCAGAATAGTCGCGCCCTGAGCAACTGGTCAGGGGCAGGAAGAATCCAGCCGCAAGGCCGACCGCTGCAATCCGCTTGACCCAGACTGTGGCGGGCGTCTCCAAAGCGTTCCAGCTCCGGCAGCCCGTCGCCCCGTCAGAGCCGAGATCAGCTTTTGGCGGCGCATAGCGACTGGGTTGCATGATCGGCAGGGTACCCCAAACCGGTCATCCACGAACGCCCGAAGCTGGCCGGTGGGAGCCGCAAAGGTACGATCATCGCTCAAACTCAGCTGCACCCGTCTATGCCAGAAATCACCATAGGTACTGATTCAGAGCACATTCGCGTGTCTTGGTCTTCTCCGCTCGCCGGCGACGACTGGTTTAAAGCCCGGGTCGACATCGCTGTGCGGTCGTTCCATGGCGAGATCACGCCCATGGTCGAGCGAGCGGATCTGCGGCGCTTTGCGAAGGAGCTACGGGCCCTATACGACTCGCTGCAGGGCGTGGCCGAGCTCTCAACACGAGAGGGACAGCTTGGGTTCAAGTTGACCGTCGGCAGCGGCGGTCACGTCCAGCTCGCGGGCGAGGCATGGTCGGAGGCGACTTACGGCAACTGTCTCAGATTCGAACTCGAGCTCGACCAGTCGTTCTTGCAGGAACCGTTGAAAGTGTTGGAGGGTTGGGATAACGCCTGAGCATGACGCCGGTGAGCGGCCGTTCGCGACCGGCAGCTGCCGGCTGATCACGGCCGGCAGACCTACAGGGCATGTAGCATCCCGGATCATCTCACTGCCGCCCCAATGAACCGCGAACGCCTCCAACGTAGAAAGTTACTACGTAATGTTGCCATTCTGATTGGTTCGATCGGATTCGTGCTCGTGATGTTCGATTGGCTAATCTGGCGCCTTTGGTTCCCATCATGGCCCTGGTGGGTACGGATCATCGGCGACGTCACTGGAGCCTTGCTGTTCTGGGGCGCCGCCGAGCTTGGTCGAAGAGCAAAGCAGCGCATCAGACCAGCTAGCGCGTCAAGCCCGCCGGTAGTAGCGGACAGGCAGAACGTCGACGAGTAGTAGAGACGTACCGTTCGCGCTTGCTGTCCTCCCCGAGAGCAGACATCGGCGAGCGACAGCTTGTGGCCGACTGACGCCAGTCGCTCCGCGCCTTCCACCGGATGCAAGGTGGTGAGCGTACCCTTGAACGCGATTTGCGGCGGCTTGCCAGCCTTTCGCAGGCTCTAGCCCACGGCTCAACGCCCCCCGGGTCTCCCGGTGTCGGACTTTTCTGAGGTTTGAGCTCACAACCCACTGAGGTACGCCATGGCCAGAAAGAAGACCTACGCGGCCAGCGAGGAACGCGCCTCGCCGGTCGCCGCAACATCGGCGTCACCCGAACGGCTGAGGTCCAGCGCTGACGATGCCTGCATCGACATGGTGGGACTGTTGGGACTGGAGGCCCGCTTCCCTCAAAGAAGCAAGACGCTCGACCTCCGCGACTGGTTGGGCCGTGGCATCGACGAGTGGGTATGCACATCCGGCTTCTGCCTCAAGACGATGCTGCTCTCAGGCACGCGCACGACGGCCTCCGTCACCACGTACTTCGGGCATTTGCCCTACCTGTTCGAGTACCTCGCTGACAGTTCGCAAACAACTGCGGTGCCGAGGCCGAAGTCCCCGTCGAACCTTTCCCCGCTGCATGTTCAGCACTTCATCGGCTGGCTGCAGAAGCGGGCGCAGGCTGCAGGTTGGAGGCAGCAATCGACTCGTAATGCCTACAAAGCTGTCAAGGCCGTACTCGCCGAAATGTTCGCGCAGGGCTTCATCAGGGGTGAGCCCTCCCACTTCTTCACGCGCGGCGCGGTGACCTGGGGCTGCGAAGAAAGTCTGCAGACCAGCCTGAGTGACAGGGAGCAAGAGCACCTGGCCAAGGCGATCAAGTCGGACCTTGTCGACGTTCACCACGGCCGCCTGACGCTCAAGCAGGGTGCCGTGCAGGTACTCCGGCTGTTGCTGGTGGCGCACCGCCAGGGGCTCAACCCGACGCCCCTGCTCGAGATGCGCCGCGACGCGCTGGCGCCGGGATTCCTGCCTGGCACGATCCGCATGCGCACCGCCAAGCACCGCAACAAGAAAGTCCGCTCCACTGTCGGCCGTGCCGCTCTTGGGCAGCAAGCGACGACTCGACCGGACGGACAGTCCGACGAGCATGACCTGTGCTTCGACCTCTCCGAAGGCGCGGTGCTGCAACAGGCTATCGTCAGCACCCGTGACCTAGCGCGCGAGGCGCCGCCCGCCCTCAAGCAGCGGATCTGGCTGTATCGCGCTGAAGCAAGTTCAGGGGCAACGAAGAGGGGTAGCGTCACCTGCCTCGACTCGAAGTCCCTCGACAGGGCCATCCAAGGCGTCATCCAACGCCACAACCTGCTCGGCGACGACGGCCTGCCGTTGCGCCTCAACCTCAGTCGCCTGCGCAAGAGCCGCTTCGACCGCGCGCTGCGCGCCGCCGACGGCGACATGGTGATCACTGCCAACCTGATGGGCAACACGCCGAGGGTGGCCGGGGCGAATTACCCGTCGATGAACGAGGCGCGCAAGGCCGAGGCGGCGGACTTCATGAACGGCGACTACACCGCGTTGATGCGGGCCGAAGGTCAGCCTCCGCGGGGCCTTGAGATCCGGCCCGTGCAAGTGCACCCCTTCAAGGTCAAGAAAGACGGCGCAAGCGCCCTGCCGACCCCAACGCCTGTCTCCGGCTGCACGGATTCGATCAGCGGCGAGCACGCACCTCATGACGGCCGCAGCCACTGCGACCGCTACGTCATGTGCCTGTTCTGCTCAAGCTTTGCCATCATTGGCACTGTCGACGAACTCTGGCGCCTGTTCAGCTTCCAGGTATTTGCGCAGGCCGAACTCGACCACCTCGACGAAGTCCTGGGCCCGGAGCGGACGGCCGACCACCTGCTCGAAGACTTGCGCGACCGCTACCGGGTGGCAATCCCCTACATCGACGACTTCACGCAGCGGCAGTTCGCGCGGAGCCGGGTTGCCCAGGCCCGCGCCAGGACCGCCGGCGGCCTGCATCCCTTCTGGCGGCACCAGATGACCATGAGCCGCCGCGCACGCAGCCGGGCCCCGGCGCCCGCGCCGCGCGTCGACGGATTGCGAGGCGACACCGAAACAGGAGACCTCGTTGGCACATAACCTTAATCGCCTTCAGGACATCACCGGCAAGGGCACTCTAGGCCGGCCGAACGCGTCAGGCAGTGCCAAGGGTATGAACGCCTCAGCCCCCCAAGTGCCCGCTGGAGCCCCTGTCGCACGGGTCAGCCCACTACCCGCGCCGCGCGCCCCCCGGGCCTTCGAGTTGCTGGCGGCCCAGCCGATCAGCTTGGTAGGCATGACACCGGCCGAGCGCGACACCATCGTGGTGACTGCCGTGGCCGACGCCTCTGGCCACGAGCACCCCGTGAGCCGCTTTGGCGACCGCGTCTGGAACCTCGCGTCGGAGGTCGAGGCGAAGAACCGCAAGAGTGCAGCCCTGAAGATCGTCTGGCCGGACGACGTGCCGAAAGCGCTGGTCGACGATGCCAAGGCGGCGCTTTACTGCGCCCTGCGACGTGGCCCCCATGGACGGAAGTGGTCGGGCAGCTCCGTGGCGGACATGGGAGGCATGGGCGTCCTAGTGCTGAGGCATTTCGCGCAGTTGGGGCTGGGCGACTTCAGCCAAGTACGGGCGCTGCACCTGTCGGACCATATCGCGGATCTGCGGCGCACGCTCAAGCCGAGGGCCGTGAATACACGGCTGCAGATCGTCAACCTCGTCTGGTCGTTCCACATGGAAGTCCTGCACCCGTTGCTCGAGCACCCGTGGGCGGGGCTCGCCCTCTGGGATGCCTGTGGCGCCAACGAGGACGATCGAGGGCCGTCGGGCCGCACCGGCATGACCCCTGTGATCCCGCGCTCGGTGCAGCGCATGCTCTTCGCCCACTGCGAGGCGCGGCTCGCTGAGGCCGAGGACCTGTTCAGGGCCCGGGACGCGGGTGAGATCGGAGCCTCCAGTCGCGCACCGATCACTGCGATCCGCGATGCGGTCCTGTACCTGCTGCAGATATCCTCGGGCATGCGCAACTCGGAAAGCACCGGTGTCACCAGCGGGTGCTGGCGTACCGAGCAGCGCAACGGCGTGACGCATCACTGGGTGCGCACGCGGGAGATCAAGACGACCGGCGGAACCGAGGTCGACTTCCTGGTGCCCGCGGAGGCCATCCGCGCGCTCGAGATCCTGCAGCGCTACGCGCAGCCGCTACAGGCACGGCTCGCTCATGAGGCACCGTGGCTCGCAGGTCTGCTGGCACATGGCCCCGATCAAGCAGGCCGCTTAGGCAACGGCATGACGATCGCTGAGGTCGTGCAGCGCCTCAACCATGTGCGCGTGATCGGCCGCCATCTGGTTCTGGGGGTGAACCCCACAGCCTCCGACCACTTGGGCACCGGGTCGCGGGTCGAGGTGCTTAGCGGGTCCTCATGCGGCGCGAGGCTGAAGCAACTGGCCAAGGCGGCCGGTACCGATTGGGACCTGACCAACCACCAGTGCCGCCGCACCTTCGCCTACAACGTGGCGAACTCGCGCCTGGGGCGGATGGGCCTCGTCTTCCTGAAGTGGCAGCTCAAGCACGCATCGATGTCGTGGACCCAGCTCTACGCAGCGAGCCCCTACCAGGATCACGCGCTGTACCGCGAGTTTGAGGAAGAGATGTTCGAAGCGCGGTTGGGTCTCATGGAGGGTTGGGCGCAGCCCGATGCCCCGCTCAGCGGGGGCGCCGGCAAGAAGATCATGCAGACGCGGGCGCGGGCCGCACGAGACCTCGAGCAGTTCCTGAGGCAAACGGCCGAGTCGATCGAACTGCGCAGCACCGGACATGCGTGGTGCATCAGTGGCACGCGCGGCTGCCATGGCCAGGGGGTGTACGACCCCGCGATGTGCGGTGGTTGCTCGCAGGCCATCATTGACCGAGAGCAGGCACCGGCCTGGCAGATGATCCACCTGGACAACCTGCGGCTGGCGGCGATCACCGATTGCGGCCCCATGGTGGTCGACAAGGCGCGCCGAGCGATCGAGCGCTCGACGCAGGTGCTGCAAGATCTGGGCGTCCCGCCGCCGACCGATGCGCAGGCCCAGGCGTACACGGTCACCGTGGAGCGCGCATGAGCATTCGCATTGGCACGACGCCCGCCAAGGCCCGTACCGGGTCGGCGCCCCGCCGCCGAAGCCGCGAGAAGACGCGCGAGGAGCTCCAGCTGGCAATGCTGCGCGTCAAGAACAAGGGGTTGAAGCTCAGCATCTCCGCGGTCGCGACCGAGGCCGGGGTGAGCGCCGGCCTCATCCACAACACCTACCCCGACATCGCCGAAAAGATCCGCGCCCAGGTCGGCCGGGCCACTCGGCAGCAACGCGACGCAAAGGCCGCGGAGCTGACAGAAGCAAGGGCGCAACTGAAGACCCTGCGCGCGGAGCGGGACGCTGCATTGGCCGACATCGCGAGACTAGCCTCGATCAATGAGACACTACGTCAGGAGGTCGCCACGCTGCGGGCTGCGGCGTCTGGAAAGGTCGTCGTTCTGCCCCCTCGGGGGTCCGTCTAACGCGGCGCCGGAAGGTCCGCGCTGTTAGTTGTGAAAGTCCATGCCAGGTCAATGACTTACGCAGATCTAACAGTTAGTAGTATTCAGACGCAGCGGTGATGCGCCGTCGTCCGTTCATTTCCGGCTTGCTGCCGGCGATGTTCGCGTTGCGCCGGCAAGCCCACGCGGCGACACCGGCCAGCGCGCAGTTGCCCGACGCGGTGCCCTCGGGTGTCACGCATCGCGCCTTGCGCTTTCCTGCCGACCATGGTGCGCACCCCGACACGCACATCGAGTGGTGGTACGTCACCGGCTGGCTGCGCCTGGGAACGGAGGCCACGGCGAAGCAGGCACCCGACTTCGGATTCCAGGTGACGTTCTTTCGCACGCGCACCGGGCTCGCCGAAACGTCCGCCAGTCGCTTCGCGGCGCGCCAGCTCGTGTTCGCACACGTCGCCCTGACCGATCTCGCGGCGGGCGCGCAGAACGGCGGCGGCCTGATGCATGACCAACGCGTCGGCCGTGAAGGCTTCGGACTCGTGCGGACGCCCGCCGCCGCGGGCACGCAGGTCGTACAGCTGCGCGACTGGTCGTTGCAGCGCGCCGCGGCATCCGGATCGGGCGCCGCGCCCAGCCAGATGCGCATCGCCGTGCGCGCCGATCGTTTCGCGCTGGCCCTCGAACTCTCCGGCACGCAGCCCATCTTGTTGCAAGGCGACGCCGGC
>Ga0302311_10008810_pt1 | contig 10123 bp, 4 predicted proteins | sample III_Palsa_N1_3_FD_200449 | JGI IMG/M metagenome (GOLD analysis project Ga0302311, IMG submission 200449) | Peat permafrost microbial communities from Stordalen Mire near Abisko, Sweden - III_Palsa_N1_3 | ecosystem: Environmental > Terrestrial > Soil > Palsa > Peat permafrost | place: Sweden...
CGCCGAACCCTTGATTTCGCGTGTCGACGTGATCGGACTGCCGATCGTCACCTATGCCGCGATCTCACCGGGCAAGACCCCCGAGCAATTGTCCTATTTCGTCGATGACGTCGTCAAACGCGCGTTGCAGGGCGTGCGGGGGGTCTCCCAGGTCGAGCGCATCGGCGGTGTCGAGCGCGAAATCCTGGTCTCGCTCGATCCGGACCGGCTGCAGGCCGCGGGGCTGACCGCCGTCAACGTCAGCCAGAGCCTGCGCGGTACCAATGTCGACCTCGCCGGCGGCCGGGCCGAGATCGGCAAGAACGATCAGGCGATCCGAACGCTGGCCGGCGCCAAGACCTTGAACGATCTCGCCGGCACGATGATCCCGCTATTCACCGGCGGCGAGGTGCGGCTCGACGATCTCGGCACCGTCACCGACACCATCGCCGACCGGCGAACCTTCGCCCGCTTCGACGGCGAACCGGTGGTGGCACTCGGCATCAAGCGCTCCAAGGGCGCCAGCGACGTGGTGGTCGCAGGCCTGGTCCAGAAACGGATCGACGCACTCAAGGAAGCCTACCCCGATGTCGACCTCAAGCTGATCGACACCTCGGTCGAGTTCACCAAGGGCAATTACGAAGCGGCGATCTCGACCTTGTTCGAAGGCGCCATTCTCGCGGTGATCATCGTGCTATTGTTCCTGCGCGACATCCGCGCCACCATCATCGCGGCAATCTCGCTGCCGCTGTCGATCTTCCCCGCGTTCTGGGCGATGGATATCCTTGGATTCTCGCTCAACCTGATCAGCTTCCTCGCCATCACGCTTTCGACCGGTATTCTGGTCGACGACGCGATCGTCGAGATCGAGAACATCGTGCGCCACATGCGGATGGGCAAGACGCCGTATCGTGCCGCGCTGGAAGCCGCCGACGAAATCGGCCTCGCCGTGATCGCGATCAGCCTCACCATCATCGCGATCTTCGCGCCGGCGAGCTTCATGGGCGGCATCGCCGGTCAATTCTTCAAGCAATTCGGCATCACGGTTTCGGTGCAGGTGTTCTTCTCGCTGCTCGCCGCGCGGTTCGTGACGCCGGTGCTGGCGGCTTACTTCCTGAAAGACCATGCCCACGACGATCCGCCGCCGGGACGCGTGCTGAATGGCTACCACAGGCTCGTGACCTGGTCGGTGCGGCACTACCTCGTCACCGTGCTGGTGGGCCTTGGAATCTTCGCCGCCTCTTGCTGGAGCATCTATCTGCTGCCGCTCGGCTACCTGCCGGCACAGGACGCCGCGCGTTCGCTGCTGGCGATGGAATTGCCGCCCGGCTCGCAGCTCGCTTATACCGAGAAAATCACCGAAGAGATCGTAACCAGGCTGCGCAAGCATCCTGAGGTCAAGAGCGTCTTCGTCGATGGCGGCCGAGTGCCGCCGGGAACGCTCGAGGTACGCCGCGCGGCGCTGATCATCAATTACACGCCCAAAAAGCAACGCAGCGTCACGCAGCGCGAGCTCGAACTGGCGGTCAGCAAAGACCTCGAAAATGTTCCGGATATCCGGTTCTGGTTTCTCGACGAGAACGGCCAGCGTGCCGTGCAACTGGTCGTGACCGGCGTCGATAGCGGTATCGTCGGCAACGTCGCCAGCGAACTTGCCAACCAGATGAAGCGGATTCCGCAGCTTGCCAACGTGATCTCCGAGACCTCGCTCGACCGGCCCGAATTGCGTATCCAGCCACGCGCGGACCTTGCCGCGCGGCTCGGTGTTTCCACCGAAAGCCTGTCAAAGACCATTCGTGTCGCCACCATCGGCGACGTCGGTCCGGCGCTGGCGAAATTCGACGCCGGCGACCGGTTGGTGCCGATCCGCGTCCAGCTCGAAGACTCCGCCCGCGGCGACCTGCAAACCCTTGAGGAGTTGCGCGTTCCACTCGGCGAGAATGGCGAAAAGGGCGGCGTGCCGTTATCGGTCGTCGCCGACATCAATTTCGATCAGGGCCCGACCAGCATCAATCGCTATGACAGGGAACGCCAGGCGACCGTTGCGGCCGACCTGGTGGGTACCGCCGCACTGGGCGATGCCACCAAGAAGATCCACGAACTGCCGGTCATGAAGAGCCTGCCGAAGGGCGTCAATGTCGGCCCGTCCGGCGACGCCGAGGCGCTCGCCGACCTTTCAGCGGGCTTCATCACCGCCATCACCGCCGGGTTGATGATCGTCTATGCGGTGCTGGTGCTGCTGTTCGGAACCTTCCTGCAGCCGATCACCATCCTGTTCTCGCTGCCGCTCTCGATGGGCGGCGCGATCGGCTTGCTGCTCCTGACCGGCAAGCAGCTCACGGTTCCCGTGTTCATCGGCATCCTGATGCTGATGGGCATCGTCACCAAGAATGCCATCATGCTGGTGGAATTCGCCGTCGAATCGATCCGCGAAGGCAGACCGCGCGACGAGGCCATCATCGATGCCGGCATGAAGCGCGCGCGCCCCATCGTCATGACCACGATCGCGATGGCCGCCGGCATGATGCCGTCCGCGCTCGCGTTCGGCGCCGGCGGCGAATTCCGCTCGCCGATGGCGCTCGCCGTGATCGGCGGCCTGGTGTTCTCCACCGTGCTGTCGCTGGTGTTCGTGCCGGCGATGTTCGTCCTGATGGACGATGTCGGCGCCTTCATCTGGCGCTTCGGCAAGCGACTGCTCGCCTCGCATGCCGAGAGCGAGCATCCGTCGGCGGGTCACAGCGCCGATCACGAGGATGCCGACCGCAAGCAACCATCGCCCCCGCCGAGCATCGTGCACTCGCCCGCCGCGGAGTGAGCGAGGCGAGCGTGAAAGCAGCGTAGCCGCCAATGCTAAAGCGACGCGGGTGCTATCTCCGCGCGCGCTACTCGTTCCGCGCCAACGCGGTCAGCTTGGTCAGGTTCTGCAGTAAGATCCGGCCGCGCTGCAAATCAAGGATGCCGTCCCTGCGCCAGAGCTGCAATTGACGGTTGACGCTTTCACGCGCGGCGCCGACGAAGACGCCGAGCTGTTCCTGCGAGATGTGCACTTCGGAACCGAAATCGGAGGCCAGCGCGCAGAGCCGTCGCGCGAGCCGAACCGGCAGCGGCTGCAGCACCGATTCCTCCATCCGCTCGCTCTGCCAGCGGATCCGCTGGCACAAGAGCTGGATGATCTTGATCGCGACCTTGGGCTCGCGTTCGAGGAAGGCCAGAAAATCCTGCCGCCGCAGCACGAACAGTTCCGACGGCTCGCCGGCCATCGCGTCCGCGGTGCGGCTCTCGCCGTCGAGCACCGCGACCTCGCCAAACAGATCGCCCGGGCCCATGAAATTCAGTGTCAGCCGGCTGCCGTCGGAGGCGCCGGTTTCGATCCGGATCTGGCCGCGGCGGATCCCGAACAGGGCGTCGCCGGCATCGCCCTTCTGGAACAACACCTCGCCAAGACCAAGTTGCTGGGTGTGACAAAGACTCGATATCCGCTGCAGTTCGTCTGCGCCGAGATCCGCGAACATCGGATTCATCTTCAGAATGACCGCAAATTCAGTCTGTTTGCTCATTGTAATACCTTCACAATACCTGCCAGCGCTTCAAAATAGGCGTATCAAACAATGTGTCTCTCGAAGTGTGTCATAGGTCACAGAACTTTGCACCAACTCCGGATTATTTTGGTCCCTCCTTTGAGCGGTCTGCCCTTTCCGGGATAAGCTCAGGCCATCGGCCGCGTCGGACCATGATGCGGCCGGAGAGACGCTGTTTGCCTGGGTTGGAATAGCATCATGAAGCCACTGAAAATCGCCGGGGCCGCCATTGCTGCCATCATCGTGGTCGCAGGCCTCGTGCTGATCGTCGGGATTCCCTCCAGCTTCCTGACCTCCACGATCCAGGCCCGGGTCGAGCGCGAGACCGGATACCGGCTGACCATCGCGGGCTCGACCAAAATCGGCCTCTGGCCGTCGTTGAACGTGACGCTGGACGACGTCACGCTGCAGGATCCCAAGGACAGCGACAGCAGCGACCAGCTGACCGTCGGCAGCATCGAGGCCAACATCAAGCTCGCGAGCCTGTGGTCGGGCGCTCCCGAAGTCACCGAGCTCGTCATCGACCGTCCGGTCCTGACCGTCCCGTTGCTGCGCGAACGCACCGTGCCGCGCAATTCGCCGCCGCGGGGCATGGTGACCTCCACGGAAGCCGAAGCCAAGCAGAAGACGGTCTCGATCGCGCGCGTGACGGTCACCGATGGCGCAATCGTTTTCTCCAGCCTGCGCGATCGCGTGACCAACCGCATCGACGGCATCAACGCCAAAGCCACCGTCGGCGACGATCGAAACATCCGCGCCACCGGCAACGCGCGCGCCGGCGAGCATCCGCTCAAATTCGTCATCAAGGTGACGCCGCCGGCGCCACCGCTCGAACGGCAGACGATCCCGGTCGATTTGATGGTCGAAGCGCCCGATCTGCTGAAGAACCCACTGTCGGCCAAAGCCGAGATCCGGCTCAACGGCACAATGGTGATGATCAACGGCCTCACCGGCGCGCTCGGCGACGCCGCGTTCAACGGCTGGGCCTCGGTCGATCTCGCCAGCAAGCCGCTGGTCAAACTCGACCTCGACTTCCAGCGGTTCGATGTCGCGATGTCCAAGGCCAATGCCGGATCGGCGCCGCAGCCGTGGAGCAATGTTCCGATCGACCTCAGTGGATTGAACTATGTCGACCTCCAGGCGAAGATTTCGGCCGCCGAGATCAACATCGGCGACACCCATATCGCGCCGGTCGCGATCGACGCGACGCTGGCCAGCGGCGTGCTGAAATGCCGGCTCGCCAATCTCGGCGCCTATGGCGGCCAGGCCAATGCCGATCTGATCGTCGATGCCTCGCCGGCGGTGCCGGCTTACGCGCTGCGCAGCGACCTTGCCGGGGTCCGCGCCTTGCCGCTGCTGCAAAGCGCGGCCGATTTCGACAGACTCGACGGCAAGCTGCAGGCCAAGCTGTCGCTGCAATCCTCAGGCGCGAGCCAGCGCGCCATCATGTCCAACCTCGATGGTACGGTGTTCGCGGTGTTCCAGGACGGCGCGATCCGCGGCGTCAATGTCGCCCAGATGATCCGCTCGCTGACATCCGGCACTCTGTCCGGGTGGCAGCAGAGCAACGACCAGACCACCGACCTCAGCCAGTTCTCGGCCTCGTTCCGGATCGAGAAGGGCAAGGCCACCTCGACCGATCTCAATCTGGTGGGCCCGCTGGTGCGCGTGACCGGTTCCGGCACCATTGATCTCGGAGAGAAATCGCTGGCGTTGCGGACCGAGCCGAAGCTCGTGATGACCACGCAAGGCCAGGGCCGCACCTCCGATCCGGTCGGGCTCGGCATCCCGGTGGTGATCGACGGCCCGTGGGCCAGCCCGCGGATCTATCCGGACATGGCCGGCATCCTGGACAATCCGGACGCGGCCTATGCCAAGCTCAAGGACATGGGCAAGGGCCTGTTCGGGCCGAACGGCGCGCTCGGCGGATTGGGCGGCAATCTTTTGGGCGGCAACGCGGCGGCCGGAACTGCCAAGGTCGACAATCAGACGGGCAACGCAGCCGGAAGCAACCCGTTGAGCGGCCTGTTGGGCCAGAGTGGCGGCACCGGCACCGGCGGCGGCGCGTCCGACCCGCTCGGCGGCGATCTCGGCAAGACCATCGGCAATCTGATCCAGCAGGGCATCGGGCAAGGCGGTACCCAGGGCAATGTTCAAAGCCGAGTTCCCGGCCAGAGCCGCGCGCTTTCGGTGCCGGCAACGCCCGCCGCGGCAGCCCCATCGAGCCCGCCCCCCCCGACACAAGCGCAGGGCGATCAGCCTCCGCAGCCGGCGCAGGAGAGTCAGCCAATGAACGACGTGCTGCGGCAGTTGTTCAACCGTTAGGTTTGGCCTGATTCATTGGCGTTCCCTTTGTTGACCCCCACCCCCGACCCCTCCCCGCAAGGGGGAGGGGAGAAGTGCGCCGTGTCTGACGGCGTCGTCTCCCTCGGGATGTCCAACTCCATGGACTTCTGATTGCTTCCTCTGCCACTCCACATCCAGTGACGCGGTTCTATCGCTCCCCTCCCCCTTGCGGGGAGGGGTTGGGGGTGGGGGTAGCCGCGGGCGATACCGTCGCGATCCGGGCTAACCATGCCGAGCCTCCGGCCGGGCCACCTCACATATGCTAGGGATGTAATATGTTAGACTGGTCATGGCCGGCACGGCCGTGAACGCGGCGCCCATTGCGGGGCGCTGCCGCCGAGGATTGGATGATCGGGGTCAAGGACAAATTCCGGTTTGGCGGCCGAGGCTCGTCAGGAGGCTCGTTGGCGGGCCTGTTCCAGGGCCTGTTCGCCAAATACGTCCTCGCGTTGGTCGGCCTCGTCGTGTTCGTGCTCGCGGTCAACGGCGCGTTCGAGACCTGGATCAGCTACCGCGCCACCAAGACCACGCTGACCGACGCGATGTCGGAGAAGGCGGAAGCGACCGCCAAGCGGATCGAGCAATCGATCTCCGACCTCGAGCGGCAGATCAGCTGGGTGACCCGCGCCAGCGCCGACACGCTGGAGAAGCACCGCAACGACTATGCGCAACTGCTCAACGGCGTCCCCGCCGTCAGCCAGCTGTCGCTGGTGAGCGGCCAGGGCCGCGAATTGCTGCGGCTGTCGCGCACCTCGATCCAGGTCAATGGCGGCGCGGATTTTTCCCGCGACATGCGCTTTAGCCAGACGGTCGAGCGCGGCGTCAATTACGCGCCAGCCGAGTTCAGGGGCTCGCAGCCTTATATGTCGATCTCGGTCTCGCATTCCGGCTTCAACGCCGGCGTCACCGTGGCCGATATCGACCTTCGCTTCCTGTCGGATTTCATCGGCGACGCCCAGGTCGGCAAGGCCACTTTCGCCTATGTGACGGATTCCAGCGGCAAGGTGCTCGCGACGTCGGCGAAGGGTCCCGAGATCGGCGCGGATCTGTCGACGCTGCCGCAGGTCGCCGCATTGATGACGCCGGACAGCGCGCCGCTGGCCTCCGGCACCGATTCCGAGGGCCATTCGGTGCTGACCGCGGCCGCAGCGGTCCCCAAGCTCGGCTGGACCGTGTTCTTCGAGCAGCCCACCGCGCAGGCGCTGGCGCCGATCCGCGATCAGCTGGTGCGGATCGCGCTGTTGATCGCGCTCGGGCTCGCGGTCGCGATCCTGGCCGGCACGCTGTTGGCGCGACGCATGCTGATCCCGATCACGGCGCTCAGCAGCGGCGCGCGGCGGCTCGGCGCCGGCGATTTCAGCCACCGCATCGACGTCCATACCGCCGACGAGCTGGAGGAACTCGCCAGCCAGTTCAACAGCATGGCAGGCCAACTCGCGGAGACCTATTCCGGCCTCGAGGCCAAGGTGGAGGAGCGGACCCGCGATCTCGCGCAGTCGATCAACGAATTGAAGGTGCTGGAAGAGGTCGGCCGCGCGGTGTCGTCGTCGCTCGATCTCAACGCGGTGCTGCCGACGGTGGCGGCGCGCGCGCTCGAAATCACCCATGCCGACGCGGTGCTGATCTACGGCTATGACGCGGCCAATCACTGCTTCAACCTCGCCGAATCGATCGGCATCGACAAGGCAGCGCCGGGCGATCACCTCGCGATCGACCAGGACAAGAGCGTGCTGGGCGAGGCCGCGGCCAAAGCCGAGCCGATCGCGATCGCCGATCTGGCCGACGCCAGCGATCATTTGTTGCGCGACCTCGCGATCTCCGCCGGGTTTCATTCGGTGCTGGTGGTGCCGCTGGTCGACCAGCAGGGCGTATTGGGATCGCTGGTGGTGCTGCGACAGAACATTGGCGCGTTCTCGCCCAATCTGATCGGGCTGATGCGCACCTTCGCGCATCAATCGGTGCTGGCGATGCGCAATGCGCGGCTGTTCACCGAAGTCGATGCCAAGGGCCGCGAACTTGCGACCGCGCATGCCACGGTGCGTGAGCAGGCCGACAAGTTGCAGGAGCAGACCGACCAGCTGAAGGATTGGAACAAGTCGCTGGAGGAGCGGGTCGAGACGCAACTCGGCGAAATCGAGCGGATTCGCCGGCTCGAACGCTTTCTCGCTCCTCAAGTGGCGCAACTGATCGCGTCCGGCGACGGCCACGAAGGCCTGCTCGACAGCCACCGCCGCGAAGTCACCGTGGTGTTTTGTGACCTGCGCGGCTTCACGGCCTTTACCGAGCAGACCGAGCCGGAAGAGGCGATGAACGTGCTGCGGGAATATCACGCAGCGCTTGGCGAATTGATCTTCCGCTATGAGGGCACGCTCGACCGCTATGCCGGCGACGGCGTGATGATCCTGTTCAACGCGCCGATTCAATTCGAGGATCACGTCAAGCGCGCGGTGAAGATGTCGGTGGAGATGCGCGACACCATCGGCGCGCTGACCGAGAAGTGGCGCAACCGCGGCCACAATCTCGGCTTCGGCATCGGCATCGCGCTCGGCTATGCGACGCTCGGCCAGATCGGCTTCGAGCAGCGGCTGGAATACGCCGCGATCGGCAGCGTCACCAACCTTGCATCCAGGCTGTGCGACGAAGCCAAGGCCAACCAGATCGTGGTCGGCCGCAGGGTCTTTGGCATGGTCGAACCATGGGTCGAAGGCCGCCCGATCGACGATCTCAATTTGAAGGGATTCAATCATCCCGTCCTCGCGGCGGAGATTCTGAGCTGGCGCGAGGAAGTCGACAACGTGGTCGACGCGGCGCCGGCAGCACGACGGCGCAAGCAGCCGTGAGTGCTTACGTCGTCCCCGCGAACGCGGGGACCCATAACCCCTGGCGCTCACGCTTGAAGACAGGTGTTGCAACGGCGATTTTAACCGCGACGACACGGCGTATGGGTCCCGGCGCAAGGCCGGGACGACAGAATGAAAGACACACCCCCGCATTCTCGCGACACGCCCTCGCCCGAGTTTTGCAAATTCATTCGCGCCCGAAGAAATCAGAGGGACGCGGGGAAGACCGGGTGCGCGCTGCACCCGAGGTCTCATGTGCCACAACAAACAAAAAACGCACATGAGCATACAGGTTCAGCGGAAACACTCCGGCCTTCCCCGCGCAATGGTTTACGGCTTATTCCGTGCTCTCCCCGGCGAGACCATAGCTTGTTTGTCACCGTCGCCCCCAAGAGGCGAGAGCCTCCCGAGAACTTGACACCTGCCATCGGGGCGTCAGGACCACACGACTTCGCCGTCCGCATTGGCGCCGTTCGTCCGCGCCAAAAAGCACGCAACGCCGCCGCGTCCACCGCATCCCATGCCCAACGTCCAAGACGATCATGATACGTCCCCTCTGAGAGGGCCGGGACGAGAGAGAATAGGCAACTGATTTGGGTCTGGAGTCAAGGATTATTTCGGAAAATCAGAAGTGGCGTGGTGTGGTGTGAGGGCATTGTCGGGACCGAATCGTCGGACTGACTAATGGCTGCCACCGCATCAGGCCAAACTAAACGCCTCTCGGTGCCTCGCGACATAGGCGCGATATGGCCACAACTTTGGGTCTTTCGGAAGATGGATGCGATCCAGCTGCTTGGCAAAGAGGCCTCGCAATTCGGCGGGCACCTTGTTGTGCGAGACCAGCAACCCATAATCATCTGTAAGTGAAATCAGATGACGATCGAAGAGCCAGTGCGCGGTGCCCGACAACGCCAGCCCATTCTGAACCACGTCTGGCCCACCAGAGGCCACAGACCAAATATGCGCGGCCTGAACCTCCGACCTTCCCCCGCCGTTTATGATTCGAAGCCCTGTTACGGCGCAGCGGTTGTCGTAAGCTTCGCAAACATGCCAGCGAAAGCTAGCCTCTCGAAATTTTCGATTGAGAAGAACTTGCTCAATTCGCCTCATCGGCTCGGCCGGTGGGGCGTGAAGAAACTCCGAGTTTTCCTCGTCGATTTGATGAGGGGCCGGCTCAGATGGGACTGCATCTACCGGCGAGAGTATTGCGGAGAACCCAGCGCTCACGATTTCTGCAAAATCAGTCTCGGAAACGCCGCGAATTGACTTCCCTTGCAAATAGGCCCCGACCCGGCTCGGGTTACCAATTTCTCGCAGAGCGGCCTCTGCATAGGTGCCGTTGCGAGCGAACGATACCGGGCGATCAAATGGCAAATAGTC
>Ga0302311_10008814_pt1 | contig 10121 bp, 7 predicted proteins | sample III_Palsa_N1_3_FD_200449 | JGI IMG/M metagenome (GOLD analysis project Ga0302311, IMG submission 200449) | Peat permafrost microbial communities from Stordalen Mire near Abisko, Sweden - III_Palsa_N1_3 | ecosystem: Environmental > Terrestrial > Soil > Palsa > Peat permafrost | place: Sweden...
CGCCTGCTCGGTGACCTCCTCCCAGCCCTTGCCGCGGTGGCTGCCGGGCTTGCCCGGCTGGACCGTCAGCACCCGGTTGAGCAGCAGCACGCCGCGCTCGGTCCACGGGGTCAGGTCGCCCGTGGCCGGCGTCGGGTAGCCCAGGTCCTGCGAGTACTCGCGGAAGATGTTCTGCAGCGACCCGGGCAGCCGCCTGACGCCCGGGTCGACGGAGAAGCTCAGCCCGACCGGGTGACCCGGCGTCGGGTACGGGTCCTGGCCCATGATCAGCACCCGCACGTCGTCAAACGGCTGGCTGAAGGCCCGCAGCACATTCTCTCCGGCCGGCAGGTACCGCCGGCCGGCCGCGACCTCGGCGCGCAGGAATGCGCCCATCCGGGTGATCTGATCGGCGACTGGCTCGAGGGCGTCCGCCCAGCCCGCCTCGACAACCTTGTTCAACGGCTCCGGCATGCACAGCACTCTAGTGCGCGAAGGGTGTTCTTCCTCTGGACCGGGCTCAAGGGGCGGCGCCGCCCTGCCCGGCCTGGCCATCCTCATCGTGTGATGTTGGAGGCACGCGTTACCGCGCCCGGACCTGAGCCGTATGCCAGTAATATCCTTTTTCCGCGATCGTGAATGACGCCTACCTACCCCCGACTGCTCTATCTATCCACCTGGAACCGACGCGACCGATAGGTTATCCCTGGCCATCGGGCCTGCTTCCGTCGCCGCCAGAGGCGGCACCGCAGGCCGTCGTGACCACCTATGATGTGTTTTCGTCGCCGTTTCCGGCGGTTAACGTATTATGGTTAGCAGTGGTTATAATAAAACAGTCGTAATTATGTTATTCAGTCCCTAAGGGCTAATATCCGAATATGTCCGAGTCTGCTCGGCGGCGGCAGCGGTAGGGCCGCGGCGTCGGCTGCGGTCAGGTCCGACCTCCGGCGGGACGCGTGGGGCGCCGGCGGCGCGTACCGTCAAACGGGCTCGCCGGTGGTGCGGAGCTGGTAAAAAGGGGTTAACCTGCGCATGGTGGTGGCGGGTCAAGCGGCGGGCAGGACCGTCTGCCGCCGTGAACGCTCGCTTGGAGCAATACACATGGAACGATGGGGCCCATGAAGGGACGCGTGCTAGTCGTCGATGACGACGCGGCGCTTGCGGAGATGCTCGGCATCGTCCTCCGCGGTGAGGGATTCGAGCCGACGTTCGTCGCCGACGGGGATAAGGCGCTCGAGGCCTTCCGTGACACCCGGCCGGATCTGGTGCTGCTTGACCTGATGCTGCCGGGTACGGACGGGATCGACGTGTGCCGGCAGATCAGGGGCGAGTCGGGCGTGCCGATCGTCATGCTGACCGCCAAGACCGACACGGTGGACGTGGTCGTCGGGCTCGAGTCGGGCGCGGACGACTACATACTCAAGCCGTTCAAGTCCAGGGAGCTCGTCGCCAGGATCAAGGCGCGGCTGCGGCGGACGGACGACCCGGCGCCGGAGATGCTGCAGATCGGCGACGTCGCGATCGACGTCGCGGGCCATTCGGTGAAGCGCAGCGGCGAGACGCTGAGCCTCACCCCGCTCGAGTTCGATCTGCTGGTCGCCCTCGCCCGCAAGCCGCGCCAGGTCTTCACCCGTGAGGTGCTGCTCGAGCAGGTCTGGGGCTACCGGCACGCGGCCGACACCCGGCTGGTAAACGTGCACGTGCAGCGGCTGCGGGCCAAGATCGAGAAGGACCCCGAGCACCCCGAGATCGTGGTCACGGTGCGCGGCGTCGGATACAAGGCGGGACCTGGCTGATCGGCGGATGGAGTGGTCTGCGGTTAACTCCGACGCGGTCGGCCTGCCGCCCGCGCCGGATGCCGTTGTGCCCGAGCCTCCTCCGGCGCCGGAATCGGAGCTCGCTCGCTCCGCGCCCGAGCCCGCCGCGGATTCGCACCCCGAGCGCCGCGAGCATCGCGAGCACCGGGACGTGCGCGAGGCGTGGGAGATGGCGCTGCGCCGCCGCAAGTGGGTGCGCTGGATCGTCAGCTGGCTCCCGCACCGGCTGACGATACTGATCCGGTCGCTGCTGCGGGTCCAGCACCTGATCATCGCCAAGGTCCGATACCGCTGGCACCGGTCCCTGCAGCTGCGGGTGGTGGGGACCACGCTGGTGATCTCGGCCGCGATGATCGCGGTCCTCGGCTTCTTCCTCACCGAGCAGATCGCCCAGGGCCTGGTGCTCAACGCCGAGAGCTCGGCCAAGACCCAGATGCTGGCCGGGCTCAACACGGCTCGGGGCCAGTCCGACATCAACACCCAGCCGGCCAGCGGCTCCGACGCCGAGACGGTCATGAGCCAGCTCAGCAACGTACTGCAACCGAGCAACACCGGTTCGATCAGGTACTACCTGGCCATCGGCCCCAGCGCCAGGCTGCAGGCGGAGCCGGGGTTCGGGGCGGAGTGGGACACCAACGTCGAAAAGAGCTCGCTGCCGCAGACGCTGCTCAACAACGTCGCGGCGGAGCAGGAGGCGGCCGCGCCCGACGGCAAGCCGGAAACGCTGCTCTACTACGCCCCCACCGGGCTTACCCTCAACGGGCAGACCAAGCCGGCCATCGTCGTGGGCGCGCCACTCGGCAACTGGTACCAGCTCTACTATTTCTTCCCGCTCGATAACGAACAGCAGACGCTGCAGCTGGTCCAGACGACGCTGATCGGCGCCGGGATCGCGCTGGTGCTGCTGCTGGCCGCGATCGCCTCGCTGGTGACCCGGTGGGTGGTGCTCCCGGTCAGGCACGCGGCCCAGGCCGCGCAGCGGGTGGCGGCGGGCCGGCTCGAGGAGCGGATGGCGGTCGGCGGCAAGGACGACCTCGGCTCGCTCGCCTCGTCCTTCAACGACATGGCGGCCAGCCTGCAGGAGAAGCTGCAGGAGCTCGAGGAGCTGTCCAAGGCGCAGCGGCAGTTCGTCTCCGACGTCTCGCACGAGCTGAGAACGCCGATGACCACGATCAGGATGGCGGCCGAGATCCTCTTCGAGTCCAGGGAGCAGCTCGATCCCGCCGCGGCCCGCTCGGCCGAGCTGCTGCAGAGCCAGATCGAGCGGTTCGAGACCCTCCTCACCGACCTGCTGGAGATGAGCAGGCACGATGCCAACGTGGCCACGCTCGACGCCGAGCTGGCCGACATCTCCGACATCGTGCGCAGAAGCGCCGACGACGCCCAGCAACTGGCGGAGCGCCGCGGCTGCCGGATCGAGTTCCGGCTGCCCGCGCAGGCCTGCATGGCCGAGGTCGACCGCCGCCGGGTGGAGCGGATCCTGCGCAACCTGCTGGTCAACGCCGTCGAGCACGGCGAGGGACGGGATGTCGTGGTCACCGTGGCGGCGGACCGGGACACGGTCGCGATCGCGGTCCGTGACCACGGCGTCGGGCTCGGCCCGGGCGAGGAGCAGCTGGTCTTCGAGCGGTTCTGGCGAGCCGACCCCTCGCGGGCCCGCACGGTCGGCGGGACCGGCCTCGGCCTGGCCATCTCCTTCGAGGACGCGCGCCTGCACGGCGGGTGGCTGCAGGCCTGGGGGGAGAAGGGCCGGGGCTCGGTGTTCCGGCTGACCGTGCCGAGGGAGGCGGGGCAGCCGCTGGCGGGGTCGCCGCTCCCGCTCGGTCCGGACGAGGCGGAGATCGTCACCAGCATCGTCACCGTGCTGGAGACCGACCTGGCCGGCGGCGGGCATGGATAGCCGCGCCCGCCGCCGGCTGCTCGCGCTGCTGGCCGCGGTCGCGGCCGCGCTCGCCGTCACCGGGTGCGTGTCGATGCCGAGCGCGGGCCCGGTGCTCTCGTACCCGGTCACTCAGGAGACCGGGGTCCAGAACGGCCAGAACATGCAGTTCATCGTGCAGCCGCCGAGTGACGGCGAGAATCCGCAGCAGGTCGTGAACGGGTTCCTGCTCGCCGCCGCCGCCTTCGGCAACCAGGCGCAGGTGGCCAGGCAGTACCTGACGCCGGACGAGAGCAGGAAGTGGAACCCGTCCTGGAGCGCGGACGTTTATCAGACCAAGCCGAGCGTGGGGGACCCGGTCTACCAGCCGGCCGCGCCCCAGCAGGGCGCCACCGTCGGCAAGGCCGGCAAGCACGGGCCCAAGGCGGCGACGGTCGCGGTGAGCGGCAAGATCCAGGCGATCCTGTCCTCGCGCGACGGAACCTACGCGGTCCCCTCGGCGCCCGGGTCCAACGGCTCGGTTCCGCTGCAATTCACTCTGGTGAACACCGGCGGCCAGTGGCGGATCTCCGGCGCGCCGTCAGAGTTGCTGCTTACCCCGACCCAGTTCGCGGACGACTACGAGCTGAGGAACCTGTACTTCTTCGATCCGAACTACCACTACCTGGTCCCCGACCCGGTCTACGTGCCACTGCAGGCCTCGGCCAGCACGCTGACCACCCGGCTGGTCGGCTATCTGCTGAAGCCCCCCCAGGACTGGCTGTCCGATGGCGCGACCGAGACCGCCTTCCCCGCCTCCGCCAAGGCGTCGGCCACGCTGACCAACAACCTGGCCACGGTCAACCTCACCGGGAAGATCAACAAGGCCCAGCTCGCCCAGGTGACCTCGCAACTGCTGTGGACGCTGGTCGGCTCGGGCCAGGGCGGCTCCCAGGTGGACTCGCTCGAGCTGATCGTCAACGGCAAGCCGTCTTACCCGGCCGGCACCGCGGCCAACCCGGTGCAGAACAAGTCCCAGGCCAGCTACGGGCCGGCCGCCGACGCCAGCACGACCAGCGCCAGCCCGTTGTTCTACTACGCCAATAGCGCCGGGGACGTCTACCGCCGCGACGGGGTGGGCGCGACGGCCAAGCAGACGCTGATCGTCAAGCTCGGCGCCGGGTACTCGCAGATCGCGGTCTCCGCGGACGGGAAGTACCTGGCCGCCCTGCGCGGCGGCGCGCTGTTCATCGGCCCGGTCGCAGGCCCGCTAGCGCACCAGACGGGGGCCGGCTACGCGACGCTGAGCTGGGATCCCACCGATAACCTGTGGGCGACGACCGGCAACAGCGACGAGATCTTCGTGTTCCGCACCGGCGCCGCCCTGGGCACCCGGCAGGCGAAGCCGATCCTGGTCAGCGTGACGTCCGATTACGGCACCCCCACCGGCCAGCAGTACACCGCGCTGCAGATCGCGCCGGACGGCGTGCGGGTGGCGATGATCACCGACGACGACCAGTTGGCGTTCGGCGCGATCGACTGGCAGGCGGGGACCGGTCCGGCTCTCGATTCGGTCAAGATCTCGCTCTCGCCCTTCTACGTCAGCAGCAACCTCACCAGCGGATTCACCGGGGTGACGTGGTACGGGCCGGACAACGTCATCACGCTCGGCGGACCGGGGTCCACGCTGACGGAGTACCCGGTGAACGGCGGCACGCCGACCTCGCAGATGCTCGATCAGACGGTGGACTCCATCACCGCCGCCACCTCGGCCGAGGCGCTGATCGCCGGCGTGTACAAGGGCCAGATGATCGAGGCCCCGACCCTGACCGGCGCCTGGACGTCGATCGTGGATAGCGGCGGCGCCCTGGTCAAGGGCAACTCACCCACCTACCCAGGCTGAATCGCCAAAGAACCTCCAGGGCGAAACGTCATGCTGTGTGGCCCATGTGACATTTTGCAACTAATGTCCCTCCTGACAATTCGGCTCCGGAGGACTAGCGTTCACCTATGGCACTCGCCCGGGTCCGTGGTTGCGCCGGGCAGGCCCTCGATGCGGTCGCCGCATCCGCAGGGCCTATCAGGCAAGCCGACGCCAGCCGCAGGCAAAACGGCCCACGTAAGGCGACTTCTCGTCGATCGATCACGGTGCGGCTTAGTAGTAAGTCCTGCCCCGCCGGGGGATACAGAGTCCCCCGATACGGGAGAAGGGCAGTAGTGGCCACAGAAGGCCGCGAACCTCTCAGCAGGCGGATGTGGGGTCGAAGACCAGGTCGGCCGGGCGAGTGTCTACCACCGGTTATCTCACTCCAGTAGGAGGATCGAGATGGAAATTACCTTCAAGGGCAGGCGCACCAGTGTCCCCGAGCGCTTCCGCAGGCACGCGAGCGCAAAACTGGCAAAGCTCGAGAAGCTCGATCACAACGCGATTCGGGTGGACGTCGAGGTCTCGACGGAACGGAATCCCAGGCAGGCCGACCGCAGCGAGCGGGTGGAGCTCACGGTCAGATCCCGGGGTCCGGCCATCAGGGCGGAGGCGGCCGCCGATGACAGGTACGCGGCCCTCGATCTCGCCTTCACCAAGCTCGAAGGCCGGCTGCGCAAGGCGGCGGAGCGGCGCAAGGTCCGCAAGGGGGACCTGAGCGTGCGGTCGACCGACGCGCTGGCGGCGGTGGTGGCCGCGCCGGCCGAGGCGAGCGTCATGGCGGCCGACGCGGTGGTGCTGGCCGACGTCACCATCCCGGCCATCCCCGGACCCGACGCGGCCGCCATGCTCAAGGGCACGCCGGTCGGGCGCAAGGCCACCGACCGGGCGAACGGCCGGGCGAACGGGCATCATCGCCGCGGCGAGACGGTGGTGCCGCTGCCCGCGACGCCGGACGATGACGACGACTACGACTTCGTCGGCTTCCGCAACGGCGCCGAGGCCGAGGCGGCCGTCTCCGGCCTGCTGCCGATCCAGATGGAGGGCGACGGCCCGCTGGTGGTGCGGGAGAAATTCCACGCCTCGCACGCGATGACGATCGACCAGGCGCTGTTCGAGATGGAACTGGTCGGCCACGCCTTCTTCGCCTTCCACGACAGCGATTGCGGCAAGTTCAGCGTGGTCTACCGGCGCCGAGGCTATGACTACGGTGTCATCCGACTCGTCGACGAATAGCCACAGGCACTAGCTCAGAGCACCCCCGACAAGTAACCTCAAGCAGAGAGAAACTAACCTTAAGTGGCTGCTAGATAACCCGAGCCGATCTTTTGCAACACACGCTTACAGGAACCACGGGCTCTAACCCCAGCCACAGGGGAGCTCTAACCCGAGCGGTAGGTACTCTCGAACCCGAGTCATCACCAGGCTCTAACCCCAACCACAGCCAAGGCGGCGCGCTCTCTGCGTCGCCTGCGACAGCAACCACACAGCTCTAACCCCAGCCACCGCGTGGAGGGTGCCCGGCCTTTGGGCACCCTCCCGCCGGGGGGCATGGGGGGCGGGCGCCCCCCATGCGCGGGGGGTGCAGGGGGGTCGTCCCCCCGCACAATAAAAAGGAGTCCCCCGTGTCAGACGGGTCTTTCCCGGCCAGGAAGCCGACGCTAGGAAGCGTCAGTCTTCCCGCCCCCCCGACGGTGCCGGCGCCCGCGCCGCCGGCGGTTTCCGCGCCGGCCGACGCAGAGCTCGCGGTCGGCGGCGAGCCGATCCGGGTGCTGATCGCGGACGACCATCCCTTTTTCCGGCGCGGCCTGGAAATGGTCCTCGGCGAGGACGCCGGCATCGAGCTCGTCGGCCAGGCGTCCGACGGCGCCGAGGCGGTGCAGCTGGCCGGCGAGATGCTGCCTGACGTGGTGCTGATGGACATCCGGATGCCGAAGATCACCGGCATCGAGGCCGCCCGTCAGATGAAAGAGGTCGCCCCGTCGGCCAAGATCGTGATCCTGACGATCAGCGACGAGGAGGAGGACCTGTTCGAGGCGATCAGGTCGGGCGCGAGCGGCTACCTGCTCAAGGACATTCCGCTCGACGAGCTGGCCGATTCGGTCCGCGCCGTGCACGGCGGCCAGTCCCTCATCAACCCGTCGATGGCGGGCAAGCTGCTCAGCGAGTTCGCCACCCTGGCCCGCAGGGACGCGGAGGAGGAGCCGGCCAAGCACGCGCCCGCGCCCAAGCTGACCGACCGCGAGATGGAGGTCCTCCGCCTGGTGGCGCGCGGCATGAACAACCGCGACATCGCCAAGGAGCTGTTCATTTCCGAGAACACGGTCAAGAACCACGTGCGGAACATCCTGGAGAAGCTCCAGATCCACTCCCGGATGGAAGCGGTGATGATCGCCGTGCGCGAGAAGCTGATCGAGATCAGCTGACGCCGACCGTCGCCAACGCCGCCGCGAGCGGCTGGGCGTAGGCAGTCGGCGAGGTCCGTTCGATATGGACATTCGAGCAGCCGACCCACTCAGCCGCCTCGGCCAGAGCTCGGGCCATGGGCGCGACGGCGGCGGGCTTTTCCAGCAGCAGATTCCTGGCGACCAGCGTCTTGCCCTCGCGGGCCGGGTCCACCCAGCCGACGATCTGGCCGCCGGCCAGCAGCGGCATCGTGAAATAGCCGCGCTCGCGCTTCTCCTTCGGCACGTACGGTTCGAACAAATGGTGATAGCCGAACATCCGCCGGGTCCGCTTCCGATCCCAGATCAGCGAGTCGAACGGCGAGAGCAGGGTCGTGCGGTGGGTGCCCCGGCCGCCGCCTGACAGCCACGCCAGCGCCGCCGGGTCGGCCCAGGCACCGAGCGGCTGCTTGACGCCGGGGACGATGACCGGGGTAAGCCCGGCCGCCTCGGCCGCCTCGTCGAGGGCGGCCCCGCCGCGGATGTGCAGGCCCTGCCCGTTGAGCCGCTGGTACTCGATCAGGTCGGCCTGGGTGGCCACCCCGAGCGCGCGGGCGGTCGCCCCGACCAGGTAGGCCAGGCACTCCGCATCGGTCGGCTGGTGGTCGAGCAACGCCGACGGGATGGCCCGCTCGGGCAGATCGTAGACCCGCCGCCAGCCGGTCCGGCGCACGCACACGGCCCGGCCGGTGTCGAGCAGCCACTCGGCCGCGATCTTCACCTCCGACCAGTCCCACCACGGCCCGCCCGCCTTCGCGCCGCCGAGCTGGGTCGCGGTCAGCGGCCCCTCGTCGCGCAACCGCGCCAGCACCCCGTCGCAGGCGCGCTCGCTGACCTCGTGCCAGCGCTGGCCGCGGGCGGTGATGGCCCGTCGCCGCCAGGCGTAGTACGGCCAGTCCTCGAGCGGCAGGATGCAGGCCGCGTGCGCCCAGTACTCGAACGTCCTCGGCTTGCTTGACGGCCAATACGCGGTCTCGACCGCCGCCCGCCCGATCGGCCCGAGCCGCGCGTAGGCGACCAGCTCGTGCGACCGCGCGAGGACCGAGATCGTGTCGAGCTGGACCGCCCCGATCCGCCGCAGCACCCCGGTCACGCCGCCGCGCCTGGCCGCGGCGCCGAGAAAACCCTGAGCGTAGAGGGTTAGCCGCCGGACCTCGTCCGCGCTCAGCGTAAGGCCACCCAGGGCTGACGTCTCATGCTCATATCGAACGGTCCCGGCCGACTCTGCCACGCTCATGACCCTAGCGGCCGGGGCCGACTTTCCGGGGGGTAGCGCCCCGTCTGGGAACGGCCTAGTACCAGTCTTCGTTCATCGCTTTAGAGAACAGCAGGATGAGGCAGCCGACGATCGCGACGGCAGCGCCGATCCAGAAGATCGTCCAGTGAGGAGCCGGGAAGAAGGCGATGCCGCCGATGATGAACCCGACGATCGTCACCCCGACCCCGACCCAGGAGATCGGCCTGCCCGGGTTGTGCGCTTCCGAGTGGGCGGTGCCGGGCAGCGCCGTGAACCCGTCCACCAAGCCCTCTTGGGTGTCTGATGCCTGGTCGGCCACGACTCCTCCTCCGAAATCGGGCCGCTCTAGCTCGGGGCCCGCCCCTGTTGCAGTGTCACGAAAATACCCCAACCGGGTTGGCGACTCGGAAGCCGGCCCCCATTTCGCCTACGATGGTGAGCGAGGCATGTTTAATTCTGCCGAAGCCGATCCGCAAGTCCGCAAGGAGCACGACGACAAGTGCCTTCGATCCTAGACAGCATCCTTCGCGCGGGCGAAGGCAAGATCCTGCGCCAACTCAAGCGGATCAGCGACCAGATCAACTCCATCGAGGAGGAGTTCGTCGCGATGAGCGACGCCGATCTGCGGGCCATGACCGGCGAGTTCCGGCAGCGGCTTGAGGACGGCGAGACCCTCGACGACATCCTCCCCGAGGCTTTCGCCACCGTCCGCGAGGCGGCCCGGCGCACCCTCGGGCAGCGCGCCTTCGACGTCCAGCTGATGGGCGGCGCGAACCTGCACCTGGGCAACATCTCCGAGATGCGCACCGGTGAGGGCAAGACGCTGACCGGCGTGTTCCCGGCCTACCTGAACGCGCTGGCG
>Ga0302311_10008818_pt1 | contig 10120 bp, 6 predicted proteins | sample III_Palsa_N1_3_FD_200449 | JGI IMG/M metagenome (GOLD analysis project Ga0302311, IMG submission 200449) | Peat permafrost microbial communities from Stordalen Mire near Abisko, Sweden - III_Palsa_N1_3 | ecosystem: Environmental > Terrestrial > Soil > Palsa > Peat permafrost | place: Sweden...
TTCCGCGAGCGCCGTCAGGATCACCGGCCCGAAGAACGAGCCGATGAGATTGCTGCCGAGGTTCTGCATCACGCCCATGTTGAAGCCGCGGCGGCTTGCGGAGGATTCCAGCACCACCAGCGACTGCGCTATGGGCAGGATCGGGCCCTCGGCCAGTCCCATCAGCATGCGCGAGGCCAGCAGTACACCGAAGGACGGCGCGAGTCCGGAAAGCACCGAGCACACCGAGAAGATCACCACCGTGATCAGCAGCACGGACTTGCGGCGACCGAGGGCATCCGAGAGGGTGCCGATCAGGAACCCGGAGATGGCCCAGCAGATCGACAGCCCGGAAGACAGCGCCCCGATCTGGCCATTGGTGAGGTGCAGTGATGCCGCAATGAACGGCGCCAGGTTTCCCATCGCGTTGCGGTCGAAGAACACGAAACCGAACATCAGCGTGAGTACGCCGATCATCCGGATTTCATAGGCAGCCTTCGGCGTCATGAATATCCCCCTCGGACTTGTTTATTATTTGCTCAGCAGATCGCCGGGTACCCACCAGCCGTGGATGAAGCTAGAGGTCCTGCCCGTCTGCAGGTCGAATTTCGTCACTGCCATGATGCCAAGGGTCTCCTTCTAAGCGTGGCCCACGTCCACGAGGAGCTTCGTGCCTTCCTGCCGATGCAGTCGCTCGAATCCCTGGTCAATGATGCCATCGAACGGAATCGTTTCGACCCAGCCTTCCTGCGGGTAGGCGCCGGCCGCCATCTCCGCGATGACGGCCGGAAAGGCATTGCATGAGAGCGCCACGCCCGTGACCCGGGTTTCGGACATGAGGATGTCCATGGCGCCGATGCTCAGGGGACGGGTATGGATGGCGACGACGACGACGGTGCCGTCAACGCGGGTGCCGCGGAACGCGGCGTCAAATGCGGCCGGCACGCCCGCGGCATCGATCGACGCATACGCGCCGCGGCCGCCGGTCAAATCCTTGATGGCCGAGACCACATCGCACTCGCGCGGGTCGAGCAGTTGTCTGACACCCAGGCCGCGCAGCACGGCACGGCGCGCCGGGGAGGGGTCCGAGACGATCACGTTCACGCCGCGACGCCGCAGGGTGAAGTACACGCCGATGCCGATGGGGCCGCCGCCGTGGATGACGGCAGTCTGACCGGACTGCAGCTGGCAGCGCTCCGCGGTGCGCCAGGCGATCGCCATGGGTTCCACCAGTGCGCCTTGCATGGCGGTCATACCGGGGGGCAGCTTGTGCGCCATCGAGCGCTTAACCATCGAATACTGGGCGAGGCCGCCGCTGTCGCGGTTGTAGCCGTGAAAGGCGAGCAGCCCGCAATGGTTGTACTGGCCGCTTTCGCAGTACAGGCAGTGGCCGCAGGTCTCGACCGGTTCCACCGCCACCCGGTCGCCGACGGCCAGGTCCTCGATGCCGTCGCCGACTTCCACGACATCCCCGCACAGCTCGTGACCCATGATCACCGGATTGACCATGCCGGTCAGTGGATGGGGTTCAGTGGTACGGGTGGTGATCGGGCCGTCGTAGTATTCATGCAGGTCGCTGCCGCAGATGCCGTTATAGAGCACGCGCAGCTTGACTTGGCCACGCTTGGTGACGGGTTCCGGAACATCCTCCAGACGCAGATCCTGGCGTCCGTGATACACAGCAGCGCGCATGGTCTCCTCCAGCCCCGAACGGAAGCGGTGCGCGGCCACGCTATGCCCCGTCGGCGGGGGCGTCAAGCGAGGCGGCGATGGGTGCTGCCATGCCCGGAACCTGCCGGGTCGTGACCTGCTCGCGGCAATGCGCGGCGAAGGCCTGGATGAGCCGCGAGCCGTTATGTCCCTTGAGGCTGGCCAGACCCAGGATCGCGGCTGGATGAGCTCCTGCCAGCCTCACCGGATACACCCGCCGACCATCCATTGCGTACAGGGATTTCGGACGTGCATTGAACAGTGCGTAGCCGAATCCGTTCGCCACCATACTGCGGATGACCTCGGGGTGGGGCGACCGCCAGGACACGTGCGGGGTCAGATCGGCGCGCATGAAGAGGCCGAGGAGGTACTCGCGGCTGATGGGCAGGTCGAGCAGGATGAGGGGCCGGCGGGCCAGTTCCGCCAGGCGCACGCGCCTGCGTCGGCGCAGCTCATCGGCGGCACCGAACAAGGCATACGGGGGTAGCGCCACCAGCGGCTCGTAGGCGATGTCCTCGCCCGCCTGCAGATCGTAGGTGATCGCCAGGTCGATCTGGGCGCGCCGCAGACTCTGCAGCAGGCGCTCCTGGTGCTGTTCGCTTGCCTGGATGCTGCATCCGGGATTGGCGCGCATGAACGAGCCGGCCAGCTCCGGCATCACCATGGGTGCCAGGGTCACGAGGCACCCCACATTCAAGGTTCCGCGCAGGCCGCCGTGTTCCGTGGCCGCCGCGTACAGCCCCTCCATGTGCCGGATGCCGAGCCGCGCCTCGCGCAGCAGGCTGCGGCCGCCCGGCGTCAGTGACAGGCCCTGGGCGTGATGGCGCACGAACAGCTGCACGCCGAACTGCTGTTCCAGATGCGCAATGGCGGTCGACACCGAGGGTGCGGAAATATTCACCCGCTGCGAGGCGAGTACGATGCTGCCGGACTCGGCCGCGGCGATGAAGTATTCGATCTGGCGCAGCGTGAACTTCAAGGAGCCTCCCGGTGCGGACCTAGATGGCCGGCTTCTTGCACTAACTAGCATTTTCCGAACCGCTGCATTCAAAAAACATATCCATCCGCTCTGGTCATTCATGCCGCCGGCAGGCATGGTCGAAGCGAGGAGCAACAAAATGACGACCGTCGAACAGGCCGCGGTGCTGGAGGATCGGACGATCCAGCCGATTCCCGCCTCCGAGCGCCACGGCACGGCGCGGGACCTGTTCACGATCTGGTTCGGCTCCAACATCATGCTGCTGACGGTCGTCACCGGCGCGCTGGCAGCCACCGTTTTCGGACTGCCGTTCTCCTGGGCGGTCGCGGCGCTGTGTATCGGCAACCTCGTGGGCGCGGTATTCATGGCGCTGCATGCGGCGCAGGGGCCGATCCTGGGGGTGCCGCAGATGGTGCAGACGCGCGGCCAGTTCGGCTCGTACGGAGCCTTGCTGGTCGTGGTGCTGGTGATCGTCATGTACATCGGGTTCTTCGCCTCCAACCTGGTGTTGAGCGGCGAGGCGCTCGCCGCGGCGTGGCCCGCGGTCCACGACATGCAGGCCATCGCGCTGATCGCGGTGATCAGCGCCGCCGGCGCCATTCTCGGCCATGACCTGATTCACGCCTATGCGCGCTGGATGTCCTGGATTTCGGGCACCGCGCTGCTGGTCGTATTCGGCTGGATCGTGTTCATTCACGGACTGCCGCCCCTGTTCCATACCAAGGGCGCCGTGACTGCGGCCGGCCTGCTGGGGGCGGTGTCGGTGGCGGCGCTGTGGCAGATCGCCTATGCGCCCTATGTGTCGGATTATTCCCGGTACCTGCCGGCCGCGACCGGCGCGCGGACCGCGTTCTGGGCGACGTTCTGGGGCTGCACGCTGGGCTCCGCGGTGCCCATGATCCTCGGTGCGCTGATCGGCGCCTGCATTGCCGGTGACGATGTGGTCAAGGGTCTGGGTCAGCTCACCGGTGGCTTCGCACCTTTCGCGCTGGTGGCCTTCACCATCGCCATGCTGCCGACGAACGCCATGAACCTGTATTGCGGCGCACTCTCAACGCTGACCATCGGCCAGACGTTCGCACCGCGATGGTCACCCCGCGCCACGGCACGCACCATTGTGGTTATCGTGCTGGCGCTGGCCGCGCTGCTGCTGTCGGTACTCGGCAAGGATTCGTTCCTCGTCAACTACACCAATTTCATCCTGCTGCTGCTGTATGTCCTGGTGCCGTGGACGGCCATCAACCTGGTGGACTACTACCTGGTGCGACACGGGGAGTATGACGTGGCGAGTTTCATGCGCCGGGACGGCGGGGTCTACGGCCGTGTCAACGTCGCGGCGCTGGTGTGTTACCTGTTCGGCATCCTCATCCAGGTGCCGTTCATGTCGACGCCGCTGTACACCGGCCCCGTCGCCACCGCCTTGCACGGGGCGGACCTGTCCTGGCTGATCGGACTCGCGCTCACCTCGCCCTTGTACTTCTTTCTGGCGCGCCGATGAGCCGCGCCTCCCGCTACGACGTTCTGTTCGAACCCGTCCGGCTGGGGCCGGTCACCACCCGCAACCGGTTTTTCCAGGTGCCGCATTGCAACGGCATGGGGTACCGCGACCCCTCGGCACTGGCCACGATGCGTGCCATCAAGGCCGAGGGCGGTTGGGGTGTGGTGTGTTCCGAGCAGGCCGAGATCCACCCTACAGCCGAAATCTCGCCCTTCATCGAACTGCGCATCTGGGATGACCAGGACCTGCCGATGCTGGCCCGCGCGGCGGATGCCATCCATGCGCACGGCGCGCTGGCCGGGTTGCAGCTGTGCCACAACGGCATGAACGCGCCGAACCTGAACTCCCGTGAGATTCCGCTGGGGCCGGTGGATCTGCCGGTGGCCAGCGTCTACTTGGATCCAGTGCAGGCGCGGGCCATGACCCGACGCGATATCCGCGACCTGCGCCGTTGGCATCGCGCGGCGGCGCTGCGCGCCAGGCGCGCCGACTACGACCTAGTGCACGTGTATGCCGGCAAGCTCTTCGGCGGTCCAATGTTCTTTCTCTCCCGCCGCTACAACACCCGCAGTGATGAGTACGGCGGCAGCCTCGAGAACCGCGCGCGGTTGCTGCGCGAACTGCTGGAAGACACGCGCGATGCCATCGGCGACCGCTGCGCCGTGGCCTGCCGGATTTCCGTCGACGAGCTGATCGGTCCTGAAGGCCTGCATGCCGCCGAGGCCCGGGATCTCATCGGGCTGCTCGCCGAGATCCCGGACCTGTGGGACCTGACGCTTTCGAGCTGGGATAACGACAGCCAGACCTCACGCTTCGCGGCTGAGGGATATCAGGAGCCGTTCGTGCGCGGCGTCAAGGCACTGACCACCAAGCCGGTGGTGGGCGTGGGGCGGTTCACGTCCCCGGACACCATGGTGCGGATGGTCCGCGAGGGGGTGCTGGATCTGATCGGCGCGGCGCGGCCCTCGATCGCGGATCCGTTCCTGCCGCGCAAGATCAAGGAGGGGCGGATCGAGGACATCCGCGAGTGCATCGGCTGCAACATCTGCGTCGCCGGTGACCACACGGCCTCGATCATCCGCTGTACCCAGAACCCCTCGATGGGCGAGGAGTGGCGCAAGGGCTGGCACCCGGAGCGCATCCGCGCGCGCCACGACGCCTCACGCATCCTGATCGTGGGCGCGGGACCTGCGGGCCTGGAGGCGGCCATGATGGCGGGACGGCGCGGCTACGAGGTGGCGCTGGCGGATGCGGCTGAAGCTGCCGGCGGCCGGCTGGTTCACGAGCGCCGCCTGCCCGGGCTCGCCGCCTGGGGCCGGGTCGTCGACTACCGTCTCGGTCAGATCGAGTCGCTGCCGAGCGTATCGCTGTATCTGCACAGTGAACTGTCCACCGATGACATCCTCGAGTTCGGCTTCGAGCATGTCGTGATCGCCACCGGTTCGCGCTGGCGGCGCGATGTGATCGCGCGCACTCGCGTGACGCCCGTGCCCACCGATCCGCAGATGCCCGTGTTCACACCCGAGCAGCTGTGGCGCGGGCAGCGCCCCGCCGGCCGCTGCGTCGTGCTGTACGATGATGATCACTACTACATGGGCGGCGTCCTCGCGGAACTGCTGGCCGGAGAAGGCTTCACCGTGACGCTGGTGACGCCGGCGGCCGAGGCATCCATGTGGACCCGCAATACCATGGAACAGCCGCGCATCCAGCGGCGGTTGCTGGAAAGCGGAGTGCGCATCCTCGCGCACCGTGTCGCCAGCGGCATCGCGGGGCATGCGCTGCAGACGGCATGCATATTCACCGGCGAGATCGTGGAGCACGCCGCGGATGCCATCGTCCTGGTCACCAGCCGCCTGCCGCGCAATGAACTTGCTGCAAGGCTGGATGCGCGCGCGGCGGAGTGGTCAGTGGCCGGGATCGCAACCGTGCAGACCATCGGTGACGCGCTGGCCCCGGGAACGATTGCGGCCGCCGTCTATGGCGGTCGGCGGTTCGCGGAGGAGCTGGGGCAGGAGGTGGACGAGGACCGCCTGCCGTACCGGCGCGAGGTGGCCGAGCTTGCGCCCTTCGATCTCAGCCAGGCATCTGGACGCCGAACGTAAGATCGTTCTCGGACAGCAGCCGGATCGGTACGCGCGGCACTTTCCAGGTCTCATCCGCATATTCACGGATGGTCCGGTCGGAGGAGAAGCTGTCGGAGCGGGCCACGTTGAGGATCGACATCTCCGCCCAGTGCGCGCCCTCGGTATAGGCCTGGTTCACGCGTCGCTGGCAGTCGGCGTACGACTGATAGTCGGCCAGCACCAGGTATGGATCCCAGCCCAGCAGGCCATCGATCAGCGGTTTGAAGATCTGCGTATCGCCGCGTGAGAAGAAGCCGTCCTTGATCAGGTCGATGACCTGGTGCAGTTCGGGATTGGAGTCGTAGAACTGCGTGGGATGGTAACCCTGGGCCTTCAGTGCGTAGACCTCGGGTGCCGAGAGGCCGAACATGAAAAAGTTCTCCAGCCCGACTTCCTGGCAGATTTCGATGTTCGCGCCGTCCTGCGTGCCGATGGTCAACGCGCCGTTCATGCAGAACTTCATGTTGCCGGTGCCGGAGGCTTCCTTGCCGGCGGTGGAGATCTGTTCGGACAGGTCCGCGGCGGGATAGATGTGCTGGCCGGTCTTGACGCTGAAGTTCGGCCAGTAGACGACCTTGATGCGGCCCTTCACGGCCGGATCCTTGTTGATGATGTCGCCCACCGAGGTGATGAGCTTGATGATCAGCTTCGCGATGTAGTAGCCCGGGGCGGCTTTGCCGCCGAAGATGAAGGTGCGCGGCTGCATGTCGTAGCTCGCATCCGAGCGCAGCCGGTGATACAGCGCGATCACATGCAGGATGTTCAGGTGCTGGCGCTTGTACTCATGGATGCGCTTCACCTGGACGTCAAACATCGAGTTCGGATCCACCGAGACGCCGGTGCGGCTGCGGATGGCTTTGGCGAGCGCGGCCTTGTTGGCGTGCTTGATCTTCTGCCAGCGTTCGACGAAGGGGGCGTCCTTGGCGAAGGCTTCCAGTCGGCGCAGGTTCGTCAGGTCGCGGATCCAGTCATCACCGATGACTTCCGTCACCAGCTCGGTGAGGCCCGGATTGGACAGCGCGATCCAGCGGCGCGGCGTCACGCCGTTGGTCTTGTTCGAGAACTTCTCCGGCCACATGGCGAAGAAGTCCTTCAGCACGTCGCTCTTGAGCAGCTCCGAGTGCAGCGCGGCGACGCCGTTGATGGCATGGCTGCCGACACAGGCCAGGTGCGCCATGCGCACGTAGCGCTCACCGCTCTCATCGATCAGCGACATGCTGCTGACGCGATGATCGTCGCCGAAGAAGCGGATGCGCACCTCGTCGAGGAAGCGCGCATTGATCTCAAAAATGATTTCCATGTGGCGCGGCAGGATGCGGCCGAACAGGGCCAGCGGCCAGCGCTCGAGGGCCTCCGGCAGCAGCGTGTGGTTGGTATAGGCGAAGGTCTTGCGCGTGATGGCCCAGGAGGTGTCCCAGTCCATGGCGTTCTCATCGATCAGCAGGCGCATCAGTTCGGCGATCGCAATCGCCGGGTGCGTGTCGTTCAGTTGCGCGGTGAACTTCTCGTGCATGCGCTCGCGCGGAATGCCCTGGGTCTTGAGGATCCGCAGCATGTCCTGCAGTGAACAGCACACGAAGAAGAACTGCTGCTCCAGGCGCAGCTCCTTGCCCTGCACGGCCTCATCGTTCGGATACAGGACCTTGGTCAGGTTCTCCGAGGAGACTTTCAGGTTGACGGCGCCGTAGTAGTCACCGCGGTTGAAGGTCGAGAAGTCGAACGACTCGGTAGCCTCCGCGCGCCACAGCCGCAGGGTATTCGCCGTATTGACGTGATAGCCGAGAATGGGCGTGTCGTAGGGCACCCCGACGACGGTGCGTTGCGGCACCCAGCGGGTACGGATCCGTTCGTGCTCGTCGCTGTAGTGCTCGGTATAGCCCCCCAACTTGACCTCGACGGCCCATTCGGGGCGGGCGATTTCCCAGGCGTTGCCGAAGCGCAGCCACTTGTCCGTCTTCTCGACCTGCCAGCCGTCGGTGATCTCCTGCTGGAAGATCCCGAACTCGTAGCGGATACCGTAGCCGATGGTCGGAATTTCCAGCGTGGCCAGCGAATCCAGGAAACAGGCCGCCAGGCGACCCAGGCCACCGTTGCCGAGACCGGGTTCGTCTTCGCACTCGAGCAGTTCGTCGTAGTCGAGGCCGAGTTCTGTCATCGCCTGGCGCACGACCGCCTCGAGGCCCAGGTTCAGGACGTTGTTGCCCAGGTGCGGACCCATCAGGAATTCGGCGGAGAAGTAAGCGACGGTGCGCGAGCCATGCTTGGTGTAGGCCTCGGCAGTGCTGATCCAGCGATGCAGCATCTGGTCGCGCACCGTGAGCGCGAGAGCCACGTAGTAATCGTGGCGCGTGGCAAGCGTCGGAATCTTGCCCTGCACATAGAAGAGGTTGGAGTAGAAGGCGTGCTTGAGGCCGTCCTTGGTGAGGGTGACCCCATCCAGGGTAGCGGTCGCATCGACCGGACGGTATTCGGTGCGCGCGGGCAAGCCTGGTGCATTCATGGTCATGGTGTTTTTCGAGCGTTTATCCGCAAAGATTCCGTGCAAGATTCGTGCGCGGTGACTGCACCATCATAGGACATAGTCCAGGACGACGCCCGTGCCCGGAGCCGGTATCACCTTCAACATAACCCAAGCATACTTGGCGGCTGACCATGAATACCGCGACTCCATCACAGCTGTCACCGACCGAGTTGCCCGCCCGCCGTGTGGATGCCGCGGGCATTGCGCATGTGGACCTGCGCGCGGTGCTCGCCCTGGCGCTGCCGCTGGTCGCCAACAGCGCGGTGCAGACCATCCTCAATCTCACCGACCTGTGGTTCATCGGACACATCTCGACCACCGCACTGGCGGCCGTCGGGTCCGTGAACTGGCTGGTGATCGCGGTCGTGATGCTGCTGGCCGGAACGGGCATGGCCGTGCAGACCACTGTGGCGCAGGCCTACGGCGCCGGCCGCTATGCCCGGGCGGCGCAGGCCACCTGGTCGGGGCTGTGGGGCATCTTGTGCGTCGTGCCCCTGTTCATCGCCGTGGCGTTCTCGAGCCATTACATCCTGGCGCCATTCGGTATCGGCCGCGACATCGAGGACACGGCCGCGAGTTTTTGGCTGCCGCGCGTCGCGGGAGCACCGCTGGGAGTCGCGGTATGGGGCATCCTGGGCTTCTTCAATGGCATTGGCCGCCCGCGAACGACGGTGGTCATCACGGCCATCATCACCCTCATGAACGTGCTCCTGAACCGGCTGTTCATCTTTGATCTCGGCCTTGGCGTGGCGGGATCCGCATGGGCGTCGACCTGCGCACAGGGTATCGGTCTTGCGAGTGCCCTGGCCATCTTCCTGTCGGCGCGTTACCGGCGTGAGTACCACTCGCATCTCATGTGGCGTCCGCGCGGCTCCCTGCTGTGGACGCAGTTCCGGCTGGGGTTTCCAATGGGCCTGACCGGCGCCTCGGACCTGATCGGTGTTTCACTGTTCCAGCTGATGCAGGTGCGCGTGGGGGCCGTGGCCGGTGCGGCGACGCAGCTGGTGTTCGTCTCGACGGCCATTGCCTATATGCCGGGCGTGGGAGTGTCCCAGGCCGCCACCACGCTGGTCGGTCAGTCCATTGGGGCCGGTAACCGTGCCTGGGCGATGCGGGTCGGGACGTACGTCACCGTCATGGCCGCGGTGCTGATGGGTGGCATCGGACTGGCGCTGGCAGCGGGTGGGCCGTGGGTGCTCCCGCTGCTCTTGAATTCCGCCGACCCGACCGCCGCGGTGGTGGTACAGCAGGCGACGATCCTGCTGTGGTTTGCCGCGGCGTACCAGTTCTTCGATGGCCTGAATATCGCC
>Ga0302311_10008819_pt1 | contig 10120 bp, 6 predicted proteins | sample III_Palsa_N1_3_FD_200449 | JGI IMG/M metagenome (GOLD analysis project Ga0302311, IMG submission 200449) | Peat permafrost microbial communities from Stordalen Mire near Abisko, Sweden - III_Palsa_N1_3 | ecosystem: Environmental > Terrestrial > Soil > Palsa > Peat permafrost | place: Sweden...
GACGATCAGCGCGTTCTGGCCGCCGGTCTCGGCCACCAGCGGGATCGGCTGGCCGAGCGGACCTGTGCGGCCCGACAAGCTTTTCTGGATCAGCTTGGCGACCTCGGTCGAGCCGGTGAACATCACGCCCTGGATGTCGGGATCGGAGACCAGGGCGGCGCCCACGGCGCCGTCGCCGGTCAGCAACTGCAGGGCGGCGATGGGAATGCCGGCTTCATGCATCAATTTCACCGCGGCGTGCGCGATCAGCGGTGTCTCCTCGGCCGGCTTGGCCAGCACCGGATTGCCGGCGGCCAGAGCTGCCGCGACCTGACCGGTGAAGATGGCCAGCGGGAAGTTCCAAGGCGAAATGCAGACCACCGGCCCCAGCGGGCGATGGGTCGCCACATCGAAGCCGGCCTCGACCTCGGCGGCGTAATAGCGCAGGAAATCGACCGCCTCGCGCAGCTCGCCCACGGCATTGGGCAGCGACTTGCCGGCCTCGCGGACGGCCAGGTTCAACAGCACGCCGCGCTCATTCTCGAACAGATCGGCGGCGGCCTTCAGCATCCGTGCGCGATCGCGCGGCGGGGTGGCGGCCCAGGTCGGCGCGAAGGCGACCGCGCTGGCCACCGCCTGGCTGACTTGTTCCGGCCGCGCATCGGCGCACTCGCCGATCAGGTCGGAGAAATCGGCCGGATTGACCACGCTGTGCGCGGCGCCCGGCTCGCTCGGTTCGACCAGGATCGGCGCGGCGCGGTAGGGACCGGCATTGGCCGCGGTCAGCTCCTGGCCCAGCGCCTTCAATTGCAGCTCGTCGGCCAGATCGATGCCGGCCGAATTGGCGCGCTCGGCCCCATAAAGCTGGGCCGGCAGGGCGATCTTTGGATGCGGCAGACCGGGCGACATCACGTCACGGGCGGCGGCGACCGGATCGGCGATCAGCGCGTCGATCGGCACGGAATCGTCGGCGATGCGGTTGACGAAGGAGGTGTTGGCGCCATTCTCCAGCAGGCGCCGCACCAGATAGGGCAGCAGCGTCTCATGGGTGCCGACGGGCGCGTAGATGCGGGCCGGACGATCCAGCTTGGACGGACCGACCACTTCCTCATAGAGCGGCTCTCCCATGCCATGCAGGCACTGGAACTCATACTGGGTCGGCTCGTAGGTCTCGCCGGCCAGCTTGTAGAGGGTGGCCAGGGTCTGGGCATTGTGGGTGGCGAATTGCGGGAAGATCGCGTCCTTCGCGGCCAGCAGTTTTGCGGCGCAGGCCTGGTAGGAAACGTCGGTGTAGATCTTGCGGGTATAGACCGGGAAGCCGGTCATGCCTTCGGTTTGCGCCTTCTTGATCTCGGCGTCCCAATAGGCGCCCTTGACCAGGCGCACCATCAGCCTGTGCCCCGATCGGCGCGCCAGATCGATGACGAAATCCAACACGTAGGGGCAGCGCTTCTGATAGGCCTGGACCACGAAGCCGATGCCGTTCCAGCCGGCCAGAACCGGATCGAAGCACAAGCTTTCCAGCAGATCGAGCGAGATCTCCAGCCGATCCGCCTCCTCGGCGTCGATATTGAGGCCGATATCATAGTGGTGGGCGAGATGGGCCAGCGACTTCAGGCGCGGCAGCAACTCAACCTTGACCCGATCCTGCTGGGCGCGCGAATAGCGCGGATGCAGCGCCGACAGCTTGATCGAGATGCCCGGGCCGGCGATGACGCCCTTCTTATTGGCGGCGCGGCCGATGGCGTGGATGGCCTTTTCATAATCGGCGTAATAGCGGTCGGCGTCGGCGGCGGTCAGCGCCGCCTCGCCCAGCATGTCGTAGGAATAGCGGAAGCCCTTGGCCTCCCACTTCCTGCCGCGAGATAGCGCTTCTTCGATGGTCTGGCCGGAAACGAACTGCTCGCCCATCATGCGCATGGCGATATCGACGCCCTTGCGGATCAGCGGCTCGCCGCCCTTGGCGATCAGACGGGTCAGCGCCGAGGACAAGCCGGTTTCCGACGCCGGGCTGACCAGATGGCCGGTGACCAGCAGGCCCCAGGCGGCGGCGTTGACGAACAGCGAGCTTCCCTGGCCGACATGAGAGCGCCAATTGCCACGCGCCACCTTGTCGCGGATCAGCGCGTCGCGGGTCGCGGCGTCGGGAATGCGCAACAGCGCCTCGGCCAGGCACAGCAACGCGACGCCCTCCTGGGACGACAGCGAGAATTCCTGGATCAGCCCTTCGACGCCGCTGCCCGATCCCTTGGCGCGCATCGCGGTAACCAGCTTGCGCGCGACGTCCTTCGCCCCCTCCGTGACGGCGGCGGGGAAGCTGGCCGCCTCCAGCAGCATCGGCAGGCAATCGGGCTCGGGACGGCGCGTGGCGCTCGTGATGGCGTCGCGCAGCCGATCTGAGTCGCGCACCGACTGGACCAGGGATTTGAAGGGAACGGGGAACTTGCGATCGCTGGCCACGGGGGGCTCTCCTGGCGTCTCGGGGGTATATGGTTCGCACACACATAGCCGGTCCTGAAACGCCGGTCCATACCGGGATGATAGCCGGCGGGCAGAGGCCGATGTCGGCGGAAATTCTTCGGCGGAGGGATGGTTTCGGCAGGGGAAGCACCCCACTTCAGCCAAATCGGCGGAAGCCCCCGTGTTAACGTTGATCCACCGGAATCGGGATCGATCCTGTTCATGCCCGCCCCCGTCATGTGGTAGAAGAATTGATGCGCCGCGGTGTCCTGTCGAAACAAACGCACGACGCCGTCATCCGCCTGGCACCGCCTCTGGCGATCATCCAGGCCGATCACCTCCCAGACCATATCGCAGCACGTAACCAGCAATAGGGACCTACGCATGTCCAACCTGTCTACTCATCCGCGCGCTCGCATCCTGATGTGCGCTCCTGAGCATTTCGAAGTCAGCTACACCATCAATCCCTGGATGAAGCCCGATACCTGGCGGAGCCAGGCCGAGCTGCTGGGCGCCCGCTCCAACAGCGGCTGGAAGAAGCTGACCGAGACCCTGCGGGGCTTGGGGGCCGAACTGGAATTCGTGCCGCCGGCGGATGGCCTGCCGGATCTGGTCTTCACGGCCAACGCCGCGGTGGTACTGGATGGCGTCGCCCTGGTCGCCACCTTCCGCCATCCGCAGCGCCAGCCGGAAACCGCCGTTTACAAGAAAAGCTTCGAACAGCTGAAGGCCCGCGGCATCTTACGCGACGTGCTCGACATGCCCGAAGGCATGGTGCTGGAAGGCGCCGGCGATTGCGTGTGGGATCCCGTGCGCGACACCTTCTGGCTGGGCTACGGCCAGCGCTCCGACAAGGCCGCCGCCGAAGTCGTGCGCCAGACCTTCGGCTTCGACGTGGTGCCGCTTAAACTCGTCGATCCGCGCTTCTACCATATGGACACCTGCCTCTGTCCGCTGACCGGCGGCGAGGTGCTGTATTGGCCGGGCGCCTTCGACGCCGAGGGCAAAGCGACGATCGAGGAGCGTTTCGGCAAGGACAATCTGATCGCCGCCCCGGAAGAGGATGCCGGCGGCTTCGCCGTTAACGCCGTCAATATCGGCAAGGACATCGTGCTGGCCACGGTGACCGACACGCTGCGCGGCCTGCTGGAAGAGCGCGGTTACCGCCTGCACGCCACGCCGATCAGCGATTTCAACCTGTCGGGCGGATCGGCTTTCTGCCTGACCCTCAAGCTCGACCGGGCGTCGGGCGGCCGCGACATTCCGGCCGAACTGGACATGGTCTCCAGCGCCTGAAGGATTTAAAGGAGCGGGACGGAGTCCCGCTCCTTCACTCAGACACCAAAGAAATTGCTGCGTGCGGCAGATAACCAGTCAACAAATTAACGGGATTGGGTTGCAGGTAGCCATATTCATGATTGCTTGCCAGAGTGCCAGGGACCTCCTTCGCACTGAAGAAAACAACGATGTCGTCGTCCAAAATGGTCGCCGCCTTGAACATCGTCAGCCCATAAGACACGCCTTTATAGTTCATATGCCAGACAAGAGGCCGGCGCTGAAGCGATACGGCCGCTTCGCAGACGTTCATTCCTGTTTTCAACACATGAGCGCGGACGTCTTGCTCGAAGTCAGGCCGAACTGAGCCGTCGGCAACGTAGCTTGAAACATCCAATTGTTGGGCATCGACGCTCTCCATGCATTTCTTGAGCTTATCGAAAGCCACAAACTGGCTGTCTTCCCAGCCGTGTGGAGAGGGACTACCTGGCGTCGCTCGAAAGCCGTACTCAACGCCATAAACCTTCAGCAGGAGGTCGTTGTCCTGCTTGTTGTCTGCATGAGCAACCTCGGCAGGAACGGAAATAACCTGCCCATCCTTGGCCAATAGGAAACCGTCGGGCCCGTGGGACGCCCTCAAACGCCATATCGAGTACTTGACACTATCCTGCAGAAACCCGACACGATCGATTAGGAAGTAGCTGACGGCCTTAGCAGCATCAACCTCACACAAATTCATTCCCGCGACGATTCGGTGTTGGTCGATCTGCGACGTGAATTGCACTCGGATTGAGCCGCGCTTCGTCAACTCCTGAAGAATGCCTTGCCGTATCGAAGTTGCGCCGCTCTTGGAAACCAGACTGGCGGTATTTTCTGGCGAGAGATTACTCACTGCCGAGCAGAGATCCTCAGTGCGTTCACGACTCAATTGTTCTGGCGTATCAGAGGACAGTCTCACCGGGGAACCCGCGCACCCATTCAACAAGGCACAGCCCAGCAAAATAAATCCGATTTTTCTATTCACTCCCCGCCCCTTCCATTTGAAACCAATGGATATTCACCCCGATAATGACCGATACACACGGTTAATAACTATCCTAAGATCGCCGTCATATGTCCTTGCAGCTCAAAAAACTCGACAAGCTCGATTTCCGCATCCTGACCGAACTGCAGCAGGACGGGCGGATCACCAACCAGGCGCTGTCGGAGAAGATCGGCCTGTCGCCGCGCGCCTGCCTGGAACGCACCCGGCGGCTGGAACGCGACGGCATCGTGCTGCGCTATCAAGCGGTGGTCGATGTGCGCAAGATCCAGACGGGGGTCTTCGTCCTGGCCCAGATCTCGTTGGAGAAGCAGGGCAAGCAGCGCCATTCCCTGTTCGAACGGCGCCTGAAGGACACGCCCCAGGTGATCGAATGTTTCGAGGTCAGCGGCCCGTTCGACTACATCGCGAAAATCGCCTGCCCCGATCTGGAGAGCTATCAGGATCTTACCGATAGCTGGCTCGACGATCAGGAGCTCGGCGTCACCCGCGTGGTGACTAATGTGGTGCTGCGGCCGCTGCGGGATCTGGGGACGTATCCGCTGTTCGCGGCGGAAGAGTAAGCCGCGCCACATGCAGGCGATCATCGCCCAGGGCGGTGACGGTCACGCCCTCGATTTCGACCGACCGCCCTTCGGTCAGCAGGGACGACAGATAATGGTCCTCGTTCGGGGAATGCGGCACGATCCGGATCGCGCCGTCATGCGTGCCGATGGCGGTATCCACCACATAAACCAGCAGGCCCGATCGGGGCAGCTGCCTGTCGAACCATTCCGCATGTCGGCTTTCGACGATGACGGCGCGGGTCTCGCCAAGCGGCACCACAACGATCTTGGCGCCCCTCGGCTCCTCGATGGGCGTCAGCGCCGCCTCCAGATCGGCCGCGCCCGCGCAGATCACCTGGCTGTCGTCGAGCCACCCCAATTGCCAGCGCTCCCAGCCCAGATACTCGCGGCCGATCCCGGACACGTTACCCATGACGCTGAAATCGCCGACATAAGTGTTCCAATGGCCGTTCTCGGGCGCCGGCCCGGCCAAATCTATCAGCGATAGTGCATGGCCGATCTCGTGGTTGAACCAGACCCAGCCCCAATAGGTCAGGTCGCTGCCGGAGGTCGCGCCATTGAGGATCTCGCGTCCGCCGGCCTGCACGCCGAACCCGGGCGACGCGGTGAAGGCAGGGCCGTAATCGATCGCCTTGACGGCCGGATTGGCGATCACCACCACGCCCTGCGCCCTTGAATAGTCGGCCTCGGGGGTAAGATCGATCGCCTCCTGCAGATAGGCGCGGTGGACATCGAAACCGGAGCCGCGATGAAAGCCGAAATCGGCGGACGGCTTGCTCATCCGCGTCCAATGCAGATAAGGATCGAGCACCAGCTTCAATTTGCCGTAGGACGTGACGGTGAAGAAGGTCTCGGCATGAGGCGAGATCAGGGCCAAGGCCTGTTCCGGCGTCATGGTGGCCGGCAGGTCGGGAAAATCGGCGAACAGCACGGTGAGATGGACTTCGCCGACCGACGGCAGCCGATTGGTGTTACGCGGAAAGCCCAGCCCGACATCCGAGCGCAGTCCCTTTTCCGGCAGGCGGCATCCCGCCAGCTCGTCGGCCGGCGCCTCTCCGGACCAGGCCAGGCAGGTCGCCAGAACCAAGCAGAGGAGGAGTTTTCTCAAGGCCGAAGGCAGGCTCCCAGCACCCGGTCGATCACCCCCCTCGCCGGCGCTTCGTCCAGCGTCGGGGCATGGCCGCAATCGTCGATCTCCGCTGTCACGATAGCGGGGCGGCGGCGCAGCATCTCGTCGCGGATCGGCGGCGTCAGCAGGTCGGACAGCTTGCCGCGCACGAGGCCGAAGGGGATCGGCGGCACCGCGTCGAACACCGGCCACAGATCGAGCGACGTGACCTCCAGCGTCTTGAAATTGTCGGAGATATGGATGTCGAAATCGAGCACCGGCACACCCTGCGCGTTCTCTTTGTAGAGCTGCCGGGCCACGCGCTCCCACTCGGCGGGACCATAAGCCGGGAAGGAATGGTGAAACAGCAGCCGGACGTCTTCGACCGCTTCGCGCCAGGTCCGCACCGTGATCGGACGATCGATATAGGACTGGATCTTGACCAGCCCCTCGGCCGCCAGTTCGGGCCCGATATCGTTGACGACGATGCCGGCGATCCGCTGCGGCAGGCCGGCCGCCATCATCATCGCCATCAGCCCGCCCAGCGAGGTGCCGACAATGGCCACCCGTTCCAGCTGCAGATGATCGAGCAGCGCCACCATGTCGCCGACATACGTGCCGGGGTGATAATTCTCCGGCTTGGGGTCATAGGCCGACTCGCCCCGGCCTCGCTGCTCGGCGCACAAAATCCGGAAACTGGGCGCCAAACGCTCGGCTACCGCCTCGAAATCGCGGGCATTTCGCGACAGGCCCGGCAGGCATAGCACGGTTAGCTTGGCATGCTCGTCGCCGTAATCGCGCGCATGCAGACGCAGGCCGTCGGCGCTGGAATAGAAAACGTCGCGATAGAGACTCATGAAGGGGCCTTTTTCGCCGCCTGACGGTCGGCATAGAGCTGACGAAAGCCAGCCGCGACATAGCGCGGCAGGCGCTCCTGGATCGAGGCGTAGTCGGTGGACAAGCAGACCCCGCCGGACAGGCGGTCGATACGCCCCGTCCCCGCCAGGGTGAGCGTGAGGGCGCCTGACAGAAAGTCGAAGCTCCAGAACAGATCGTCATCGCCCGCGCCCGGCATCACCGTGCGCAGATGCTCGATCAGCTTCTCCGCGACCGGATCGAAGAAACCCGGCATCACCTGGGAACCCCATTCGGGAGCGTTGTTGATCTGGGCGATCAGGGCGAAATAATGCCGCCAGCCCAGATCGCCGGTGGCGAGGTAGCGATAGATCGGATCGACAAAGGCGGCCACCAGCTTCTCGATGGCGCAGCCATCCTCGGGTGCCAAGTCGATCTTCTCGAGCAGATCGAGCCGCTCCTTGTTGACGATGGTGGCGCGGCGCAGCAGCACCGCGTCGAACAGGGCGCGCTTGTTCTCGAAATAATAATAGACCAGGGCGACGTCGACATTGGCCGCCGACGTCACCTGGCGCACGGTCACGCCATGGAACCCGTATTGCGCGAACAGGGCTTCCGCCGCGTCCAGGATCTGATCTCGTTTATCGGTGCTGCCGACTTGCCGAGTGGGCCTTCCCGGTCGATTGCTCTTTTCTCGGGTTGGTGAAGGCAATGGCTGATCCGCCTTTCTTGTTGCTTCCGCCGGCAGGGTACCCTTCCGGGTACCCCCCATCAAGCGTTCAGAAATGTGCTGTAACAGTGCTCAGGATGGTGCGCGGCGCCCCGTAGAAGCCCACCACGGAATTGCCGTAGAGAGCGCCATTGAGGTTGTAACCGCCGATCCGGTAGCGCTCGTCGGTCAGGTTGGCGCCCTTCAGGGACAGGCTCCAGCCGCCGCTCGGCGCGGTCCAGATGATGTTGGCGTCGAGGATCGTGTAGCCGCCCTGGTCGATCACCGACGGCGTATCGTAGAGCTGCGTGAAGCTGCGATAGGCGATGGTGGCGCTGGTGGTCAGCGAGCCCATCTTGTCGCCGATGTCGGTGGTGTAGGCCGCTTCCAGGCTGCCGGTCCATTTCGGCGAATATTGGAAGCCCTCGAGCGGCGGGATACCGTCCAGCACCGGCAGGCTGTCGAACTGGGCATAGGTGTAGGCGCCATTGGCGGTCAGGGTCAGGCCGTTGAACGGCTTGGCCACCATTTCCAGTTCGAGGCCTTCGATATGGCTGCGTCCGGCATTCTCGATCACGCTTTCGACGCCGCCGGCGGTCGGCACCTGAACGCTGACCTGCTGATTCTCATATTTCGAGTAGTAACCGTCGAAATCGACGCTGAGATGGTGGCCTAGATAATCGCCCTTGATACCGGCTTCATAGGTGGTGACGGTCTCGGGGTTGTAGCCGTTGACCGTTTGCGGCGTGAAAGTCGCGTTGCCGCGAATGTCGAAGCCGCCCGAGCGGAAGCCTTCGGCATAGGAGACATAGGAGGTGATGTCCGGGGTGATCTTGTAGGACAGGCTGACGCGCGGCGTGAACTTGCCCCAGGCCTTGTGGTTCGAATAGTTGGTGTTGACCGCCAGCGGGTCCTGGGCCGCGCCGCCGAAGGGCGGGCTGGCCAGGCCGAGATAGAAGGCGTTGAAAACGTTCGCGTGCTTGTCGTCGTAGGAATAGCGGCCGCCGGCCGAAATCGTGAACTGATCGGTAATGTCGAAACTGCCGTCGGCATAACCGGCATAGCTGGTGGTGTAGACGCCGCCCGCCAGCAGGTCGGTGAGACCGAGATTGGCCAGTTCCTCGTCGAAGTAGCCGGCTGCATCGCTGCCCATATAGAACAGGCCCGCCACGCCGCGCAGAGGTCCGCCGGTATAGGCGGCCTGCAGCTCTTCCGACTTCTGATTGTCGGTATAGACGCCCGGCACGCCGAGATAATCGCCCGGCAGACCGTCGAAATCGATATTGGTCTTGGTGTCGCCCTCGCGATAGGCGGTGATCGATTTCAGCGCCCATTCGGGATCGATGGTCCAGGTGGCGGTCATAGACACGCCCTCATCCATCACATAATTGCGGCTCGATTCGCCGGCCAGGGAATCATAGTCGTTCGACAGGATCGGATAGCCGCCATACGCCACTTCCTTATGGCCCGGATTGGCGTTCGACATGTCCATCGTGCGGTCGGCATTGATCTTGATCGTGAAATTGTCGGTCGGCAGCAATTCGACGCTGACCCGGCCGGCCACCATGTCCTTATTGTCGATCTGGGCGCCGGTGGTCAGGTCCTTGCCCCAGCCGTCGTGATTATAGTCGGCCACCGCGGCGCCGATGCGGATCTTGTCGTCGATGGGCGCGGCGAAGCTGGCGACGAAATCATGTTCGTTGTAGCTGCCATAACTGACACGGGCATCGGCGGTGTACTGATCGGGCAGGTCGGCGGTAACATATTTGACCGCGCCGCCAATCGTGTTGCGGCCGTAAAGCGTGCCCTGCGGGCCGCGCAATACTTCGATCTGGCCGACATTGTAAATATCGAGGACCGCTGCCTGTGGGCGAGCGTAGTAAACGTCGTCGACGTAAATGCCGACGCCCGGCTCGGATCCCCAGGTCGGATCCTGCTGGCCCACGCCGCGGATATAGGCGGTCAGGGTCGAGTTCGACCCGCGCCCGGCGAACAGGCTAGTCGAGGGCGTCAGATAGGTCAGATCCGTGATATCCTGGGCGCCCTGGGTCGTCAGCTGGTCCTCCGAGAAGGCGCTGACCGCCACCGGCGTATCCTTCAGGCTTTCGGTGAGATGACGGGCGGTA
>Ga0302311_10008825_pt1 | contig 10117 bp, 7 predicted proteins | sample III_Palsa_N1_3_FD_200449 | JGI IMG/M metagenome (GOLD analysis project Ga0302311, IMG submission 200449) | Peat permafrost microbial communities from Stordalen Mire near Abisko, Sweden - III_Palsa_N1_3 | ecosystem: Environmental > Terrestrial > Soil > Palsa > Peat permafrost | place: Sweden...
AGCGATGCGATAGCGTGGCCGCGGCGACGATGGCCGGATCGGTAATCTCCACACCGTGGTGCACGGCATAGCGCTCTTTCAGCCCACGCAGGATCGCGATGGTGTCCTCCACCGAAGGCTCGCCCACAAACACTTTCTGGAAGCGGCGCTCCAGCGCGGCGTCCTTTTCGATGTATTTGCGGTATTCGTCCAATGTGGTCGCACCGATGCAGTGCAGCTCGCCGCGCGCCAAGGCGGGCTTGAGCATGTTGCCTGCGTCCATTGCACCGTCGGCCTTGCCGGCACCGACCACGGTGTGCAGCTCGTCGATGAACAGGATTACCCGACCTTCCTGCTTGGCCAGATCGCTAAGCACGGCCTTCAGTCGTTCCTCGAACTCGCCACGGAATTTGGCGCCGGCAATCAGCGCACCCATATCGAGCGACAGTACGCGGCGGTCACGCAGGCCTTCAGGCACCTCGCCCTTTACGATGCGCTGGGCAAGACCTTCGACGATGGCGGTCTTGCCCACGCCGGGCTCACCAATCAGCACCGGATTGTTCTTGGTGCGCCGCTGCAGCACCTGGATAGTGCGACGAATCTCCTCATCGCGGCCAATCACCGGATCGAGCTTGCCGCTTTCGGCGCGTTCGGTCAGATCGATGGTGTATTTCTCCAATGCTTGGCGCGATTCTTCGGCGTTTTCGCTCTGCACTTTTTCACCACCACGCAGCTTTTCGATCGCAGCCTCCACATTCGGTTTTGTCGCGCCTGCCGCCTTCAGCGCCGCACCCAGCTCACCCTTCTCTTCCAGTGCCGCCAGCACGAACAGCTCGCTGGCGATGAACTGGTCACCGCGCTGCTGCGCCAGCTTGTCGGTGAGGTTTAGCAGCCGAGTCAGCTCGTTGCCCGCGTGGATATTGCCTTCCTGGCCGCTGACTTTCGGCAGTCGTTCCAGCAATTCGTTGACACGCTGCTGCAGCGCAGGCACGTTGACCTGCGCCTGCGTCAGCAGCGGTCCGGTCGAGCCACCTTGCTGGTTGAGCAACGCGGCCATCACGTGCGCCGGCTCCAGCATGTTGTTGTCGCGGCCAACCGCCAGCGACTGTGCGTCGGCAAGCGCCTGTTGGAAACGCGACGTGAGTTTGTCCATTCGCATTGATGAGCCCTCATTGGTTTGGCCCGCCAGCGCTCAAACAGCCGACTTGCCACTGACTGGAAGATGCGGACGGCCTGGGTTGAATCAAGCTCGGGCGGAATCAAGATCCTCGCTGCCGCCCGTTGCTGCTCTCCCATCGCCAGCAAAGATATCTTTCACATAGGCCTTGTTACGGTGGGGCTGATGGATATGAAAAATTCCAACGCCGACTCACCCCAACGCATGTTGCCAGCGCCACCGCTACCTGCCAACGGCTCCCGCTGGGCGCTGTTTCTCGATGTCGATGGCACGTTGCTCGATTTCAACGACGACCCGCGGGCTGTCGAAGTCACTGCACCTCTGCTTGCCTTGCTGCATTCGCTGCACAACGCGCTGGGCGGCGCGTTGGCGCTGGTCAGCGGCCGTGAGCTGGATGATCTGGATCGACTGTTCGGCAATCCACACTGGGCCGCGGCGGGTCTGCATGGGCTGCAACTGCGCCGTGCCGACGGCAGTTTTCGACGGATAACGGTAACGCCCGAACAGCAGCAGCACATGCTCCAGGCCGCTACGGCGCTGGCCACGCGGTTCGAAGGTGTACAGCTGGAGGACAAGCGGATTGCCGTTGCCCTGCATTGCCGACGCGTACCCGAACAGTTCGAATCACTTCGCGACGCCGCAGTTCAGATGGTTACGCAATTGCCTGGCTACGAACTACAGCCAGGCAACCTGGTGATCGAATTCAAGCCAGCCGGCATGGACAAAGGCCGGGCGGTACTCGAACTGCTTGCCAGCGCGCCGTTCAACGGGCGCCTGCCCGTGTACCTAGGTGATGACCTGACGGACGAACACGCTTTTGCCAGCCTCCGTCAAAAGCATGGCATGGGCGTGCTGATCGGCTCACCCCACTCATCCACGCAGGCATCTTTTTCATTGCGTGACCCCGCTGCGGTGAAAACGTGGCTGGTTCGCGTCCTTGACGCACTTTCGTGAGGAATACCTCAACATGACGAACAATCCGCCGAACGCCCTGCCCGCCAGCCTTGAACTCGGCGTTATCGGTAACGGTAGCATCGCCGCGCTGATCGATCCGCATGGCAGCATCGTCTGGTGCTGCCTGCCACGCTTCGACGCCGATGCAAGCTTCTGCAAACTACTTTCACCGAAGATCGATGGCGGCGAATGGGCCATCGAGCTGGAAGATTTCGAACGGGCCGAGCAGAACTATCTGCCCAACACCGCCGTCCTGGTGACGCGGCTTTTCGACACGCACGGTGGCGCGATCGAGATCGTCGATTTCGCACCGCGCAACCGCTCTCTCGGACGGATGTATCACCCAGTCATGCTGGCTCGCAAAATCAGCCCGCTCAGCGGCTCACCGCGCATTCGCGTCAAGCTTCAACCGCTGTGCGATTACGGCTCACAACCGGCGTCCACCACGTCCGGCAGCAACCACGTTCGCTATATGCTCAGTGAAACCGTCCAGCGGCTGACCAGCGATGTGGCTACACCGTTGATCGAACGCAGCCTGCCTTTCAGCCTGGATCGTCCGGCACATTTTGTCTTTGGCCCCGACGAAACACTGAGCGAGAGCCCCGCCGACTTCATCCACTTGGCGCTGGAGCGTACACAGGCTTACTGGCGCGACTGGGTACGCAATCTGTCGATTCCCTACGAATGGCAGGAGGCGGTGATCCGCGCCGCCATTACCTTGAAGCTTTGCCAGTACGAAGCCACCGGCGCCATCGTCGCCGCGCTCACCACCTCGATCCCCGAAGCACCGGGCACAGCACGCAACTGGGACTATCGCTACTGCTGGCTGCGTGACTCGGCCTTCACCGTACGGACACTCAATCGACTCGGCGTCACCAACACCATGGAAGACTACATACGCTACGTTTTCAACCTGGCGGTGGTCGAGGGCGATGACGAGGTCGGCCCTGTGTTCGGTATCACCTTCGAGCGGGAGCTGCACGAACGTCAGGTGGAAGGACTTGCCGGCTATCGCGGCATGGGCCCCGTGCGCGTGGGCAACGACGCCTGGCAGCAGCGCCAGAACGACGCCTACGGTTCCGTGGTGCTGTCATCGGCGCAGCTGTTTTTCGATCGCCGCATCGAGCATCGCGGCGACGCGATCATGTTCAAGCGGCTTGAGCGCATGGGCACAGCCGCACTGCGCATGGCCGAGCAGCCCGACGCCGGTCTGTGGGAATTTCGTGGCCGCGCCTCGGTGCACACCTACTCCGCAGCCATGTGCTGGGCCGCCTGCGATCGTCTGGCGCACATTGCCACCGAGCTGGGATTGGATGACCGGGCGCGTTACTGGCACCACGAAGCCATCGAGCTTCACGCCCGCATCGAGGCGCGCGCGTGGAATGCGACGCTCGGCTATTTCGTTGACGCTTACGACGGCGAGAATCTGGACGCCAGCCTGCTGCTGCTGGCCGATATCGGCTTCATCGAAGCGAACGACCCGCGTTTCGTCGCCACAGTAGATGCCATCGGCGCGGCACTGGGCCGCGGCAATTATCTGTTCCGCTATATCGCTCCGGACGATTTCGGTACGCCGGAAACCAGCTTCAACATCTGCACGTTCTGGTACATCGAGGCCATGGCGTCCACCGGTCGCGAGGAACAGGCGCGAGCGATGTTCGAAAACATGCTGAGCAAGCGCAACGCGCTTGGGCTGTTGTCAGAAGATCTGGCACCAGGCAGTGGCGAGCATTGGGGCAACTATCCGCAAACCTATTCACTGGTCGGCATGATTCAGGCAGCAATGCGGCTCTCCCGCCGCTGGGAGGAGGCGCTATGAGCGATCACAAACCCGGCCGTCTGGTGGTGATATCTAACCGGATCGCGCTGCCCGGGCAGACATCTACCGGTGGGCTTGCGTCGGCCATGCAGGCAACGCTGCAAGAACGCGGCGGGCTGTGGTTTGGCTGGAGCGGCAAGGTCTCCAACAACGAAAAACTCCATCGGGTCAGTCATGAATCCGTCGACTACGCCACGTTCGATCTTTCGCGCCAGGATCATGACGAGTTCTACGCAGGCTTTGCCAACCGCACCTTATGGCCGCTGCTGCATTTTCGACTCGACATGGTCGACTATCAGCGTAGCCATCTGGATGGCTATATGCGCACCAACGCGCTGTTTGCCGATCATCTGCTGAAGCTTCTCAAGCCAGACGACATCCTCTGGGTACACGACTATCACCTGATACCGATTGCTTCGATGCTGCGCGAGCGCGGCGTAAAAAATCGCATCGGTTTCTTTCTGCACACGCCATTGCCGCCTGCCGCGCTGCTGATCGTCCTGCCGAAGCATCGCGACCTGCTGGAAACACTGGCCAGCTACGATCTGGTCGGCTTGCAGACCGCCCGCGACCTGCGCGCCCTGGAGGATTACTTCCTGTACGAAATCGGCGGCACCATGCGCAAAGCTGGAAGGCTGCAGGCTGCCAACGGTCGCCGTTTTCGCGCCGGCGTGTTTCCGATCAGTATCGATACCGCGCTAGTGGCCCAGACCGCACACGACGCCGAGTCACTCGAAGAAATCGAACAACTGCATAACAGCCTGGAGGGCCGGGCGCTGATCATCGGCGTCGACCGGCTCGACTATTCCAAAGGACTGCCCGAACGCTTCCGCGGTTACGCGCATCTGCTGGAGCGTGCACCTGAGCTGCATCGGCAGATAACCTTTTTGCAAATCGCACCGACCACGCGCGGCGTCGTGCCCGAGTACCGCCAGATCCGCAAGGACCTGGAACGCAGCGCCGGCCATATCAATGGCATGTACGCCGCACCGGACTGGGTACCGATCCGCTACGTCAATCAATCGTTCCCCCACAGCGTGCTCACCGGCTACTACCGTAACGCGCGAGTCGGTCTGGTCACACCATTACGCGATGGCATGAACCTGGTCGCCAAGGAGTACGTTGCCAGTCAGGATCCGGAAAATCCCGGCGTACTGGTACTTTCGCGTTTTGCGGGCGCCGCTTTCGAACTGCCCGACGCGCTGCTCATCAACCCTGCCGACACCGCCGAAGTCGCCGATGCGTTGGAACGCGCGTTGAAAATGCCGCTGAAGGAACGGCAGCGGCGCTGGCGCGCGATGATGGGCGTGCTGGAAAACCACGATATCAACACATGGCGCAATGGTTTTCTCGCTGCCTTGGTTGATGATACTGCCGCATAGACTCGCGGATGCGCTCGCCTGCACAACGGACAGAATTAAAGTCCTGCGCCGCATTGAACCTGATTAAACCAGACAAAAAAGAATGTAATCAGCGCAAGTGGCATGCTAGTAATAGCAGCTTGTTCGGGCACTCCCGGCATCCACGCACACCTAGACCAGGTGCCCGCTTGACCTCAATCTTGAAATACCAAGCTCGCGCTGCAACATGCTACTGTTTTGACTTTATAGAGTCCTTGTCGACCGTCGCCATGCTGACCGATCCCGGATTTGCCTCTAACTCGACAAACCACACAGTCGAAACCGCGCAGCGACTATTGCGCGAAGGCCGCGTGGCAGAAGCTGAAAGAGCTTTCCTGGACGTTCTTGCGGCGCAGCCGGAACAAGCCGAGGCGCTGCGTTTTTTAGCCAAAGCTGCAATGGCACGTGGGGACACTGGAGCAGCGATCGAATGGCTTAACCGCGCAGCGGTAGTCGATCGCAATGATATCGGCGTTCTTATGGAACTCGGCGTCGCTTACCGCATTGCCGACCGCTTTGACGCATCGCGTTACGTATTCGAACGCGCCTTGGAGCTAAGCGAAGGGCACAACACGACAGCCCGTCTACTGCTTGCCAACGTACTGGAGTTGGATGAGCGCCCCGAAATGGCCTTGATACAGTATTTCCGAGCCATTTTGGACGCACAACGAACGGGCCACTGGCTTGATGACAACAGCACTCAGGAAGGTTTACGCCCGTTGGTTCAACACGCGATGCAATATGTGTTCGAAGGACGTCGAGCATGGTTTAGCGGCGTCCTGGAGCGCTTTCGTGACGAAATGCCGTCGGCCGAGCTTGATCGCATAGATCGAACGCTGGCCATCTATCTGCACGACAGCAACGAACGGCCTGCTGATCCACGTCAGCGGCCGACCATGCTCTATGTTCCCGACCTCGGCGCGGCGCCGGTTATCGGTCTTTCGCGTTTTGACTGGTTAGCTGCCTGCACAACATGCATTGCGGCAACAAGCACCGAGATCGATACCTGCCTTGCGCTGCACGATAAACCAAGCCTGTCAGCGTTCAACTTGGGCATGGTGAAGGACGATGAAACAGTAGATAGCGAGAGTGTGCTGTCGCGTGTACGTCGTATGGCCATCTATCACCATGGCATCCCACTTGAGGGAATCCGCCAGCAGGCGCCGCAACTGCTTGCTGCCATGGTGAATATGCCGCTGGTACGTATTCCTCAGCATAGCCCTGATGCAGAGATCATCGCTATCGGGCCAGCCATGCAGGCATCGACTCCTTTCGGGCGTAGCAACTCACGATGCGGCATAGTCATCGCATTGCCCGGCAGCGCGCCTATCGAGATCACGATAGGCGGTGAATTACACGGCCTTCAGGAAGGTGAAGCCCTGGTATTCGACAGCAGTTTCGGTGTCGAATACTCCAATGGCTGCGACTCAGAGGCGCGCTTACTCGCTTCCGAAATCTGGCATCCCGACCTCACACCATTTGAGCGCGAGGCACTAACAGCTCTTACCGTTGCCATCGTGGATTTCGACACGAAACTGGAGCAGGCTTGAATACCACTACGGTCGATATCACCGCTCAGGAAGTCCCCTCCACTCGTGACCTTGCACGCTACGTGCAATGGTTCGACAACGCGCTTGAGCCTGATTTCTGCAAGCGCATGATCGAGTCGTTTGACCAACTCGCTCGCTTCCAGACGCGCGGCGGTCGCGGCGCTCTGCAGTCAAGCGCATGGACCGAACTCAACGTGAGCAAGGTTGCTGACGCGTCCTTCGAGACCCTGTTTCGGCAACAGGTGCTGCAGTATTTGGACCTCTACAACGAGCGCGCTCCATTGACTCTGCCGATTCCGCCACGCAACCGGCTGGAAAATTTGCGAATCAAGCGCTATGTCGTTGAAGAAGGCGATCAGTTCCAACCGCATTTCGACGCACTTGACTACACCTGCAATCGGTACATGGTCTTTCTCTGGTATCTGAACGACGTGATCGACGGGGGCGAAACCGAGTTTTGCGATATGGGTTTGCGAGTTTCCGCGCGTGCCGGACGCCTGCTGATGTTTCCGCCTTACTGGATGTACCAGCACGCGGGATTGCCACCACGCTCCAACGACAAGTACATCATCTCTACTTATCTGTTGTTTTGAGCCATGTTGTTTTGAACCGGCGATCCGTGCTGCGGCTCCAGCCAGATCAAGCTAGCGAAACGGCCGCTAGCCGCACCTTCTCGCCGGTAAGAATAGAATCTCGTATCGGTGAAGGTGTCGAACCCGCTGCCGCAAATGTTTTGAACGCCAGACGCCCTGAGGAAGAGACACGCCAGTCCGGCAAGATCGCATAGCCAATGCCCCGGACGCGTTGACACAAAGTATTGCGATGCATTCGCATGCCGCTTTAGAAATGTAGCGCGCACTTCGCCGCCTACTTCGTATGATGCCGCGCCAATACACGGCCCGATCCACGCAAGTAAATCTTTACGTGGAGCAAGTAGCTGAGTCAGCGTTTCTTCCAGCACACCGCTGGCCAAACCTCGCCAACCAGCGTGTGCGGCTGCAATCTCGCTCCCATCCGCGGCGCAAAACAACACCGGCAAACAATCAGCCGTGAGAATAGCCAGCACCGCGCCAGGCAGATGCGATACCGCCGCATCTGCTTGCGGTTCATGATCACTTGGCAGCGGCCCCAATTCGGCTACGGCTATGCCATGCACTTGATGCAGCCAACGCGGAGAAGATGGCAGCGCCAGTGCCTGTTGCAGCCCTTCACGATTTGCTTTGACCGTGTCAGTCGCATCCCCACTGCGCAGACCGAGATTGAGCCGATCAAACGGCGGCGCCGACACACCGGGCCCGTGCCGGGTGGTTACGCACGCGCGCACGCTGGCCGGTGCCGGCCAGTCCGGGTAAATCCAGCTATCGGTACCTGGGAGAAAGCTATCCGCCACCGACATTCAATACTCGTCGGCGCCGTGGGCTGCCAGATCCGCCCGTAGCGCTTCGATCAACGCCAGCTGATCTGCCGGCCGTTCCACAATGAACGACAGCGCCTCCTCCGTGACCGGATGCACGAACGAAAGCCGCTCGGCGTGCAGCGCCTGGCGGCGAAAACCGCGCAGAGTGGCGATCAGTTCCGGTGAGGCGCCCTTGGGCAGTTTCAGACCGCCGCCGTACAGCGGGTCGCCCAGCAGCGGGTGGTTGATATGCGCCATGTGCACGCGGATCTGATGCGTGCGGCCGGTTTCCAGCTGGCACTGCAGCAGGCTGTGGGCACGGAAGCGCTCGCGCAGCCGGTAATGCGTGACCGCATGCTTGCCATCCTCTTCGTCGCGCACCGACTGACGCAGTCGATCGCCCATGTGACGTCCGATGGCTGCATCTACCGTGCCGCCGGACACCATCGTACCCAGCACGACAGCCTCGTATTGGCGCTCCACCTCATGACGGGACAGCAGGTCGACCAGCGCCGTGCAGGCCGGCAATGTTTTGGCCACCACCATCAGTCCGGAGGTGTCCTTGTCCAGTCGGTGCACAATGCCGCCACGCGGCAGCTCGGCCAGCTTCGGATCGTGGTGCAGCAGCGCGTTCAGCAGGGTTCCCGCCGGGTTACCGGCGCCTGGGTGCACGACCAGTCCAGCTGGCTTGTTCAGCACCAGCAGATATTCGTCCTCGTGCACGATCTCCAGTGCGATCGCTTCGGGCTCGCTGGAGACCTCGACCTCCAGCTCGACCTGCAGCAAAACCTGCTCGCCGCCACGCAGCAGCTGACGGGGCGGTGCCTGCGCGCCATCCAGGGTCACCGCGCCGGATTTGATCCAGCCGCTGAGTCGCGACCGTGAGTAATCGGGGAACATCTCGGCCAAAGCCTGGTCGAATCTACGTCCTGCGGCGGCCAGAGGCACGCCCGCCTCATGCCGAATGGTAGTCATGGTTGTCCCCACGGGCTATGGCCGGTTTCGGCTATCATGCCTCTTCGATCAAACATCTGAATTCTTTTCCCATGCGTGTAATGAAACTGCCGATGTCCAAATTGCGTGTTTTCAAGGTACTTACCGTGCTCGCGCTCGCGGTATCGATGAGCGCATGTTCAATGTTCCATCATAAACGCGACACGCTCGATACCATGCCGGTGGATGCGCTTTACAACAATGCGCACAATTCGCTGGAAAATTCCGACTATGCGGCAGCGGTCAAAGCCTATCAGCGCCTGATCGCGCGTTTTCCGTCGGGTCCGTACAACGAGCAGGCCCAGCTTGATCTGACTTACGCGCAGTACAAGAACAACCAGCTCGATGATGCCTATTCGACGGTGAACCGCTTCCTCAAGACGTATCCGGCCAACAATCACATCGATTATGCCTACTACTTGCGCGGCCTGATCAATTTCGAGCGCACCACGGGTGTAATTGAGCGCTACGTCTACCGCGAGAATGGCCAAGCACGCCGCGACCAAGGCTACAACCTGCAGTCGTTCGACGATTTCTCCGAGCTGACCCGGCGCTATCCCGACAGCGCCTACGCGGCCGACGCGCGCCAGCGCATGATTTATTTACGTAACAGTCTGGCGCAGTTCGAGATAGATGTGGCCAAGTTCTATCTGCGCAACAAGGCTTATGTAGCTTCGGCCGACCGCTCGCAGTATGTCATCGAGCATTACCAGCAGGCGCCACAAACCGGCGATGCGCTGGCGATCCTCACCCGTAGCTATCTGGCACTCGACCACAAGGAACTGGCCGACCAGACCCGTCAGGTGCTGGCGCTGAACTACCCGAATCACCCCTACCTGACCGACCCGA
>Ga0302311_10008826_pt1 | contig 10117 bp, 7 predicted proteins | sample III_Palsa_N1_3_FD_200449 | JGI IMG/M metagenome (GOLD analysis project Ga0302311, IMG submission 200449) | Peat permafrost microbial communities from Stordalen Mire near Abisko, Sweden - III_Palsa_N1_3 | ecosystem: Environmental > Terrestrial > Soil > Palsa > Peat permafrost | place: Sweden...
TGTCACTTTCGGGAGTGGGGAACAGATGAGCAGAAGGAGCCTCCGGGCTGTCCAGTGCGTGGCGATCGCCGCGGCGGGCGCCATGGCGCTGACGGCCTGTAGCAGCAGTGGCAGCAGCAGCAAGGGTGGCAGCCCGAAGCCGGGATCCAAGCTGAGTGCGAACTACTCCTACGGCGCCATCCCGCCGGAGTCGACCACGTCGACCACGGGTGGAACCGTGAGCTTCGCGGAGACCCCCGGTGCCACGCCGAACTGGATCTTCCCGATCACGCCTGTCGCAAACGACTCGGTGTTCACGGTCTACCAGTTCCAGTACCTGAGCTACCGTCCGGTCTTCTTCTCGCCCCAGGGCGCGACGCCGACCTACGACTACTCCAAGTCGCTGACCAACCAGGCCCCCACCATCTCCAACGGTGGCAAGACCTTCACCATCACGCTCAACGGTCAGTACACGTGGAGCGACGGCAGCAAGGTCTCCGCGAACGACGTCATGTTCTACTACGACCTGCTCAAGGCAGCGGTCAAGGAGAGCCCGGCGAACAACGGCAACTACACGCCCGGTCAGTTCCCGGACAACGTGACCAACGCCACCATCGTCGACCCGAACACCATCTCGTTCACCTTCGACAAGGCGTACAACCCGGCCTGGGTCCAGGCTGTCGAGCTGGACCAGCTCATCGCCCTGCCCTCGAAGACCTGGGCGAAGTCCTCGGCCAACGGCCCGATCCTGGACTTCACCAACCCGGCGAACGCCAAGTCGATCTTCGACTTCCTCACCGCGCAGTCGAAGAGCCTGTCGACCTACTCGACCAACCCGCTGTGGAAGGACGTCGACGGCCCGTACACGCTGTCGAACTACAACGCCACCGACGGTTCGGCCGACTTCACCGCCAACCCGAAGTACACCGGGACCGACGCGCCGAAGATCACCAACTTCGACCTGAAGTCGTACACCGGCGCCACCGCCGAGTTCGACGACCTCAAGAGCGGCAACCTCACGGTCGGCGGCATCGACGCCTCGGACATCAACCAGCTCGCCGAGCTGAAGGCCGAGGGCTACTCCTTCTACGGTCTGCCGGACTTCGGCTTCAACGACGCCTTCTTCAACTTCGAGGACAAGGCCGACAACTTCAACAACATCGTCAGCCAGCTGTACTTCCGTAAGGCCGTCGCCTACGTGCAGAACCAGCAGGCCGAGATCAAGGGTGCCTTCGACGGCGCCGCGGCCCCGCAGTACAGCTCGGTCGGCGTCGCGCCGGTCTCGCCGTACACCCCGGCCTCCGCGCTGACCAACCCGTACCCGTTCTCGCTCGCCTCGGCGAAGCAGGAGCTCAGCAGCAACGGCTGGACCGTGGGTAACGCCACCACGCCGACCACCTGCACCAACCCGGGCACCGGGGCCGGCCAGTGTGGCGCGGGCATCCCCAAGGGCCAGGACATCGCGTTCACCTTCTACTACGCGAACAGCCCGAAGGCGACCGCGCAGGAGGTCACCTCGATCGCGTCCAACCTGGACGCCCTGGGCATCAAGGTGACGCTCTCCAGCGACACCTTCAACAACGTCGAGGCCAACGCCAACGTCACCTCCACCCCCAAGTACGACAACAAGTGGGGCATGGCCATGTTCGGTGGCCTGACGAACGGCATCTACCCCAGCACCAACAACCTGTTCAACACGGGCGGCTCCTACAACGCGGGTGGCTACTCCAACCCGACGCTGGACGCGCTCATCAAGGCGGACTACCAGTCCACCGACCCGACCGCGCTCACCAAGGAGCTGACGGCCGTCACCCAGGACCTCCCGGTCCTGTTCACCGCCGCGCCTGACTACATCTACGCGTGGAAGAACACCCTCTCCGGTCCGGCCAGCTCCTTCCAGGCCATGACCCAGTTCCAGATCGAGCCCGAAGAGTGGTTCCTCACCAAGCAGTAGTCCGGGACCGCTGGGGGCACGGCTACTGACGACCCCCAACTGATCGGTACCGCGTCAGCCCATCCGGTCCCACCCCCAGGGGCCGGATGGGCTTGCGTCGCACCTGGGCGCCGTCACCCCCTCGGCGCCCCTTCCTCCCCACCGAAACACTATGAAGGAGGAGATCCCGGACATGACGGGCTATCTCATCCGGCGCCTGGGCACGGCCATCATCGTTGTCCTGGGTGTCACCCTGGCGACGTTCATGATGCTGCACTACATCGCGCCATCCCCAGCGATCATGCAGCTCGGCCCCAAGGCGACCCCTGCGGCCATCAAGGCGTACAACCACCTGAACGGCTATGACCGGCCCGTCTGGCGGCAGTTCATCAGCTACATCAACCAGGTGGTGCACGGGAACTTCGGCTGGTCCTACAAGAACAACCAGTCCGTTGACGCCATCTTCTCCGAGCGGGCGCCGCTGAGCGTGTTCCTGTCCGGAACATCCCTCGTCATCTCCATCGTGATCGCCCTTCCCCTGGGCATCTACCAGGCCGTCAAGCGCAACAGCTTCGGTGACGTCGCCGCGACGACGCTCACCTTCATCTTCTACTCGATGCCGCTGTTCCTCTTCGCCCTGCTGCTGGTGGACGTCTTCGCGCTGCAGCTGCACTGGGTCGACCCGCTCATCGGCGGCAACCAGTCCCTCAGCGGCGCCCTGGCCGTCCCCAAGGACCTGATCCTGCCGCTGGTCGCGCTGTCGCTGACGAACATCGCGTCCTTCTCCCGCTTCCAGCGCTCCTCGGCCCTGGACGTGCTCGCCCAGGACTACATCAAGGTCGCCCGGGCCAAGGGTCTCTCCGACCGCCTGGTCTACAGCCGGCACCTGATCCGCAACGCCGCGCTCCCGATGGTCACCCTGATCGGCCTGTCGATCCCGGCGCTGGTGGCCGGCAACCTGCTGATCGAGAACGTGTTCAACATCGACGGTCTTGGTCTGACCTTCATCAACTCGCTGTCGAACGACGACTACAACCTGCTCGTCGGGTACACCCTGCTGACCGCGATCCTGACCGTGGTCGGCAACCTCATCGCCGACATCGCGCTGACCATCACCGACCCGCGGATCAGGCTGGTGTGACGATGACCCCGACCACGAACCAGATGACGACCATGTCCACGACCATGTCCCAGGCAAGCACCGCCCCGGAGCGCCCGGAGGAGTCGAAGTGAGCACAACTCTTCAGTCGCCGGTCCCGCCCGCGCCCGAACCCGCCAAGTCCGACGCCGGAGCTCTGGCAGAACCCACAGCCACCGGCTGGAAGCTCACCCTCAAGGAGTTCACCAGCAACAAGCTGGCGATGGCCGGTATCGGCATCCTGGTGTTCTTCGTGCTGTTCTGCTTCCTGGGCCCGATGTTCTACCACTCCCAGCAGACCATTACGAACCTGGACAACACCGACATGGGGCCCCAGGCGGGCAACCCCCTCGGCACCGATGACAACGGCTTCGACGTCCTCGGCCGGATCATGCTCGGTGGCCAGACCTCGCTGGAGATCGGCTTCCTGGCCGCCTTCATCGCCAGCGTCATCGGCACCCTGTGGGGCGCCGTGGCCGGCCTGGTCGGCGGCATCGTCGACGCCGTCATGATGCGTATCGTCGACATCCTGCTGTCCGTGCCGTTCCTGCTGATCGTGCTGATCGTGGCGCACCAGTACGGCTCCAACCTGTGGAACCTGAGCCTGATCCTCGGCATCTTCTCCTGGCTGGTCCCGGCCCGTCTGGTCCGCGGCGAGGTGCTCACCCTGCGCGTGCGCGACTTCGTCTCGGCCGCCAAGGTCATGGGCGCCGGCAACCAGCGGCTGATCTACCGCCACCTGCTCCCCAACTCCATGGGCACGGTGATCGTCAACATCACCTTCCAGATCGCCGACGCGATCCTGGCGCTGTCCACCCTCGGTTTCCTCGGATTCGGCATCAAGTACCCGGGCACCGACTGGGGCTCCCAGCTGGGCAACGCGGAGGACTCGCTGACCTCTGGCTACTGGTGGCTGGTCCTTCCGGTCGGCCTGTGCCTGGTGCTGGTCGTGATGGCATTCAACCTGATCGGTGACGGCCTCCGAGACGCCGTCGACGTCCGACTGCGCAAGCGCTGACGGCCGAGACTGCGACGGAATCGAGGAATAACATGGCTCCCATCCTTGAGGTCACCGACCTCACCACTCACATCCAGATCAGCCGCGGCGTGGTCCAGGCTGTCGACGGCGTCTCCTTCCACCTGGAGCCCGGCGAGACCCTGGGCCTGGTCGGCGAGTCCGGCTGCGGCAAGTCGATGACCGGCCTGTCGCTGATGGGGCTGCTGCCCCCCGGCGGCGCCCTGGTCAACAACTCGTCGATCCTGCTCGACGGACGCGAACTGGTCGGCCTGCCCGAGAGCCAGCTGCGCAAGGTCCGGGGCAACGACATCGCGATGGTCTTCCAGGACCCGATGAGCTCGCTGGACCCGACCAAGACCATCGGCTACCAGGTCGCCGAGCCGGTGCTGCTGCACCGCGGCTGCACCAAGGCCGAGGCCATGGACCGCGCCGCCGAGGTGCTCGGCCTGGTCGGCCTGCCGCACCCCAAGGAGCGGCTGAAGGACTACCCGCACCAGCTGTCCGGCGGTCTGCGCCAGCGCGTGATGATCGCCATGGCGCTCGCCAACGAGCCCAAGGTGCTGATCGCGGACGAGCCCACCACCGCGCTCGACGTCACCATCCAGGCGCAGATCCTCACCCTGCTGGCGGACCTCAAGGAACGCCTCGGCATGGCGATGATCCTGATCACCCACGACATGGGCGTGGTGGCCGGGCATGCCGACCGCATCAACGTCATGTACGCGGGCAAGATCGTCGAGAGCACCGGCACCGACGAGCTCTTCTCCGGGATGCGCCACCCCTACACCCAGGGTCTGCTGGCCTCCATCCCCCGGCTCGCCCAGGACAACAGCCAGCGGCTGTTCACCGTCCCCGGCCTGCCGCCGGACCTCGCCAACCCGCCCAAGGGCTGCCGCTTCGCCGAGCGCTGCGCCTACGCCACGGACCAGTGCCGTGACGAGGAGCCGGTGCTCACCGGCCCGGACGGGCACTCCTTCGCCTGCTGGCACCCGACCAACGGCCCGGTGGACCTCACCGCCTCGACCGTGGTCAAGCAGCGCGAGGCCGGCGAGCCGGAGAAGGCCGCGGTCAAGCCGCTGCTCGAAGTGAAGAACCTGGTCAAGGAGTTCCCGGTCGGCAGCAGCGGCTTCCTCGGCCGCGAGAAGCACGTCGTCCACGCGGTCTCCGGGGTCTCCCTGTCGCTCGGCTACGGCGAGACCTTCGGTCTGGTCGGCGAGTCCGGCTGCGGCAAGACCACCCTGGGCCGCATGATCGTCGGCCTGGACAAGCCCAACGAGGGCTCGGTCACGCTGGACGGACTGGACATCAGCACCCTGCGCGGGCGCGAGCGCCGCCGCCACCGGCGCGACCTGCAGATGATGTTCCAGGACCCGTTCGCCTCGCTCGACCCCCGGATGCGGGTCAGCAGCATCCTGCGCGAGCCGCTCCAGATCCAGGGCATCGGCTCCACCAAGGAGCAGATGGACCGGGTCGGCGAGCTGCTGGCCGAGGTCGGTCTGCCGCGGAACGCCCTGGAGCGCTTCCCGCACGAGTTCTCCGGCGGCCAGCGCCAGCGCCTCGGCCTGGCCCGGGCGTTCACGCTGAACCCCAAGGTGATCGTGGCCGACGAGCCGGTCTCCGCGCTCGACGTGTCGATCCGCGCGCAGGTGCTGAACCTGATGAAGCGGCTGCAGGCCTCGCACGACCTGTCCTACGTGGTGATCTCGCACGACCTGGCCGTGGTGAAGTACCTCGCGGACCGGATCGGCGTGATGTACCTCGGCAAGATGGTCGAGGTCGGCAGTGGTGACGACATCTACCAGCGGGCGGCGCACCCGTACACGGCCGGTCTGCTGGAGGCCATCCCGGTCCCCGAGCCCGAGCTTGAGCGCGCCAAGCGCGGCGGTGGCATCAAGGGCGAGCTGCCCAGCCCGGTCGCTCCGCCGTCCGGCTGCCGGTTCCGCACCCGCTGCCCGCTGGCGCAGGAGAAGTGCGCCGAGGAGGAGCCCGCGCTCCGCCTGTTCGGCACCGGCCACGCGGCCGCCTGCCACTTCCCGCTGCAGACCCCGCTGTCGGACGACGTGGTCACCCTGGTGACCTCGGACACCGAGTCCGCCACCGGTACCGGCGAGGAGCCCGCGACGGTCTGACCGGCGCACCGAACACGACTGCGGGGCCTGGCGAGCAGTACTACTGCCCGCCAGGCCCCGCAGTCGTGTGTCAGGCCCTCGGACGAGGGCCTTCAGGGCCGGAGCTCAGCCCGCGCCGACGATGTCCACGTCCTCGGCGAAGTGACAGGCCGAGTCGTGCGCCGCCGGGGTCGGCCGGCCCCGGAACACCTCCGGGACCGCCAGCAGCGGCTCCTCCTGCGCGCACTTCTCCTGCGCCTTCCAGCAGCGGGTGCGGAAGCGGCAGCCCGACGGCGGGTTGGCCGGGGAGGGGATGTCCCCGGCGAGGATGATCCGCTCCCGGCCCTCGCGCCCGGACGGGTCCGGCACCGGCACCGCCGACAGCAGCGCCTGGGTGTACGGGTGCGTCGGGTGCTCGTAGATCTGCTCGTCGGTGCCGATCTCCATGAGCTTGCCCAGGTACATCACGCCGACCCGGTCGGAGATGTGCCGGACGATCGAGAGGTCGTGCGCGATGAACATGTAGGAGAGGTTGAACTCCTTCTGCAGCCCGCCCAGCAGGTTGATCACCTGGTCCTGGACCGAGACGTCCAGCGCCGACACCGGCTCGTCGCAGATGATCACCTCGGGCTTGAGCGCCAGCCCCCGGGCGATGCCGATGCGCTGCCGCTGGCCGCCGGAGAACTGGTGCGGATACCGGTTGATGTACTCCGGGTTGAGCCCGACCACGTCCAGCAGGTCCTGCACCGCGCGGCGGCGGTCGCCCCTGGGCGCGACCTCGGGGTGGATCTCGTAGGGCTCGCCGATGATGTCACCGACCGTCATCCGGGGGTTCAGCGAGGTGTACGGGTCCTGGAAGACCATCTGGATGTTGCGGCGGACCGCCTTCAGCGCCCGCCCGGACACCCGGGAGATGTCCTCGCCCTTGAACAGCACCTGCCCGCTGGTGGCCCGCTCCAGGTTCATCAGCACCTTGGCCAGCGTGGACTTGCCACAGCCGGACTCGCCGACGATGCCCAGCGTCTCGCCCTGGTACAGGTCGAAGGTGACACCGTCGACCGCCCTGACCGCGCCGACCTGCTTCTTGAACAGGATGCCCTGGGTCAGCGGGAAGTGCTTCTCCAGGTTCCGGATCTGCAGGATCGGTTCGCCCTGCTGGACCGGCCTCTCCAGCGCGGCCTCGATCCGCAGCTCCGCGGGAGAGGCGTCGTGGTCCTCAGCCATGGAGGGTCTCCTTCCAGAAGTGGCAGGCACTGCCCCGGCCGACCAGCTCGCTGCCGTCCTCCTCGGTGACCGCGTGCAGCGGCGGGATCTCCGCGCGGCAGATCTCCTGGGCCATCGGGCAGCGCGGGTTGAAGGCGCAGCCGGAGGGGATGTGCAGCAGGTTCGGCGGCAGGCCCTTGATCGCGTACAGGTCCTGGCCCTTCTGGTCCAGACGCGGGATCGAGGCCAGCAGACCCTTGGTGTACGGGTGCGAGGGACGTGCGTAGAGCTCGTGGACAGGGGCCGTCTCGACGATGCGTCCCGCGTACATGACCGCGATCTTGTCCGCGACGTCGGCGACCACGCCGAGGTCGTGGGTGATCAGGATCAGACCCATGTTGTATTCGCGCTGGAGGTCCGCCAGCAGCTCCATCACCTGGGCCTGGACGGTGACGTCCAGGGCGGTGGTGGGCTCGTCGGCGATGATCAGGTCCGGCTCCAGGGCCAGCGCCATGGCGATCATCACGCGCTGCCGCATACCGCCGGAGAACTGGTGCGGGTACTGGGTGACCCGCTCCCGGGCCCCGGGGATACCGACCCGCTCCATCAGCTCGACGGCCTTGGCCTTGGCGTCCTTCCTGCTGGTGCCCTTGTGGGTCCGGTACATCTCGCCGAGCTGGTAGCCGACGGTGAGCACCGGGTTGAGCGCGGACAGGGCGTCCTGGAAGACCATGGCCATCTGCGCGCCACGGATCTTGCGCCGCTCCTCGCGGCCCACGGTCAGCAGGTTCTGGCCCTTGAAGATGATCTCGCCGCCGGTGATGAACCCGGGCGGGCTGTCCAGGATGCCCATCACCGCCTGCGAGGACACCGACTTCCCGGAGCCCGACTCGCCCAGGATGGCCAGGGTCTCCCCGGCCCGGACGCTGTAGTTGACGCCGTTGACGGCCCTGGCCACGCCCTCCCGGGTGCGGAACTCCACATGCAGGTCGCGGACCTGGAGCAGCGGCGCCTCGGCCGAGTCGGCGGTTGTCGATCGTGCACTGGATGCAGTACTCATGCTTCCGCCTTTCTCAGCGCAGCTTGGGGTCGAGGGCTTCGCGCACCGCGTCGCCGAGCATGATGAAGGCGAGAACGGTGATGCTCAGCGCCGCGGCCGGGTAGAACAGCGTGTTCGGCGCATTGCGGAAGACCTGGACCGCGTTGGACAGGTCGATGCCCCAGGAGACGGTCGGCGGGGCCAGCCCGACCCCGAGGAAGGACAGCGTCGCCTCCAGCGAGATGTACGAGCCCAGGGCGATGGTGCCGACGACGATGATCGGGGCGACCGCGTTCGGCAGGATGTGCCGCAGCATCAGCCGGCTGTTGCCCGCGCCCAGGGCGCGGGCCGCGGTGACGTAGTCCTGCTGCTTGGCGGTGATCACCGAGCCTCTGGCGATACGGGCGATCTGCGGCCAGCCCAGGATCACCAGGAAGGCCACCACGATCCACACCGAGTGGCTGTTGATCGCGGTCAGGAAGACCATCGCGCCGAGCAGCAGCGGGATGCCGAAGAAGATGTCGGTGATCCGCGACAGGATCGCGTCCCACCAGCCGCCGAAGAAGCCGGCCAGGCCGCCGAGCACGGCGCCGACGACGACCGAGCCGAGGGTGGCGAAGACGCCGACGGTGATCGACGCCCGGGCGCCGTGGATGGTCCGCGAGTAGATGTCGCAGCCCTGGTTGTCGGTGCCGAAGGGGTGCGCCGCGGAGCCGCCCTGGAGCGAGTTGGACAGGTTGCAGGCCAGCGGGCTGGTGCTGGTGAACAGGCCCGGGGCGATGGCCACCACCAGCAGGAACAGGATCACCAGCGAGGAGACCCAGAAGATCCAGTTCCCGCGCAGGTCGCGCCAGGCGTCCTGCCAGAGGCTGCGGGCCTTCTCCCGTTCCCGGCCGATCTCCAGCTCGGGGCCATCCGCCCCGAGCTGCTCCTTCTCGATCAACTGCTCGGACTCCATGGAGGCCAGATTCGGCGTCGGGGTGGCGAAGGCGCTGTGCACCTCGGTGCCCATCGGGTCGTCGGCGGGATCGGTGTTCTGGTCAGGCATAACGGATCCTCGGGTCCAGGACCGCGTAGAGCAGGTCGACGAGCAGGTTGGCGACCAGGTACACGATCACCAGGATGGTGACGAAGCCGACCACGGTCGGGCTGTTCTGCTGAAGAATGCCCTGGTAGAGGTAGTAGCCGACGCCCTGGATGTTGAAGATGCGCTCGGTCACCAGCGCACCGCCCATCAGCGCGCCGAGGTCGGTGCCGAGGAAGGTCACCACCGGGATCAGCGAGTTGCGCAGCAGGTGGTTGGTGACCACCCGGCGGCGCGGCAGTCCCTTGGCGACGGCGGTGCGGACGTAGTCGGCGCGGACGTTCTCGGCGACGCTGGTCCGGGTGAGGCGGGCGACGTACGCCAGCGACACCGAGGCCAGCACCGCACCGGGCAGGATCAGGTCCTGCCAGGGCGATCCGTAGGCGACCGACGGGTTGACCAGGCCCCACTTCACCGCGACGAAGTACTGGGCCACCAGGCCGATGACGAACACCGGGATGGAGATCACCAGCAGGGTGAGCACCAGCACCAGGGTGTCCACCAGCCGGCCCCGCTTGAGGCCGCTGAAGACACCCAGCAGGATGCCGAGCACGCACTCGATGGTGAAGGCGACCGTGGTCAGCTTCAGCGTGTTCGGGAAGGCTGTTCCCATCA
>Ga0302311_10008831_pt1 | contig 10115 bp, 8 predicted proteins | sample III_Palsa_N1_3_FD_200449 | JGI IMG/M metagenome (GOLD analysis project Ga0302311, IMG submission 200449) | Peat permafrost microbial communities from Stordalen Mire near Abisko, Sweden - III_Palsa_N1_3 | ecosystem: Environmental > Terrestrial > Soil > Palsa > Peat permafrost | place: Sweden...
AGTCTTCTTTTTTGAAAAAAAGAAGCAAAAAACTTTAGTCAATGTTGGGAACTGGGTTTGCTGCCTCGGCAGGGGAGAGCTGTATGAATTCGGGAGTGGATGATGCGATCGAAGGATTACATTTGGCATTCTCAGGAGAGCCAAAGCCTGCTTCTGTTGAAGCGTGCGAATGTTGTCTTAGCAAAGAAGAACTAGAAGAGCTGGTTACGACGCCGCTGCGGCAACTAGCGCCCGAGCAACTATCCGAATATGCCTCGTGCGTAACTCTTACGGCAGGATCTGAAGGTGACTTCAGGTATTTGCTTCCACGAATCCTCGATATCTCAGTTCATGGTCAATTTTCGTGGCCAGACCATGAGCAGATATGTATGAACCTGGCCAGGGGAGAATGGCTGTCATGGCCAGAACCGTTGAAAGCCAGCATCGTCGATCTGTTCTCAGCCGCCTGGGAAAGTGCGATCGCAAACGACGACGGCTGGAAAGCGGATGAATTGGTCTGCGGCTTTGCCCTGGCAGGCATTGACATCCATCCTTCTTAAACAGGCTTGAAGCGGAAGATGCCGAGAAGACATTGATAGGCTTCTATGAGTGGAATTCGCAGTCCTTGATGAATGGCAAATTGTGTAATGCATTTTGGGAAGATCATAAGGCAGAAGCGGTTCCGATTATCGAATGGTTTAACTCTCCCAAGATTGTAGGGGCTATCAATCGCCATTACGGCCTGCTCGGATAAACGCCAGTTCTTTTTCCCCGGAAAGAAATGAAACTCGCTCATCCACTCGACAAGCCCACTTGGAGCGCGCTTTCCACGCGCCAAGCCGAATTCGCTCGCGGCAACGAGCGGGCGTTGCGATTCGCGCCGGAATACGGACCTCATGCGGGCCTCCTCGACAACTCACCCGAAAGCGTGGCTGCGCTCGGATTGCTCGACCCGGGCGAGGATGGGCTTTGGCTGCTGGAAACCGAACCGTCACCGCCGCCAGCGGGCATGCGAGTAGACACACTCGGCTTCGGGCACCAGATGATCGCGGAGAGGCTAACCTCGGCGGACTACATACTCGAGCACGTTCCGCTTGGCGAGGATGACGCGGCGCAAATGCTCGCGCTGGCGAAATTGACCGAGCCCGGGCCATTTGCCGCGCGCACCTATCAGTTGGGCGGGTTTGTGGGGGTGAAGCAGGATGGCAGGCTGGTGGCGATGGCGGGTGAGCGCATAAAACCGGAGGGATTTACCGAAGTCAGCGGCGTTTGCACGCATCCCGATTATCGTGGCCGCGGCTATGCCGGTGGGCTCATGCGCGTCGTGGCGGCGCGGATATTGGCGCGTGGGGAGATTCCGTTCCTTCACGTCTATGCCGACAACGTCGGCGCGATCAAGCTGTACGAGTCGCTCGGCTTCGTGATCCGCCGTGCGGTAACGCTGACGATTTTGGTCCGAGCCGGTGCGTAGTCGATTGTCAAAAGTTTTTTGCTTCTTTTTTTCAAAAAAGAAGTCTTTCTTTTTACCTATTCTGCTTGTTCTACCACCTGCTTAGCCAGTTTCCGCCGGCGGTGCAGGATGAATTCGGTATATCCGTTAGGCTGGCTGATACCTTCGAATATCAGTTCCTGTGCCGCCAGAAACGCCTGACCGGAGAAATCCGGCGCCATCGGACGGTAGGCCGGATCGGCGTGATTCTGCCGGTCGACGATCGCGGCCATCCGGCGCAGGGTTGCCCCGACTTGCTCGCGCGTGATGATGCCGTGCAGAAGCCAATTTGCCACGTGTTGGCTGCTGATCCGCAACGTGGCGCGGTCTTCCATCAGCCCGACATCGTGGATGTCCGGCACCTTGGAACAGCCGACGCCCTGATCGATCCAGCGCACGACGTAACCAAGAATCCCCTGGATATTATTATCAAGTTCCTGTTGCACCGCTTCCGGCGCCCAGTTGGTGTTGTGTGCGAGCGGCAATGCGAGCATCGCTTCGCGCTTTATCGCGGCGCGTTTGGCGATTTCGGTTTGGCGTTCGTGCACGTCGACTTGCAGATAATGTAGCGCGTGCAGCGTGGCGGCGGTGGGCGAGGGGACCCACGCGGTGGAGGCACCGGCTTTGGGATGGGCGATCTTCTGGGCCATCATTTCTGCCATGCGATCAGGCATCGCCCACATGCCCTTGCCGATCTGCGCGTGACCCGGCAGGCCGCAAGCGAGACCGACGTCAACGTTGCTGTCCTCGTAAGCGTTGAACCAGAGCTGCTGCTTCATCTCGTTCTTGCGCACCATCGCGCCGGCGCGCATCGAGGTGTGGATTTCGTCACCGGTGCGATCGAGGAATCCAGTGTTTATGAACATGATGCGATGGCGCGCGGCATGGATACAGGCGGCGAGATTGACGCTCGTCCGCCGCTCTTCGTCCATGATGCCCATTTTGATGGTGTGGCGCGTAAGTCCGAGCAGATCTTCCACCGCGTCGAACAAATCGTTGGCGAACGCCACTTCCTCCGGGCCGTGCATTTTCGGCTTCACGATGTTGATGGAGCCGGCACGGGAATTGCGCAGATGCGAATTACCCTGCAGATCGTGGAGGGCGATCAGCGAAGTCATTACCGCATCCAGGATGGTCTCCGGAATTGGGTGTCCGGCGGCGTCGCGCACCGCGTCGGTCATCATGTGCGAGCCGACGTTGCGCACCAGCATCAGCGCGCGGCCGGGCAACACCAGATCCTCGCCGGCCGGTGCGCGATAGGTGCGGTCGGGCGAGAGGCGGCGCAGATGCATCGCGCCGTTCTTCGGGAAGGAGGCCGCAAGCGTGCCCTTCATCAGGCCGAGCCAATTGCGATAGACCGCGATCTTGTCGGCGGCATCCACCGCGGCGACGCTGTCTTCGCAATCCATGATCGCGGTTACCGCGGATTCCAGATGAATGTCGGCGATCCCGGCGGCGTCGGTACGGCCGATGCGGTGTTCGCGATCGATCTCGATTTCGAGGTGCAGCCCGTTCCGTCGCAGCAGGATCGCGCTCGGCGCGAGGTCGGTTCCCTGCCATCCCGCAAACGACGCACGATCCGCAAGAGTGGTCACGCTGTGGTCGCTGAGGGTGACCATCAGCGTGCCCTGGTCGACCCGATAGGATATTGCGTCGGCATGGCTGCCGCTGGCGAGGGGTGCGGCCTGGTCGAGCACCGCGCGGGCCAGCGCGATCACGGTTTTGGCGCGATCCGGATCCAGACCGCCCGCGGCGATGTGGCCCGGCACCGCGTCGGTGCCATAGAGCGCGTCGTACAGGCTGCCCCAGCGCGCGTTTGCTGCATTCAGCGCGTAGCGCGCGTTGTTCACCGGCACCACTAGCTGCGGCCCGGCGATCTGCGCGATTTCGGCATCGACGTTGGCGGTATCGACCGAGAAATGCGGCGGCTCCGGGACCAGATACGAGATTTCGTCCAGGAACGCCGCGTATTCCGCCGGATCGAGCGGCTGGCCGCGCCGGGCCAGCAGCCAATCGTCGATCGCGTCTTGCAGCCGCAGCCGGGTATCGAGCAATTGCCGATTGCGTGGCGCGAATTCGTCGACGATCGCCGCAAACCGGAACCAAAGATGCTCGGGGCTAATCCCCGTGCCCGGCAGAACTTCGTCGGCCACGAACTGCTGCAGTTCGGGCACGATTTCCAAACGTGACATAGCTATTGAAATCCCTAGCCAAAATTGACAAAAGTTTTTTGGTTCTTTTTTCAAAAAAGAACACTAGCGAAAGTCTTCTTTTTGAAAAAAGAAGCAAAAACTTTTGTCAATTTTTGGCCTCAGCGTCAACCGTGGGCCCAATCGTGGGAATGTACCAGGCCTTCGTCGTAGTGTTCGGGCTCGGCTGGCTGCGCGTTCCACTCGCCGGCGGGGGCGTCGTCGATGAATTGCGCCATCGCGCGCCTCACCACTCCGGCGGGAACCCGGATCGCGGCGGAGCGCTGCTTCTGCTCGTCAACGAACTGTTCGGTCTCGGTGCTGCCCTCCATCGCGGTGGTCGAACTGCTGCCGCCGGCGATGGTGGTCGCGACGCGGTCGAAGTAGCTGGTGCCGACTTCTCGCTGGTGGCGGGTCGCGGTGTAGCCTTCGGCCTCGGAGGCGAATTCGGCCTGTTGCAGCTCGGAATAGGCCGCCATGCCGCGCGCCGCGTAGCCCTTGGCCAGCCGGAACATCGAATGGTTCAGACTGTGGAAGCCCGCCAGCGTCACGAACTGGAACTTGTAGCCCATCGCGCCGATCGCGTGCTGGAAGCTCGCGATCTTGTCCTCGGGCAGTTTCTTTTTCCAGTTGAAGCTCGGCGAACAGTTGTAGGCCAGCAGCTTGCCAGGGAACTGGCGGTGGATCGCGTCGGCGAAGCGCTCGGCCTCTTCCAGATTGGGCTCGCTGGTTTCCCACCACAGCAGGTCGGCATAGGGCGCATAGGCCAGGCTGCGGGCGATCGCATAATCCACGCCTAGGCCTTCCTTGATGCGGAAGAAGCCCTCCGGAGTGCGCTCGCCGGTGAGGAACGGCTGGTCGCGCTCGTCGACGTCGCTGGTGAGCAACTGCGCCGCGTGGCTGTCGGTGCGGCACAGCAGCACGGTCGGCACGCCCTCGACATCGGCGGCCAAACGCGCGGCGTTCAGGGTGCGGATGTGCTGCGAAATCGGCACCAGCACCTTGCCGCCGAGATGGCCGCACTTCTTTTCCGACGCGAGCTGGTCTTCGAAATGCACGCCGGCGGCGCCGGCCTCGATCATCGCGCGGGTGAGTTCATAGGCGTTGAGCGCGCCGCCGAAGCCGGCTTCGGCGTCGGCCACGATCGGCGCCATGTAATCAGTGTGGTCGCCCTTGTTCTCCATCCGCGCGATCTGATCGGCGCGGCGCAGCGCGTTATTGATGCGCTTCACAACCATCGGCACCGAATTCACCGGATAGAGCGACTGGTCGGGATACATCTCGCCCGCCACGTTGGCGTCGGCGGCAACCTGCCAGCCGGAGAGGTAGATCGCCTTCAGACCCGCCTTGACCTGCTGCATCGCCTGATTGCCGGTGAGCGCGCCCAGCGTGGGCACGAATGGCTCGGTGCGGAGCAGGTGCCACAGGCGTTCGGCGCCGCGTTCGGCCAGGGTGTGGCGGATGCGGAACGATCCGGCCAGGGTTTCGACCTCAGCGGGCTGATAATCGCGACGGATGCCAAGAAAACGCGTGGGGTCGGAGGTGTAAAGATATTTGCTGTCGAGCGGCATTGTAAGTCTCCTGCGCCAGCGGCCCGGGTGGCCGCCTTGTCGGTGTGAAGAATTGACCTTGCGCCTGCGAAATGCGAGGGGCTATTTTGCCGGGTACTCGCAATGGAGTGTGTGGATTCACTGTATCGCGGGTAAATTGGTAAAGGCTGTAAAGATGGCGCCTCCCCAGATTGGGCGGATCGTGCGGCGGGTGCGGCTGGAGCGCGGGCTGACCCAGGCGGCGCTGGCGGCGAATTTGGGGATTTCGGCGAGCTACCTCAATCTGATCGAGCATGATCAGCGCGGGGTTACCGCTTCGGTGCTGATCAAGCTCGCCGAGGCGCTCGGGATCGACCTCGCGGAGCTGTCGGGGCAGGCGGAACGCAAGCTCGAGGCCGGGCTGCGCGAGGCGCTGTCCGATCCGCACCTGGCGAGTGAGGATGTGCCGATGGCGGAGATCGCGCAAGTAGCCGGCGCGAGCCCGAGTGCGGCGCGGGCGGTGCTGGCGCTGTATCGGGCCTATCGCGCGGCGCGCGAGGACGCCAGCGGCATCGCGTTGCCATCGGGCCGGCGGATCATCCTGCCGCACGAAGAGGCGCGGGATTTCTTCAACGATCGCGGCAATTATTTTCAGCGGCTGGAGGAACGCGCCGAGATCTTGGGTGCTGAACTGCAGGCCCTGCCGGCCGAAATGAACCACGCGATCGCTGAGCGTCTGCGCCGGCGGCACGATCTCGCGGTGCGGGTGGTGCCGCTCGAGGGCGCGCTGCGAGTGTATGAGCCCGAGGCGCGGCAGTTGCTGCTGTCGGAGCAACTGCCGCGCGAAAGCCGCGGGTTCCAGATGGCGTTCCAACTGGCGTTGCTGGAAGCCCGCGGCGCGGTCGAGGCCGAGATCACCGCGGCCGCACCTAGCAGTTCCGAGGCGGCGTCGCTGATGCGGGTTGGGTTGTTGAACTATGTCGCGGGCGCGCTGCTGATGCCCTACCGCGCGATGCGGGAAAACGCTGCCAAGCTGCGCCACGACATCGACGCGCTGGCGGCGCGCTTCTCGGTCAGCTACGAACAAGTGTGCCACCGGCTGGCAACCTTGCAGCGACCGGGCGACCGCGGCGTGCCGTTCTTTTTCCTGCGCACCGATCTGGCCGGTAATGTGTCGAAGCGCTTCGCCGGTGCCGGGTTTCCGTTCGTGCGCTACGGCGGATCGTGCCCGCGCTGGGTGGCGCACACCGCGTTCGCAACCCCGGGCGAAATCCGCGTGCAAGTCGCGCAACTGCCTGACGGCGCGACGTTCCTGTGCTTCGCCCGCACGGTATCGGGTTTTGCACCGCGCTGGGGCGAACCGGCGCCGATCTATGTGGTGGCGATGGGGTGCGAAATCGGACGCGCGAGCGAAATGGTCTACGCGGACGGGATCGATCCAACCAATGCCGCGGTCGGGATCGGACTGTCGTGCCGGCTATGCGATCGGCAGAATTGTCGGAGCCGAGCTTTTCCGCCGCTGGAACATAGAATAGCGGTCGATCCGCATACGACCAGCGCTAGCCCATACAGATTCGAGGGGAAGAAAGCAGAGTAAGACAAGTGTTCTTTTTTGGAAAAAAGAACCAAAAAACTTTTGGGGATTATGGTTGACGTAAATCGTCAAAACGGCTATTCTTTGATGCAGGACCCTGAACTATGGCGATAAACGGACCGAGGCGTTCGCCCGCGGGGAGTTTGTGCGCGAGTTTCAGGGCTTCAATCGACAGGCTTACAAACGACTCGAAATGCTTTATGCCGCGACCGGAGTTGATGATCTGCACGCCTTGCCGAGCAACCGTCTCGGAGCCTTGAAAGGCGATAGAAACGGACAATTCAGCATCCGTATCAACTCCCAATGGCGGATCTGTTTCGAATGGCCCCAACGCGCGGCCGGCGCATCGCAGGTCGTGATCGTGGATTATCATTGAAAGACACAAGCATCATGGCCCGTCCCGCAATCCATCCCGGCGAAATCCTTGCCGATGAACTGAGCGAACTTGGCGTTACCCCGACCGAGCTTTCGCGACAGATCAACGTCCCGCCCAATCGTGTGACGCAGATCATTCACGGCCGCAGGGGTATCACCGGCGACACCGCGCTGCGGCTCGGCCACTGGTTCGGCACCAACCCGCAGTTTTGGCTGAATTTGCAAAGTGCCTACGAGATTCGCCTGGCTGAAGAAGAGGTCGGAAAGGAGATCGCACGGCTTCCGACAAGGCAGCGAGCATAAGTCTAAATATATTAAGTCACGCGTTGATGAATTTGATAAAGAAATCGAAGAGCGAGACATGAGGTCAACCAAAATCCTTGTTTTAGGAGTATTTTTTTTTACGCTGCCGATCGTCGGCGTCTCGGCCATGACACCGCCGCCGGGTTTCGAGAGCGCTCCCAGCATTCCAGAAGCGCCCAGCGCTGACACGAAAAATCAATCATTTCCTATGTGGAAGAACGTGCTAGCCGGCGTGGAAAGTTCTGCCGAATCTGCCAATATGAGGATCGTGCTTGAGTGGGAGGACTTGATCCTCAAGCACGAGTACAACCAAGCGTTTCAGTTATATGTCAGCCCGAGTTTCGTGGAGCACTCGCCCTTGGTGAGGGCTTGGATGAAGGTGAATCGCCCCGGCTATAAGGAAACGCTTGCATTCTTTGCGACATATAACTGCCGTCCAGCGCCGGACGGCGGTTGGTTAATCCAGGGGCTAATGGTTGCGGACGATGACATCGTGATCGAAATGAACGGCCTCGGCGAAGATGCTTTTAGGGTAGCGAATGGTAAAATCCAAGAACAATGGGTCGGCGCTGTCAGTCCGCCGCCCACTTAAAAATCTGAGGCGTCCACGAAGAAAGATGATTACATAGAATAGAATCTGGAGGCAGAGCGATCCAGCGTCGGTTCTTTTTTTATCGCACAGTCTCGTTCCAAGGTCGGTATTATCGTGCGCCACATCTGCCATTTGCCAAAGTTTTTTGCTTCTTTTGTTCACAAAAGAAGACTTCTACCTCTACTCCACCTTTTAGGCCGATCGCCCCGCTCCCCCTTGGTGATCGCCGCGCGCCCGGCTAGATTTTGCACCCTTTCTATTGCCCGGGGGGCAAAATGCGTAGGTCTAGGCGTAGCGGCTATTCCGTGTTGGCGGATCCGATCCTGAACAAAGGCACCGCCTTCTCCGAGGAGGAGCGCGACGAGTTCGACCTCCACGGGCTGTTGCCGCCGCATGTCTCGAGCCTCGAGGGCCAGGTCGCGCGCCGGCTGGCCTCGATCCGCACGCTTTCGAGCGACCTTGAAAAATACATCTTCCTGCGCGACCTGCAGGACACCAACGAGACCCTGTTCTTCGCGGTGCTGACCCAGAACATCGAAGAACTGCTGCCGATCGTCTATACCCCCACGGTCGGCCTGGGCTGTCAGCGCTTTAGCAACATCTACCGCAAGCCGCGCGGCTTGTTCCTGGGGCCGCAGCACCGGCACCGGCTGGACGCGATCTTCGCCAACCAGCGCTTCGACAACATCGACGTGATCGTGGTCACCGACGGCGAACGCATCCTCGGCCTCGGCGACCAAGGCGCCGGCGGGATGGGCATCCCGATCGGCAAGCTCGCGCTCTACACGGCTTGCGGCGGTATCGATCCCTCGCGAACCCTGCCGATCATGCTCGACATGGGGACCAACAACCAGGATTTGCACCACGATCCGGCCTACATCGGCTGGCGGCACGAGCGGCTGCGCGGCGAGCCGTACGATCATTTCGTCGAGGAATTCGTCGAAGCGGTGATGCGCCGTTGGCCCAACGTATTGCTGCAGTGGGAAGATTTCGCCGGCGGCAACGCGTCGCTGCTGCTCGAACGCTACCGCAACCGGCTGTGCACCTTCAACGACGACATCCAAGGCACCGCCGCGATCGTGGTCGGCGCGGTGCTGTCGGCGCTGTTCGCAAGCGGCCAGAGCCTCACCGATCAGCGCATCGTGGTGGCCGGCGCGGGTGCGGCGGGCTGCGGCATCAGTGAACTGCTGGTGACCTCAATGGTCAACCGCGGCCTGCCGGAGGCCGAGGCACGGGCGCGCTTCTACCTGCTCAATTCGCGCGGGCTGGTGACCGAGGGGACCAGCAACCTGGCGCCGTACCAGCTGCCATTCGCACAGAAGCTGGCCGCGATCGAGCAATGGGGTCCGGTGGTGCAATCCGGCGGCCCGATCACGCTGGTGGACGTGGTCACCCACGCCAAACCAACCATCCTGCTCGGCGTCAGCGGCCAGGCCGGTCTGTTCAACGAGAGCGTGGTGCGACTGATGGCGCTGATCAACGACCACCCGCTGATCTTCCCGATCTCCAACCCGACCTCCAAGGCCGAGGCGACGCCCGCCGACATCATGGCGTGGACCGAGGGTCGCGCCGTGATCGGCACCGGCAGCCCATTCCCGCCCCTGACCGTGAACGGCGAGCAGCGGCGGGTCGACCAAGTGAACAACTCTTATATCTTCCCTGGCCTGGGTTTGGGCACGGTCGCCTCCGGTGCCCGTCGCGTGACCGACAAGATGTTCCTCGCCGCCGCCGAGGCCCTGGCGGAAATGTCCCCCGCGCGCCACGGCCCCGGCCATACCCTGCTGCCGCCGGTGACCGCGCTGCGTCACGTCGCACTCCACGTCGGCACCGCAGTCGCCCGCCAAGCCTACCTCGAAGGCCTGACCCAGGACTTCCGCCCCGACGAAGCCGAAGAAGTAGTCCGCTCCCGCATGTGGGAACCGGTGTACGAGAGCTTCGCACGCGGGTAGACGAGGAAAGGTAAGGCGGGGGCTTTGCCCCTCGACCCCACCAAAGGCCGAGAGGCCCTTGGATCCCGGGACTTTGTGGCGGGGAAGGCGGTGCGCCTGCGATCCGGCCGGCGGCG
>Ga0302311_10008835_pt1 | contig 10113 bp, 10 predicted proteins | sample III_Palsa_N1_3_FD_200449 | JGI IMG/M metagenome (GOLD analysis project Ga0302311, IMG submission 200449) | Peat permafrost microbial communities from Stordalen Mire near Abisko, Sweden - III_Palsa_N1_3 | ecosystem: Environmental > Terrestrial > Soil > Palsa > Peat permafrost | place: Sweden...
AAGGGCGACGAGACGCGAGGCCGCGACGACCTGGCCGCGGCCCGACGCGCGGACTCGAGCGTCGACGAGGTCTTCAAGAAGATCGGCGTCACGCCCTGAGACCTCGCCAAGTCTGACGGGCGGTGCGCCGGGTATGGATTCTTTCAATTCTTCGCCGACTTGCGATTGCATGCTTGGACGCGGCATGCATAGTCGCGAAGGTCAACGGCGCCCCAGCGGCGCCGCCGGCGCCAGAGCTAACCGAGGGGGCAAGCGGCTGTGTCGAGTACGCGTGACTCCAGCCCTCGGTCGACGGCGACTTCGCCAAAGCTTCAAATATCTCAAACGCAGCCGCACTCATTGATCTGAGCAACATCGCGATCAATGGCAGAACAGCTGTGATTTCTACTTGGTAGCCATTTCACATCGGGAGGTATTGTAATCAAATGTCGACCCCATTTCTCGGACAGATCGTCGCTTTCGCAGGCAATTTTGCGCCCAGAGGCTGGATGTTGTGCAACGGCCAGACCTTGGCGATCCAGCAATACACAGCGTTATTTTCGATCATCGGCACTTACTATGGTGGTAACGGCACGACGACCTTTCAGCTACCAAATCTGCAGGGGCGGGCCATCAAGGGCCCGGGCAGCGCCCCGGGACTGTCGACCTATGTGATCGGCGAGGTGGGGGGGTTGGAGAGTGTGACGCTTCAGCAGACGCAGATGCCGATACATACACACGCCGTGAACGCCCAAAGCGCGGGGGGCAATGCCGTCAGTCCTGCCAACGCAGTCCCCGCCCAGGACGGTTCGGGCAAGACCGCAATCCCGATGTACACCACCGGCGCTGTAAGTGCGCCCGTCACGATGGCGCCCACAATGATCGGAACAGCAGGCAGTTCGCTGCCTACGCCGGTGCTCGACCCATATCTGTGCGTAACCTACATCATTGCGATCGAGGGCACCTTCCCGTCGCGCAACTGAACGAGCGGCCGTGGCGCCGACAGGCAGGCGGGACTCGGAGGCGCCCGGCGGGCGCCTCCGCAGACGCGCGGAGACGGCCCAGGACGCCGATTTCCGCTTCGAGTTGTTCTGTCGGTCGCGGCCAGAGAACGAGGACTTCTCTTTTCTGCCTTCCGATATCCGGCAGACGTTCCTGCGCCAGCAATTCCTGGCGCAGGACGCCGGCTATCGCGCCGACCTTCCCGACGCTCGGTTCGAGATCATCGAATGTGGCGGAGATCCCATCGGTCGCATCGTCACTGTTCGTACGCCCGATGCGCTGTTCATACTCGACGTGGCGATCCTTCCCGATTGGCAGGGCCGCGGGATCGGCGCGAAGATGCTGCGGGAGATCTGTGAAGCGGCCCGCGGGGCCGGCGTCGCCACCCGCCTCGATGTCTTCCATTCAAACGGGGCGGCGCTGCGGCTCTTTCAACGCTTGGGGTTCGAGTCCGTCGCACGTTCGGAGGTCTTCATGACCATGGAGATTCCGGCGCCCGCGGGTGAAGGGCGATGAAAAGCGCGGCTGCCCTTGAGGCGGATCTCGGCGCCCGACTTTCCGACCGTCTGGAACTGCCGGTTCGCTTCGACGCCGCCGGACTCCAACATGACCTCGAGGTCGCCCAGCGGCGGCAAGCTTGGATCGCCCATTTCGTACCGGACAACTACGCCGGCGACTGGAGCGTGATCCCACTGCGCAGCAAAGCCGGAGCTTCGCACCCGATCATGACGATCTTGTCGGATCCCGCCTGCCGCGATTTCGTCGACACGCCGACGCTCGAAGACTGTCCCTATTTCCAGGAAGTGCTCGCCGTCTTCGCCCCGAGCGTGCTCTCAGCGCGTCTGATGCGCCTCGGGCCAGGATCCTCGATCCGGGAGCACCGCGATTTTGACTTGAGCTTCGAAGACGGCGTCGTCCGCCTGCACATCCCCATCGCCACCAATCCGGAGGTGATTTTCCTATTGAACAACGCCCCGGTCGCCATGGATGCGGGCAGCTGCTGGTACCTGCGTCTGTCCGATCCCCACAGCGTCGCCAACCACGGCGTGAACCCCCGCGTTCATCTCGTGGTCGACGTCACCGTCGACGCCAGGCTGGAAGCGCTCCTCGCCCGCGCCGCGAAGCTGGAGGCCTGATTGTCAGGCGCCGAGGCGCTCATGGGCTTTCGATGGCTCGTCGTCTCTGACGCCACGCTCACCGAGCGCCTACGGTCGATCAGCGACTGGGACGCATTCATTGCCGCCGTCGTCGTAAGCGGCGCCGCGCACGGCTTTGAATTCGAGCCAAGGGATGTCGAGCGTGCGCTGCGTGAAGGACAGGTCGCCTGGTTGTCGCAAGCCGTGCCGATCCTATGACCCTGGTAAACATCGCCGGTTGGACGCCGTTTCGCGCCGCGTGGCTGGGCGAGGAGATGGTCGTCGACTGGTGCCACCTCGGCGCGCGGCGGCTCGTCGAGCCGTTCTTCTACGAAACCGTCGCGCGCGCCTTTACTGAACCGTTCAACCAGCTGTTCCAAAGGCGCACGCCTGCGGACGCGTTGGAGGCGCTTCCGCCCGGGTTGAAGCCGACGGGCTTCATCTTTCATATGTCGCGTTGCGGTTCGACGCTCTGCGCTCAGGCGCTCGCGGCGGACCCCGCGAACATCGTCGTCTCCGAGGGGGCGCCGATCCGCAATATGCTCCAGGCGCCGATCTACGGCCCGGCGAGCCCCGAGCGCGTCGCCAGAAGGCTCAGGGGCATCGTCAATGCCTATTCGCAGCCGCGTTTTGCCTATGAGCGCCGCTTTTTCGTGAAGTTCATGGCCGCCGATGTCCTCGATCTGCCGTTGATCCTCGAGACGTTTCCTGACGTTCCGTGGATATTCCTCCACCGCCATCCGCTCGAGATCCTCGCCTCGCTACGGGCGCTGGGCGGCGCCGACTCGATGAGGGGGGCCATTCCCTCCGAGCGGCTTGGGCTGACCAGCGCAGAGCTAGAAGGGTTGTCGCCGGAGGCCTATCTCTGTCATGTCATGGCGGCGTTCGGCCGGGCGGCGCTCGCCGCGCATCGGCCGGGCAGAAGCCTGATCATCGACTACGCGGATCTGCGATCGGTGCTGACCGATCGCCTGCCGGCGCATTTCGGCTTTGATCTCGACGCTGCGGAGCGCGGCGCATTAGAGGGCGTGCTTGGTCGAGACTCCAAACGGCCGTCGGTCACTTTCGAAGACCGTTCTGCACAGAGGCGCGCCGCCGCGACGCCCTTCGCGGCCCTCGCCGAAGAAATCGTCGGACCGACCTACGCCGCCTTGAAAGCGGCTGGCCGCCTCGATTTGTCGAGCCTGGCGAGTTGAGACTGATGTTCCAAAATTTTTGTCAGCCGCTCAACAAGAGGATGGCCGGAATTCCCAGTATGGCTTAAGCTTTCTATTGCAACAGTCGGCCCGCCGCCTGATGGTTCGGCTTCTGGAGGGACTCATGCCCAACACCGTCACGCTGGATTTCACGATTCCCGCGGATACGCCGGCCGGCGATCCTTCCTACTCACTTGACGCCACGCTGACGCTGAGCACCACGGCAAACGCCCAGGGCTACTACACGGTGGAGGGCGCCACCGGTACGATCACCATTGGCGGAACACCCTTCTCGGTGACGGGCGTCGCTCTCGGCGTGGATAGTTCCGACAACTTATTCAACCCCAGCGGCACCCCCTCCTTCGTCGATAACGACGGCCTCACCTTCATCACCACCGATCCGAACGCCGATGCAACGGGCGCCACGACCCCATCCACCGACGTCAATTTCTATTCCAACGGGGGCGACTACTTCGTTGACGGAAGTTCCGGGAGCCCCGTTACCGCGAGCAGCGTCAGCGTGTCGAATTTGACCCTCTGCTTCTGCTCAGGCGCGCACATCCGCACGACGCGTGGCGAGGTGGCGGTCGAGGATCTGGCGATTGGCGATCTGGCGGTGACCGCCTCGGGCGAAGCGCGGCCGATCGTGTGGATTGGCCACAAGCAGATCGAGCGCCCGGCGCGGGATCAGCAACCCGTGCGGGTGATGGCCGGCGCGTTCGGCCAGGACCTGCCGGCGCGCGACCTGCGCCTTTCGCCGGGCCATGCGGTGTGTGTGGACGTGATGGGCGAGGTGTTCATCCCCGCGGGCGAACTCGTCAATGGCGCCACCATCGTTCGCGAGCAGGTCGCCGAGGTCACCTACTGGCACGTGGAGCTGGAGAGCCACGACGTGCTTCTGGCCGAGGGTCTGCCGGCCGAGAGCTACATCGACGTCGGCAACAAAGCCTGGTTCGGCCGCGAGCATGGTCGGCTGGCGGCGGTCGACGCCGACCGGGATCCGATGGCCGGCTACGCCCGGCCATTGGTGACCGGCGGCAGGGTGGTCGAAGCGGTCCGTGCGCGGCTGACGGCGCGGGCTGAAGCGCTCGGCTGGACACGCAGCCCAGACATTGACCTGCATCTCATGGTCGACGGAAGGCGCGTCGAGCCGGACATGGACGGCGATCTCGCCCGCTTCATCTTCCCGGCCAAAGCCAAGAGCGCGGCCCTCGTTTCCCGCACCTTCTCACCAAGCTGGACGGGCAAGGGCGCCGAACGGCGGACCCTCGGCGTGCGCATCGACGGCCTTAGGATTGGCGATGGCTTGCGCCTTAACCGCGACATTCCGCTGGGGGCTCTGGTGGGTGTCCATCCCGAAGAGGCCGACGGCGGCGTCGCTTGGCGTTGGACGACAGGCGAACTCGATCTTCCCGCGGCGCTCTGGGCCGAGGCCAAAGATCAGGTCTTCCTGCGCCTCGCTCACAAACCGCAGTCCGTGTGGGCGTGGGTCGCGCCCACGGCCGCGCCCGCGATCGCCGCCGCCGCTTAGGCGGCTACAGGCGCCTGCGCGCTTAGGAGCGCTGTCAGCCGCGCGCCAAACGATGGGGCCGCGGGCGGCAGGCAGGCCTCCAGACAGTCGATCAGGGTCTCCGGCGGTCCGTCGTTGAGGAAATGGCCGGCCCCGGGCACAGCCCGGAAGGCGAACGGTCGACCGGCTTCGACGGAAAAGCGGCGCGCCGCATCGAAGGGCGCGAAATCGTCGGCGTCGCCGTGGATCACGTGCGCCGGGCAGCGCAGTTCGGCCAATGCGCGCCGCATGAGCGGCATCTGGGCCGGCTGGCCGCTGACTTCGCTCACCGCCGTGCGCAGGTCGCGCGGGATCAGGCCGCCCATACGCCGACCGGCGTCGACCAGCCAGCGGGCGGTGGGGCCGCTCTCGCCGAGATAACTCGAGAGCAACGCCAGCGAGGCGATGGCGCGCGGCCGCCGGGCCGCCATCAGCACCGAGATCGCCGCGCCGTAGGACTGGCCGACGAGGAGAAGCTTCTGGCCGCGCGGAACCTCCAATAACGGGGCCAGCGCCGCGGCCTGGGCCCGGATGTCGCTGACGCATTCCCCGGGCTCGCTGAGACCATAGCCGGGGCGGTCGACGACGGTCATCTCCCGATCGGCCGGTAGCGCCGCCATGACCGGAGCCCAGTATTCGGCCCACGACGGTGCGCCGGTGACCACCACGATCTTCCACGGCGCCGGCGTCCGCCGCGGGGTGGTCAGAGCGGAGATCCGCCAGGGGAGGCCGTCGCCGGCTGCGAAGCTGACGCGGCGCACGACGTCGTCGGGATAGTCGGCGCTGGGCGAGCGATGTTCGATTCGTCCGGTCAGGGCCGACTCCAGGCACGCCCATCCGACGCCCAGCACGCCACGCGGCCGTCGGTCGCGGGGTCTGACCAGTCCGGAATCGGCGATGCCGATCGACGCCATGAACTCATCCCTTCACGCGTCTTATTTGACGCCAATGGGTTGAACGCCCGCTGAACGGACTTGGCTGCACAAGGCGTGTCGCCAGAGAGTGCGATCCGATCAGGCAAGACCGCCTGATCGGGAAATCGTGCTCTCGATTCAAAAGTTTGAGTGCGTTCTCATCGTAAGGTCGGTTCCGACCTGGCGGAACGCGGCCGCCCTTGTGTTGCATCCAAGCCACACCTACATCGCCTGCGATCCATTGCTCCCAGGGCCCTCCATGAACCTCGACCTCTATTCCGACCGCGCCAAGCAGGCGATCCAGTCGGCTCAGTCCCTCGCGCTCGCCAGGCGTCATCAGCAATTCGCGCCAGAACACCTGTTGAAGGTGCTGCTGGAGGAGAAGGACGGCCTCGGCCGCGCCCTGATCGAGAGCGCCGGCGGCCGGCCCGACGCCGCCGAACAGGCGGTCGAGGCCCAGCTGGCCAAGACCCCGAAGGTCGAGGGCGGCGGGGGCGGTCTCTACATGAAGCCTGAACTGGCCAGCGTCTTCGCGGTCGCCGAGGACGGCGCCAAGGCGGCCGGCGACGCCTTTGTCACCACCGAGCGCCTGCTGATCGCCATCGCCAAGGAGGGCGGCGAAGCGTCCAAGGCGCTTTCCGCCGCCGGAGCCAAGCCCGCGGCGCTGGAGCAGGCGGCCAAGTCTCTGCGCAAGGGCCGCACCGCCGACAGCGCCTCGGCCGAGGAAGGCTACGACGCCCTCAAACGCTACGCCCGCGACCTCACCCAGGCCGCACGCGACGGCAAGCTCGACCCCGTCATCGGCCGCGATGAGGAGATCCGCCGCAGCATCCAGGTCCTGGCCCGCCGGACCAAGAACAATCCGGTGCTGATCGGCGAGCCGGGCGTGGGCAAGACGGCGATCGTCGAAGGCCTGGCCCAGCGGATCATCAACGGCGACGTGCCTGAATCACTCAAGGACAAGCGCCTCCTGGCGCTCGACATGGGCTCGCTCATCGCCGGTGCGAAATATCGCGGCGAGTTCGAGGAGCGGCTGAAGGCGGTGCTCAACGAAGTCACCGCGGCCGAAGGTGGCGTGATCCTGTTCATCGACGAGATGCACACCCTGGTCGGGGCCGGCAAGACCGAGGGGGCGATGGACGCCTCCAATCTGTTGAAACCGGCCCTGGCGCGGGGTGAGCTCCACTGCGTGGGCGCCACCACGCTCGACGAATACCGCAAGCATGTGGAGAAGGACGCCGCCCTGGCGCGGCGCTTCCAGCCGGTCTTCGTCGACGAGCCGAGCGTCGAGGATACGGTTTCGATCCTGCGCGGGCTGAAGGAAAAGTACGAGGCCCACCACGGCGTGCGCATCGCCGACGCGGCGATCGTCGCGGCGGCGACCCTCTCCAATCGCTACATCACCGACCGCTTCCTGCCCGACAAGGCCATCGACCTCATCGACGAGGCGGCCAGCCGCGTGCGCATGGCGGTGGATTCCAAGCCCGAGGAGCTGGACGAGATCGACCGCCGCGTCGTGCAGCTCAAGATCGAGCGTGAGGCGCTGGCCAAGGAGCACGACGCGGCCTCGCAGCAAAGGCTGGAGAAGCTCGAGGAAGAGCTGGACGACCTCGAAGGTCGCTCGGCCGAGATGACCGGCCGCTGGAAGGCCGAGAAAGACAAGATCGGCCAGGCCGCCCAGGCGCGCGAGGCCCTCGAGCGGCTGCGGGCCGAACTTGCCGCCGCCCAGCGGAGCGGCGACCTGCAGCGGGCCAGCGAGATCGCCTATGGCGAGATCCCGCCACTGGAAAGGCGCCTGGCCGAGGAGGAGGGCGCCGACGCCGACGCCCTCACGCCCGAGGTGGTCGACGCCGAGCAGATCGCCGGGGTGGTCTCGCGCTGGACCGGCGTGCCGGTGGAGAAGATGCTGGAGGGCGAGCGCGAGAAACTGCTCGCTATGGAAGACGCCCTGCGCGGCCGGGTCGTCGGCCAGGAGGAGGCGCTCGAAGCGGTCTCCGACGCCGTGCGGCGGGCCCGCGCCGGCCTGAAGGACGCCGGCCGGCCGATCGGCTCGTTCCTGTTCCTGGGCCCCACGGGCGTCGGCAAGACCGAGCTCACCAAGGCGCTGGCCGAATTCCTGTTCGACGACGAAGCGGCGATCACTCGCCTCGACATGAGCGAATACATGGAGAAGCATTCGGTGAGCCGGATGATCGGCGCGCCGCCGGGCTATGTCGGCTACGACGAGGGCGGGGCGCTGACCGAGTCGGTCCGCCGACGGCCCTACCAGGTGATCCTGTTCGACGAGGTCGAGAAGGCCCACCCGGACGTCTTCAACGTGTTGCTGCAGGTGCTGGACGACGGCCGGCTGACCGACGGTCAGGGCCGGACGGTGGATTTCCGCAACACGCTCATCATCATGACCTCGAACCTCGGGTCCGAATTCCTGGCCGCCCAGGGCGAGGGTGATGACGTTGAGGCCGTGCGACCGATGGTGATGGATGTGGTCCGTCGCCACTTCCGGCCGGAGTTCCTCAACCGGATCGACGAGATCATCCTCTTCAAGCGGCTCGGTCGCGAGCAGATGGACGCCATCGTCGGCATCCAGCTGCAGCGCGTCGAGAAGCTTCTGGAGACCCGGCGGATGGCGATCGCGCTCGACCCAGCCGCCGTCGCCTGGCTGGCCGACAAGGGCTACGACCCGGTCTATGGCGCGCGGCCGCTGAGGCGCGTGATCCAGAAAGAGCTGATCGATCCCATTGCCCGCAAGCTGCTGGCCGGCGAACTCGCCGACGGCTCGGTGATCCAGGTCGGGGCCGGCAACGACGGCCTGGAAATCGGCAAGGCGACGGTGAACTGAGACTGGCTCTCTTAACCTGCGTCATCCCGGACGAAGTAACGGGTAGCGTTGCGGAGGTCCGGGAGCCGGGGGCCACATGCGCCGACGGAAGCCGCCGCTGGGTCCCGGCTCCCGCTGCGCTCGGCCGGGATGACGTAGGGAGGAGGGAGGTCGTCCGGCGGCCTACCCCTGATCCAGTTCCGGGTACCGGCGGAAGATGCCGGTCTCGTTAAACGGTATGCGGCGGTCTGAGGCGAGATAGGCCGCCATCCGCGGCCGGGCGGCCACCCGCGTCCGCACGCGCTCAAGGGCCGGATAGCGCCGCGCGAATCCGGCCATGGCGCGCGGAAAGGCGTAGCTCAGCCCTTCGACGATCTGGAAGAGCGACAGGTCGACGTAGGAATGGGCGGCGCCGACCGCATGGTCCCCGTCTGCGACGACCTGCTCGAAATAGCCGAGGTACTTCGGCGCCCGTTCGGCCAGGAAGTCGGCCGCGCGGGCCTTGGCCGCCTCGCGCTGGTCCTCGAAATAGAGCCCGGGGGCGATCGGGTGATGGGTGTTGTGAACTTCGTCGACAAGGTCGGCGACAGTCAGCTGAAGGCTGTTGGCCTGCAGACGCTCGGCCGCGCTCTCGCCGACGAGTCCCAGGCGGGGCGCCAGGTGGAGCAGGATATTAGCGGTCTGGGATACGAGCAGGTCGCCATCACGCAGTATGGGCGGGGCGAAGGCCAGGCCATCGCGCCCGGCCAGGAGATCGATCATGACCTTCATGCCGGCGGCGCCTGACCGGGCGACGTCTTCGTAGGCGGCGCCGGCGTCCTCGAGCGTCAGGCGAACGAACTCGCCGCGCCCCTGAATGCTGGGCCAATAGTAGAGCTGGTAGGTCATGGCGTTCGTCCTGGATTGTCCGACCACCACCGTGACCCGCGGCGGCGGCCAAAGAAAGAGCCCCGCGCCGGGGGCGCGGGGCTCATCTCAAGCGGCCTAGCCCAGATCAGTAGGCGTAAGGCGAACCGCAGTAGGGGCTCGGCACGTAGGACCCGTAGTAGGGACTCCAGACCGAGCAGGGATAGCCGCCATAGTAGCCGGCGCCGTAGGCCGCACCGATCACGATGCCCGGAGCCCACCAGCCCCAGCCGTAACCGCCGCGCCAGCCATAACGGTAGCCAGCATGCCAGCCGTAGCCGCCACCGCGGTAACCGGCATAGCCGCCGCGATAACCACCGGCGTAGCCGCCGCGATAGCCGCCAGCGCCGTGGAAGCCGCCGCCAACGTGTCCGCCGCCGCCGCCGAAATGGGGCGCAGCCGCCACAGGCGCGCTGACCGTCGCCAGGGCGCCGGCCGCAGCCAGAGCGACAGCTCCAGTCTTCAGAATGTTCATCATCGGAACCTCCTAGAGCGAGTTGAGGTTAGACGACTCCATAGCCTGAGTTCTTGAGATAGTTGGCGCACTCGGCCGGATCGTAGGTATCGAGGAGTTGGCCAGTGACTTTGAGGAGCGCGTCGTAGGAGCGGGTCT
>Ga0302311_10008838_pt1 | contig 10111 bp, 8 predicted proteins | sample III_Palsa_N1_3_FD_200449 | JGI IMG/M metagenome (GOLD analysis project Ga0302311, IMG submission 200449) | Peat permafrost microbial communities from Stordalen Mire near Abisko, Sweden - III_Palsa_N1_3 | ecosystem: Environmental > Terrestrial > Soil > Palsa > Peat permafrost | place: Sweden...
ACCCGCCCGGCCCATAACGGGTCTGGCGGACACCCCATCGGCGGTTCGCAAGATTTTTCTTTGCCGCGTAACACTCTACGGGCTATAATCATCTGACTAGCAATTAGTCCAAATTTCATATTTGAAGGCGCCCCCCGTCATGAAGACAGCTATCCGCTTTGCCTTTATTTGTTCACTGTTCTTCGTCCCCGTCCTCGCGCACGCACAGAATGGCTGCGTTGACTCGCCGGAGTGCCCGACCGCGGTCCTCGGGTTGGTGGGAGCTGTTGGAGCGGCCCTGTACGCACGCCTCCGCAGCCGCTAGCTTTTTTCCAGTTTCGTCAAAGGCCACTCTCGATCCAGAAGAGTGGCTTTTGTTGGTTGGCTTGATCTTCGCCTGAGCCGGATGTCTCCTACCCTCCGAGGCCGCCAAGGTTGGCCATTGGACGTGCATATCGCGTAGACTGTACTCGCATCTACCCTCTGCACATGCACCGTGGCAGGGAGATTTTTCAGTGATCCTTATCACTAGAAACAGGACTTCCCAGGCGTGATATCGGCACAAACGACTCTGCTTTCCCGTTCTGTTAACGCACTTCTGGGTTCACAGGCATTCCGAGGTCTTGCCGCCGGCTCGTTGCTGGCTGGCTCGTTGCTGGCAGCCCCGGTTCTGGCCCAGGCTCCAGGCGCTGTGGGTGGCGGAGCGCCGGCAGCATCGACCTCCGGATCAAACGGGACAGCGCAAGGTCAGAACGGCAACTCCCAAACCGGTAATGGCAACCGGACTGTCAGCCAGACGGACCGCACGACCCGCGAAGCCGAGCAAGCCGAAAATCGCGCGGAGGTCCCCGCCGGCTCCCAGGACCGCCTCACCGAGTTCCAGCAGATGGTCCAGTCCACCTCCGGCCGCCAGCTACCCATCTTCGGCGCCTCGCTCTTCGCCGGGGTCCCCACCACGTTTTCGCCCATCCAGGATGTCCCCGTGGGCCCCGGTTATATCCTCGGCCCAGGCGACGAACTCCGCCTCCAGATCAGCGGCCAGATCGATCAGCAGTTTGCGGTCAGCGTCGACCGCACCGGGGCCATCTCCGTTCCCGGTCTGGGCTCAGTCCATGTGGCGGGGCTGGCATATGCTCAGCTGCCCGCCTTCCTCAACACCCAGCTAAGCAAGATCTACCGCAACTTTACCCTCAACGTCGGACTGGGTGCGCTGCGCTCGATCCAGGTCTTTGTCGTCGGCGCGGTGCGCCGCCCAGGCAGCTTTTCCATCAGCTCCATGAGCACTTTGACCAACGCCGTCTTCGCCTCCGGTGGACCCTTGCCGCAGGGTTCGTTGCGCGACATTCAGGTCAAGCGCGGCGGACAGACCATCGTTCACTTCGACCTTTACGACCTCCTGCTCAGCGGCGACAAATCAAAGGACATCAACCTCTCCACCGGTGACGTGATCTTCATTCCCTCGGTCGGCCCCCAGGTGGCCGCCGTCGGCAGCGTCAACAATCCCGCCATCTATGAGCTCAAAGGCGACACCACCATCGACGGTCTGCTGCAAATGGCAGGCGGCGAGACCACCGTCGCCGGCGGCTCGACAGTCCGCCTGGAACGCATCTTTCAGCACAGCATGCTCACCGTGGAGGACGCTCCGCCCAGCAAACGCAGCACCGAACTGCTCCAGGCCGGGGACATTATCTCGGTGACCTCCATCATCGATCGCTTCCGCGATGCCGTGACCCTGCGCGGCAACGTCGCCAATCCTGGCCGTTATGTGTGGCACCAGGGCATGCACATCACCGACCTCATCCCCAATAAGGACTCCCTGATCACTCGCAACTACTGGCGCCAGCGCAACCAGCTGGGCCAGCTCCAGCAGGACTATCAGGCGGATAGCTCCGGGCGCCAGCCTGAGGGCTCCCTCCAGCTAAAGAGCAATACCACCGATAAGAACGCCGAACCCAGCCAGCGAGGCACTGCCAGCTCGGACCCCGGCGGCAACTCAGTCGGCACGGCCCTTACTGGCAACAACAGCATCTTCCAGGCCAAGACCGATGTCATCCTCAGCGCGCCCGATATCGACTGGAGCTATGCGGTCATAGAGCGTCAAAGCACCCAGGACCTCAAGACCTCCCTCATCCCCTTCAACCTGGGCAAGATCGTCCTCGATGGCGATGCCTCCCAGAATCTCGAACTGTTCCCTGGGGATGTCGTCACCATCTTCTCCAACGCCGATCTGCGCGTTCCCAGCACCCAGCAAACCCGGTTTGTGCGGCTGGAAGGTGAGTTTGTCGCCTCTGGCGTTTACAGCGTCAACCCCGGGGAGACCTTGCGCAGCCTGTTGCACCGGGTCGGCGGCTTTACCTCAGACGCTTATCTCTATGCCTCTGAGTTCACCCGCGAGTCCACCCGCCGGGTCGAGGAGCAGCGCCTGCATGAGTACGCCGACGAACTCGAAGCTCAAGTCTCCTCCGTCACCGCCTCCAATCAGGCCCGCGCGGTCACCCCATCGGACGCACTGGCCGCCTCAGCCTCCTCGGCCGATGCCCACTCGGCTATCGCACGTCTCCGCAACATCGAGCCCATCGGCCGTATCGTACTGGATCTCAAGCCAGACAGCGTCGGCATCGACAGCGTTCCCGATCTCGCCCTCGAGGACGGAGACCGCTTCGTCGTTCCTCGTGTGCCCTCCAATGTCAACGTCGAAGGCCAGGTCTACAGCGCCAACGCCTTTGTCTATAGCCCCGGCGAGCACGTCATCAACTATATGCAGCGCGCCGGTGGCCCCGACCGTCAAGCCGACAAGAAGCGCACCTTCATCCTGCGTGCCGACGGTTCGGTCGTCAGCCGTCAGTATGCCGACGTCGAGCGCGCCCCGATCTATCCAGGCGACACCATCGTTGTCCCCCCCATCATTGACAAGCGCGCTATCCTGCAACGTGTCGTCGATATCGCTGCGATTGTCGGCAACTTCGGCCTCGGTGCGGCAGCCATTGATATTCTGGCAAAGTAGTGATCGCGTCTTGACTGACTGAACGAGGATTATGAACTCCGAACCAGCTTCTGAAACCGCAAACGCGTTCGCTTCCGGTTCCGAATATCGCATCATCGATCTCGGCAAGGCCGTGCGCTTGCTGTGGAGCAAGCGTGCCTTCCTGGTCGCCTGCACCCTGCTCTCGGCGGTGCTCGGTTACGGCGTGTCCTATCTGTTTCATCCCGCCTACGACGCGACGGTGCGGCTGATGCCGCCCAACTCGCATTCCTCCTCACTCCTCATAGCGCTGTCGCCATCGCGCAATGAGGGTGACCTGTACCTCGGCCTCCTCAACAGCCGGACTGTCGCCGACGATGTGATCGAACACCAGCACCTTGCGGACTACTTCAAAACCACAAAACCCTCGCAGCTGCGCGGCAGGTTGGCGGGCATGGCCAAAATCAGCCTCGACGAGGACCAGTTCGTCACCATAGTCGTCCGGGCGAATGAACCTGAGACCGCGATGCGTGTTGCCAACGCCTATCCAGAAGCGCTCTCCCGGCTCAATCACGCCGTCGCTCTCTCCCAGGCTGCTCATCGCTGGGAGTTTGTCGAGGGGCCGCTCGAAATAGAGAAGAACAAACTCGCCGATGCCGAAGACCAGTTGACGGCGGCGCAGGAGAAGACAGGCGTGGTCCTGCCCGAGACCCAGGTGCAGCTCGGTCTTAGCGCCATCGCCTCGTTGAAGCAGCAACTGGCGGCGCGCAACGAGGAGTTGGCTGGGCTCGAGACCGGCAGCACCGACCAAAACCCCAAGGTCATCGTACTGAAGTCTCAGATTGCCAGCCTCTCTGGACAGATCGAACGCCTACAGGCGCAGAACGGCGGAGTCGCGGGATCCGCAGCACAGGCCAAAATGCCCGAGCTGACCCTTGAAATCGGCCGCCTGACCCGCGAGGTGAAGTATCACCAGACGCTCCTGGAGGTGCTCCAGAAGCAATATGAAAACGCCCACATCGAAGACTCCTACTCACCGCCGGTGGAGTTGGTCGATAAGGCCGTCCTGCCAGACCAGAAGTCTTACCCGTCGCGGCGGCTCTTCGCTATGACGGGGTTCCTGGCGGGCTTTCCTCTTGGGCTCCTGTGCCTATGGTTTCGCCGCTGAACCGAAGTTCCAGGGGAGCCGCCGTGTGATCGATGACAATCTCAACCCGATCGCCCCTGCCACGCTCGTTGCCGTGGGCGGGCGCACCTACAATTTAGGCAATTGGCGAAGATACTTCCTCGTTGCCGCCGCCGCAACCCTGTCGTCTACGATCACTCTGAAATTCGCTCAGATACAGTACCTCGAGTGGATCTTCGCCATCGATTTCCTCCTCTTGCTCGTCATGCTCTTTGGGGATGGCCTGCGCGTTCGCATCTTCCCCCCCTTCCTCGAAATAGCCGAGAGCTACGGAATATTTCTCGCCTGCGCCTTCCTCTTGAGCCTCGTCGCTCTCCAGCAGGACTTCTCCTATACGTTTCACAGTGTCCTCAAAACACCCGTAATCGTCACGATCTCACGCATGGCGGAGTTGTTCCTGGACGCCTTTTACATGCTCTATCTCGCCGCCCTCTTCCGTGCGGACAAGGCCCTCTGCCTCTTCGGCGCCCGGACATACCTCTGGGCCGCGATTGCCGGCTGCCTTTATTCCTTCGTCTGCTACCCCCTCAACCGTTTGTACCAGGCCCAGCTTGGCACCTATTCCATGGATCACCGCTTTCGCGGCTTCGACAACGAGGGTGGAGGCTTCGGCGTTTATCTTGTCAGCGCAATTCTTCTCGCCGTCATCATGTACCGCCGGCAATGGATCGCCCGCCCGCATTTCATCGTTGCCATGTCCCTCATGGTGGTCGGGCTCTGCGGCTCTCAATCGAAGTCTGCCTTTTTCGCCGTCGGCGCATTGGGCGCGATCTGCCTTGTCTGGTTCCTCAAAGGTGGCCGGCGATGGATCATGATCGCTGCCCTGACGGTCGGTCTGGTCGTCGTCGGATATGTCTTCAACATCAAGCAGCAGATCGACACCTATCGATATGGAGCCGCACAGTATCAAAGGCTGAGCAACCTAAAATGGGGCGATGGAAATTACGTGATGGGGCGAGTTGCAGGCAGCGTCATCGCACCGCGCATGATAAAAGCCCGCCCGCTGCTGGGCATCGGCTGGGGGAACTATCCGCTGGTGCGCGACATCGCCGAATATCGTCAGGGCACGGCATTCTCGCTGGGCGATGTCGACGCGCCGGGCCTCGGCGTTATCGATTACATTGTCGAACTTGGCATTCCGTTATGGTTGTACCTCACCTGGGTTGAGCTCAAACCGGTCGTCATGCTCAGGCGCTCGGGAGCCGATAAGTGGTTGGTAGCCCTCGCCCTTATACTACCGGTGTCCACCTGGGCTGGAGCCCATCTCAACCTCATGCACCCCTGGGTCGTCGCAGCCTTCGCCCTGGGGTTGGGATACCCTGTAACGTCACGTACCGCAATGGCCAGGATATCGGACTCATGAGTAGCGCAATGGCAGGAAAAGCAAACGCATCCACGCTCGAAGAGGTGCAGTCCATCGGTTCGCCCGCAAGGAGCCGGATTTGGATACCTCGCGCGGCGAGTGTGATCGGAGCCGTCTATTTCTTAGCTCACAGCTTGAGCGTTATCCTGGGCCCCGAGCAAAAGGTAATGGAATGGCTCTACGACGATGCCTTCTATTACCTGATCACCGCCAAGCACTTCAGCGAGCGGCATCTCTCGTCCTTCGACGGAATAACCCTGACCAGCGGATACCATCCGCTGTGGATGTGGCTGTGTTCCATCGTCTATGGCCTGCACGGCGCTTTGGACATCACTTATGTGCGTTGGTGCATGGGGTTGGCCCTGGCCATTACGAGCTCGGTGCTCCTGCTCGCCCTGCGCGATGCCTGGGTCAACCGGCGCGCCGGGATGCTTTGGGCTTTGGCTCTTGGAGCTTCGTCCTATAGCGCCCTCAACAATGGCCTCACCACCATGGAGTGGTCGCTCGTGCTGCTGTCCTGGTTCCTGATGCATGTTCTGGTCACGTCCCCGGCCCGGCGTTCGGCCATGCAGCTCATGCCGATCTTCCTTGTGGGCATTGCCGGCTCCTTATCGCGTTCCGATTTTGGACTCGTTCCAGCCTCCTACTTCGCGGCGGCAATCCTGCTTGGCCTTCGCTCTGGAACATGGGATGCAGCGCGCCGCGCCGGCGCAGGCTTGGCTGGAAGCATAGCCGGAATGCCGGTCATCTTCCTCTACAACCATTCCATGACCGGCTCTTGGCTGCAGGGCAGCGCGCGGGTCAAGGGCCTCGCCGCATCGCTCGCGAGCCCTTTCGACGTAGGTCCGGCGCTGTGGCAGTTTACTCGCGTCCTGCTCTACCTGCCGCCTCTCGACATCGACCCCTCCATCAGGGCGCATCTGCTCCATCTCGCTGCCCGCGTCCTCGGCGGTGTCGCGGTCCTGGCAGCAACATGGCTCCTTCTGTCCAAGGTGCCGCTCCTGGCAATCCTGCAACGGTGTTGCCTCCCGCAGTCGCTCGACGATTCTGTACTTACCGCCTCACTGCTCGGCGTCGGGGGCTATCTCCTCCTGGACGGGTTCAACAGCCTGGCAACTTACGGTTGGTACTCCGCCGTCGTCACCGGATTCCTTCTTCTGCTGTCTGCACGCCTGCTCCAAAAGCTCCGCGTCTACGTCGCCGCGGCGATCGTGGTGCCGCTTATGCTCGCCAACATGGCCACGGCCTTCCTATGCGGCGGCAATGCAAAATCGCAGATGCAGGAGGTGTACGTCGGGAAGGCCATGCACGCCGACCACCCCGGAGCACTCCTGGCCGGTGGCGACGTCGGCAAGCCGAGCTTCTACAACAATGGAACCATGGTCAATCTCGACGGCCTGATGAACAATGAGGTGATCCCTTATCTGGCCACCGGAAGAATTCATTGTTATGTGCTGCGCCGCCACCTCGAATATCTCTCGGGCATCGGCAGCATCGTCCAATCGGTCAGCGATGCGGAGCGAGTGCGGCATGGAGAAAGCCCCATTCCGTGGACCAAGTATTTCACTCCCGTTGACGCACCACCGGCTTATGGTAGGAATGAATCAACCGTTCCGGTACTCTATTTCAAGACGAACTTCGCGGCAATCCGAGCTTCCGGCGAGTGTCTGCGGGAAGAGTAGCCTGAGGCACCGGAAAAATCTATCTCGTCGAGGAAGCACCCGACACTAGGAATGGACTTGATATGAATCACAGTGCAATCCTCGTCACCGGAGGCTGCGGCTTCATCGGCTCCAACTTCGTCCTTCAGTGGCTCGCTGAAGAAGCCGCGCCGCTGGTCAATCTCGATGCCCTCACCTACGCCGGCAACCCTGAAAACCTCGCCGCCATCGCCTCCAGCCCCAGCTACACCTTCGTCCACGGCGACATTGGTGACTCCGAGCTGGTTGCCCAGCTCTTCCACGACCATCGCCCCTGGGCCATCGTCCACTTCGCCGCCGAAAGCCACGTCGACCGCTCCATCCTCGGCCCTGACGCCTTCCTCCGCGCCAACATCGACGGCACCTTCCGCCTCCTCCAGCAGGCCCGCGCCTTCTATCAATCGCTCACCGGCGAGGAAAAGGAAAACTTCCGCTTCCTCCACGTCTCCACCGACGAAGTCTACGGCACCCTCACCCCCGACGCCCCGGCTTTCTCCGAGACCACGGCCTACGCGCCCAACAGCCCCTATGCCGCCTCCAAGGCCGCCAGCGATATGCTCGTCCGCGCCTGGCATCACACCTACAAGCTGCCCACCCTGATCACCAACTGCTCCAACAACTACGGCCCCTTCCAGTTTCCCGAGAAGCTCATCCCGCTCACCATCGCCAACGCTCTCGCCGGCAAGCCGCTCCCGGTCTACGGAGACGGCCAGCAGGTCCGCGACTGGCTCTTCGTCCGCGACCATTGCAGCGCCATCCGCGAAGTCCTCGCGCATGGCCGCCTCGGCGAGACCTACAACATCGGCGGCAACAACCAGCGCGCCAACCTGGACGTAGTCCATACTTTGTGTCAACTTTTAGACGAACTCTCTCCCGGCCCCGCGCCGTACGCCAACCAGATCCGCTTCGTCGAAGACCGTCCTGGCCACGACCGCCGCTACGCCATCGACGCCCGCAAGATCCAGGCCGAACTCAACTGGTTTCCCCAGGAAAGCTTCACCACCGGCCTGCGCCGCACGGTCGAGTGGTACCTCGCCAACTCCGCCTGGGTGGAGAGCGTCACCAGCGGCGCCTACCAGCACTGGGTGCAACAGAACTACGCTGGCCGCGCCACCGCTCAAGAGGTGTCCTTATGAAAGGCATCATCCTCGCCGGCGGCTCCGGCACGCGCCTCTATCCCGTCACCCAATCCACCAGCAAGCAGTTGCTCCCGGTCTACGACAAGCCGATGATCTACTATCCGCTCTCGGCCCTGCTGCTCGCCGGCATTCGTGACATCCTCATCATCTCCACGCCCCAGGACACCCCCCGATTCGAGGCCCTCCTCGGCTCCGGTGAGCAGTGGGGCATCACCCTGCAATACGCCGTCCAACCCTCCCCTGACGGCCTCGCCCAGGCCTTCCTCATCGGCAAGGGCTTCCTCGCCGGCCAGGGCTGCTGCCTGGTGCTCGGCGACAACCTCTTCTACGGCCAGGACTTCGCCCACAGCCTGCGCACCGCCGCCGCCCAGACCTCTGGAGCCACCGTCTTCGCCTATCCCGTGGTCGATCCCGAACGCTACGGTGTGGTCGAGTTCGACGCCGATCGCAACGCGGTTTCCCTTGAAGAAAAGCCCACGCATCCCAAGTCGCGCTACGCCGTCACCGGCATCTACTTCTACGACGCCCAGGTAGTCGCCGTAGCCGAGTCCCTCAAGCCCTCGCCCCGCGGAGAACTCGAGATCACCGACGTCAATCTCTGGTACCTCAAGCACGGCCAACTCCGCACCGAGGTCCTTGGCCGCGGCATGGCCTGGCTCGACACCGGCACCCACGACTCCCTCCTCGACGCCGCCAACTTCATTCAGACCATCGAACGCCGCCAGGGCCTCAAGGTCGCCTGTCCCGAGGAGATCGCCTACCGCCTCGGCTACATCTCCGCCGCCCAGCTTGAGGCGCTCGCCGCCCGGCTCGGCAAAAGTACCTACGCCAGCTATCTGCATCGCATCCTCGAGGAGAAGGTCTACTGATGCCGGCAGCAGCCACCAAACCGGGTGCCCGCCCCGAGCCTGCCGAGGGGTCGTCGCACTTGGAGATCGGGGAAGTCCAAGCCACCATCCCCTCCACCAGCACCGCAGACACCACGCTCGAACTCGACCACCTCGGCCTCATCGTCCCTGACATCGCCGCCGGCCGCGCCTTCCTCGAGGCCGCCCTCGGCATCACCCACTGGACGCCCGTCATCGACGACCCCACCCTAAGCGTCTCCGTCCAATTCGGCGCCACGCCCGCGAACACGCTCACCTACGAGCTCATCGCCCCCTTTGGCGAAACATCTCCCATCGCCAACGCCCTCCGCTCCGGCAAACACATCCTCAACCATCTCGCCTATCTCACCCCCAACCTCGAAGCCTCGGGCGAGCGTCTCCGCCAGGCCGGCTGCTACGCGGCGGGTGCCCCGCAACCGGCCCTTGCCTACGCTGGCCGCCGCATCCAGTTCTGGATGTCCCCGCTGCGCTTCGTCATCGAGCTCATCGAAAAACCCGGCCACCGCCACAACTTCACCGCCCCAGCTGCCGCAACCTCCGGCAAGGAACCGGAATCCGCTTGCTAAACTAACCTAATGACTCTGAAGCTCCTGGCGGCATGCTCTTGAATCGTGCGGCCTGCACCATCGTTTCGCCGAACTACATCGCCTTCGCGCGCACCGTCGCCGCGTCGTACCTGGAGCAGCACCCGGACCACGGTTTCTTCGTACTCCTCGTAGCCGATCTAGCCGACCCCGCGCCCTTCGCCGGCGACGGCTTTACGCCCATCATGCTCCACCAGATCGGTCTGCCCGATCTTCGCTCCGCCGCCATGAAGTTCGACCTCCTCGAACTCAACACCTGCGTCAAGCCCACCTTGATGAAGTACCTGCTGGACCGCTATGCGCTCGAAACG
>Ga0302311_10008839_pt1 | contig 10111 bp, 8 predicted proteins | sample III_Palsa_N1_3_FD_200449 | JGI IMG/M metagenome (GOLD analysis project Ga0302311, IMG submission 200449) | Peat permafrost microbial communities from Stordalen Mire near Abisko, Sweden - III_Palsa_N1_3 | ecosystem: Environmental > Terrestrial > Soil > Palsa > Peat permafrost | place: Sweden...
ATGAATCAATCAATCCCGGTCGAACGCGGTATTACACCTCGGAATGCGAGAACAGACTCTGTGTTCATCGCCGATTCTTCTGTGTGACGCCGCTCGCCCCATGGACTCGTTCCGAGTTTATTCCATCGGTTTCCGGACTCGCGACGACTTGCCGCGACCGATAAGATTTCCACAGCTAATTTCGATTGATGTATCGAAAGTTAGTGGACAGAGATTCAGTAATTTTTTAAGGTCTTGCCCTATGGATATGGTGGTACGTCTGTTTTGGGGGAGACCGAGTTGAGCATCCATTCAATTCGGCGGCCGCGACGGCAGGGGGGCCTGGCCGTTGCAGCCGTTCTGTTGGGCATGACCTGTCTCGCCGGCGGATCTACTTCTGCCTGGGCCGGCTATGCCTCGATGGTCATCGACACCACCACCGGCGAAGTATTGAACGAAGTCAATGCGGATGAATTGAACCATCCGGCGTCTCTCACCAAGATGATGACGCTGTACATGACTTTCGAAGCGATGCAGCGCGGCAAGATCACACTCGACACCCGCATGCCGGTCTCTGAATTCGCTGCGGCCAAGATGCCGACGCATCTGGGCGTACCGGCCGGTGACGAAGTCACGGTCAAGGAATGCGTGCTCGGCATGGTCGTGCTCTCGGCCAACGACTGCGCCGCCATCGCCGGCGAATATCTGGCCGGCGGCAGCGAGACCGCCTTTGCCCGCATGATGACCGAGAAGGCCCATGCGCTGGGCATGACCAACACGACCTTCCGCAACGCCTCGGGCCTGCCGGATGACGAGCAGGTCACCTCGGCGCGCGACCTGGTCAAGCTCGCCCAGCATCTGCATGACGACTTCCCGCAATATTACCGCTTCTTCTCGACCCGCGAGTTCCTGTTCCGCGGCCGGCTGATCAAGGGCCACAATCATCTGATGTACCGGTATGCCGGCATGGATGGCTTGAAGACCGGCTTCACCTCGGCCTCCGGCTTCAACCTCGCCTCCTCGGCCGAGCGCGACGGTCATCGCCTGATCGGCGTGGTCATGGGCTCGACCAGCGGCGGCGTGCGCGACAAGCTGATGGCGACGCTGCTCGACAACGGCTTCGCCCATCGCCCGACCGATCCGATGCTGGTCGCCGAGGCCGGCGGCCAGAGCGCCCGCACCGCCAAGCGCCTGTTCGCCGGCGCCGGCACCATGCTGGCGGCCCTGTCGCCGATCCCGAAGGCCGAAGCCGCGACCCTGCCGCCGTCCGCCCCGGCCCGGGAATCGAGCGCCCATGTGCTGCGCGCTCATGCCGCCAAGCCCGGCAGCATCGTCACCGCCGTCTCGTCGGAGCGCTGGGCGATCCAGGTCGGCGCCTTCGCCAGCCATGCCCAGGCCGAAGAGGCCGCCGACCACGCGATCCACCTGGCGAGCCTGCACGGCGAGCCGTCGGTCCTGGCGCCCGCCAAGCATGAAAAGCACAAGATCTTCCGCGCCCGCCTGAACGGCTTCGCGTCCGAACGCCAAGCCCGCGAAGCCTGCGGCGCGCTCCACAAGAAGGGCCACCTCTGCGTCGTGGTCCCGCCCGGCAAAGGCGGCGTCAAGCTCGCGAAGAACTGAGACTGAGCCAAGCGGCACTACCCCCACCCAACCCTCCCCCGCGAAATGCAGGGGAGGGCTTTCCTTTTTACCCTCGCCCATTTATGGGAGAGCGACTGTGTTTGCGGTCAAGCGCTTTGCCATGGTTTTTGGTCCCTGACGATCGCGTTGAGGATGGTTAGGAGTTTTCTGGCGACGGCGATGGCGGCGACCATTTTGGGCTTTCCGGCGTCGATGAGGCGTTGGCGGAAGGCCTTCAGGGTGGGATTGTATCGGGCAGCGGCGAGTGCCCCCATGAAGAGCACGGTTCGGACGGCGCTACGTCCACCTCCGATGAAGCTCTTGCCCTTCCACTTGCCGGACTGGCGCGTCCAGGGGGCCAAGCCGGCCAATGCCGCGATCTGGCGTCGGTCCAGCGTGCCGAGCTCGGGCAATTCGGCGAGCAAGCTCCGGGCGATGATCGGCCCAACGCCGGGGACGCTTTGCATCAGATCCTCGTTCTGGCGCCAGGCCGGTGACCCCCGGACGCTATCGTCGATATCCTGATCGACCTCGCTCAACTCCCGTTCCAGCGCCGCGGCCAGGCGTTGGATCGAGCGCTTCAGGCGGGCCACGGTCGTCCGCCGCTCGCGCTGACGTTCGGCGACGATCATCTGGATGATCTGCCGCCGGCGGGCGATGAGATCGGCCAGAAGCTGCGTCTGCTCGTCGGGCAGGGGCCGGATCTCAGGCTTGGTCGCCTCGACGAAGTGGGCAATCACCGCCGCATCGATTGGATCGGTCTTGGCCCGCTTGCCCAAGGCCTGGGCGAACGCACGGACCTGGGCCGGATTGACCACCACCACCGGAAGGCCGGCCGCTGCCAGCGCCCCCGCCGCGACCATCTCGAACCCGCCGGTCGCCTCGAGCGCCACGATCGCGGCGCCAAGCCCGCCGAGCCGCTCGGCCAAATCCGCCAGGCCTTCGCCGTCGCGCGCGACGGCGAAGGCCTGGCCAGAGGGCCGCACATGCACATCCAGCCGATCTTTCGAGACGTCGATCCCGACATAAACTGCGTCCATCGCTTCCCATCCTTGCCTAAACGGGCTCGCTATGCGGCCCCGGCGACTGTTCGGGTTCGATGGAACGGCAGGCGAGGCCCCACGCTCTCCCTCGGGCTTCAAAACCCTCTGGGCGGACGGCCTCTCGCCTGCCACCGCATCGGCTAATCTAACAGATGCGGCGGCGTTCAAGTTACAAGGGAGGGCCCCGCGAAGCGGGAGGGTGAGGGTCTCGGTCCGCCTCGGCTCTACCAGCTCCCTCCGCTCGCCCGCGCCACGAAATTCCCGAACAGCCGTGCCCCCGCCTCCGTCCGGATGCTCTCCGGATGGAACTGCACCGCCTCGATCGGCAGGAACCGATGGCGCAGGCCCATGATATGGCCGTCGTCCTCGGCGCGCGCCGTGATGGCGAGGCAGTCCGGCAGCCCCTCCTCCGCCACCACCAGGGAGTGATAGCGGGTCGCCGAGAACGGATGCGGCTGGCCGTCGAAGCAGCCCCGGCCATCATGCGCGATCGGACTGACCTTGCCATGCATCAGCCGGCGTGCGCGCTCGACCTTGCCGCCGAACGCCAGGCCGATCGCCTGGTGGCCGAGGCAGACGCCCAGGACCGGCGTGCGTCCGGCGAAGCGGTCGAGGATGCCGACATAGCCGGCGTCGGCCGGATGGCCGGGTCCGGGCCCGAGCACGATCAGGTCGGGCGCCATCGCCTCGATCTGGTCGCCCGAGATGCGGTCGTTGCGCACGACCGGCACCTCTAGCCCCGCCTCCAGCAGATACTGCCGGATGATGTAGACGAAGCTGTCATAGGCATCGATCAACAGCGCCTTCATGATACGAGCTCCTGTCCGGTGATGGCCCAATAGCTGGCGCCGAGCTTGGCCAGCGTCTCGCGCCATTCGGCCGTGGGGTTGCTGTCGGCGACGATCCCGGCCGACGCTCGGATGATGAAGCGATGGCCGTCGTGGAGCGCCGAGCGGATGGCGAGGCCGGTATCGACGAATCCCGAAAAATCCACCACGCCGAACGCGCCGGCATAGAGCCCGCGCCGGCTGGTCTCGATCGCCTCGATGATCTCCATCGCGCGCACCTTGGGCGCGCCGCTCATGGTGCCGGCCGGGAAGCTGGCCGCGATCGCGTCATACTCGTCGAGGCCCGACGCAAGGTCGGCCGTCACGGTCGAGACCAGATGGAACACGTGGCTGTAGCCCTCGGTCGCCAGCAGCTGGGTCACCACCAAGGTGGACGGTTCGGCGACGCGGCCAAGGTCGTTGCGGCACAGATCGACCAGCATGACATGCTCCGCCACCTCCTTCGGGTCGCTGCGCAATTTCTCGGCCGCCGCCGCATCCGCCGCGGACGTGGCGCCGCGCCGGATCGTGCCGGCGAGCGGCCGCATCACCACGTGACCGTGCTCGATGCGCAGGAACACCTCCGGGCTGGCACCGACCAGCTCGGTCCCGGCGATGCGCGCCAGCACCATGTAGGGCGCCGGGTTGCGCTGGCGCAGCCGGCGATAGACGGCGAGCGGCGTCGCCTCGGTCTCGATCGTCAACGCATGGCCGAGCTGGACCTGATAGATGTCGCCCGCGCCGATATGGTCGAGCGCCGTGGCGACGCCGGCCTCGTAGCGGGCCTGGTCGATCGAGTCCGTGACCGAGACCGGCGCCGGTACCGCGGGCGTGGTCGGATCGTCGCCCTCGGCCCGTGCACCGGCCAGCCGCTCGCCCAGGCGATAGAGATCGATCGGCTCCCACGGCCCCTGGGCAGTGATCAGCGTCGCCGCCTCCACCGCCGGATCGAAGCTGAGCGCGCCCCGACAGAGCGCCAGTGCGATATCGGGCGCGTCGCCCTCATGCGGGATCAGGTCCGGCAGAGTCTCGACGAAGCGCACCGTATCGTAGCCGAGATAACCCACGAAGCCGAAACCATAGGCGCCGCCCGGGTCCGGATGGCCCGCCACCGCGAAGCTGTCCCGGATCGTGCGCAGCAGCGTCCAAAGTCCATCGGGCTGGAGCGGCAGCAGGTGCGCAACCCGCGCCTCGATTGCGGCGACCAGATCCGGCGCCCCGCCGAACCGGACGGCGCGGCCCCTGATCTCGATCGTCAGCACCGGACCGAACGCGACGAAGGCATCGCGCCGGGCCCCAGCCAACGCCTCCATCAGGAACACGCCCTCGGGGCCATAGAGGCGTCGAAGCGCCAGTGCGGCCGCGAGCGGCGGCAGGAACGGAAGGGTGGTGCGGTCGAGCTGAACCGGGATCTGAGACATGGGCTGGTTCCATTTAGGCAAAGAAAAAGCCCACCAAGGCGGACCTTGGTGGGCTTCAATCACGGGACGGGGCTAACGCTTACGCCGTCAGCAGCCGTCAGGATCGCCCACGCACGAACGCCACCACCAGGCAGAAGCCTGGGCGTTGACGACGGTCTGATGGGCGAAGGAATGGATCATTGCGGGGCTGATGCTGCGTCGGGTCGGGTGGCGAGTCAAGAGCAAGCTACAGGGGCTTGCCCGCCCGGCCGTTGCCCGGGGCCCGTACCGACCGCCTTCCGAGCGCGATAAAAACGGCCGCGAAAATCAGAAAAATCCCGCCGGCGGCGCCGATCGCAATCGCTCGCGGTGTGGTCCAATGGCCCAACAGATTGCTCCATTGCGAGGCCGCAAAGAGCAGCATCGCGAGCGCCATGAGATAAAAGGACCGCTTGCTCATTCGGACACGTTACCCGACTTCAGCCGGAAGCGGAATGGTGCCTACTCCGGCTTCCCGTCGCCATCGTCCTTCTGGTCGGCCGGCAGTTCCGGTTTGCAATAGGGCGGGACGTCGTCGCCGCCTTTGACCAGTTCGCTGCAGCCGCGCGTGATCTCGCTGATGATCAGCTCGCACGGGTTCTCGACGTTGCAGGGCGGGTGGGTCGCGGTCGAGACCTCGGTGCATTGTTCGACATAAGCCTTGGCCCAGCCCTCGCCGGCGGTCTCCTTGCAGGAGACGGCCCAGGCGGGGATGGCAACCGCCAGCAGCGGAAGCATCAACAGAAAGCGCAGTTTCATGATGCTTCCTCCAAAAGTCCCGTCATTCCCGCGCAGGCGGGAATCCAGGGTTGCCGGAGCCAGCTATCGCTTGCCCTGGATTCCCGCTTTCGCGGGAATGACGGTCGAGATGCCTCAGAACGCCGGCGGGGCGATATCGCTCGCGGTCAGCTGCTGGGCCAGGATCGCCTTCAGGCGGCCCAAGCCGGCTTCGTCCTTGGCTTCGCAACGGGCGACCAGCACGTCCTGGGTGTTCGACGCGCGCAACAGCCACCAGCCGTCGGCGGTATTGACGCGCACGCCGTCGATCGCCGAGACCTCGGCGCCGGCGGCTTCGAGCCTTGCCTTGACCTCTTCGATCACCTGGAACTTGCGCGTTTCCGAGCAGGGGAATCGCAGTTCCGGCGTGTTGAGCACGGTCGGCAGGCGGTCGCGCACCTGGGTGATGGTCTCGGCCGAGCGGGCGATGATGCCGAGCAGGCGCACGGCGGCATAGAGCGCGTCGTCATAGCCGTAATAGCGATCGGCGAAGAAGATATGGCCGCTCATCTCGCCGGCGAGCGGCGCACCGGTCTCGGCCATCTTGGTCTTGATCAGCGAATGGCCGGTGCGCCACATCAGTGGCGCGCCGCCCATGCGGGCGATCTCGTCGTACAGCACCTGGCTGGCCTTGACGTCGGCGATGATGGTGGCGCCCGGATGGGTCTTCAGCACGTCCTCGGCCAGGATGATCATCAGCTGATCGCCCCACAGGATGCGGCCCTTGCCGTCGACCACGCCGATGCGGTCGCCGTCGCCGTCGAAGGCGATGCCGAAATCGGCCTTGGTCTCGGCGACCTTGTCCTGCAGCTGGATGAGGTTGTGCGGCTCGGTCGGGTCCGGGTGATGGGCCGGGAAGGTGCCGTCGATCACCTCGTTCAGCAGGATATGCGTGCCGGGCAGCGCCTTGACCAGCTGGACCAGCGCGTCGCCGGTGGCGCCGTTGCCGGCATCCCACACGACCTTGAGTTCTTTCTTGCCGTCATAATCCTTGGCGACGCGGGCGACATATTCGTCGAACACCGAAACCTTGCGCCAAGTGCCGGCGCCGGTCGCCCAATCGCCCTTCGACGCCACCTGACCCAGATGCTGGATGTCCTTGCCGAAGAACGACTTCTTGCCGATCATCATCTTGAAGCCGTTGTAATTCGGCGGGTTGTGCGAGCCGGTGATCATGATGCCGCCGTCGACGCCGGGGATCGTGTTCACGGCGTAATACAGCATCGGCGTCGGCCCGAGCCCGATGCGGACCACGTCGATCCCGGCCTCGTTCAGGCCCTGGACCACGGCCTCTTCGATCATCGGCGAGGACAGGCGGCCGTCATAGCCGATGGCGGCGCATTTGCCGCCGCTCTTGGCCAGGATCGAGCCGTAGCTGCGGCCGATGGCGCGCGCGTCCTCGGGCTTGAGGGTCTCGCCCACGATGCCGCGGATGTCGTATTCGCGCAGGATCGTCGGGTCGAACTGATGGCTCATCGGAAGCTCTCTCTCAGAATAAGGATAAGGCTCAGGCGAGCGCCGCAATGATGCGGCGGAGCTCGGACGCGACGTCCGACCGCGCGAGCCCGAAGGCGATGTTCGCTTCGAGGAAACCGATCTTGTCGCCGCAGTCATAGCGCGCGCCCTCGAAGCGCAGGCCATGGAACGGCTCGGATCCCAGCAGCTTGACCATGCCGTCGGTCAGCTGGATCTCGCCGCCGGCGCCTTTGCCGGTCGTCTCCAGATGGCCGAAGATCGAGGGCGTCAGGATATAGCGGCCGATGATCGACAGGGTCGAGGGCGCTTCGGCCGGCGCCGGCTTCTCGACCAGGCCGCGGACCGCGGCCAGGCGGCCGTCGTCGGACGAGACGTCGAGGATGCCGTATTTCTTGGTGTCTTCGCGCGGCACGTCGACGACGGCGACGACATTGCCGCCAGTCTCTTCATGGACCTCGACCAGCTGCTTCATGCAGGGCGTCTTCGACAGCACCAGATCGTCGGGCAGGATGACGGCGAACGGCTCGTTGCCGATCAGGTTCTTGGCGCACAGCACCGCATGGCCCAGGCCCAGCGGCAGCTGCTGGCGGACGGAGGCGACTTGGCCGGGCTTCGGCAGCCAGCGCTTGATCGCTTCCAGCGCCTCCAGCTTGCCGCGCTCTTCCAGCGTGCGCTGCAGCTCGTAGGAATAGTCGAAATGGTCTTCGAGCGCGGTCTTGTTGCGCCCGGTGACGAAGATGAATTCTTCAATGCCGGCATCGCGCGCCTCTTCCAGCGCATATTGGATCACGGGCTTGTCGACGACGGTCAGCATTTCCTTCGGCATGGCCTTGGTCGCCGGCAGGAAACGTGTGCCGAGGCCGGCAACCGGAAAGACGGCCTTGCGAATCTTGTGACCCATGTAATCCCCCTCGACGACCCGACGTCCGGCTTTGTGACCATGAAGGCGCGCGCATTTGCTGCGGCGCACCATTCCCGCACTAGCAACAACGGTTGGTAGGGCCGTCCTGTTCCCACCCTCGTCGGCAATCTCTGCCACAGCGATTCACGGGCGGCAACTGTGGTGAGGTGGAACCCGAAAATGACTCTATCTGGCAGATAGATCGGCCGGCCGGATCCAGATCGACGTGTCATGGAACACGGCACCGCCGGCGGGCAGGCCGGGTTCGGCGCTGGTCAGCGCGTTGATGCCGACGCCTTCCTCGAACGCGTGGTTGGGCCAGATGCCTTCGACCACGACGACGCCGCGCCGGATGCCGTCGAACGATTTGGCCGGGACCACGACCGAGCCGCGCTCGTTGCCGAGGCGGAGCCGCGCGCCGTCGTCGGCCGCCATGGCCGCCAGATCGTCGGCATGGATCAGCACGCGAGGGCTCCCCTCGCGCTGGCGGCTGCCCGGCGTCTCGCCGAAGGTCGAGTTGAGGAAGCTGCGCGCCGGCGCCGTCACCAGCCGGAACGGCTTCGCCGCGGTCGCGCGGTCGATCACCCAATTCTGGTCGGGCAACGCGGACAGGCGCGCGCCCTCGGGGCCGAGCGCACTCCAATCCGCCTTGAAATGGAACTTGCCGTCCTTGTGACCGAAGCCGTCGAGGAAATGCGCGGTCTCGAACGGCAGCGCGCAATCATGGCCGCGCCCTTCGAGGAACGTCTCGGCCGGCGGCAGGCCGGTGTCGGCCAGCGTGCGCTCGATCAATTGCCAGGGCGTCATGGCGAAGCCCGGATGCTCCGCACCCAGCCGCCGCGCCAGTTCGGCCACGACATAATGATTCTCGCGGGCCTCGGCGAAGGGCTCGACCGCCTTGCGCGCGATCTGCAGGATGGTGTGGCCGGACGCCGTATAAAGATCGTCATGCTCGAGGAAGGTCGTGGCCGGCAGCACGATATCGGCCATCGCCGCCGTCTCGGTCATGAACTGCTCATGCACGCAGACGAACAGGTCCTCACGGGCGAAGCCCTGGTGCACCTTCATCAAGTCGGGCGCCACCACCATCGGGTTGGTGTTCTGGATCAGCATCGCCGTCACCGGCGGGCCATTGCCCAACGCATCCGCATCGCCGGTCAGGACGCCACCGATGCGCGACATGTCCAGCTCGCGCACCGAGAGATCGACCGCGTCCAGCCCCTGGATCACGGACTTTTTCAGGTTATAGAGCGCACCACCGGAATAGAGCGCGCCGCCGCCCTCATGCGCCCAGGCGCCCGTCACCGTCGGCAGGCAGGTGACCGCGTGGATCTGCGCCGAGCCGTTGCGGCTGCGCGAGAAGCCATAGCCGACCCGGATGAAGGCACGTTTCGTGGCACCGTAGAGACGCGCGAATTCCCAGATGGTTTCTTCCGGCAGACCGGTGATCTCGGCCGCCCAGGCCGGTGTCTTGTCGGCGACATGGGCTTCGAGCTCGTCCGGCACGTCGGCATATTTCGCCATATAGGCGCGGTCGGCGAAGCCTTCCTTGAACGCCACATGCATCATGGCGCAGGCAAGGGCCGCATCGGTGCCGGGTTTCAGGATCACCGCCAGGTCGGCGACGTCGGCCGTCGGCGTGCGATAGGTATCGACCACGACCAGCTTGGCGCCGCGCTGTTTGCGGGCGCGCTGGATATGGGCCATCAGGTTTACCTGGGTCGCGACCGGGTTGCCGCCCCAGACCACGACCAGGTCGCTCTTGGCGATCTCGCGGCTGTCGACGCCGCGCTTGACGCCGACGCCGGCGTTCCAGCCCGCATCCGACAGCGCCACGCAGATCGTGCTGAACTGGCGCGAGTATTTCATCACATGGCGCAGGCGATCGATGCCGTCGCGCTGCACATGGCCCATGGTGCCGGCGTAGAAATACGGCCAGACCGTCTCCGGCCCATGGCGTTCTGCCGCCTCGCGGAATTCGGTGGCGACGATGTCGAGCGCCTCGTCCCAGCCGATCGGCTCGAACGAGGCGAGACCGACGCCCTTGGG
>Ga0302311_10008840_pt1 | contig 10111 bp, 11 predicted proteins | sample III_Palsa_N1_3_FD_200449 | JGI IMG/M metagenome (GOLD analysis project Ga0302311, IMG submission 200449) | Peat permafrost microbial communities from Stordalen Mire near Abisko, Sweden - III_Palsa_N1_3 | ecosystem: Environmental > Terrestrial > Soil > Palsa > Peat permafrost | place: Sweden...
CGACCCTGTATGATCTGCTGACGGCCTATGCGGTGCAGCGCCAGCAGCGGGTGCTGACCACGGTGCATCTGGCCAAGCGCACGGTGTGGTCGCTGGCGGAAGCGCGGGCTTCGCTGGAGCGGCTGGTCGGTATCGCCGAGGAGTGGAGCTGCCTCGACGAATATCTTTTGAGCTACGTCGTCGATCCCTCGCAAAAAGCAACCGTCTTTGCATCGAGCTTTGCCGCCGCCCTTGAGCTGGTGCGGGAAGGCGAGATGGAACTGAATCAGAAAGAGGCGTTCGCCCCGCTTTATTTTCGCAAGCGTGTGCCCGTAACCGCCGCAATGTCTGCGCCGGATCTACCTGTCGAGTAAGTGGAAGAAGGAGACGAGCCATGGCTAGCCTGGCCGAAAAACGCATAGTCGATGACGAGGACCATCCGGTGGACCCGCAAGCCCGACCCGAGGAACTTCGGCTTCTGGAGGCGCTGCTGTTCGCATCGACCGAACCGCTCGATCAGGCCACGCTCGCCAAGCGGATGCCCGATGGGGTCGATATCAAGCAAGCGCTGGCCCAACTGCAGGCCGATTATGCCTTGCGTGGCGTCAATCTGGTCCGCGTCGCCAATAAATGGACCTTCCGCACCGCCGGCGATTTGTCCTGGCTGATGACCCGCGAAAGCACCGAGACGCGGCGGCTGTCGCGCGCGGCGATCGAAATGCTGGCGATCATCGCCTATCACCAGCCGGTGACGCGGGCCGAGATCGAGGAAATCCGCGGCGTGGTCACCTCCAAGGGGACGCTCGATGTGCTGCTGGAAACCGGCTGGATCCGCCCGCGCGGCCGCAGGAAGACGCCAGGCCGTCCGCTGACCTTCGGAACCACCGAGGCCTTCTTGTCCCAGTTCAGCCTGGAAGCGCTCGGCGACCTGCCGGGCCTTGAGGAGCTGAAGGGAACGGGCCTGTTGGATTCGCGGCTGCCTTCCGGGTTCAGCGTTCCCGCGCCCTCGGACGATCCGGCGCTGCGTGACGACGAGGATCCGCTGGAGATCGGCGATAATCTGGAACTGCTGCTGGCGCCGGCAGCCGAGCCGGAAACCGGTGGGGAAGAGGGCTAGATCGGCAGAAGAGCGTCGATATTCCCGGTTAACGGTAGCGCGTTATCGACCATTTGACCGGGCGTAAGTCCTTGTTTTTGACACCTCCAAAGCCTAGTTTCCGATGAGAAGAGGCTGGATCGCTGATCCAGATGTTTGGAGGGTTGCAGGATGGGTTCGCTTAGCATTTGGCACTGGATCATCGTGATCGCAGTCGTCCTGCTGTTGTTCGGTCGCGGCAAGATTTCGGACCTGATGGGCGACGTCGCGCAGGGCATCAAGGCGTTCAAGAAGGGTATGCAGGACGACGACACGACTGCGGAAAAGTCCGAGCCCGTGAAGTCGATCGACCACAACGCCACGCCGCCGACGGCGGCGCGGTCGGATGTCGGCAGCAAGGCTGTCTGAGCAAGACTTGATTTTCCAACAAGACTTGCTTTCCGAACGAGACTTGCGGCAAAGCCATCGCGGCGGGTGATCGCTTTGCGTGAGCGGGATTTTTCATGTTCGATATCGGGTGGAGTGAAATAGCGGTCATCGCGGTCGTCGCGCTGATCGCCATTGGCCCGAAGGAATTGCCGGGCGTGCTGCGCATGGTCGGGCAATGGATGGGCAAGGCGCGCAAGATGGCCGCCGAATTCCAGGGCCAATTCCAAGAAGCCATGCGCGAGGCCGAAATGGCCGACCTCAAGAAAAGCTTCGACGAGGTGAAGGAGGCCGCCAGCGGATTTGCCGGCGGCAACATCATGACGTCGCTGCAAAAGGATGTCACCAGCGCCTTGCGGATCGACGATCCCGACAAGCCGATGGATCCGCAGGTGGCGACGTCGAACGAGACGGCGGCCAGCCTGACCAGCGAGCCTGCGACACCACACGACGATGCGCCGGCGACATCGCATGGCGATGCGCTGGCGACGCCAAGTGACGCGCTGGCGGCGCCAACCACGCCGGAACCGCCAACGCCTGAAACATTGGTCGAGGCGACTACCCACAGCGCGGTGTCAGAACCCCTGGTTATCACGCCAGAGACTCAGCCTGAGCCGGCCGCGCAGCACGCTGCGCCCGAAATCCCCAGGGACGCCAAAGCCTCATGAGCGCCGAGGATATCGAGGCCAGCAAAGCGCCATTGATGGACCATCTGATCGAGCTGCGTTCGCGGCTGATCAAGGCCCTGCTTGCCTTCGGCATCGCCTTCATCTTCTGCTTCTTCTTCGCCAAGCAGATTTTCAACATTCTGGTATGGCCGTACGTCTGGGTCGCCGGTGCCGATTCCAAACTGATCTACACCGCGCTGCTCGAATATTTTATCACCCAACTGAAATTAGCATTGTTTGGTGCGGGTTTTATTTCCTTCCCGATCGTTGCGACGCAAATCTACAAGTTCGTGGCGCCGGGCCTCTACAAGCACGAGCGCGGCGCGTTCCTGCCATACTTGGTCGCGACGCCGTTTTTCTTCGTGACAGGCGCTATGTTGGTTTATTTCGTGGTATTCCCGATGCTTGCGCGATTTTCGCTCGGCATGCAGCAGAGTGGCGGCGGCGGCACTGCCCAGATTGAGTTGCTGCCCAAGGTCGGCGAATATCTGTCGCTGATGATGTCGCTGATCTTCGCGTTCGGCATCGCGTTCCAGTTGCCGGTGATCCTGACGCTGCTGGGGCGGATCGGCATCATCACCGCGAAGATGCTGCGCGAGAAGCGCCGCTATTTCATCGTGGTCGCCTTCATCATCGCCGCCGTGCTGACGCCGCCCGACGTGCTGAGCCAGGCCTCGCTGGCGCTGCCGCTGTTGGCGCTCTATGAAGGCTCGATCATCGCGGTGAGCATCGTCGAAAAGCGGGCCGCTGCCGCCGCTAATGCGACCACACCGCCTCCGGCAGCCCCCCCGCCGCCAACCACGACCCCGGCGGAGTAGGGCGGAAGGCCACCCTTTCACCTATCTTTGCGGCACGCCGTCCACGATTCGTCATGCCCGGGCTTGACCCGGGCATCCACGACTTGTTCTAAGGCGGCGAAGACGTGGATGGCCGGAATAAATCCGGCCATGACGCAGGAATGTGGTCATGCACGACATCAAATCGATCCGCGATAACCCCGAGGCATTTGACACTGCGCTAAAGCGGCGCGGGCTGGAGCCATTGTCGGCGTCGCTGCTGGCGATCGACGAGAAGCGCCGCGCGGCGATTCTGGCGTCGGAACAGGCGCAGGCGCGGCGCAATTCCGCATCGAAGGAAATTGGTGACGCCAAGAAAGCGAAGGACGATCCGCGCGCGGCCAAGCTGATGGCGGAGGTTGCGGAACTCAAGACCACGATGCCGGAGCTGGAAGCCGCAGCAAAGGCGGCGGATGAAGAGCTGAGCAAAGAACTCGCTGCGATTCCCAACCTACCGTCGGATGAAGTCCCCGAAGGCGTCGACGAACACGGCAACGTGCAGCGCCACGTATTCGGCGCGGTGCGCAACTATGCGTTCAAGCCGAAGCCGCATTTCGATCTCGGCGAAGCCATGGGTTACATGGATTTCGATGCGGCGGCGAAGCTGAGTGGCGCGCGCTTTGTCGTGCTGAAGAAAGGCCTCGCGCGACTGGAGCGGGCAATCGGACAGTTCATGCTCGATCTCCACACCAACGAGCATGGTTATGCCGAGATCAATCCGCCGCTGATGGTACGCGACGAGGCGATGTTCGGCACGGCGCAACTGCCGAAGTTTCGCGAGGATCAGTTTCCGGTCGGAGATGGATATTGGCTCATCCCGACCGCCGAAGTCCCGCTGACCAATATGGTCCGTGAATCCATCGTCGATGAAAAACAACTGCCGATGCGGCTGACCGCGCTGACGCCGTGTTTCCGCGCCGAGGCGGGGGCGGCGGGCCGCGATACCCGCGGCATGATCCGGCAGCATCAATTTACAAAAGTCGAACTGGTCTCGATCACGACGCCCGAGATCAGCAAGGACGAACATGAGCGGATGCTGGCCTGCGCCGAGGAAGTGCTGCGCCGGCTCGACCTGCATTATCGCGTGATGACCCTGTGCGCCGGCGACATGGGGTTTGCCGCGCAAAAGACTTACGACATCGAGGTCTGGATGCCAGGGCAGGGCGACAATGGCGCCTACCGCGAAATCTCGAGTTGCTCGGTGTGCGGCGATTTCCAGGCGCGGCGGATGGATGCGCGCTATCGTGGACCCGACGGCAAACCGCGTTTCGTGCACACGCTGAACGGTTCCGGAACGGCCGTCGGCCGGGCCCTGATCGCGGTGATGGAGACCTATCAGCAGGATAACGGCGCGATCGCGGTCCCGGAGGTTTTGCAGCCTTATATGGGCGGCCTGAAACTGGTCGAAAAAGACACATAACGGCGGCAATCAACCGTCCGGGACCGCTTCGCTGTTGCGGAGGCGGCCCGCACCGGTATCTTCGTTTCCATCCCGGCGGCCTTTTTGTCCGGAAACGAAGTTTTTGAAAATGCCTTTGCATCGCGACATCTTCTGGGTGGGCCGGCAATGGGCCGTGACCGGCCTGGGCATGCAGGCGGTCGACCAGAAACAGAAAAGCAAATTCGACATCGAGATTTCCCGGCTGTGGGACGACGATCTGCTGGACGGCTTGTCGGCCGAGCGCTGGTTCAATCTCGACGATTTCAGCCAGGGGCTGGCGATCGCGCGGGCGCGGTATCCGGAGCCGCCGCATCGGCCGAAACCGGCGCGCAAAATTGAGCCAGCGAAGTCCGAGGCCAAGGGAGATGCCAAGGCTAAACAGCCAGCGCGCGCCGCCGCGCCGGGCCCGGCGAATGCGGAGGGGATTTTGCAGACGCCAGCACGCCAGGCCACGCCGGCGCCACCGCGCGACAGCGTTTCGCTGTTGAAGGAAGGCGTCTCACTCCAGCCACCGCCATCGCGACTTCAGTCTCCGCCGGTAAAGCCCGTGTCGGGAGTTGAGCCGGCAACACCGGTCGTTGCGAAATTCGCCATGCGCCTCGAAGGCGGAAGCGCGAAATTCACACCGATGTGGCGGATCCGGATCAAGCGTTGACGGCATTGGGGTTGGCGCCAACGCGGTGGTCCGGCGGATTTCTCTTTTAGCTTCAGATGATTTTGGCCATAGTCGCGGTGACGTTCCGGCCGAAGGGGCGCAACGGGCCCGGAAGCCGCGATGGAAAGTTTGAATTCCTATCCGTCCCGCAACTTGATCCGCGGCTCCATTTTCATGATGGTGGTGTGGGTCGCTGCCACTGCGGGTTATTGGAAGGCAGGATGGAGCTTTCAGGACGCGCTCTACATGGTGACGCTGACGGTCTTCACCGTCGGTTACGGCGAAGTGCGTCCGATCGACACCACCTATCTGCATGTCGTGACCATGGCGACGATGGCGTTCGGCTGCACCGGCATGATCTTCCTGACCGGTTCGCTGATCCAGTTCATGACGTTCAATTCGCTGCAACGGGTACTGGGTGGCAGGCGCGTGCAGGCTGAAATCGACAAGCTCAAGGACCACATCATCGTTTGCGGCTACGGCCGCATCGGGGTCGAACTCGCCAAGGCGCTGAAGGACGGTCGCGCCGGTGTCGTGGTGCTGGAACAGGACGAGCGTCGCGTCGAGCAGGCGCGCGAGGCCGGGCATCTCTGCATCCAGGGCGATGCGACCAATGAAACGACATTGCAGGACGCCGGCATCGATCGGGCCCGCGCGCTCGCCAGCGTGCTGCCGAACGACGCCGCCAACGTCTTCATCACGCTGAGCGCGCGCAGCCTCAACCGCAAGATCGAAATCATCGCGCGCGGTGACGCCGTCTCCACCGAACGAAAACTGCTGCATGCCGGCGCCAACAAGGTCGTGCTGCCGACCCATATCGGCGCCGAGCGGATCGCCGGGATGCTGTTGTTTCCGGAAACCTCGCGCTTCATCCGCGACTCCGATTCGATGCGCGACCTCGAGCGCAATCTGCGCGTTCTGGGTCTGGCGATCGAAGTCGTGGTGGCGCCGGAAGACGGCGCACTCACCGATCTGTCGATCGAGGAAATCGAAACCCGCACCAACGGCGCCTTTTTCATCGTGCAGATCAACCGGCGTGAGGGCGACCCGATCACCGGGCCGCAAAAGTCCATCCGGATCCATGCCGGCGACGGGGTCGTGCTGGTCGGCCGGACCGGTCAGGCGATTAACGCCATGTTCGAGGCGCCGCGCGAAAAGGTGCGCGCGGGCCGCCTGACGTTTTAGCGGGTACGGATCGGCATTTTACGGAATTCGTTGGGTTTGCCTCAACGCCGCTAGGCGGATAAGACGGCGGATCGGCGGACTTGGAATCGATGAAAAGTGGGATCGATGAAAAAAGGCGTTTATTCGGATGCGAATTCTCTGCACCAATGACGACGGCATTCATGCCCCCGGCCTGCAGGTCGTCGAGCAGATCGCCCGTGCGCTATCCGACGACGTCTGGGTGGTGGCGCCGGAACTCGACCAGTCCGGCGTCTCGCATTCGCTGTCGCTGAATGATCCGTTGCGGTTGCGCGAGGTGGGCCCGCAACGTTTCGCGGTCAGGGGCACGCCGACCGATTGCGTGATCATGGGCGCGCGTCACATCCTCGGCGAGACCAAGCCCGATCTGGTGCTGTCGGGCGTCAACAAGGGCCGTAACGTCGCCGAAGACGTGGTCTATTCCGGCACCATCGCCGGCGCCCTGGAGGGCACCATCCTGGGCTTGCCGTCGTTTGCGCTGAGCCAGGAATTCAGCGTGGAAACCCGCCACGCGCCGCTATGGGAAACCGCGCTGAAATTCGGCCCGCAGATCCTGCGCAAGGTGATCGATGCCGGCGTGCCCAAGAACACCGTGATCAATGTCAACTTTCCCGCCTGTGCGCCCGATCAAGTTTTGGGCGTGCGCGTGACGCGGCAGGGCAAGCGTAATTTTGGTTTCCTGAAAGTCGACGAACGCCGCGACGGCCGCGGTAATCCGTATTTCTGGATTGGCTTCGAGCGGCTGGCGCAAACTGAAGCGCCCGCCGAAGGCACCGACCTCGCAGCCCTGGCCGCGCGCTATGTCTCGGTGACGCCCTTGCGGCTCGATCGCACCGACGAGGCGTTTTCGGAAGCGCTGGCTTCGACGTTGAAATAGCCGGGACGACGCGCAGCTACCCCGCCGGGCTCTTCAGCGCGGCGTCGATCATCCGCGCCAGGGTTTCGAGCTGGAAGGGCTTTTGCAGCGCGGGGCGGTCGCGAAATTCTTCCGGCAAGCCGGATGAGCCATAGCCGGTGGCGAAGATGAAGGGGCGGTTGCGTGCGCTGATCAGTTCGGCCACCGGGGAAATCACCTTGCCGTTGACGTTGACGTCGAGGATGGCGATGTCGAAATCGGCGGTTTGCGCCAGCTTCATGGCCTCGCTGATCTCGCCGGCCTCGGCGACGACGCGGTAGCCCAATTCCTCGAGCATGTCGGCCACCATCATCCTGATCATGACCTCGTCCTCGACGAGGAACACAGAACCGCCCAGCGGCTGCGTCGCAGTCATGATGGTGTCCTAGCCTGTCCCATAGCCAAGGTTGGCAAATAACGCCGATTTGCGCAACGTCAACGTGAGGGAATACGCCCCAAGACCATGTGATAGCAGGTGATAGCCGGCTCCGAGCCGGTTATCGCACGCGGTTTTGTTCAATCAGGCCGCACCGGATGGCCCGGTCCCACCCACATCAGGTGTCGTGGCCGGAGCGGCAACGCCAAATTGACAAGAGTTATTACTTAATCAGGCAGATCGTATCGTCGTGCGGCCGAGTCGCATAAGGCTCTACCGGACGCCCGTGTTCGAGCGATCCTTGTTTTCGAGCGGTCCTTGCTTTCGAGAGTGCCATGCCCGCAGCGCAAAAGCCGCCGGAAAAGATGATGTTTCAGCTCAACCTGCGGCGGCGCGGGATCAGCGAGCAGGCCGTGCTGCGCGCCATGGAGGAAATTCCGCGCGAGATGTTCGTCGAGCCGGCCGATCGCGACAGCGCCTATCGCGACAGCGCGCTCGGCATTGCCTGCGGGCAGACCATCAGCCAGCCGTTCGTCGTCGCCTATATGACCGAGCAATTGCAGGTGCAGAAGGGGCATGACGTGCTGGAGCTTGGCACCGGCTCCGGTTACCAGGCCGCCATCCTGTCGCGGCTGTGCCGGCAGGTGCTGACCATCGAGCGTTACCGGACCTTGGCCGACCGCGCCCGCCGCAGGCTCGAGAAGCTCGGCTGCGACAATGTCGAGGTGCTGCTGGGGGACGGGCTTGAGGTGTCCGCCATCCCGGGCGGTCAATTCGACCGCATCATCGTGACCGCGGCGATCGAGCAAATCCCCGATGCGCTGCTGGAGCGGCTGCAAACCGGCGGTATCCTGATCGCGCCGGTCGGCCCGCATCGGGGAACCCAAACCCTGATCCGCACTGTCAGGACCGAGGCGGGGTTCGAGCGCCGCAATCTGGTGGAGGTGCGCTTCGTACCGGCGCTGCCCGGCATTGCCCGCGAACTCTAGGAAGTCCGGATCGGCTGTGCCGCCAACATCTTATTCGAAGGGTTAAGCGGTTGTTTACTGGGGAGGTGTTTACTCAAAACAGTATCTAGTTGCGTATGAGTGAGTAACCATGTCCCGTGTCGTCGGATTGCTTTACTCGCGCCGCGTTCCGCAGGTCGCGGCACTGGCGCTGATGTCGATTGGTTTTGCCGGCTGCAGTGCCGACATGTCGACGCGCTTATCTCAAGACCAGTTTTCCAATCCTTTTGCCTCGCAGCCGGAAGCCACAGGCTCGGTGCAACCGGCCCCGCGCCGCGAGCTTCCGCAATATGCCCGGCCGCAGTCGCAATATCAGTCCGCGGCCCTGCCGCCGCCGATCTCGACACCGCAATCCTATCCGTCCGCGCAGCCTTATTCGAGCGCCAGCGCTGGCGTTTCCGGCGGAGGGCGCGGCGTAGGCTCCTATGCGCCGCCGGCGCATCAGCCGCTTGAGACGACCGGCAGCGTTGCCCCACGCTCGATCGCGGCCACCCACGCTCCGATGCAGGGCGGTACCACGATCATCGTCGGCACCAGCGATACGCTCGAACTGCTGTCGCGCCGCTACAATGTTCCGGCGGCCGCGATCATGCAGGCCAATGGCTATAAGGGTCCGCGCACGCTTTCGCCGGGCCAGCAACTGATCATTCCGCACTCCGCGGCGGTCGCCGCCGCACCCGCGCTGGCGGCGCCTGCCGTCAAGCCGGCTGCTGTCGCTGCTGCGGCGCCGTCGAGCGTCCATGTCGTCAACCACGGCGACACGTTGCTCAGCATCGCCCGCCGCAACCACATCTCGGTAGCGGAACTGACGCGGGCCAATCATCTCGAGCCGTCGGCCAGACTGAGCCTCGGCATGAAGCTGGTCGTGCCCGGCGCGAAGACCGCAGCCGCAGTGCCACCGACCGCTGCACCGGTGGCTGTCGTCGCCGCTCAGCCGCTTGCCGCACCTGCGGCGCCGGTGACCAAATTGGCCGCCGTCGAACCCGCACAAAAGGCGCGGTTGGCGCAGGCCGCGCCGAACGCGGAAGAGCCCGCGGTTGCATCCCCGGTAAAGGCCGCGGAAGCGACCGGTGCGCTGCCCACATTCCGCTGGCCGGTGCGCGGCAAGGTGATCACCGCCTACGGCGCCAAGGCCAACGGCAAGGCCAATGACGGCATCAATCTGGCGGTGCCGGAGGGCACGCCGGTCAAGGCAGCCGACGACGGCGTCGTCGCCTATTCGGGAAATGAGCTCAAGGGTTACGGCAATCTGGTCCTGATCCGGCACGCCAACGGTTACGTCACTGCCTATGCCCATGCCAGCGAACTGATGGTCAAGCGCGGCGACACCATCAAGCGCGGCCAGGTCATCGCCAAATCGGGTCAGTCGGGCGAGGTGCAATCTCCGCAGCTGCACTTCGAAATCCGCAAGGGATCGTCACCGGTCGATCCGCTGCAATTCCTCAACGGGGCGTGAGGGCTTGTCATTGCCGGGCATAGCCGTCCGAAGGACGGCGTCGCTCGCGCTCGCCTATGCCCGGCAAGCCAAC
>Ga0302311_10008841_pt1 | contig 10111 bp, 4 predicted proteins | sample III_Palsa_N1_3_FD_200449 | JGI IMG/M metagenome (GOLD analysis project Ga0302311, IMG submission 200449) | Peat permafrost microbial communities from Stordalen Mire near Abisko, Sweden - III_Palsa_N1_3 | ecosystem: Environmental > Terrestrial > Soil > Palsa > Peat permafrost | place: Sweden...
GGGCAGACGCTGAACATCATGACACTGGGCGGCCTGTCGCTCGCCGTCGGCATCCTGGTTGATGACGCCACGGTGACCATCGAGAACATCAACTGGCACCTGGAACAAGGCAAGGATGTCCGCACCGCGATCATGGACGGGGCGCATCAGATCGTGACGCCAGCCTTCGTATCGCTGCTGTGTATCTGCATCGTCTTCGTGCCGATGTTCTTCCTGGTGGGTGTGGCCAAGTTTCTGTTCGTGCCCATGGCCGAGGCGGTGATGTTCGCCATGATCGCCTCCTTCGTGCTGTCGCGGACCCTGGTGCCGACCATGGCCATGTATCTGCTCAAACCGCACGACATCGGCCACACCGAATACGACATGGAGTCCCACGGCAACGGCTCGCCCCCGCCGCGCCAGACCAATCCCTTCGTGCGCCTCCAGCACGCCTTCGAGGGCCGCTTCGCGGACATCCGGCGCGGCTATCACGGGCTGCTCACGCTGGCGCTGGCGAACCAGCGCCGCTTCGTGGTCGGCTTTATGGCCTTTGTGCTGGCGTCGTTCCTGCTGACCTTCTTCCTCGGCCGCAACTTCTTCCCGACCGTGGATTCCGGCGCGATGACGCTGCATGTCCGCGCCCCGATCGGCACTCGACGGGAAGACACCGCCGCCCTGTTCGATCACATTGAGCAATCCATCCGCCAGACTGTCCCGCCCGATGAGCTGAAGTCCATTGTCGACAACATCGGCATGACCGTCAGCAGCATCAACATGGCCTACGCCAACAGCGGCACGATCGGCCCGCAGGACGGCGACATCTATGTCACCCTTGAGGAACATCACCGACCAACCGCCCAATACATGGCCGAGTTGCGGACGCGCCTGCCCAAACAGTTTCCGGGCGTCGACTTCGCCTTCCTGCCCGCCGACATCATCAGCCAGATCCTGAACTTCGGCGCGCCGGCGCCCCTCGACGTCCAAATTGGCGGCCCAAATAGCGCGGCGAATGAGGCCTACGCGCAGGAGGTTCTCGGACAAATGAAGCTGGTTCCCGGCCTGGTCGACGCGCGGCTGCAACAGTCCAGCCACTATCCAACCTTCCGGGTGAAGGTGAACCGCACCCAGGCCGCGGCCTATGGCGTCGAAGAGCAGGACGTCACCAACAGCCTGGTCACCAGCCTGGCCGGCAGCTCGCAGGTGGCGCCCACCTTCTGGCTGAACCCCAAGAACGGCGTCTCCTATCCGATCGTGATCCAGACCCCGCAGGCGCAGGTGGACAGCCTGTCGAAGCTTGAAAACCTGCCGGTGAAGACCGGCAAGCCTGGCGATGCGGTGATCCTGGGTGGCGTCAGCGAGATCGACCGTGCAGATTCCGACGCCCTGGTTTCGCACTACGACATCCAGCCGTCCTTCGACCTCTACGCCACCACCCAAGGCCGCGACCTGGGCGGGGTGGCGAGCGCCGTCCAGCACATCCTGAAGACCACCGCCAAGGACCGGCCCAAAGGCTCCATCGTCACCCTGCGCGGCCAGGTCACGACCATGAACAGCGCCTTTGCCGGCCTGCTGTTCGGTCTGCTGGGCGCCATCGTCCTGATCTACCTGATCATCGTGGTCAACTTTCAGTCCTGGATCGATCCCTTCATCATCATCACCGCCCTGCCGGCGGCGCTGGCGGGAATCGTCTGGATGCTGTTCACCACTGGCACGCCGCTGTCGGTCCCGGCGCTCACCGGCGCGATCATGTGCATGGGGGTGGCGACCGCCAACAGCATCCTGGTGGTCAGCTTCGCCCGCGAGCGGCTGGAGGCCGGGGGTGATGCGTTGAAGGCCGCACTCGAGGCGGGCTTCACCCGCTTCCGCCCGGTGCTGATGACGGCGCTGGCGATGATGATCGGCATGGCGCCGATGGCGCTCGGCCTCGGCGAAGGCGGCGAGCAGAACGCGCCGCTGGGCCGCGCCGTAATCGGCGGATTGCTGTTCGCGACTGTCGCTACACTCCTCTTCGTGCCCGTGGTGTTCGCCATCGCCCACGGCCGCAAGGCGCACGCAGCCGAGCCGGAAGCGCCCCACGACCCCAGCCTTGGTGAAGCCTATGTCCGCTGATCAAACGCCGCCCGATCATCCGCCGGCGGCGGACCACAGCCGCCTGCGCCGCGCCGGCATGATCGCGATTGTCATCGTCGTGGTGGTGGTCGCCATCGGCCTGATCAGCCGGGGCTTGGCGGGCCAACAGCTCAAAACCACCAACCTGACGGACGCTGTGCCCACCGTGAACCTGATCCGGCCGATCGTAAACGGCGGCGATCAGGCGCTGACCTTGCCAGGCGACGTGCAGGCCAATTACGACGCGGTGATCCACGCCAGGGTCAGCGGCTACCTGAAAATGTGGTACGTGGACATCGGCGCCCAGGTGAAGGCAGGCCAAGTGCTGGCCGAGATCGACACGCCCGAGCTGGATCAGCAGCTGGCGCAGGCCAAGGCCGATCTTGCCACCGCGCAGGCGAACGGGAACCTCGCCAAGATCACCGCCAACCGGTGGGCGGCGCTCCTGGTCAAGGATGCCGTGTCTAAACAGGAGTCCGACGAAAAGACAGGCGATCTGGCCGCCAAGACCGCGCTTACCCAGGCCGCTCAAGCCAACGTCGACCGGCTGGTGGCGCTGGAGGCGTTCAAGCACATTGTCGCGCCCTTCAACGGCGTGGTGACCGCCCGCAACACCGATATCGGCGCCTTGATCGCCGCCGGCAATCCAACTGACCCGGGACTGTTCACCGTCGCCGACGAAAATCGCCTGCGCATCTATGTACGCGCGCCGCAAACCTACATCTCGCAAATCAAGGTGGGCCAGACGGCCGAGGTTTCTGTGCCGGAGCATCCCGGACAAGCCTTCAAGGCGGTTGTGACCAGCACAGCCGACGCCGTCAGCGCCCAGTCGGGCACTCTCTTGGTAGAGCTGCAGATCGACAACTCCGGCGGCATCATGAAGCCCGGCGACTACGCCCAGGTCGCCTTCAACCTGCCGCGCGCGGCGGGCGGCGTGTCGCTGCCGGCAAGCGCGCTGATGTTCCGTAAGAGCGGCCTTGCGGTGGCGACGTTGGGGTCGGACAACCGAGTGGTGATGAAGGCGGTATCGATCGCCGTCGATCATGGCCAGACCGTGGATATAGCCTCCGGACTTCAGCCCGGCGATCGAGTGATCGACAACCCGCCGGATTCCCTGGCCAGCCATGACCTGGTTCGCGTGGCGAGCGGCGGCTGACCATGCGGGCGCTGAAGCTCACCCTGTTGGCGTCAAGTCTGGCCGCGCTCAGCGCCTGTTCACTGGCGCCGCCCTACCATCCGCCGCTGGTGACGACGCCCACGGCGTTCAAGGAACAGGGACCGTGGACACAGGCGTCGCCGTCCGACGCCGCGCCGCGCGGCGACTGGTGGACCCTCTACAACGACGCGGTGCTCAGCGGCCTCGAAGCGCGGATCGAAACCTCCAACCCCACCCTGGCCGAAGCCGTGGCCCGCTATGACGAGGCGCGCGCCTTCGCCGCCGAAGCCAGCGCCGGCGCATTGCCGACGATCGGCTCCAACGCCACTTTCACCCGCAACCGCCAGTCGGACAATCGGCCCCTACGGGGCGCGAACGAGCCGGACGAGTACGACGCCAACACAGTCGGGGCCTCCTTCGCCTATGAGCTGGATTTCTGGGGCAAGGTCCGCAACACCATCGCCGCCGGCAGGGCGCGGGCGCAGGCCAGCGCGGCCGACCTGGCCTCGGTCCGGCTCGCTCTGGAGGCCGAACTGGCCGACGACTACGCGCAACTGCGCGGCCTCGATGATGAGGCCAGCCTCTTCACCGCCACGGTCGACGCCTATCAGCGCGCCTATCAGCTCACCGTCGACCGCCATTCGGGCGGCGTCGCCTCCGGCGTCGATGTAGGTCGGGCGCGGACTCAGCTGGAGAGCGCCAAGGCCCTGGCCGCCGATGTCGCCGCGCAACGCGCCCTCTACGAGCACGCCATCGCCAGCTTGGTCGGCGAGCCGGCGTCGATTTTCTCCCTGGCGCCGACGACCGCGGCGCTGACGATCCCGGTCGTCCCCACCGACCTGCCCTCCACCTTGCTGGAACGACGCCCGGATGTCGCCGCGGCCGAGCGGCGGGCGGCGGCGGCGAACGCCCTGATCGGGGTCGCGCGTGCGGCCTTCTATCCGGACATCTCCCTGCAGGGCCTCCTCGGCTACCAGAACACCGGCGGCGCGGGCCTGCTGGCGGCGCCCAACAGCTACTGGACCATCGGCCCGGCGCTCGCACTGCCCCTGTTCGACGGCGGCCTGCGCCACGCCGAGTTGAAGGCCGCCAAGGCCGAGTTCAACGAGGCGAGCGCCAGCTATCGCGCCGATGTCCTGGGCGCATTCCAGGATGTCGAAGACAGTCTGGCGCTCCTGAACCACCTCGGCACGGAGGCTAGCGACCAGGACGAGGCGGTCAAGGCCGCCACGCAGACTGAAGACCTGTCGCTGATCCGTTATCGCCAGGGTGCGGTGAACTATCTGGAGGTGGTGGTCGCCCAGGCTGCGGCGCTGGACGCCCAAAGAACCGCGATCAGCGTTCAGACCCGCCGGCTGACCGCCAGCGTCCAATTGATCCGCGCGCTTGGCGGCGGGTGGAGCAGATCACAGCTCGCCCGCGCGGGCTCCTGAACGCCACGCCTCGGACGAGCGAGAGCGCACAAACAAAAGGGGCCGCGCGTGAAGCGCGGCCCCTTCGCCTGTCCGGTCAGACCGGTTTAGAACGGATAGTAGCGGAAGCTGGTGAAGATCATGTTGTCGTTGGTCTTCGGCGCACCGCCGGTTGCGCCGGCGAAGCCCGTCAGCTGGGTGGAGGAATACTGCAGGCCGACGCGAACCTGGCCGAACGGCCCGGTGTAGACCTTGTCCCACAGACCGCCGGACCACTGGGTCTCCTGCTGCAGGTCGGGCGAGCAGGTGGCGCCTTCGGTAGCGCAAGCCAGCGAAAGGTTCGAGGCGGTCGCGCTGCCGAAGCCGTAGCCCTTGCCGGCGATCGTCGCCGTGACCGCACTTTCCTTTTCCGAGCCGTAGAAGAGGTAGAAGTCGAGGTCCGAGGTAGCGTGCAGGGTGCCGCCGAACAGGTACATGGTTTCCGGGATCGGCTTCAAAGAACCGTCCGGAGCCACGATGGTGTCGTTCAGCTGGCCGGAGCCGTAACGGCCGATTCCGCGGCCTGCGAGAGCTGAGGCCTGCAGGTCGAGCAGTTTCGGCACGACGGTCCAGGTGACGCCGCCGCCGATGCCGCCGCCGCTCGTGTTGTCGTTGTCGGCGCCGACGGGCAGGCCCAGGACGTTGGTCGCGCTCGTCACGTTCACGCGGTCATAGTAGTCGCGATAGATGCCGTAGACTTCCGCGTGGATCGGGCGCGAGCCGCCGAAATCCGGTTCGATGGCCAGCTTGGCGACCACGTCAGGCACGTGGTTGATCGACAGGGTGTTGGCGCTGTCGAACTGAGACGTCGAAGCTTCGCCATCCGTTACGGTCAGGCCGGGCACCGAGGTGCCGCCCGTGGTGCCGGTGGCCGCCGACGCGATGGTGGTTTGCGGATTTTCGATCGAGACTGCGGCCCAGACCTGCTTGTCCAGGAAGCTGTCGGTGACCCGGAACTGCGGCTGGCGAGCCCAGGTGAAGCCGACGACGTACTGCGCGTCAATGGTGGGCGGCGTCAGTTCGTTGCGGGGCGTGATGCCCTTGGTGTTCATCGTCGTCAGCGACCAGTTCTGGCCCGCGAGGAATTCCACCGTGCCCACATCCAGCGTGCCGTAGACGTTGCGGATACGGGGGCTGAACGAGTTGCTCTCGTTGGAATTGGCGGTCTGCGGGCCGGCCAGGAAGTCGAACTCGCTGTAGAAGGCCGCGTGGGTGTCGGGGTTGATGTCGCCCTCAGCCAGGAGCGAGAGCCGGCTCTGGCGAGCGGTGAAGCGTTCCTCGGCGGTGTGGGCGACCGGGTTGTTGTCGAACGGGATCTTGGCGAAGCTGGAGCCGATGTCGGCTTCCTCGTTCTTCGAGCGGTAGACCGATTCCGCCGCGGCAAAACCGCCAACGGTCAGGGTCACGCCCTTGTAGTGAATCTTGCCGTCCTTCGGCTTTTCGGCCGCGATATCGGCCTGAACTTGGCCGGGGATGGTCTGGATCTGCTCAGCCAGTTGCTGGTGAGCGGCTTGCGCATCGGCCTGGGCGGCTTGCGCCTGAGCCGTGGCCGCCTGGACCTGACCTTGCAACTGTTCGCGGGCCTGGGACTCGGCGGTGAGCCGATTTTCCAGCGTTTCGACCTCGGCCGTCAACGCCTCGATCTTGCCGTCGCCCTTGGGCGCCGCCGCGGCGGCGGCCGCGTGGTGTTTGTGGTGCTTCGCCGGCGCCTCCGCGCTGGCAGCGGCGACCAAGCCGAACGATGCGATCGCGCAAATCGCGACGCCGCTCAGCAGCGTATTCTTCCGTTGCATGTGTTGGGATCCCCAAAAAGCCCTGGTTTGAGGTCAAAGGCCCAAACCTGCGGAACCCATTATTCGCGCTCTGTGAAGCTTCCACGACAGTTGAGCTGCAGAATTGTGATAGATAGGGCCTGCGCCGCAGCCTGGTTTAAGCGATGCAATGGCGCCACACCTAAGTATACCGTATACGGAATAACTGCGTTCGCCGAACTCCATCGTGGCGGATTGCTTGCGCGAATGAAGGCATAGGGGCGCGGCGGATACGCCCGTATTTTAGCCGGCCCGACGATAGAGCTTGTAGCTGTTAGGCTTGACGCGAATGTTGGCCCTGCGTGTCGGAAACGCGCGGCGCGGCGACCCGGTCGGCCAGACTCCCTAGCCAAGGCCCTGCAACCGCGAGGTCGTCAGAAAATCTGAGGGCCGATAAATTTAATCTCCATTTTATCGATGGGTTTTGTAGTTTCTATGAAAGCAGGCGCCGGTAGGGACGCCTGCGCCGGACAAATTTGGGGATCTCCATTGAAATTCATGCTTTCTCCCGCAGCGCGCCGTGGCGCGCTGATCGGGCTTCTGATGACGGGCGCCGCGGGCGGCGCCTTCGCCCAGACCACCGCCGCCGCTAAACCCGACTGCTTTGCGGCCTTTTCGAACTGGCTCAACGCGAGCGCCGCCGACTGCCCGTTGTCGGATTATGGCCTAACCTTCTACGGCACGATCGACGTGGGCGGCGGCTATGAGACTCATGCGTCGCCGTTCAATGGAGACTCCAAGACCGGCGTCAGCGAGTTGATTTCCAAGGTCAACAACCGCGCACTGTGGCAAGGCGTGCCGAACGGCCTCAGCACGTCGAATTTCGGCGTCAAGATCCAGGAAGAGGTTGCCCCGAACTGGTTTGTGATCGGCGACGTCGACGCCAGCTTTGATCCCATTTCGCTGGCGTTTCTCAACGGTCCGAAGTCGCTGGTCGACAACAACAACGTTCCTCTCGCCAAGCAGACCACCAACGCCGACTCGGGGCGCTCCACGGGCTGGGACAATTCGCGCGGCTACGTCGGCCTCAGCAACGCCACCTTCGGCACGCTGACCGCCGGACGTCAAAGTTCGTTCAGCAACGACCTTGCCACCCAATATGATCCGTTTGGCGGATCTTTCGCTTTCTCGGCGCTCGGCAATTCATCGACGTTTGTCGCCGGCACCGGCGACACCGAACTGTCACACTATAATATGTCGGTCAGATACCAGCTGACATACGACCGCTTCCGCTTCGGCGTACTCGACCAGCTTGGCGGCTATGAGCAACGCAACAACGCGGAGAGCGCCTACCAATTCGATTTCGGCGGCGACCTCGGCGGGCTTTCGGTTGATGCGATCTACGCCTACGCCAAGGACGCGGTGTCATTAAGCAACTACACCTCAGGCGCGCCGACGCCCGATACGCTCAAGGCCACGCTCGCCAATATCAGCGCCGAGGTGATCGCCGCGAAGTACAGATGGAACGCGTTCACCGTGTACGGTGGTTACCAATACGCGCGTCTGAGTTCGCCGAGCGACCTGTTCGGGGCGACAGCGACGGCGAATGGTCAAACCCTCACCTTGAACGGAGGTTACCCCGCCGTCGTTCAGGCCAATACCTATGTAAATCCGAAAGAATTACAAATCGCTTGGATAGGTGGAAAGTACTCCATCCTACCGAATCTAGACTTCGACGCCGCTTACTATTATATTCAGCAGAATACTTACACTAACGCCGCGACAAAATATAATACAGGCGGCAGCGCCACAAAGGCGGGTATCGGATGCGGCCCGAACCTGGACCCCGCGATCGCGGGCTCGGCGCCTCAGGGGGCGAACGCCGCCGCCTGCGCCGGCAACGAATTCGCGTTGTCCGCCGCGTTGGATTGGCGTCTTCTCAAACGCCTGGATCTATACACAGGCGTGATGTACAGCGAGGTCACTGGCGGCCTCGCGAACGGCTTCATCCAAAGCAACAACACTGCATTTACCACCGGGGCGCGTCTCGCCTTCTAATTTACATCCTTGACGTTTTGGTGGTGGTGGAGGCCAAAGCCTTCCGATCTGACGCGCCATTGTCTGAGAAAGCCGCCGCGGTGAACCCCTCAACGCGGCGTTTTTTGCGCGGGCGATCACGACGCGGGTAAGCTAGATGTCCCTTGCCCCGCTTGGCGTTGCGGAGACGATGGCGATAGGGTGCCCGCTCGCATAGCGGAGCCCACCATGACCGACCTCGCCGACAATCCCGTGCTCGCGCCCTGGACCGGTCCCCACGGCGGCGCGCCGGCCTTCGACCGAATCCGCCCAAGCGACTTCCCGCCGGCGCTCGACGAGGCGATGGGGCGCTATCGGACGGAGATCGCGGCGATTGCGGGCGATGCAGCCCCACCCACTTTCGCCAACACCCTGGAAGCCATGGAGCGCGCCGGGCGGGATTATCGCCAGGCGACCTCGCTGATGGGCGTCTTCACCTCGACCATGAACGACGCGGACATGAAGGCGGTGCAACGCGACGCGGCGCCGAAGCTGGCCGCCTTTCGCGACCAGATCCTGCACAACCGCGTCCTGTTCGACCGCATCCGCGCCGTCTACCAGGCGCGGGCGACCACCGGCCTGACCGCCGAGCAGCAGCGTTTGGCCCAGGTGACCTATGAGCGATTTACCCGCCAGGGCGCGGCGCTGGACGATGTGCAGAAACACCAGCTGGCCGAGATCAACCAGCGGCTGGCCGTGCTCTACACCAGCTTCAGCCAGAACATCCTCGGCGATGAGGAGGGCCAGGCGCTGGCGCTCGACTCGCAGGCCGATCTCGCCGGCCTTCCCGCCGACCTGATCGAGGCCGCCGCCGCCGCCGCCAAACAGCGCGGCTTGAAAGGCTGGGTTATCGCCAACACCCGCTCCTCCATGGAGCCATTCATGACCTACTCCAGCCGCCGCGACCTGCGCGAGAAGGCGCTGGCGCTGTGGGCCGGGCGTGGCGACTCCGGCGGCGCGCACGACAACAACGCCAACATCGCCGAGATCCTGAAGCTGCGGGTCGAGAAGGCCGCCCTGCTCGGCCACGAAAGCTTCGCCCACTGGATCACAGACGGCCAGATGGCCAAGACGCCCCAGGCGGCCATGGACCTGCTGCGCCAGGTCTGGAAGCCCGCCGTGGCGCGGGCGGCCGAAGAGGTCGCGGAAATGCAGGAGATCGCCGCCGCCGAGGGCTCCAACGAGCCGATCGCGCCCTGGGACTATCGCTACTATTCGGAGAAGGTGCGGCAGGCGAAATACGCGCTGTCCAACGAGGCGATCAAACCCTACCTGCAGCTGGAGAAGCTGCGCGACGGGATGTTCTGGGCGGCGGGCGAGCTGTTCGACCTGGCCTTCACCCGCATCCACGACCTGCCGGTCTATCACCCGGACGTCGAGGTCTATGAGGTGACCCGAGACGGCGCGCGGGTGGGCGTCTGGTACTTCGACTTCTTCGCTAGGGCCGGAAAATCGTCCGGCGCCTGGATGAGCGAGTACCGGACGCAGCAGAAGCTGGCGGGCGTCACCCCGATCATCTCCAACAACTGCAACTTCATCGCCGCTGCGCCGGGCGAGCCGGTGCTGATCTCCTGGACCGACGCGGTGAC
>Ga0302311_10008842_pt1 | contig 10111 bp, 9 predicted proteins | sample III_Palsa_N1_3_FD_200449 | JGI IMG/M metagenome (GOLD analysis project Ga0302311, IMG submission 200449) | Peat permafrost microbial communities from Stordalen Mire near Abisko, Sweden - III_Palsa_N1_3 | ecosystem: Environmental > Terrestrial > Soil > Palsa > Peat permafrost | place: Sweden...
TCGCGCCGATGAGCGCCCTGGCGGCGACGGCGAACGGCACGATCGTCGAGGACGAAAGGCTGCGGATCGAGTTCGACGGCCAAATGCGGTCCCGCATCGCGCTGATCAAGAACGGCTCTCCGATCTGGCTGACCGGTTTCGATGCCGGCGAAAGCCTATCCTTGATCGGCGGCCACGACGCCGAGCTGTTCGCCCTGCGCGACCAGGCCTCGGAAGAGATCGGCGACCGCCACGGCCCAGGCCGTGAGTTGCGTCTCACCGGCGTTTCGGACCAGGGCATCGAGAAAACCCTGCGCCTGCGCCACTATCGTCGCTATCCCGGCCTCGCGCTGATGCAGGTCACGTATCGCAATGTGACTCAGAAGAACGTAGCGGTCGGCGGCTGGACCAACGGCGCGCACCGCCTGCTGCCGTCGGGCAAGGCCTCGCCGGCCTTCTGGTCCTATTCCGGCGGCACCTATGCCGACCGGCGCAACTGGCTGCAACCGGTGACCAAGGGCTTCGCGCAGGACAATTTCCTCGGCATGTCCTCCTCCGACTATGGCGGTGGCCCGCCGATCGCCGATCTGTGGCGGCGCGACGGCGGAATCGCCGTCGGCCATCTGGCGCCGGTGCCGCAGCTGGTCTCGCTGCCGGTGCGCGAGGATAAGGGCGGCGCCAGCCTGGCGCTGACCTATGAGGGCGACAGAGTGCTGGAGCCCGACCAGACGCTCGACACGCTGGAAACCTTCCTCGCCGTCCATCCCGGCGATTACTTCACCGCGCTGGATTTTTATCGCCGCATCGCCGCCGATCGCGGCATGGTCCCGCCCAAGCCGCCCACCTCTTCTTACGAACCGATCTGGTGCGCCTGGGGCTATGAGCGCTCCTGCACACCCGAACTGATCGAGGCGACGCTGCCCAAGGCCAAGGAACTCGGGCTCGATTGGGCGGTGATCGACGATGGCTGGCAGAAGGCGATCGGCGACTGGGTGGTCGACCGGACGAAATACGCCAATGGCGAGGCCGATTTCCTCAAGCTGGTCGGCTCGATCCGCCAGGCCGGTCTCAAGCCGCGCCTGTGGTGGTCGCCGCTGGCGGCTGCTCCCGGCAGCGACATGCTGCACGACCATGCGGACCGGCTGCTGCTGGCCAAGGAGGGCGAGCCTCAGCTGGTTACCTGGTGGAACAGTTTCTATCTTTGCCCGGCCTATGAACCGACCCGCGCTGATGCTGTGGCCCTGGTGAAGAAGTTCCTCGGCGAGTGGGGCTTCAAGGGGCTGAAGATCGACGGCCAGCATCTCAACGGTGTCGCCCCCTGCTACAATCCGGCCCACAACCATGCCCGCCCGGAGGAATCGGTCGAGGCAGTGCCCGGCTTCTTCCGCGAGATCTACGAGGCGGCGATGGCGATCGACCGCGACACTATCGTCGAGCTGTGCCCGTGCGGCACCGCCTACAGCGTCTACGACTTCCCGTACGTCAACCAGGTTCCGGCCTCGGACCCGGAATCCTCCTGGCAGGTGCGGCTGAAGGGCAAGACGCTGAAAGCCCTGATGGGCCCCTCCGCCCCCTTCGCCGGCGACCATGTCGAACTGTCCGACGGCGGCGACGATTTCGCCTCGACGGTGGGGATCGGCGGCGTGGTCTCGACCAAATTCACCTGGCCGGTGGATCCCAAGCCCAAGGATTCCTTCCTGCTGACGCCCGAGCACGAGGCCCATTGGAAGAAATGGATCGGGCTTTATCGGGATAAACGATTGGCCGAAGGTCTGTATCGCGGCGACGTCTACGATATCGGCTTCGACAAGCCGGAGGGCCATCTGGTCGAGAGTGGCGGACGCTTCTACTACGCCTTCTATGCCCCGCATTGGAGCGGGCCGATTCCCTTGCGCGGTTTGCCGGCCGGGGGAAACTTCCGGGTGCGCGACTATGTCGACGAGCGCGATCTCGGCACGGTGCCAGGCGCGCATCCGGTGGTGACGGCGTCTTTCGAGAAGTCGCTGCTGCTGGAAGTGTTTCCGGCTTAACCCCTCCCGTCACTCCCGCGAAGGCGGGAGTCCACGCCGAGGCCAGACTCAGGCCAGCGGTGGATGCCCGCCTGCACGGGCATGACGATTAGGATCCCACTTCCGCCACCAGCCCCGCCGCCGCGATCCCCGCCATCGCGCAGATCTCGTCATTATCGCCGGTGTCGCCGGTGATGCCGACGGCGCCGAGCAGGTCGCCCTCGGCGTCGCGGATCAGCACGCCGCCCGGCGCCGGCACCAGCCCCTTGGGCAGCAGAGTGTTCAGCGCGCTGTAGAAGGAGGGATTGGCCCCGGCGCGGCGCACCAGCTCGCGGCCGCCGAAGCCCATCGACAGGCAGCCGGACGCCTTGGCCATCGCGATGTCGGGGCGGCTGATCGACGCCTTGTCGTCGCGCCACAGCATCAAAGGATGCCCGCCGGCATCGAGCACGACGACACAGAGCGGTGCCAGATTGCGCTTCTTGCCCTCGGCGATGGCGGTGGTGATGATTGTCTGGGCGGCGTCGGAGGTCAGTCGGGTCATCGATATCACCTTATAACTTGAAGCTATAACTCACTGCATAACTGCTATTTGACATAATGACGGGCCTCCCCCAGCCTGACCATAGAAAACAACCATAACGGGGAAGATCATGTCCGCAGCCGACAGGCTGAATACGCCCATTTCCACCGCCGAGCTCGACCGGCGCTGGGCGGCGATCCGCGCGGCGATGAAGTGCTGCGGCATCGACGTTCTGGTGATGCAGAACAACAACGACCATATGGGCGGCTACGTGAAATATTTCACCGATTTGCCGGCCACCAATGGATACCCTATCGGCGTGGTGTTCCCCGCCGACGATCTGATGAGCGTGGTCTGCCAGGGCCCGATCGGCCTAGAGAAAGAGCTCAAGGACGGCACCGACGGCGTCTGGCGTGGCGTGAAGCGGGTGATGCACACCGCCAGCTATGCCTGCGCTCCCTTTACCCGCCATTATGACGGCACGCTGATGCTGAAAGCGCTGCAGTCCTATGCCAACGCCACCATCGGATTGGTGGGAACCTATGGCATGTCTGCGGCCTTGTCGGATCAGTTGCGCGAGGCCCTGCCCCAGGCCCGCTTCGTCGAGGCCTCGGATCTGGTCGATGCGATCAAGGTGATCAAGAGCCCCGAGGAAATCGCCCGCATCCGCGACACCACCGCCTTGCAGGACGCCGCGATGCGCGCCGCGTTCAACGCCGTCCAGCCCGGCATGACCGACAAGGAGGTCGCGGCCGTCGCCGCCGACTGCTCGTTCCGCCTCGGCGCGGAGATGGGCATCTGGCTGGTCGGCTCCTATAAGATCGGCCAACCCTCCGGCTTCGGGCCCTGGCATTTCGCCAATCGCCGCATCGAAAAGGGCGACGCCCTGTCGCTGCTCGTGGAAACCAATGGACCGGGCGGCTATTATTGCGAGCTTGGCCGGACCTGCGTGCTGGGCGACGTCCCGGCCGAGATGCAGGACGAATTCGCCTTCGTGCTGGAGGCACGCAAATTCACCCTCGATCTGTTGAAGCCGGGCACCTCCTGCAAGACGATCTGGGACGAATACAACGCCTTCATGGAGCGCAATGGCCGCCCCAAGGAAGCCCGTCTCTATTGCCACGGTCAGGGCTACGATCTGGTCGAGCGCCCGCTGGTACGCGACGACGAGCCGATGCCGATTGCCGCCGATACGCTGATCGTCGTTCACCCCACCTATATCGCCAGGGGCGCGCTGAATTGGGCCTGCGACGATTACCTGATCGGACAACAGGGCGTTTCGGAACGGCTGCACGCCTTCCCCGAAGCCATCACCGCCATCGCGGTCTAAGGAGCATTCGATGATCCTGTTCACCAATGCGCGCATCTTCGACGGAACCGGCACTCCCGCTTTCGCCGGCGAGGTGCTGGTCGAGGGCGATGTGATCAAGGCGGTGGAGCATGGCGCCGGCAAGATCACGCCTGGCGATGCCAAAGTGATCGACGCCCAAGGCGCGACGCTGATGCCCGGCCTGATCGACTCGCACGCCCATCTGGCCATGGGGTCGAGCGTCGAGAAGATCTCGCCGCCGGGCCATCGCACGGTCGAGGAGACCGCGGAGATCATCGCCCATACCGGGCGCGTGATTCTCGATCATGGCTTCACGGGCGCCTATTCCGGCGGCGCCACCGCGCCTGCCGCCGAAGTGGCGGTGGCCAAGGAATTCGCCAGCGGCGCCAAACCCGGCCCGCGCCTGCGCAGCGCCTCGTTCGAGCGGCTGGCCAGCGGCGAGATCACCCTCAAGAGCAAATTCACCTCGCGCGACGAGCGTCCCTCCGATCCGGCCGGGGTCACCGCCTTCGTCGAGGAGATGGCCGATCTCGGCGTCGATACGGTGAAGTTCCTACTGGGCGGAGTCAGCGCCTTCGATGCCGGCGCCAACCTCGTGCCGCAATTCCACGCGGACGAACTGGCCGCGGCGCGGAAGGCGGCGAAGGCCAAGGGCGTCTGGCTGACCGCCCATGCCTATACGCCCGATGCGATCTCGCTTGCGGTGCGCAACGGTTTCCGAGTGCTTTATCACTGCACCTGGGCCGACGAAGCCAGCCTCGACCTGATCGAGCAGCATAAGGACCAGGTCTTTATCGCTCCTGGCCCCGGCATTGCTGAAGCGGATCAGATCATCGCGCCCAGATTCGGCGTGATGGCAAGCCCGGCGCAGGTCGAGGAACAGGCCGAGACGGTCGAGCGCCTGAAGAAGGTCGGGCAGGAGTTGCGCAAGCGTGGCGTCCGCTCGCTGCCGGGCGGGGATTACGGCTTCCCCTGGAACCCGATCGGCCGCAATGCGCGGGATCTGGAGCTGTTCGTCGATTGGTTCGGTTACAGTCCGGCCGAAGCGATCCGCGCCGCCACCCAGACCGCCGGCGAATTGATGGCGACCGAGCGGCCTCTGGGCGTCGTCGCGCCGGGGGCTTACGCTGATCTGCTGTTGGTCGAGGGCAAGCCCGACGAGGATATCTCGCTGCTGGCTAATGCCGCTAATCTAAGGACAATCATTGCGGCGGGGCGGTTGCATAAATCGTGACGGCTCCCCGCTTCCTCAATCGCGAACGGGCTTCGGCGATCCTGCGGCAGGCGGGACTGGACGGCGTATTGCTGACCCAGCCGATCAATGTCTATTACGCCACCTCGAAGATCCAAGTCATCGAGCGCTTCTCGCACCTCCCGCAATCGGCGGCGATCCTGCCGGCCGATCCGGCGCGGCCGATCGCGCTGATCGCCTCCGGCTTTGATTCCTATTTCGGCGGAACGGATCATGGGCTGCCGGATGACGTCCAACTCTACCCGATCGGCGGCGGTCATATCGTCGGGCCGCCGGTGTTTCCCATCCTCGGCGAACAGCCTCTGCCGGAGCGCGAACTGCGTCGACGGCGGGTGCTCGACAATTTGCACTTCCATCCCTCCTTCGCCGCCGCGATCAGCGCCGCCGCGAAGGATCTCGGGCTGAAGGAAGACGAGCTCGCCACCGATCGGCCCGACGGCGCCGCGCAGGATCTGATGCTGCATATCCGCGCCGTGAAGACGCCGGATGAGTTGGCGCTGATGCGAACCGCGTCGGTCGGAACTCATGCGGCCGTTCTGGAGGGGGCGCGCACTGGCGGCAACACCTTGCGCGGATTGCGCCAGGCTATCTTCACCGGCATGACGGCGCGCGGCCTGACGCCGATCTACGGCAATGTCGACGGGGTGGTCGACGAGACCTATGACGAGGACCTGGCCGAGGGCCAGTGCGTGATGCTCGATTTCGTCGCGCATCTCGGCTTCTACCAGAGCGACATCGGCCGGACCCTGTTCATCGGCGAAGCGCCGTGCGAAGCGATGCAGGCGGCGCGGGCCATCGAAACGGTGTGGGAAGAGCTGCGCCAGGAAGTCCGGCCCGGGGTTCGCGCTTCCTGGCTGCATGATCGCGGGGCGGAGCTGTTGGCCAAGATGGCGCCCAACCTGCGCTCGGCCTTCAATCCGCATCTGGTCGGTTTGCAGCATTGGGACCAGCCGCGTCAGAGCCTGGATGGTCAGAAACTGGACCTGGTCCTCGAAGCCGGCATGGTGTTGAGCTTCGATTGCCCGTTGCTCGGCACCGGCATCGGCGGGTCGATCCATATGGAGGATCTGATCCTGATCACGGCGGATGGCGGCGAGGCGCTGCATCCGACCGGGGATAATATCGTCGAAGCCTAGCCCTCAATTTGCTATCATTGCCATCACTACTGGCAATGCGGAGGCCGCCATGCCCGGCAATCTGAGCGTTCGCAATCTGGATGACGATCTTATCGCTCGCCTCAAACGGCGAGCGGCGCGCCATGGCCGTTCGGCCGAGGCGGAGCATCGCGAAATCCTGCGGCAGGCGCTGGCTTCCGACGCTGACTCCAGCTTCGAGGATCTCGCAGCCCAATTGCGCGCATTGACCAAAGGGCGCGCGCACACGCCCGCCGAGGTCTTGGCGCGCGAGGGGCGTGACGAACGTTGAGCGACCTCGTCATCGACGCCAGCGTCGCTATCAAATGGGTCATTGAGGAAGACGGGACGACGGAGGCATTGGCACTGCGCCGCCAACGGCTGACCGCTCCCGATCTGATCATCCCCGAATGCGCCAACATCCTGTGGAAAAAGGTGCGGCGCAATGAGCTGTCGGCCGAAGAAGCAGCCTTCGCCGGACGCCTGCTGGCCAATGCCGACATCGAACTGGCGCCGACCCGGCCCCTGATGGATGCGGCGATTGAAATCGCCGTGCTTCTCGATCACCCGGCCTATGATTGCATGTATCTGGCGCTGGCGGAGCAGAACGACGTGACGTTCGTGACAGCCGACTCCCGCTTGATAAGCAAAGGCCGGGCGTTCGATCGCTTTCGTTGGCGATTTACCGATCTCACCGGCCCTTACTCCTGAACCCTGGGTATTTCCCGAGGCTGTTCAAAGCGCACCCGCGATGATGAGATTGCGGGGAATACGCTCTAGCTTCAGGGGTGCCCTCCCCCATGCATACTCCTGAAAGCGCCATCGGCGCCTTTCACGACTTCATCCACGATAACGACTTCCCCTGCGTCGCGGCGAAATCCTCCTTGGCGACGGACGGGATGAGGATCGTCGTGGCCGGCGATCTGCGGGGTCGCCAGGCCGATCGCTCGATCCTGTCCGCCCTTCTGGCCGCGCCCGATGCGTCGGAGGCGGCGCCGGACCTGACCTCGACGGTCGTCCTGTTTCCGCTGACGCCGCCCTTGTCCGAGATCGCATTCGAGAAGCATCTTTGGGCCTTGCTTCAGTCTCTCCATGAAGCCGATCGCGACGAATTCGACTGGGATCCCGCGGTCTCCAGCGACCCAAGATCGGCGGATTTCGCCATGAGCATCGGCGGCAAGGGCTACTTCGTCGTCGGCCTGCATCCCGGTTCGAGCCGCTTGGCGCGCCGGGCGCCGATGGCCGCGGCGGCCTTCAACCCGCATTCCCAATTCAGGCGCCTCAAAATGGACGGGCGCTACGACCGGTTGCGGCAGGCCGTGCGAGATCGAGATATCGCCCTGCAAGGAGAGGCCAATCCGATGCTCGCCGATCATGGCGAGGTGTCCGAGGCGTCGCAATATAGCGGACGCAAGGTTTTCGCCGGCTGGGAATGCCCCTTCAAGCCCCAGCGGAGCAGACCGAATTGACCCAGGTGATTGCGCCGCGCAGCGGTACCGCGTTCGAATTGAAGGCCGGCCAGCATCTGAGCGTCATCGATCCCTTGGGGGAACAGGTGGCAGATCTCGTTGCCTTCAATCGAGCCGACATCGCGGAACACCTCTCTTCGGGGCGCAGCATCGATTATGCCAGCCGCATCTTCCTGACCACGGGCGATCCGCTCTATTCCAATCGCTCGAACGTGATGCTGCGGATCGTCGCCGACGATGTCGGGCGGCATGATTTCCTGCTGTCCCCCTGTTCGCGCGAGATGTTCCGCATCCTTTACGGCGACACCGATCCGGTGCCCGGATGTTTCGGCAATCTGGCGGCGGCGCTCGAAAGCCATGGCATCGGGCCTGACGCCATCCCCACCGCCTTCAATTGCTTCATGAATGTGCCGGTCGATGCAGTCAGCGGGGAGATCCGGGTTCTTCCTCCGAGCAGCAAGCCGGGCGACAGGATCGTTTTCCGCGCCGAGATGGACCTGATAATCGGCTTGACCGCCTGTTCGGCGGGTCTGTCCAACAACTTCTCCTACAAGCCGATCCATTACGAAATCGACACTCCATGAGCGTCGATTGGAGCCCGATCGACTTTGCCCTGGCGCGATTCCGGCCGCCGCAGACCCGCGAGAGTTCGCGCCCGGTCGGACGGTTGGAGCGCCTGCCCAAATGGCTAAATCTGATTCCCATGATCGCGCAATGGGCATGGCTCTCCATCGTCTATCGCTCGGCCTCCCTGCCCTCCACCATCAATCCCGCCATCCTGGCGGGCGGCATGGTCGGCGAGGGAAAGCTCGATTATTTCGAGACGATGGGGTCGCACGCCCTGGCTAACACCGCTGCTTTCACGGCCGTCATCAATCAGGGCCCCGATGGGATGGAAGCCGCGCTCGCCGCGATGGCGGCGGCCGGGCTGTCCTATCCGATCATCGCCAAGCCCGATATCGGCTGGTGCGGGTTTGGCGTGCGGCTGGTGAGAAACGGCTCTGAACTGAGCGGCTATCTCGCCCGTTTTCCCCGCGGCGAGCGCATCGTTCTGCAGCGTTTCGCGACCGAAGAGGGCGAAGCCGGCCTGTTCTATGTCCGCCGGCCCGACGAGGCAAGAGGACGGTTGACCGGCATCCTGCTGCGTCATTTTCCCCGCGTCCAAGGCGACGGAGTCACCTCGATCGCCGACTTGATCGCCGCCAATCCGCGCCTGTGCAGACTGGGCCGCGACGGGCTGAGCGAACCCTGCTGCGATACGGCCGGCATCCCCGCCGACGGCGAGACCGTTCGCCTCTCCACCATCGGATCGACCCGTGTGGGCGGCCTGTATGAAGACGCGACCCCGCTGATCACCGAAGTCCTTACCGACGCCATCGACGCGATCGCCCGGGACATGACCGACTTTCACGTCGGACGCTTCGACGTTCGCTACGAGTCTTTGGACCATCTCCTCGCCGGAGACTTCACCATCATCGAGGTCAATGGCGCCGGCTCGGAAGCCGTCCATGCCTGGGACCCGAAATTCACCCTGCGTGAAGCCTATGCCATCGTCTTCGCCAAGCAGCGCATGCTGTTCGAGATCGGCGACATGATGCGGCGACGCGGACACCGGCCGATCGGCCTGGCCAAGCTGGCTGAACTGCATTTCCGCCAGCAGCGTCTGATCAAACGCTATCCGATGTCGAACTGAGGCGCGGCGGGAATAACGGGATCAGGTTCCGTTACGACCAGGTTTTCGATCACCCCAAGGCGCTCGACCTCGATCTTCATCACGTCGCCGACCTTGAGATATCCGGTCGGCGTCATGCCCGCGCCAGTGCCGGGGGGCGTGCCGGTGGCGAAAATGTCACCTGGCTCCAGCGTGAAGACAGTGGAAAGTTCCTCGATCATATGGCCGATGCGGTAGATGAAGTCGCTGGTGCGTCCCTGCTGGCGCAGTTCCCCATTCACCCAGGACCGGACTTCGAGATTCTCGGCTTCCTCGATCGCCAAGCCCAGCGTCAGCCAGGGTCCGATCGGACCGTGCGTGTCGAAGGATTTGCCCAGGGTGCCGGTCGGCGACCGTCTTTGCCAGTCGCGGACGCTGGCGTCGTTGCAGACCAGATAGCCGGCGATCACGCGTCCCGCATCGGCCGCCTTGACGTGGCGGCAGCGCTCGCCGATGACGAAGGCGAGTTCGGCCTCATAGTCGAATTCGTCCGATAAGGCGGGTTTGACCATCGGGTCATAGGGCCCGATGATGCAGCTCGTCTGCTTGTTGAACCAGATCTGGTTCGGCGGGAATTGGTACGCCGCCGACTTCTTCTTCATCTCCGCGACATGGGCGCCATAATTGCCGCCGAGCCCCATGAATTTCCGGGGATCGGGAATGGGCGCCTCCAGCTTCACCTGCGCCAGCGCCAGACGCGGGCCC
>Ga0302311_10008852_pt1 | contig 10106 bp, 10 predicted proteins | sample III_Palsa_N1_3_FD_200449 | JGI IMG/M metagenome (GOLD analysis project Ga0302311, IMG submission 200449) | Peat permafrost microbial communities from Stordalen Mire near Abisko, Sweden - III_Palsa_N1_3 | ecosystem: Environmental > Terrestrial > Soil > Palsa > Peat permafrost | place: Sweden...
CCGAGCGCGTCCACGCGCTGGCGATCAGGGCGAAGGCCCCAGGCGAGGAAGCCGCATGACCTATCAGCTCTGGTACTGGCCCGGCATCCCCGGTCGCGGCGAATTCGTCCGCCTCGCGCTCGAGGCCGGCGGCATCGCTTACGTCGACAAGGCGCGCGAGCTCGGCGCCGAGGCGCTGATGACGGACATGGCCGAGCGCCGCCCCGAACCCTTCGCGCCGCCCTATCTGGTCGCCGGCAAGAAGGTGATCGCGCAGGTCGCCGACATCCTGCTCTTCCTCGGCAAGGAGCATGATCTCGCGCCAAGGGGCGCCGGGCGGCTGTTCGTCCACCAGGTTCAGCTCACCATCGCCGACGCCGTGCAGGAGGCGCACGACACGCACCATCCCGTCGCCCCGATGCAATATTATGAGGACCAGAAGCCCGAGGCGCTGCGCAAGGCCGCCGACTTCCGCGCCGAACGCCTCCCCAAATATCTGGGCTGGTTCGAACGCGCGCTGGCACGGTCCGACGGTGGCTGGCTGACCGGCAAGAACTGGACCTACGCCGATCTCTCGCTGTTCCAGCTGGTCGAGGGGCTGCGCTACGCCTTCCCGCAGCGGATGGCGGCGATCGCCTCGGACTATCCGACGCTGTTCGCGCTGCGCGACGCGGTGGCGGAGCTGCCCGAGCTGCAGGATTATTTCGCCTCCGATCGCCGACTGCCGTTCAACGAGGAGGGCATTTTTCGGCGCTATCCCGAGCTCGACGGGGCGTAGCACGGACCGACATGCGGCCCCCTTCTTCTTCGTCATCCCGGACTTGATCCGGGATCCATAAACGCGACGTCCGATCGTCAAGCGCCGCGTCTATGGATTCCCGCCTTCGCGGGAATGACGGGGTATGGGCGAGGAGGACGACGCAATAACCCGCCATCGTCCCGCATTCCTTGCCCCCGCGGCTCACCGGGGCTATCTGCGCGGCGCGATGCCCGAGCCCGTGATCCTTGCCGTGCCCAAAGGGCGCATCCTCGACGAGGTCCAGCCGCTGCTCACCCGCGCCGGCATACGCCCCGAAGCCGCGTTCTTCGACGAGGCCTCGCGCGCGCTCCAGTTCAAGACCGATCGCCCCGATATCGAGCTGATCCGCGTCCGCGCCTTCGACGTCGCGACCTTCGTCGCGCATGGGGCCGCGCAACTCGGCATCGTCGGATCGGACGTGCTGATGGAGTTCGATTATTCCGAGCTTTATGCGCCGGTCGATCTCGGCATCGGCCATTGCCGGATCTCGGTCGCGGAACCCCGAGACATGGCGGCGCGCGACGATCCGCGCGAATGGAGCCACGTCCGCGTCGCGACCAAATATCCGCACATCACCCGCCAGCATTTCGAGGCGCGCGGCGTGCAGGCCGAATGCGTCAAGCTGAACGGCGCGATGGAGATCGCCCCCGTGCTCGGGCTCGCCGACCGCATCGTCGACCTCGTCTCGTCGGGCAAGACGCTCAAGGAGAACGGGCTCGTCGAGGTCGAGATCATCGCCGAGGTCAGCGCGCGGCTGATCGTCAACCGCGCCGCGTTCAAGACACGCGCCGAGACGCTGGGGCCGCTGGTCGCGGCGTTCCGTGCGGCGGTGGCGGAGATGCGCGATGCTGCCTGACACCACACTCCCCTCCCGCTTGCGGGAGGGGCCGGGGGAGGGCCAGCCCGCCTTGGCCGCATTCTCTCCCGCAAGCGGGAGGGGGGCTTTGCGTCTCGACGCCTCTGCCCCCGGTTTCGAGACCGCCTTCGCCGCGCTGGTCGACGCCCGCCGCGACACCGACGAGGACGTGTCGCGCGACGTCGCCGCGATCCTGCACGACGTCCGCGCACGCGGCGACGCGGCGGTCGCCGAACGCACCCTCGCTTTCGACAGGCACGATCTCGCCACCACCGGCTGGCGGATCGACCGCGCCGATTGCCGCGCCGCGCTCGACGCGCTCGACCCGGACCTGCGCACCGCGATCGAACTCGCCGCGACGCGCATCCGCGCCTATCACGAGGGCCAGCGCCCGACCGATCGCGACACCACCGACGACGCCGGAGTCCGCCTCGGCGCGCGGTGGAGCGCGGTCGATGCCGCCGGCCTCTACGTCCCCGGGGGTCGCGCGGCCTATCCATCCTCGGTGCTGATGAACGCGATCCCCGCCAAGGTCGCGGGCGTCGGCCGGCTGGCGATGGTGACGCCGACCCCCAATGGCGAGATCAACCCGCTCGTACTCGCCGCCGCCGAGATCGCCGGCGTCGACGAGATCTGGCGGATCGGTGGCGCGCAGGCCGTCGCCGCGCTCGCCTACGGCACCGGGCGGATCGCCTCTGTCGACGTGATCGTCGGCCCCGGCAACGCGTGGGTCGCCGAGGCCAAGCGCCAGCTTTATGGCCGCGTCGGGATCGACATGGTGGCGGGGCCTTCCGAGATCGTCGTGGTCGCGGATGGCGACAACGACCCCGAGTGGATCGCCGCCGATCTGCTCAGCCAGGCCGAGCACGACCCGACCAGCCAGTCGATCCTGTTCACCGACGACGCCGATTTCGCCGACGCAGTAGCCGACGCGGTCGAACGCCAGTTGCAGACGCTCGCGACGCAGACGACGGCGCGCGCAAGCTGGCAGGACAATGGCGCGATCATCCTCGTCCCGACGGTCGCCGACGCGATCCCGCTGTGCGACCGCCTCGCGCCCGAACATCTCGAGCTCGCCGTCGCCGATCCCGAGCCGCTGTTCGCGCGCGTCCGCCACGCCGGGTCGGTCTTTCTCGGCCGCTACACGCCGGAGGCGGTCGGTGACTATGTCGGCGGCCCCAATCATGTCCTCCCCACCGGCCGCCGCGCGCGCTTCGCCTCCGGCCTGTCGGTCACCGATTTTATGAAGCGCACCAGCTTCCTCGCCTGCGACGCGGCGTCGATCGCGCGTATCGGCCCCGCCGCGGTCGCGCTCGCCACCGCCGAGGGCCTGCCCGCGCACGGCCGCTCGGTCGCATTCCGCCTGAACGGACCCCAATGACAAAGAAACCGCAACGATCGCGCGCGCGCTCGGCCGCCCGCCTCGCCGCCGTGCAGGCGCTCTACCAGCAGGAGATGGAGGCGACGCCGCTGCCGCTGCTGCTCACCGAGTTCCACAATCACCGGCTAGGTGCGACGATCGACGACGTCGAATATATCGACGCCGAGGTGAGCTTCTTCGACGATCTCGTGCAGGGCGTCGACGCGCGCCGCGCCGAGATCGACGCGCTGATCGCCGAGCGGCTCGCGACCGGCTGGACGATGGACCGGCTCGATCGCCCGATGCGCCAGATTCTGCGCGCCGGCACCTATGAGCTGGTGGCGCGGCCCGACGTGCCGGTGGCGACCGTCATCTCCGAATATGTCGACGTCGCGGGCGCCTTCTACGACAAGCGCGAAAAGGGCTTTGCCAACGGCCTGCTCGATACTGTCGCCAAGGCGGTACGGAACCCCGGCGCCCCCGAAACGTAACCTAACCGACGCCCGGCTCTCGGGCGACGGAGACGATTCGATGAAAATCACCCACATGTTCGCTGCCGCCGGCCTGCTGGTCGCGGCAGCCGGCCTGCCGATGGTGGCGGCGGATGCGCAGAACCATGGCGGTGGCGGTGGTGGCGGTGGTGGCGGTGGTGGCCACGGCGGCGGCGGCGGTGGTGGCGGCCATGGCGGTGGCGGTGGCGGTGGTCACGGCGGTGGCATGGGCGGCGGCGGCGGTCATGGCGGCGGCGGAGGCGGCTTCCACGGTGGCGGTGGTCACGGCGGCGGTGGTTTCCACGGCGGCGGCGGCTTTCATGGCGGTGGTCGCGGCTATCGCAGCGGCGGCTATTACGGCGGCGGATATGGCGGCTACGGCTATGGCTATCGCGATTGCCGCCTGCGTCGCTGGCATCATCATTACGGGCGTCGCTGCTGGTAGCATCGGCAACCGGGCGCTCTCGGATCATCGCTTCGCGGCGATGATCCGGCACGCTACAGCCGGGCGATGGTCGAAGCCGATTTCCTCGCCCGCCTGAAGACGATAGCCACGCACCCCGCGGCGCGTGGCCTCATGGACGATGCCGCGGTGCTAGGCGATCTCGTGCTGACGCACGACATGATCGTCGAGGGCGTTCATTATCTTGCTGACGATCCGCCCGCCGATGTCGCGTGGAAGCTGCTCGCGGTGAACCTGTCCGATCTCGCCGCCAAGGGGGCGACCCCCGAGGGCGTGCTACTCGGCTATCCGCTGGGTGATCCCGCCTGGGATGCGGGGTTCGTCGACGGGCTTGGCGCAGCGCTCGCGCATTTCGGCGTTGCGCTGCTCGGCGGCGACACCGTGTCGGCACCCAGCGGCGCATCGCGAATGATCGGGCTCACCGCGATCGGTCGCTCTTCCTGCGCGCCCGATCGGCGCGGTGCCAGGCCGGGCGACGATCTCTGGCTCGTCGGCGCGATCGGCGAGGCCGGTGCGGGGCTGGCGATCGCGCGAGGGGCAGACGGTCCCGCCGCGCTCCTCGTCGCCTATCGCAGACCGCAGCCTCTGCTCGCTGAAGGTCGCGGGCTCGCGCCGCATGCGCACGCCATGGCGGACGTTTCCGACGGCCTGCTGATCGACGCCGGCCGTATCGCCACCGCGTCCGGCCTCGCCGTCGCGATCGATCTCGACGCGGTGCCGCGTTCGGCGGCGCTATCGGCCTTCGCGGGAGACGACCGCGCCGCAAGGCTGGCGGCGGTCGCGGCGGGCGACGACTATGCGCTGATCCTCGCCGCCGATCCTGCCATGGCCGCCGTGATCGATACGCTCGGCACCGGCGCCGTGCGCATCGGCCGCTTTGCGAGCGGCGCCGGCCTGACACTGACCGACCGCGACGGCGTCGTGCCGCTGCCGGAGCGACTTGGCTGGGAACACGCGAGTGCCTGACCTCCCTTCGTCATCCCGGTGACGGATGGGCGCCGTAAAGCGCAAGCGCTTGCCAAGCGCGATCCCGCAGGCTCTACTCTCGATGCGGCCCGCGTGGCCGACCCCGGAAACCGGGGCGGCGACGACAAGATCGGGCCCATCCTGAGGAGGGTGCTCTATGGTCGTCGTCTATGTCGCCATCGCCTGCGGGCTGCTGGCCGTGCTCTACGGACTCGTCACCGCGCGCCAGGTGCTCGCGCTCTCCCCCGGCAACCCGCGCATGATCGAGATCGCCGGCGCCATCCAGGAGGGCGCGCGCGCCTATCTGGCGCGGCAATATCGCACGATCGCGGTCGTCGGCGTGGTGATGGCGGTGATCGTCTTCTTCGCGCTCGGGCTGGTCTCCGCGGTCGGCTTCGTGATCGGCGCATTGCTCTCGGGCATCACCGGCTTCATCGGGATGAACATCTCGGTCCGCGCCAACGTCCGCACGGCGGAGGCGGCGCGGTTCAGCCTGCAGGCCGGGCTTACCGCCGCGTTCCGATCGGGCGCGGTGACGGGGATGCTCGTGGCAGGCCTCGGTTTGCTCGCGATCAGCGTGTTCTTCTGGTATCTCGTCGGCCCCGCGCACCACATCCCGGGCGATCCCGGCGACCGCACCGTGGTCGATGCGCTGGTGGCACTCTCCTTCGGCGCCTCGCTGATCTCGATCTTCGCGCGGCTCGGCGGCGGCATCTTCACCAAGGCGGCGGACGTCGGCGCCGATCTGGTCGGCAAGGTCGAGGCGGGCATTCCCGAGGACGACCCCCGCAACCCCGCCGTCATCGCGGACAATGTCGGCGACAATGTCGGCGACTGCGCGGGCATGGCCGCCGATCTGTTCGAGACCTATGTGGTGACGCTCGGCGTCACGATGGTGACGATCGCGCTGGCGGCAGCCGGCACCGACCAGGCCGCGACGCTGCGGCTGATGTCGCTGCCGCTGCTGATCGGCGGGGTGTGCATCGTCACCTCGATCATCGGCACCTACATGGTGCGGCTGGGCGCGGGCTCGATCATGGGCGCGCTCTACAAGGGCTTCTGGACCGCCGCGATCCTGTCCGCGGTCGCCTTCTATCCTGCTACGCAGTGGGTGCTGGGCGACATGCACGCGACGATCGCCACGACGGCGGCGGGTGTCGCAGTCGATGGCACGAAGCTGTTCTGGTGCATGATCACCGGGCTCGCGGTGACGGGCGCGCTGGTGTGGATCACCGAATATTATACCGGCACCAACTATCGCCCGGTGCGATCGATCGCCTTCGCCTCGCAGACCGGCCACGGCACCAACGTCATCCAGGGCCTCGCGATCAGCCTCGAATCGACCGCCTTGCCGACGCTGGTGATCGTGATCGCGGTGATCGTCGCGTTCCAACTCGCGGGGCTGCTCGGCATCGCCTTCGCGGCGACCGCGATGCTGGCGCTCGCGGGCATGGTGGTGGCGCTCGACGCCTACGGGCCGGTCACCGACAATGCCGGCGGGATCGCCGAGATGGCGGGGCTCGAGCATGACGTGCGGACGCGCACCGACGCGCTCGACGCGGTCGGCAACACCACCAAGGCGGTCACCAAGGGCTATGCGATCGGATCGGCGGCACTCGCCGCGCTCGTGCTGTTCGGCGCCTATACGTCGGACCTGAAGACCTACTTCCCCGATCTCACCGTCGATTTCACGCTGGGCAATCCGTACGTCATCGTCGGGCTGCTGCTCGGCGCGCTGCTGCCCTATCTGTTCGGCGCGATGGGGATGACCGCGGTCGGCCGCGCGGCGGGCGCGGTGGTGGAAGAGGTGCGCGCACAGTTCCGCGACGATCCCGGCATCATGGCGGGCACCTCGCGACCCAATTATGCGCGCACCGTCGATCTCGTCACGCGCGCCGCGATCCGCGAGATGATCATCCCCAGCCTGCTGCCGGTGCTGGCGCCGTTGGTCGTGTTCTTCGTCATCCGCCTCGTTGCCGGGCCGGCGAACGGCTTCGCCTCGCTCGGCGCATTGCTGTTGGGTGTGATCGTGTCGGGGCTGTTCGTCGCGATCTCGATGACCAGCGGTGGCGGCGCATGGGATAACGCGAAAAAATATATTGAGGACGGCAATCACGGCGGCAAGGGCAGCGAGGCGCACAAGGCTGCGGTGACCGGCGACACTGTCGGCGATCCCTACAAGGATACCGCGGGCCCGGCGGTCAATCCGATGATCAAGATCACCAACATCGTAGCCCTGCTGCTGCTCGCCGCGCTGGCGGCGCATATGGGGGGGTGAGGCGCTACCCCGCTCCTTCCGTCATCCCGGACTTGATCCGGGATCCATAGACGCAGCGCCAAACGCTCGAACGCTGCGTGTACGGATTCCCGCCTTCGCGGGAATGACGGAGTTTTGATTTACGCGCTCAACCCGTATCGGCATCGCCCATGACCCAGCCCAGCGTCCGCCTCTTCGACTATTGGCGCTCGTCCGCCGCCTATCGTGTGCGGATCGCGCTCAATCTGAAGGGGATCGCCTACACGTCGGTGCCGGTGAACCTGCTCGCCTCCGAGCAGTCGAGCGACACCTATCGCGACAAGAATCCGCAGGGCCTCGTCCCGACGATCGAGATCGACGGCAGGCGGATCGTCCAGAGCCTCGCGATCATCGACTATCTCGATCGGCGCTTCCCCGAACCGCCGCTGCTTCCCGCCGACCCTCACGCGCGCGCCGACGCGATGGCGCTCGCGCTGATCGTCGCGTGCGACATCCACCCGCCGCTCAACCTGCGCATGGGCCGCCGGCTCAAACATGATCTCGGCGTCGACGACGACGGTCGCGCACGCTGGACCGCGCATTGGATGGGCGAGGGTCTCGCCGCGATGGAGGCGATGGCGCCCGACGCGCCCTATCTGGCGGGCGCGGCGCCGGGCCTACCCGATCTGTGCCTGGTGCCGCAGCTCTACAATGCGCGGCGCAACGCGGTGCCGCTCGATGCCTATCCCAAACTCGTCGCAGTCGGTGCGCGCTGCGCCGGGCTGGAGGCCTTCGCCGCGGCTCACCCCGATCGCGTCGGCGCGCCGTAGCGCCAGCAGACGCCGACCCAGGCGAGCCCGAACCCCCAGCCGGCGAGCACGTCGCTCGGCCAGTGGACGCCGAGCGCGGCGCGCGTCCAGCCGATCGTGGCGGCGGCCAGCAGCGCGACCAGCAGCCCCGCCCAGCCGCCGCGCGCGACCAAGGCGATCGCGACGCCGGTCATCATCGTGCCGGCGCTGTGCGAGGACGGAAAGCTCCACGAGGTGACATGCTCGAGCCGGTCGGCGACCGGTGGACGCGGGCGCTGGACGAGGTCCTTGCCGCCCTCGACGATCAGCCGGCCGACGCCGATCGTGGCGAACAGCCACAGCGCCTCGCGCCGTTCGCCGCGGACGAGCAGCAGCAGCGTCACCGCGAGCGCGATCGGCCCCATGACGAGCAGGCCGCCCAGCGAACTCAGCCGAACGACGGGTTTGATCGCGGGACCGGGGTCGAGATGCAGCGCGTGGTGGAGCGCAAGATCGAGCGGCGCCTGCCACCAGAGCAGCAGACCGGCGGCGAACAGGAGGCCGCCTAGGAGCGCGAGGATGAGCGAGAAGCGGCGGTCGGTCATGGCGACCTGCTTGGCACGGCGGCGCGGCGAGCCCAAGTGACGATCCGATTACAAACGGTAGCCGCCTCCTTCTTCGTCATCCCGGACTTGATCCGGGACCCATGGATGCGGTGCGGCCGATAGGGATCGAGCCGCATCCATGGGTCCCGGCTTTCGCCGGGATGACGGGGTGGAGCGAGTGGCTAAGCTAATCCTAGATCACGAAATCCCTTACGAACTCACTCGCCGGCGCCTGTTCGATCTCGCGCGGAGCGGCGAACTGCTCGATGCGGCCGGCGGACAGGATCGCGACCGTGTCGGCAAGCGCGAACGCCTCCTCGCGGTCGTGCGTGACGAAGATCGAGATCAGCCCGACGCGGTCGTGGATCTCGCGCAGCGCACCGCGCAGCTCGCGCCGCACCTTGGTGTCGAGCGCGCCGAACGGCTCGTCGAGCAGCAGGATCGCGGGCTCGCGTGCCAAGGCCCTCGCGAGCGCGACGCGCTGGCGCTGCCCGCCCGACAGCTGCGAGGGGAAGCGTTCGCCCAAGCCCGGCAGGCGGACCAGCGCGAGCAGCTCTTCGACGCGCGCGGCGATCGCCTGGTTTGTCGGCCGGTCGCGGCGCTTCTGCACGGTCAGCCCGAAGGCGATGTTCTGCGCGACCGTCATGTGGCGGAACAGCGCGTAATGCTGGAAGACGAAGCCGATGTTGCGGCGCTGCACGGGGCGATCGGTGACATCCTCGCCGCCGAACAGCACATGCCCCGAATCGGCGGTCTCGAGCCCCGCGATGATCCGCAGCAGCGTCGTCTTGCCCGATCCCGAAGGGCCGAGCAGCGCCACGAACGCCTTGTCGGGAATCTCCAGGCTGACGCCGTTGAGCGCCGAGGCCGTCCCGAAGGTCTTTACCAGATTGTCGATCGTGATGGTCATATCAGTGTCCGGTGGCCGCGATCGAATCGCGGTGGCGCCATTCGAGCAGCGACTTGGCCGCCAGCGTCACCAGCGCGAGCAGCGCGAGCAGCGAGGCGACGGCGAAGGCGCCGACGAAATTATACTCGTTATACAGCACCTCGACGTGCAGCGGCATCGTGTTGGTGAGGCCCCGGATATGCCCCGACACCACCGACACCGCACCGAACTCGCCCATCGCGCGCGCATTGGTGAGCAGCACGCCGTAGAGCAGCCCCCAGCGGATATTGGGCAGCGTGACGTGCCAGAAGGTCTGGAAGAAGCCTGCGCCCAGGGTCAGCGCGGCTTCCTCCTCGGCCTTCCCCTGCGCGCTCATCAGCGGGATCAGCTCGCGCGCCACATAAGGGAAGGTGACGAACGCGGTGGCGATGACGATCGCGGGCACCGCGAACATGATCCGCACACCATGTGCGATCAGCCACGGCCCGAACCAGCCATTGGCGCCGAACAGCAGCACGAACATCAGCCCGGCCACCACCGGCGACACCGAGAAGGGCAGGTCGATCAGCGTCGTCAGCAGATCGCGGCCGCGAAAGTCGTGCTTGGCGATCGCCCAGGCCGCGCACATTCCGAACACGCAATTGACGGGCACGACGATGATCGCGGTGAGCAGG
>Ga0302311_10008855_pt1 | contig 10105 bp, 7 predicted proteins | sample III_Palsa_N1_3_FD_200449 | JGI IMG/M metagenome (GOLD analysis project Ga0302311, IMG submission 200449) | Peat permafrost microbial communities from Stordalen Mire near Abisko, Sweden - III_Palsa_N1_3 | ecosystem: Environmental > Terrestrial > Soil > Palsa > Peat permafrost | place: Sweden...
TGCTCACCCCCGCCGGCGAGGCGGCGCTGGCGTGGGACGACGGCCTGACCACGCTGGAAGGGCAGGGCTTCCTGCCGCTGGATGAGGCCCACGCCAGCCTCGAGGAGCTGTTCGAGGCCGCGACGCTGGCCGAGGCCGAGGGCGACCTCGATGAGGCGGCGCGCCTCTTCGACACCTGCGCCAGGGCCGACCGCCGCGACGCCGTCTCGCCCTACAACTACGCCAACGTCCGCATGGCCCAGGGCGCCCATGGCCCGGCGGCGCTCGCCTATCAGACGGCGCTGGCCCGCGACGGGCGGATGGTCGAGGCGCGCTACAACCTCGCCCAGGCCCTCGAGGCCGCCGGCAAACTGGGCGCGGCCGCCGCGGAGCTCGCCCGCGTCCTGGCCGACGATCCGGACTACGCCGACGCCATCTTCAACCTCGCGCAGCTGCGGCTGCAGGCCGGCGCGATGGGCGAGGCCAAGGCGCTCTACGAGCGCTACCTGGCCCTCGACCCGCCGGAGGCGTGGGCGGTCACGGCGCGCAAGGCGATCCTGCTCTGCACGGCGCGCCTCTCGGCGTAAGCGGCCGTACCGACTCGACAATTTCGCCTTTGTCGGCGCAAGGTTCGGCCGGGATGCAGATCACCGCCCATGTCTATGACGAAGACGCGGACCAGCCGTCGCATGTCGACGTGCTGCGCCACGCGGATCTGCGAAAGATCCGGGCGGCCGCTAGGCGCCTGCTGGGCGCTCGCCACGCCCGCCGGGTCGAGGTGCGCTTCGACGGCGCCCTGATGCTGACCTTCCTGGCGCCGCCGGGCGAGTTCGAAGGCGACCAGCCGGTTTCCTGAGGCCGCCGCCGCCTTCAGGCGTGGCCGGGCTATGCAGTTGCTCAGCTATGCGCCATCCTGCCGGGACATTTCAGAGGAGCGCATTATGACCACCCGCCTGATGGATCGCGAAGCCCGGGACGAGCTGCAGGAACGCGGCTTCTCACGCCGGCAGATCGGCCGCATCGCGATGCTGTTCGGCGCCGGCGCGGCGATGACCCAGATTCCCGGCCCCGCCCTCGCGCAGCAGTCGGCCAGGGCCGCGGTCGGCGCGGTGCGGATCGGCTCCAACGAATGCTGGGCCGGACCGTTCGCCGAAGGCGTCGCCGCGGCGACCGAGAACGCCGTCCGCGGCAACCGCTACGAGCCCGACAACGACCACGCCAAGCTGTTCGCCGCCGTCGCCGCGGCCGAGGGCATACCGGCCGACTGCGTGCTGGCCTGGCCGGGCTCCAGCGATCCGCTCAGCCGCGCCGTGGTGACCTTTTGCTCGCCCGACCGCCCCCTCGTCACCGGCAATCCGAGCTACGAGCAGAGCTGGGGCACCGCCGCCTGGCTGGGGCTGAAGCCGATCCGCGTCCCGCTCACCGCCGACTATCGCCACGACGTCAAGGCGATGCTCGCGGCGGGTCCCAACGCCGGCCTCTACTATGTCTGCTCGCCCAACAATCCCACCGGCACGCTGACGCCGATCGCCGATATCGAGTGGCTACTGGCCAACAAGCCGGCCGACTCGGTCGTGCTGGTCGACGAGGCCTACATCCACTGGGCCGACGCCCCCAACGCGGCCAAGCTGGCCTGCAGCCGCAAAGACATGATCGTCATGCGGACCTTCTCCAAGCTGTTCGGCATGGCCGGCATGCGGCTGGGCCTCACCATCGCCCATCCCGAGATCTACAAGCGGATGATGCGCTACGACGGCTGGCAGATCACCTACATGCTGCCGATGACCGCGGTGGCCTGCGGCGCCGCCAGCCTGCCGCTGGCCGACAAGATCGCCGCGCGCCGCGCCGAGATGATCTCGGTCCGCGAAGAGACCCTGGCGCACCTGAAGCGGCGGGGCCTCGCCTACATCCCCTCGCGGGCCAACATGTTCATGGTCGACTGGGGCCCGGGCAAGGACCCGAAGACGATGCAGGCCGCCTTCCTCGCCGAAAACGTCCAGATCGGCCGCTCCTGGGACGCCTACCCCACCATGAGCCGGATCACGGTGGGCTCAGCCGAGGACATGAAGGCCTTCCGCACGGCGCTGGACAAGATCCTGAAGGTCTGAGCCGGGGCGGGGCGGCGGCTGGCCGAGCCTGACAGGCCAGCAGCCGCGGGATTGACTCGCCACGTTAACGATGATACTAGTGGTAACTCGGACCGAAATCGCTCCCGCCCTGGCGGCGGGCCGAAGTTGAATCGGGCGATTACATCCAATCACATCCCTTCACTGGCCGGGAACGCAATCCCGGACGCAAATGAACCCAGCGCTTCCTCCGTCCGGAGCTTCGCCCGTCGGCGCCGCGCCGAGCGCGCTGCGTCTGCTGAACCAAGTCGCGCGCCGAGCCTGACATCACGCGAGAAACGGGATGCGGATTTTGATGATGCTGACGGCAGGACGCAGAAGTCGCTCGTCGCGATCGCTCGGTCTCGATCAGATTATCGAACCGTACTATGTCCTACAGGACGCGGGGACCGAGGTCGTCGTCGTCTCCCTTCTCGGCGGTGATCCGCCATTTCGCGGGTCGCGCATACGATCGGCGCGTGCAATCGCCGCACTCGAACGGTTCCGCGGCGACAGGCGAGCCCGCGACGCCATTAGCGACACCCTGACCTTCGCCCAGATCTTCCCCGAGGACTTTGACGGTGGCGTTTGCATCGGCGCTCTGGAAAGGCAGGCTGGGGGCGATGACGCGGTGGCTGCCTTGCGCTTGGTCACCGCGCTCCTTGCCTCAGGCAAGCCCGCGGCGGTCGTTCCCCGTGACCTCTTCGAGCCACAAGCGCCCCTGGAGGGGGTTCTGATAACCGGCGATCAATCTCGGTCGCCGGGCCTCGCCGCCAAGGCTCTCCTCGCCGCTCTGGACGTCTGAGGCTTTAGGCGGCGGCGAGCGACCCCGCGTAACAATGAATCACATCCGTTCACTGGCCGCCCGGCCGCCTAGCTGGAAGGCTGAGGGCGGCCAATCGAACCTGGGGCGGCAGTCGGCCCAGATCGGTTCGTCGAATCGGCCAATGCGCAGACGCGATGAAGATCGGTCCGGGTGGCCGCTACCCTGGAGGAGTTTGGCTATGACGCAAAATATCAAGAATGTGGTCCTGGTGCACGGCGCCTTTGCCGACGGCTCGGGCTGGGCGGCCGTCGCTAAAATCCTCAAGACCAACGGGTACAAGGTGTCGGTGGCGCAGCCGCCAGAGACCTCCTACGCCGACGACCAAAAGTACACGAAGGCCGCGATCGATGCGATGGGCGGGCCGGTGGTTTTGGTCGGCCACAGCTACGGCGGATCCATCATCACCGAGGCCGGCAATCACCCCCAGGTAAAGGCGCTGGTCTATATCGCCGCCTTCGCGCTCGACGAAGGTGAGAGCTGCGCGTCGATCGAAACGGCCGTGCCGCAAGCTTCCAAGGCCTTCAAGCCGGACAGCAACGGCAATTGGTGGATCGTCGAGGAGGACTTCGCGGCCGACTTCGCGGCGGATATTCCGCGCGAACAGGCAGAATTCATGGCCATTTCGCAGGTGCCGATCTCCACCGACGCGTTCACCCACAAGGTTACGAATCCGGCGTGGAAGCATAAGCCCACCTTCTACATGGTCGCCTCTGAAGACCGGTCGATCAACCCGGACCAGGAGCGCATGATGGCCAAGCGCGCCAACGCCAAGACGGTCGAGGTGAAGGCGAGCCACGTGGCCTACATGTCCTACCCGAAGGAAACGGCGACGCTCATCGAAGAGGCGGCGGCCTCCGCCTACGTCGGCGGATAGCCCACGTTATCGGCGTCCTTGCGCTCGCCGGTCATTCTGATCGTCGCCAGTCAACGGCCGAGCCTGGCCACGGCGCGCAGGTAGTCGTTCGTGCCGAATCCTTCCTGGAAATGGTCCAGAACGCCACGCAGGGTGTCCCGAGCGCCGACGCTGTCCTCGATCTCGGCGAGGGTTGACGCCAGCCTGAGTTCCCAGGCGAGCGCACCCTGGGCGCGCGCAATCTCAAGGCCATCCGCCAGGACGTTGACTGCTTCCGTCAAGCGACTCGCGCCAGCGAGGACCATGGCCCTGATGCGCATCAGTTCGGCCAGACACCAGGCCTCCCCGGACGCACGACAGCGGCCGATTGCGCCCTCCACCGTTTCCCGCGCGTCGCCGATCTGACCGCACGCCAGCAGCCCTTCCGCCAGGACGCCCTCGATCGCCGCGTTGTAGATACAGAACGGCCCCGCCCTGAGCGATTGGATCGCATGCTCCAGTCGCCCGACCCCCTCTTCCGCGCGCCCCTGCCGAATGAGAATCTCGCCTTCGAAGGCGTCACCCAGGCTGTGCCAGCCGCGGTACGCGGGCGACGTGTGCGCCTTGAGCATGTCCGTGTAGCGGGCGGCGAGCGCCATGTCGCCGACCCAGAGCGCGATGAAGCAGGCGGCATCGCAAACGACGGCCCCCAGCGTCAGAGTATGGTCGAGCGCCTGGGCGTCAGCGATCATCTGCTCGACCAGGGCCAAAGCCCGATCCGCGTAGCCTTGCAGCCAAAGATCGCGGGCGAGGGTGATCTGGGCGGTGAGCCGTTGGTCATATTGGAAGCGGACCAAATGCGATGGCCGCGGCTCGTAGAGTTCCAGCATCTGCTCCGCCTCCCGACGCGAGCCAGCGAAATCCCCGAGGAAGTGGAGCGATTTGCCGCGCAGGCGTCGGGCGATCACCTGATCCTGCGGGTCGCTTGCCTGTCGTGCGAGAGCGGCGAAGCGGTCAGCCATGGCGAGGGCGTCGGCCGCCGCGCCTCTGTTGGCGCACGCGATGATCAGCGCCCAAACCGCCTGAAGTTGGTAGTCGACGTCCTCAAGCTCGACCGCCAGCGCCAAAGTCTTCTGCCGGGCCGCCGGCGCGCTCGGCGTCCCGCCGATTGCCTGCACCCGCGGCCAATTCGAGACCGCATGAAGTTGCAGCATCAGTCGGCGATCCAGGCTGGGCTGGTCCTTAGCCCAGGCGATCGCCCGCTCCACCCGCGCCATGCCCTCGTCGAGAAGCGACAGGTGGAACCAGAGGGGCGCCGCGGCGGCTGTCAGCGTTGCGCCGATTGAGCCATCGCCCTCTGAAGAGAAGGCCCAGTCCAGCGCCGCGCGTAGATTGCCGAGTTGACCGCAATAGGCTTGCAGCCAGTCCCTCACCGGCCGTCTGCCCCATTCCGCCTGAGCCTTGTTGAACGCGGACCTCATGTGCTCGGCATGACGTCGGCGGTACAAGTCCGCCTCGCCGGCCTCGGCCAGCCTTTGCTGTGCGTAGGCCCTGGTCGTTTCGAGCAAGCTGTATTGGAGCATCCGCCCTGAAAGGCTCGTAACCATGAGGGATCTGTCGACAAGGCTTGTCATCCGGTCGGCCGCGTCGGCGACGCGGCGGTCGCCTTCGATCACGGCTGCCGCGTCATCTAGGGTGAAGGTTCCGCTGAACACCGAGAGCCGTCTCAATGCCGCCTGATCCTCAGGAGACAGGAGCTGGAAACTCCAGTCGAAAGTTGCACGCAGGGTTTGGTGCCGAGGGAGCGCTGTGCGACGCCCGTGCGTGAGTATCCGGAAACAGTCTTCCAGCGAGCCGGCCAACCCCTGGACACCCAGGCTGGCCAGGCGGCCAGCCGCAAGTTCGATCGCCAACGCGATGCCGTCCAGTCGCCGGCAAATATCGGCGACATACGGGGCGTCAGCGTCATCAAGCTGATAGCCTCCCAGGGCCAGGGCGGCGCGATCTTCGAACATCTCGACGGCCGAATAGCCAAGCGCTTCCTTCGCGGAGAGCGTGGGTGAATACGGGGGCGCCTCCAGTGGGGCTAGCTGATGGACCCACTCACCGGCCGCGCGGAGCAATTCTCGCGTGGTCGCCAGGATGGTCACGCTGGTGGCGCGCCCAAGCAAATCCTCGACAAAGCCGGCAGCCAGATCCACCAAATGTTCGCAGTTGTCGAAGAGGAGCAAAACGCGCTGTCCGTCGACGGCCGCGGCAATCTCTTCGACCGGATCTTGCTGAGAGCGAACGTTCAGCCCTAGCGCCGCCGCCACACTGGCCGACATCTGGTTTGCGTCCTGGATCGGCGACAGATCGACGAAGGCGGTGGCGTCGAACGCACCGCTCACGCGCTCGGCAATGGCAAGCGCTACCGTTGTCTTGCCAATCCCACCCGGTCCAACGAGTGACAACAAGCGACGGCGCGCCACCTCACGCGCCAGGGCGTCGACCAATATCTCCCGACCCACGATACGGGTGATCTGAGGGGGAAGACGTAGGGGTTTGAGTGGTTCTCGCTCCGTCGCTTCAGGCCAGAACTTGGTCGTCGCCGCCACGTCCAGAACGAAGCAATAGCCGCGTCCTGGAACGGTCGCGATGTATCGTTCCCCGTACTCGCCCAATGCCTTCCGTAGGGCTGAAATACCGACCCGCACCGCCGTGTCGTCGATGAAGGCTCCGCGCCAGACGATCCGAGTAAGTTCATCCTTGGAGAGAATTTCGCCCGGACGGGAGGCGAGGGCGATCAAGATGTCGAGCGCCCGACTTCCGAGTTTCACCGGCGCGCCGGACCGCCAGAGGGCGCGCGCGGTCGGCGCCAGCTCGAACTCGCCGAACGCAAGGCGCCTTCCTACAGCCGCACTCGATGCGAGCGTCATGGGCGCCATGGCCGGTTGCGAACCCCGCTGAATACATACCCCGAACCTGCGCGACAGAGTCAGGCGGCATTACAAACAATCACATCCGTTCACTGGCCGGGGCCAAGGCCTTGAAGGCAGATGCTCGCTTGAGCGGCCGGGAGTGTCCGACATGAAAGCAGCTCTGCCGCCGCCGACGACACCGGCAAGAGACCTGGACAACCATGGTCGTCGAAGGAGAAACCGATGGGAGATCGCATCGCCATCAAGGGCCAGAACGGAACGTTCGGAGCCTATGTCGCGCGACCTGGCGCGTCGCCGGCGCCGGCCGTGGTCGTGCTGCAGGAGCTGTTCGGGGTGAATGCGGACATCCGCAAGACCTGCGACGAACTGGCGGATCTGGGTTTCATCGCGGTTGCGCCCGACCTGTTCTGGCGACAAGAGCCGGGCGTCGATCTCGACGTCAGGTCTGAGCCCGACTGGCAGCATGGCCTGCGCCTGTACCAAGCCTACGATCGGGACGCCGGCGTAAGCGACGTCAAAGACGCCGTCGCAGCGGCGGCGGAGGCGCCTGACTGCACCGGCAAGGTCGCCGTCCTTGGCTATTGCCTTGGAGCGTTGATGACCTTCCTGACGGCGGTCCGCGGCGGCATCGACGCCGCCGTCGCCTATCACGGCGCCGACACCGAGAAATACTTGGGCGAGGTGGATGGTCTCGACGCGCCGCTACTGATGCACCTCGGCGAAGAAGACGAATTCATCTCCAAACCGGCGCAGGCCGAAATCAAGGCGGCGCTGGCCAGAAAGCCGAACGCGACAGTCTACAGCTACCCTGGCCAATACCACGCGTTCTCCCGGCACAATGGGGCGCACTATGACGCCGCGGCGGCCGTGCTCGCCAACAGTCGAACGCACGAATTCCTGAACCGTCAGCTGCGATGAGCGGCGCTGGTTAGAATTCGTCGACATGACACCCTGCCCCGAGCGCGACGACCCGAGGCTGGGCTCTACCCGCGCCGATGCCGAACAAGCGTGGGCGACGAAATGGAACTCTCTCGACGCATTCGCAGCGCCCTCCGACCCTGGGCAAATTGCGAGGTTTTCAGCGGCGCTTGAATGCGTTCAGATTGGGTCCGCTCGCGCCGCCGAAGAGGGACACCCCATGCGCACCCTGATCGTCGCCACAGCCTCACTGGCGCTCGCCGGCGCGCTGGCGCCGCGGCCGGCGCTGGCCAGCGCCTGCAACAAGGAGATCGTCGTCCCCATCGCCTTCGCCCGGGGCGCGACGGAGTGGGTGCATCGCGGCCCCGGTACGACCTACGTCGGCAGCTTCAAGCAGGGCCAGAGCCTCACCATTGGCGCGGCCGGCGGCGTCGGCTATCCGGCCACCCCCGACTTTGGCTGGGCGAGGAACAGCCAGGACCAGTGGGAGATCAGCGTCGCCGGCCCCGGCGGCTTCAGCCAGAGTTCGGACTTCGGAACGGAGCCGTTCTCGTTGAGGCTCCCCGCCACCGGCAAGTACACCTTCACCATCTTCCCTTGCGCGGACTGGGGTGAGCCGGGCACGGTGCTGATGCTCACCTCCCCGGAGTGAGGGTCGGGGTATGGACAGAGGGCCGTAAGGGCGCGGTCTTGAAATCGCTCGGCGGGCGCGATTGCCTCAACTCCCCGACGCTCGCCCCGATCCGGTCAGAAATGCCCCGCCGTGGCTGAGGCGGTGGCGTGCGCGAACGGCGTCTGGACGGCGGGCGAGGTGCTGGAGACCAGCGCCGCGGCCGCCGCGTCCGGCGCAGCGAAGGCGGCGGTCGCGTGGGTGAAGGCGAGCACCTTGGGGTCGATCGCCTTGTGAGCGGGCGCCGCCGTGGGATCGATCAGCGTGCCGCCGTGGCCGTCGTTGAACACCGGAAACATTTCCGCCAGGGTGCCGGCGAGCTTGAATGTGTAGGTGGCGCCGCCATCGCTCAGCACGATGGTCGAGCCGACCAGCGAGGCGGAGGCGCCCGAGACATAAGCGATATTGATAAGGTCGATGTCCTCGCCGGCGCCGCTGAAGTCGTAGAGCGTGTTGGCGAAGGCGCCGCCGGCCGCCGGCGCGTCGGCCGCATCGATCTTCAGCACCCCCGATCCGGTCGCCGGCGCGGCGAACTGGACATAGCCGCTGCCGAGCGCGCCCGACGTCGCGAGCTCGAGCGTACCCTCCTTTACCAGCGCGCCGCCGCTGAACCCCGCGGCCGAGCCGCTGAGCAACGCGTCCCCGCCAGAGGTCACGACGATCAATCCCGATCCCGACAGGTCTCCGGCCAGCGTCCCGTACCCCGAGATCTGCAGCTGACCGTCATCGACCAGCACCCCGCCCGCCGCGACGTTGAGTCCGCGGACCTCGCCGCCGGAGGAGATCGTCTCGCGGGCGTCGTTGGACACCGTGGTCCCGCTCGCGACGCCGCCCGAGTAGACATAGTCCGCGCCCAGCACCGTGGTCCCACTGGCGACGCCGCCGGAGGACACCAGTTCCTCACCGCCACTGTCCACCACCGTGCCCGTGGTCGTCGCCGCGGCCAACACGCCGACGGCTCCGCCGCTCAATACGGTCGTACCGGCGGCCCGACCGCCGGACGATACGTATTCCCGGCCGCCGGTCAGAACTTTCGTCCCGCTGGCGAGGCCGCCCGAGAAGACGTACTCCAGGCCCCCGCTCGACACCGTCGTGTCGCTCGCGAACCCGCCGGCCGAGATGTACTGGTTGCCGCCGCTGGAAATGGCGCCGCCGGTGGCCACGCCGCCGGAATATACAAACTGCTCGCCGCCCAACAGGGTCGACCCGCTGTCGCGGCCGCCGGACGATACGAACTCGCGGCCCCCGCTCTCAACCAGGGTTCCCCTGGCCGCGCCGGCCGAGAGAACGTACGCTTGGCCGCCGCTCGTCACGTCGGTTCCGCTGGCGACGCCGCCGGAGGAAATCAACAGCTGTCCGCCACTCTCCAGCACCGCGTCCCTGGCCGTGCCGGAGCCCCGGACGTACGCGACCCCGCCGCTCTGCACCTCGGTCTGGCTGGCGACGCCGCCGGAGGAAACCACCTCCTCGCCGCCGTTGCTCACCACTGTCCGGCTGGTTTCTCCCGTGGCCAGCACGACCTGGGCTCCGCCACTCGACACCCCCGCCTCGACGGCCAGGCCGCCGGACGAGACGTATTGCCGGCCGCCGTTTGAAATGGTGGCCCCGCTGGCCACGCCGCCCGACAGCACGTATTCGGCCCCGCCGGAGAGCACCTGGTCGCCGGAGGTGAAACCGCCCGATGACACGAACAGTACGCCGCCGGAGCTGATCGTGGTGTCGGAGGCCACGCCGAACACGGTGGCTGACGTCGCGCTGGAGATCACCGTTCCGGTCGCGGTCCCGCCAGCATCCACCTGCAGCGAGTCTTCGAGGCCGATGACCGTGACGTTCACGGCCGAGCCGCCCGAGAGA
>Ga0302311_10008860_pt1 | contig 10103 bp, 9 predicted proteins | sample III_Palsa_N1_3_FD_200449 | JGI IMG/M metagenome (GOLD analysis project Ga0302311, IMG submission 200449) | Peat permafrost microbial communities from Stordalen Mire near Abisko, Sweden - III_Palsa_N1_3 | ecosystem: Environmental > Terrestrial > Soil > Palsa > Peat permafrost | place: Sweden...
ACTCCGGCAAGATCGACACGCAGCCGGTCGGCACCGGTCCGTTCCGCTTCGCCGTCTGGACGCCGGGCGACCATATCCGCGTCGAGAAATTCGACGGCTACCACATCGCGGGTAGCCCGAAGATCGACGCGATCGACTGGAAGATCGTGCCGGATTCGCAGGCCCGGCTTGCCGGGTTGCAGGACGGCTCGCTGCAACTCGTGGCCCTTGCCGAAGGCAAGGACGTCAAGCAGGTGCAGGGCAACGACGACGTGCAGGTGATCACCACCAAGCCGTACATCCTGTACGAGAACTTCAACATCAACACGCAGCGCGCCCCGTTCAACGACAAGCGCGTGCGCCAGGCGCTGGCCTACGCGTTCGACCGCGAGGCGTACACGAAAACCGTCTGGTTCGGCCTCGCGCGCCCGACGATCAACCCGATCCCGCCGGAGATGCCGGCGTATCTGCCGGACTCGGCAAAGCAGTACGCGTTCGATCTCGACAAGGCGGCCGCGTTGCTGAAGGACGCGGGATTCACCAAAGAGAATCCGCTGAAGATGGAGATCCTCTCGATCGTCGGCTTCGATTCGTTGAAGTCCATGGCGCTGCTGCTGCAGGACAACCTCAACCGCCTCGGCCACAAGGTGACGGTGCGGGAGATGGAGGCGACGGTGTGGTTCGACAAGTTCGTCACCAAGCCGGACTTCGACATCACCGTCGACAACTTCAACACGGTGCCGGAAGATCCCTCCGGCATGTTCAATTCCCCGAACTTCGCGGTGGGATCGAACGTCAATCTGTGGAACCCGCCCGGCTACACCGATCTGGTGAACAAGGCGGCGACCGAGATCGACCCGGCCAAGCGCATCGCGCTGTACCAGGATCTGCAAAAACTGTTCCTCGACGAGATGCCGCAGATCACGGTCGATCATCTGCCGCTGTTCTTCCTCGGCGCGAAGAGTGTCGCTGGCCTGGTGATCGGGCCGAGTGGCATCGACGACTATTCCGGCGTGACCGTCTGAGCTCCGTGGCCGCGCAGGCGCCGGCTCGGCATGCTCGGCTATCTGGCGGGACGGCTGGCGGGCGCGGTGCTGACGCTCGCCTGCGTCAGCGCGCTGGCGTTTTTCGCGACTGCGCTCGCGCCTGGCAATCCGGCGTCCGTGCTACTCGGCAACATGGCGACGCCAGAGCGGGTGGCGGCGGTCGAGAAGCAGCTCGGCCTCGACCAGCCGCTGCCGACGCGCTACGTGCTGTGGCTCGAGCAGACGGTGCAGGGCAACCTCGGCACGTCCAACCTGAGCTTCCGGCCGGTCGCGGACCTGCTGGCCGCGGCGCTCCCGGTGACGCTGGAACTCGCGACCTTGTCGCTGGTGCTCGCGGTGCTGACGGGCGTGCCGGCCGGGCTCGTGCTGGCGCAGCAGCGCGAGCGGCGCTGGACGAAATACGCAATGGCGGCGATCACGCTCGGCGTCTCGGTGCCCGGCTTCTGGGTCGGACTCATTCTCATCGTGGTGTTCGCCGTGACGCTGCGGCTGCTGCCCTCGGGAGGCTACGTGCCGTTTTCCAGGGATCCCGTGCAGAATCTGCGGCATATGGTACTCCCGACGGTGTCGCTCGCGATCTACCTCGCGCCGGCGCTGGTGCGCTTCGTCCGCGTTGCCGCGCAGGCCGTGCTGCGCGAAGAATACATCGACACCGCGCGTGCCAAAGGCATCAGCGCGGCGCGCGTGCTGTTCCGCCACGTCGCGCCGAATACGCTGATCGTGACGCTGACTTATATCGGGTTGCAACTCGGCGTGCTGATCAGCGGCGCCATCGTGATCGAGGTGATCTTCGCGCTGCCCGGCATCGGGCGGCTCGGCATGAGTGCCGTGCTCAACCGCGACTATCCGGTGATCCAGGGCGTCGTGCTGCTTGCCGCCACCGCCTATGTGCTGGTGAACCTGCTCGTCGACCTTGCCTACGGGCTGATCGACCCCCGTGTTCGTACCCGCTAGCGTGTCGCCATGCTGCGCTATCTGATCCGCCGCCATCCGATGGCCGTCGTGCTGGTGGCGGTGTTCCTGTTCGTGGCGCTGTTCGGGCCGTCGCTCGCGCCGTACAGCATGACCGAGACGAACCTGTCGGCGGCGCTGCTCAGCCCCGGCGGCGCGCATTGGCTCGGCACCGATTCGCTGGGGCGCGACGTCGCGAGCCGCCTGCTCGGCTCGGCACGGGTCGCGGCGCAGGCATTCCTGATCGTCGTCGTGATCGGCGGACTGCTAGGTACCACGCTCGGCACCCTGGCCGGGGGCGTCGGCGGCTGGCTCGACATGATCGTCTCGCGCATCACCGAAGTGGTGCAGGGTTTCCCGACCATCCTGGTCGCGATCGTCATCATCGCGCTGCTGCGGCCGTCGCTGACCAACGCGATGACCGCGGTCGGCATTGCCGCGATCCCGGATTTCGCGCGCGTCTCGCGCAGCGTCGCGATCCAGTTGCGCGACCGCGAGTTCATTCAGGCGGCGCGCGGCATCGGCACCGGCGAAATGCGCATCCTGTGGAGCGAGGTGCTGCCGAACATGGTCGGCCCGCTCATCGTGATTGCGAGTTTCGACGGCGCGCAGGCGGTGATGTGGGAAGCGGCGCTCTCGTTCCTCGGCCTCGGCGTGCAGCCGCCGGCGCCGTCGTTCGGCTCGATGCTGCGCGAGGCGCAGGGCTATCTGAGCATCCAGCCGTGGCTCGCGGTGGTGTCCGGCATCGCCGTGTCGGCCGTGATCCTCGGCCTCAACCTGCTCGGCGACGCGCTCAGCGATTACGTCGATGCCGCGGGCATGCGATGAACGGAGCGATGCCGGCATGACGGCGCATCACGGCGGCTGGCACATGGCGCGCCCGCGCACGCTCGTCGATCAGGCGGTCGATGCCATCATCGCCGGTGCGTCGCGCGGCCTGATCCTGCCGGGCGACCGCATCGTCGAGGCGGAAGTCGCGCAGGCGCTCGGCATCAGCCGCGTGCCGGTGCGTGAGGCGCTGCGCGTGCTGGAAAGCCAGGGCGTGGTGACCAGCGAGCGCTACAAGGGCATCCGCCTGATGCAGGTGACGCGCGAGCGGCTGGAGGAAGTGCTGGAAGCGCGCGTCGCGTTGGAAACGATGGCGGCGCGCCGCGCCATCGGCGCCGGCCGCAACACGCCGGCGGCGACGGCAGGGCTGGAACAGGCGCTTGCCGAACTGACGCTGATGGCGGCGCGCAACGACACCTATGGCTTCGCCACAGCCGACACCGCGTTCCATCGCGAGCTATGCCGCATCGGCGGCAGCGACGTGGTCCGCACGCTGTGGGAATCGCTCGCGCGCCAGCTGACGATCATCTTCGGCCTGTCCACTTTCGGCAAGCCGATGCCGGCGATCGTCGAGGAACACCGCCGGCTCATCGACGTGCTGCTGACCGGCGGCGTGCGCGCGATGGAGCGCGAGATCGAGGAGCACATTCTGACCTACGCGCGTGCCGTCGATTACGATCGCATCATCGCCGAGCGCCGCGGCGAGTTGAGCCAGGAAACGTCCGCCAAACGCGTCGTTACCGCGCAGACGAAGGGAGAGCGCCATGGACAAAGCTGAAACCGCAAGCCGCATCAAGATGGATGTGGATCTCGGCCGCGACGGACGGCAGGCGACGTGCCTGCGGGCGCCGCTGTCGCGCAACGCCTCCGGCTGGGGCATCATCGAGATCCCGATCGTCGTGGTCAAGAACGGCAAAGGTCCGACCATCCTGTTCACCGGCGGCATCCATGGCGACGAGTACGAAGGCCAGATCGCGGTCGCCCGCCTCGCGCAGACGCTGCGCGCGGAGGAGATCCAGGGCCGCGTCATCATGATCCCGGCGGTGAACATGCCGGCAGTGCTGAACGATACGCGGCTGAGCCCGGTCGACAACCGCGACCTGAACCGCTGCTTTCCCGGCAATCCGCGGGGTACGTTTTCCGACGTCCTGGCGCATTTCATCGATAGTGCGATCCTGCCGCATGTCGACGTCTCGGTGGACGTGCACACGGCTGGGCACTCGATGGAATCGGCGCTGTCCACCAACATGCACTACGTGGCGGACGCCGCGATCCGAGAGAAGACAATGGCGACGGCCGCGGCGTTCGGCGCGCCGTTCAACACGGTGTTCTGGGGCGTCGACGAAGGCGCGACGCTCACCTCGGCCGTCGAGCGGCGCGGCATCGTCTCCATCGGCACGGAACTCGGCGGCTGGGGCCGCGTGAACGTCGAGGGCGTGCGCGTCGGCGTCCGCGGCGTGCGCAATGTGCTGAAGCATTTCGGTGTCATCGAGGGCAAGCCCGAGACCGCACAGCGGGACGGCTCGCCGGACACGCGCCACATGATGGTGCGCGACCCGCGCGGCTACACGTTTGCGCCATCCGCGGGCCTGTTCGAGCCGCGGCATCTTGCCGCACAGGATGTGCAGGCCGGCGAGGTCGCCGGGTATCTGCATTTCGTCGAGGACGTCGACCGTGCGCCGCTCGAACTGCGCTACGGCGCCTCGGGCGTGCTGTGGATGGCGTCGGGGCCGGGGCGGGTGCAGCGCGGCGACGTCGTGGCCGTCGTGATGCGCGACTACGACGAGGAAGCTGCCGCAGCCGCATAACTGCGCATGGCCACGGCGGCGGCTACAGCGCCGCCGTGGACGCGAACAGCGTCTTGCCGCCGACCTTGATCTCCACGTCGACCAGATACTGCCGCACACCGTCCGGGTTGATCGCGATGCCGAGCCCGGGCGCATCGGGGGCCGCGATGTAGCCGTCCGCGTCGCGCTCCAGGTGGTTCGCGGTGAAGGCGAGCGCGACGGGCTTCGGCGCGAACGGGTATTCGCAGATCTCGTGCTCGCGCAGCCCGGCATAGGGCTGCAGCGAGGCGCTCAGCGCCAGGTGCGACGTGAACGTGTGGTTGACGAAGGTCACGCCGTGCGCAACGGCGTAGTCGGCGACGTGCTTCGCCGGCCCGATGCCGCCGATGCGGCCGCAATCGATCTGGATGAAGCCGACGCCGCCGTAGTCGATCAGGTGCTGCGCCATGTGGACGTTGTGCGCGCCCTCGCCGCCGGCGAGTTTTACTCGGTTGCTGCGGGCGGCGAGCGCGCCGTAGGCGTGCAGCGCGCTGGTGTGGAACGGTTCCTCCAGCCACACCGCGCCGGCGGCCTCAAGCGCCGGCAGCCTTGCCGCCGCGGCGTCGACGTCGCCGCCCCAGATCTGCCCGACATCGACCAGCAGGATGCCATCCAGACCGAGGCCCTCGCGCGCCGCCGCGAAATGGTCGGCGTCCGCCGCCGCGTTGCCACGACCGATCGGGCCCCAGCCGAACTTCACCGCCCGGAACTGCTTCTCCCGCGCCGCTTTCGCCTGGACGCGCGTCTGCTCCGGCGTGTCGCCGAACAGTTGCGAGGCATAGGGCAGCTTGCGGTACGACGTGTCGTAGCCGAGCAGCTGCCACACCGGGACGCCGCGCGCGCGACCCAGCAGATCCCACAGCGCCATCTCGACACCGGACCACGTATGCGGTGCCTGCAGCAGATCCATGCTGTCGTATTCCACCAGCGCCGCGATGCGCGCGATGTCCGCCGGCGCCTCGATCGTCTGCCCCAGCACGGAGGCGCCCACGGGCCGGCACACGCCGTGCGACATCGGGCAGACGAATGCCGCGATCGAAACCAGCGGCGAGGCTTCGCATTCGCCCCAGCCGACATGCCCGCCGGCGGTGACGCGCACCAGCAGCGCATCCTGGCTGCCATCGGCCTCGGTCGTCACTTCGGGCATGGCGAGGTAGAAGAAGTCGACGGTGTCAATCTTCATGGCGGTCTCGTCTCGATGGTACGGGGTTGCCGGGCCGGCCCCCGTCTCCGATCGCAGGATTGTATACAATCCCGCGCCCGACCGACAAGCGACGGCACGGCGCCTCATGCGAGCGCGGCCGGCCCCGACCGCGCGGCTGGCCCGTGCAGCTCGAGAGTGGAAAGACGGCGCTGCTCGGGTGCATGAATTCAGCCCAGGAGCAACGCGGAGACCAGCGGGGGGCGTGCCACGCGGGACATCGGGCAGTTCATCGGCGGGGTGGGCGGCGCAGAATCCGCAGCGGCGCGCGCGTGGCATTGTCAACTTAACTGGCCACGGTCGGATCTGGGCTGAGAGTGAGAAGCAGAGGAGGGTCATGCTGCGATCTGGGCGCACGTCTCCTCTTTCCAGACCCTGAAGGCTGTGGCACGTGCGACACGGTAGCTGCTCGCTGTGGTCCGGTGGCGTCGCGGACGGAAGCGTCCATAGATGAAGGCGTGGGCCGACAGGAAACGCTGTGCTTGCCGCGCTGACTTGAACCTCTGCATCTGCCGTTCTCGGCGTCGGGTCGGTCGATGCGACTTCTCAGCTCGATTGTTCAGATAGCGGTTCTGCCGGTGCTCGACATCAGACGGAAGCTCACGCTTCGCCACGCCGTAACTTCGCAGCCTGTCGGCAACAAGGACGCGAGGCACATACTGCAGACCCTTCAGCAGCCGCTTGAAAAAGCGCTTCGCCGCCCCAGCATTGCGACGGCTCTGGACCAGGATGCCGAGCACGATCCCGTCCTGATCGACGGCGCGCCAGAGATCGTGCAACTCGCCTTGGATTCGGATGAAGACCTCGTCCAGGTGCCACTTGTCGCCCGGCCGGGGACGACGCCGGCGAAGATTGTTCGCGAAGCTCCCACCGAACTTCAGGCATCTCCGCCGGATGCTCTCACACGAGACGATCACGCCGCGCCCTGCCAGGAGCAGCTCGACATCCCAAAAGCTCAGGCTGAACACGTGGTAGAGCCGGACCGCGTGGTCGATGAGCTCGGTCGGGAAGCGGTGACGATAGTGCAGGTCTGGCGACTGTTTCATCCCTCCATCCCGACCCGACCTGTCGCCCGCCGCCAGTTAGCGTGACAATGCCAGCGCGTTGTCGAAATGTCGCCGGGGGCAAGAACACCAGGCACCTGTTGGCCGGTCTGCCATGCCGGTCGGTGTTCGGCCGCCTCGCTGGCTACGAGGATGTCAACGACGCCGATCATATGGGGACCGGCTCGGGCGGCGCGCCAGCCGATGTTCGGGTGCCCGGACATTGCCGCCTGGATCACGCTCGCCCGCAGCGGCTAGTGTTTTCCCGGGGCGCTTGGGGGAACGACGATGGCGGGCTGGATCCAACCGGAACACACGGCGCATGGGCCGCTCAACCAGCGCCCGAGGCGGCCGCGGCCGATGCGCGGCGACGAGGATTGGCAGAACGTCCAGTGGTACGAGGCGCCGCAGGAAGACCCGGCGTTTCCCGAAGTCTACGTCTACACCGATGCGATGTCCTACGCCCCGGGCGAGGCGGTGCGGTTCCATGCCAGCACCACGGCCGCGCACTGGACGCTGGACATTTATCGCGACGGCTGGCGGCCCGAGCCGGTGCACCGGGCCGAGGGCCTGGTTGGCCGGTTCACGCCGATGCCGAGGGATGCCTACAAGGCCGGCTGCGGCTGGCCGGTTCTGCACACGTGGCGGCTGCCGGCGGACCTGCGCTCGGGGTTTTATCGCGTCGTCGCCACCTGCGCCCGCGCCGACGGGTCGCGCTTCCTGCAGCATCATTTCTTCGTCGTGCGCCCGACTGCGGCGACGCGGCGCGGCCGGCTGCTGATGCTGCTGCCGACCTGCACCTGGATGTCCTACAACGACTGGGGCGGCGCCAATCATTACACCGGCATCGAGGGGCCGGACGGCACTCTCGCCTCGCCCGTGCTGAGCCTCGAACGCCCGTGGGCGCGGGGCCTGCTCTGGCTGCCGCCGGGCGCGCCGCGGCAGATGACCGACCCGATCCCGGAACCCGGCGACGCGCCGTGCTACACCGCCAAGGAATACGCCTACGTGCACGGCTTCACCCAGTATTTCGGCTCCGCCGGCTGGGCGCAGTTCGACCGGCATTTCGCCGAATGGGCGGACCGCGAGGGCTACGCGCCCGACATCATCACGCAGACCGATCTGCACTACCGGCCAGAATTGCTCGACGCGTATCGCTGCGTGGTGACCGTCGGCCACGACGAATACTGGACGTGGGAGATGCGTGCGGCGCTGGAGGGGTTTGCCGAGCGCGGCGGGCGCGTCGCGCGCTTCGGCGCCAACTTCCTCTGGCAGGTCCGGCTGGAGGACGAGGGCCGCAAACAGGTCTGCCACAAGTTCCGCGCGCCCGCCGAGGACCCGGTGCGCGGGACGGCAGAGAGCCGCCGGATGACGACGATCTGGGAAGCGCCGGAGGTCGGCTGGCCGGGATCGACCACGTTCGGCATCAACGGCGTCGAGGGGCTTTACGCCTCCTGGGGCGGCTTCGCGCCGCGCGGGCAGCGGGGCTTTACCGTCTACCGGCCGGAGCACTGGGTGTTCGGCGGCACCAACCTCAACTACGGCGACATCTTCGGCGCCGAGGCGCGCATCTTCGGCTACGAGGTCGATGGCGTGGACTACACGTTCCGCGACGGCCTGCCGTACCCGACCGGCCGCGACGGCGCCGCCGACGACATCGAGATCCTGGCGATGGCGCCCGCGGTGCTGGCCGAGGGCGCGCATCGCGGCGAGGGGTTTCGCTACAACATCGGCGACCACGACCTGCGCGGCTTCGTCCGCCTGATGACCGGCGGCGAGGATGCTGCGGCGTTGCAGCGCTATCGCTATGGCGCCGGCATGCTGGTGGCGATGCCGAAGGGCAGGGGCGAGGTGGTGACGGCGGCCAGTTGCGAATGGGTGATGGGCCTCAGGCGCCGCGAACCCTTTACCGAGCAGATCACCCGCAACGTGCTGGACCGGTTCCTGGCGGACTGACCAACTGGTTGCGGGTTTCGACGGGAGTTGGCGGGGGCTGCTATGATGGTATAGAAATGATGCGGGAGCGGAGCGCGATTTGCTGCGTGGCGCAATGATTTATGCCGTTTCGGGCAGTTTTGGGACATGACGCGGGCATGCGGGATCGCGGCGCGCGATTAGGTGGCGTCGCCAGAAATCTCCGGACCAAGCCGGCTTACAGCCAAATTCGACCGCCTTCAGAAACCCGCAACCAGTTGCTACAATGCGGTACTGCGGCGCCATCCTGTGGCTTGCGTTATCATCCCCCCGCGCGCGCGGCGTAGGGTTCAAAGCCTTGTCCCAGAAACCGCGGGCGGTACGTCGCCGGCTTGTCCAACCGGGTGCAGGAGCTGATGCTAGGGCCTGTTCGCATTTCGTGACTTGTGGCGGCCACGAAGGGACTGATTGGGTTGGGGTTTGCGGAGGAGAGGTGATGCAAGTCCTGACCGATATCCAGTGGGCGAAGTTTGAAGCGGCGATCGCGGCGGTAAAGATCCGTGGGGCGCGGCCACGGGTCGAGGACCGGCGGACGATCGAGGCGATCATCTGGCGGCTCGACAACGGCGCCAAGTGGCGGTCCATCCCGGCGGAACTGGGCGCCTGGCACCACGCCTATCTGCGCTTTCGGCGTTGGGCGGTACGCGGCGTGTGGGATGCGATCATGGCGCATGTGGTAGCGCAGGGAGAGCCGCAACTGGCGTTTGCCTGCATCGACGGCACGATCGCGCGCGCGCATCAGAAGGCGGCCGGGGCACGGTCGAGCAAATCCACCCATTGAGTCTGCGATTCACTCGCAGCCCCGGGTCTGATGCGGAGGCGCTGGGTCGGTCGAGAGGCGGGCTTGGCACCAAGATCGTCGGCGTGTGCGATGCCGCGGGGCGGCTGGTCGATTTCCTTCTGACCCCGGGCCAGGCGCACGAATTGGCCCCCTCGCTGACGCTATTGCAGCGCCTGCCCGAGGCGCCGGACTGGGCATTGGCCGACATGGCATGCGACGCGCGGGAGTTTCGTTCGGCGGTGCGGACCATGGGCGCGATCCCCGTGGTGCCATCGCGCAAAGGCGCCAAACAGCCGCAGCCATGCCCCGCATACATCTACCGCCATCGCAATTTGATCGAACGCTGTTGGGCGCGGCTCAAGGAGCGACGGGCCATCGCCACTCGATACGACAAGACCGCTCTTTCCTACGCCGCCGGCATCGCCATCGCTGCCACGCTCGACTGGATCAAATCCTCGCTCTGACAAGCATTCA
>Ga0302311_10008883_pt1 | contig 10090 bp, 4 predicted proteins | sample III_Palsa_N1_3_FD_200449 | JGI IMG/M metagenome (GOLD analysis project Ga0302311, IMG submission 200449) | Peat permafrost microbial communities from Stordalen Mire near Abisko, Sweden - III_Palsa_N1_3 | ecosystem: Environmental > Terrestrial > Soil > Palsa > Peat permafrost | place: Sweden...
ATCGCCGCCGGAGTCATCCTCCACTACGTCCAATCCACGCAAAAACTGGACGCACTCCACCTCGATTCCCTGCGCTTCGTCGAACGCTCCAACGAACTCCAGCTCGATCCAGTAACCGTCCGCAACCTCGAACTCGTCGAGCCCCTGATCTCCGGCCAGGACTCGCGCTCGACCCTCTTCCACACTCTCGATTGCAGCCACACCCCCATGGGCAAGCGCCTGCTGCGCGCCACCATCCTGCGCCCGCTTTACGACGCCGCAGCCATCAACGCCCGTTACGAAGCGGTAGCCGAAGCCCACAGCGATCTCGTCCGCCGCGAAGAGATCCGCAGAGCCTTCAACGGCATTCTCGACCTTGAACGTCTGTTAGCTCGTCTGTCTCTCGACAGCGCAGGCCCGCGCGATATTGCCGCGCTCGCCGCAAGTCTCACCAGGCTTCCCGCCCTGCATCGGGCGTTGACGGCAATGACCGCGCCGCTCTGGCAAGACCTGACCAGGCGCCTCGACACGCTGACAGACACGGCAACGCTCGTCGAGAAGACACTGATCCCAGAGCCACCATTGACCCTCGTCGACGGCGGAGCCATCGCCACTGGCGTCTCTGCTGAACTCGACGAACTCCGCGCCATCAGCAGCACAGGCCGCCAGTCCATCGCAGCCATCGAGGAGCGCGAGCGCACACGCACCGGTATCGGCTCGCTCAAAGTCCGCTACAACTCGGTCTTCGGCTACTACATCGAGATCAGCAAATCCAACCTCGCCAACGCCCCCGCCGACTACGAACGCAAGCAGACCCTGGTCAACGCAGAACGCTTCACTACGCCAGAGCTCAAGGACTATGAAGTCAAAGTCCTGACCGCCCACGACCGATCCATCGAGATCGAGAAACAGCTCTTCACCCAGTTGCGCCACAGCGTCCTCGAAGCCGCCAGCCGCATTCGCCGCACTTCCTCCGTGCTGGCCGAAGCCGACATGCTCGCAGGCTTCGCGCACCTCGCTTCGGTTCGCGGCTACACACGCCCCGAGCTGGTCGACGAAGCCGTCCTCGAAGCAGTAGCTGGCCGACATCCAGTCATCGAGAACTGGATGAGCGAATCCGGTTCCAGCCGCTTCATCCCCAACAGCCTCTACGTGCACGGCAATGAGACGAATCAAGCGGACACAGCCAGCCCCGAACCAAGCCTTCTGCTCATCACCGGCCCCAACATGGGCGGCAAGAGCACTTATCTCCGCCAGGCAGCGATGCTCGTTCTTATGGCGCAGATGGGCTGTTACGTTCCCGCCGCAACGATGCGCTACGGCCTGGTCGATCGCATCTACACACGCATCGGAGCCAGCGATAACGTAGCCCGAGGCCGCTCCACATTCATGGTCGAGATGACCGAAACCGCAACCATCCTCAACACCGCAACTGAGAAATCGCTAGTCCTGCTCGACGAAATGGGCCGAGGCACCGCAACCTTCGATGGCCTCTCGCTGGCCTGGGCCACAGTCGAATATCTCCACGCCGAGATCGGCGCTCGAACCCTCTTCGCTACGCACTACCATGAGCTCACCATGCTGGCGGAAAAGCTCCCGCGTGTGCTCAATCTCCGGGTAGCCGTCAAGGAATCCTCTTCCGGCATCGTCTTCCTGCATTCCATCGAGCCCGGCGCTGCCTCCAAAAGCTACGGCATTGAAGTGGCAAAGCTCGCAGGCCTGCCAAGAGTGGTTTTGGAGCGCGCCCGTCACATCCTGCGCCAGCATGAAAAGCAGGAACGGCGCAGTGTTCAGGTCGAGACGGCAGAGCCTGTGCAGATGACCATCTTCACCCCGCTCTCCCAGCGCATCGTCGACCGCATCGCCGAGACCGACATCAACTCCCTCACGCCATTGCAAGCCCTCAACCTGCTGGAAGAGCTGAAGCAGGAGCTGGGCGAAACCGCCACGCCAGCAACCACCCGAGGCGCGCGATGACGATCGAAATCCGCCACGCCGCCGGCAGCTTGCTCGTTGTAGGTCTTTCCAGCACAGAAGTGACAGGCCTGGAACGCGCCTGGCTCAAGCTCATCCGCCCCTCAGGGATCATCCTCTTCCGCCGCAACATCGCGGATGCAAATCAGACTCGCGCACTGCTCGCCGAATCCACCAGCTGCTGCAATCCCTTCCACCTGCGCTGCGTAGACATCGAAGGCGGAACAGTCGACCGCCTCCGCGACGCCGTAGCTCCCATGCCGTCCGCGCAAGCCGTATCCCAAACCTGCAAGTCGTCACTCATGCGTCAACATGGCGAACTCATCGCAAGAGAATGTCTTGCCTTCGGCTTCAACACCACCCTCGCTCCTGTTCTCGATCTTGCGCTGCCCGAATCGGCAGCCGTCATGGGCACCCGGACCGCATCGATGAATCCCGCTGAAGTGGTTATCTACGCGCGCGCATTCCTCAAAGGCCTTGCGGCGCACGGAGTGGTTGGCTGCGGCAAGCATTTCCCCGGCCTCGGTGCGGGAGACCTGGACTCTCATCTTGAGACTCCAGCGATCCAGCGCACTCTGTCTGGGCTTTGGGGTGAAGATCTGGTTCCTTACCGCGACCTGGCGGATGAGTTGCCCATGGTGATGGTCAACCACGCGACCTACCCAAAAACGCGCAGCGAAAGCGCCCCGGTAACCGCCTCGTCCTTCTGGGTTACATCGATCCTGCTCAAGAAAATCGGCTATCGCGGACTTGTCTTCTCCGATGACTTGGAAATGGGCGGAATCCTCAAGTACGCGCCGATGGAAGAAGCCGCGTTGCTCGCAATCCGCGCAGGCATACACCTGCTCGAGATCTGCCACAGCCCCGAGTTGATCCTGCGCTGCTACGAGTCCCTCATCCACGAAGCCGAGCGCTCCAAAAGCTTCCGCGGTCTTCTGCTCGAGCGGGCGCGTACCTCGCAGCGGCTTCGCAAGACACGCTTCTCCCAGCCCCTCACTCGGCCGCTATCACCATCCCAGCTATCCACCTTGCGCGAAAAGATTCTCCGATTCAAAGCAGAAGTCGAGGTCTCTCAGAAATGATCGTCGCCGGGATCATGAGCGGCACCTCGGGCGACGGCATCGACGTCTCACTGGTGCGAGTCCAGACTCGCAACCAGACTCGCAACCAGACTCGCAACCAGCCTCGCAACCAGGCTCGCATCCGCGAAGGCAAGGGGGAATATCCCAGGCTGACCTTGCTCGCGCACGAAGCCTTTCCTTATTCACCAGGATTGCGCAAGGCCGTCCTCGCCGCGATGAATGCCAAATCCACCTCAACTGCCGAATTGGCGCGCCTGAACTGGCGTCTCGGCCTGGCCTACGCAGAAGCCGTCAAAGCCACACTCGAACGTCACCCCGCGAAGATCGCCCTCATCGGCTGCCATGGTCAGACCCTTTACCATCAAGCCGCCGCACAGCCCTATGCCGGATTAAAGTTCGCCTGCACCTGGCAAGCCGGCGAAGCCTCCATCCTCGCTGGAAATTTGGGCGTTCCAGTAGTATCGAATTTTCGCCCAGCGGACATGGTCGCCGGCGGTCAAGGCGCACCTCTGGTCCCACTTCTGGACTTTGTGCTCTTTCGCCATCCCAAGCGCGGCCGCGTCCTGCAGAACATCGGCGGCATCGCCAACTTCAGCGCCATTCCGCCAAACGCAAATGCGGCCCAGGTGTTGGCCTTCGACTGCGGCCCCGGCAACATGCTGATCGATGCCCTCATGCTCGAACTCTACGGCAAACCCATGGATGCAAGCGGCGCCATCGCCGCCACCGGCACTGCACTGCAACCCGTGCTCGACAAGGCGTTGCGCGAGCGTTTCTTTCGTCAACCGCCGCCCAAAACTGCGGGCCGGGAACAGTTTGGCAGGGAATACGCCGCAAAGTTCCTCGCCGACTGCCGCAAATTCAGCAGGCGCAGGCAAGACATCATCGCCACAGCGACAGCACTCACGGCGCATTCAATCACCGGCGCCTATGCGCGTTTTGCAGCCTCGCAAATGGGCAACACCCCAGTAGACTTCCTCGTCTCCGGAGGCGGCGCGCGCAACCTCACCCTCATACAACAACTCACCGAACTCCTCAAGCCACTAGGCTGCCGCGTCACTTCGACAGACGCACTGGGAATGCCTGCCGAAGCAAAGGAAGCCGCGGCATTCGCGCTGCTGGCGTGGCAGACTTGGCATCATCGTCCAGGCAACGTCCCATCCGCCACCGGAGCCGCCCGGCCCGCAATTCTTGGTCAGGTGACCTATGCGTAGGCTTGCACTTCTCCTGGCATGCATGGGCTTCATACTCCTCACCAGTTGCCACAGCCCCCGCATCGACAAGGGAACAGTCGTGTTCCTGATTGAATCCAGCCCCACCAATCTTGACCCGCGCATCGGCACCGACGCACAATCCGAACACATCCAGGAACTGCTTTTCGATGGCTTGGTGGTGCGCGACGCGAGCTTCCGCGTGGCGCCCGGTCTGGCCGAGCGATGGAATCAGCCAGACCCGCTGACGCTGATCTTTCATCTGCATCCCGATGTCCATTTCAGCGACGGCCGGCCGCTCACTTCGCGCGATGTTCTCTGGACGCTGAAGTCGATGCGCGATGGCACCATCATTACTCCCAAAGGCGCGAGCTATGCGTCAGTAGCGAGCATCGAAGCGCCAGGCGCCCAGACTGTCGTCCTGCACCTGAAATACCCCGACAACTTTCTGCTGACCAATCTCTCCTCAGGCGCGATGGGCATTGTTCCTTACGGCAGCGGCCGCGACTTCTGGCAGCACCCCGTCGGCTCAGGACCATTTCGCTTGGTGAGCCAGGAGATCGACAAAGAAGTGGTCATCGAACGCAATCCACTGAGCTGGCAGCAGGACAGCTCGCAAGGCAATATCCAGCGCGTCCGCTTCGCGGTTGTTCCAGACCCGATTACTCGCGCGCTTGAACTACGCAAGGGCTCGGCAGACCTCGAGAGCAATTCCCTGCTTCCGGATATGCTCCCCGTGCTGGCGGCCGAGAAGCACCTGGCCGTCGAGAGCGTAGGCGGAACCCAAGTCCAATACATCGCATTCAATACCATCGATCCTATCCTTCGTGACGTGCGCGTGAGACAGGCCGTGGCCTGCGCCATTGATATTCCACTTATCTTGAAGACCCTTCAGGATGGACGCGCCAGATCGGCCGTCAGCCTTCTTCCGCAAACACACTGGGCGTGGACTGGCAACGTAGCTCGATACGATTACGATCCCAGTCGAGCGGCTTCCTTGTTGGATCAGGCCGGCTATCGTCCCGGTCGCGACGGAACACGCCTGCATTTGACCATGAAAACCAGCACGGACGAAGGAACCCGGCTGCTGGCCGCGACGCTACAACAGCAGCTGGCGCAGGTAGGCATTGCTCTCGATATCCGAAGCTTCGAATCCGCCACTTACATTCAGGACCTGACTCGAGGCTCTTTTCAGATATATGCTCTGCGCTGGATAGGTGGAAATGAGCAGCCGGATATCTTCGGTTATGCGTTCAGCACAGCACGCATTCCTCCAAAAGGCGCCAATCGCGGACGCTACAGCAATTCGCGGTTGGACGCGCTGCTGGACGACGCCGGCGCGTCGACCGATCAGGCCCGCCGAACGTCAGACTATGTGCAAGCGCAACAGATACTTGCGCAGGATTTGCCGGCATTCAATCTCTGGTACAAGGATTCGATCGTCGTCCATAACCGGCGTCTCTCCGGGATATCCATCAGCCCGTCAGGAAGCTTCGAATTCCTATCTACGGCCAGGGTGCAAATGTAATGTTTCGTTACAAATCGGGCTACAATTCGTTACAAACCAAACGGTAAACTTTCTCTCCGGCCACCTCGTCTACATGGGCAGGAAAATCGTACGTGCTTTCATCCTGGCCTAGTTGGTTGTTTGGCTCCTGCCGGTTCCTCCGTTGCGAACGATTTCTCAAGTAATGCAGGTCCACCTGTTTTTCGGAGAAGATATGCAACTGAAGTTGACGAAATCCAGTCTCAGCACTTTGATCTGCTGCACGCTGGTGCTGATAAGCGGAGCAGGATTGGGAATATCGACCGTACCCGCATTCGGGGCCGCGCAAGCGCCCGCAGCCGCGCCGTCCAATCGCTTTCTGGGCACCATTACCGTCGTCGGAGCGGGATTGATAACCGTCAAAACAGACGCAGGTGTGGAGCGCAAGGTCACCGTCCCTGATGGCATCAAGATTCAAAGAATCGCCCCCGGCGCCAAGGACCTCAGCAACGCCGCCACGATCCAGTTCAGCGACCTCGCTGTTGGAGACCGGGTGCTGGTACGAATCGCGCCGGATCCAGCCACTGATCCGGTCACGGCAATCTCCATCGTTGCAATCCCGCAAGCCGACCTGGCTCAAAAGCAGCAGCAGGAGCGTGAAGATTGGCAGCGCAACGGCGTCGGCGGCCTCGTGAAGTCGGTCAATGCCGGAACAGGGCTGATTGAAATCACATCCGGTGCAGGTCCTGCGGAGAAGACGATCGCTCTCCATACCACGCCCACCACGGTGTTGCGCCGTTACGCTCCCGATTCAGTCAGCTTCGACCAGGCCAAGCCGGCCCCAATCGAGACGATTCAGGTGGGCGATCAACTCCGGGCTCGCGGGACCAAGAGCGCCGATGGGCTGGAAGTGGCCGCTGTCGAGGTGGTGTCGGGAAGCTTCCGCAATATCTCCGGTACCGTCAGCTCCATCAATCCCACCGCGATGACCATCACGCTCAAGGACCTGATCACCAGGCATGATGTCACGGTCCATGTTGGCGCCGATGCCCAGATGCGTAAACTTCCGGAAAACATGGCCAGGATCCTTGCTTCCATGACCAAACCCGGGGGCGCCAGCGCAGCCGGTGGAACCGGAGCCGGAGCTGCCGGGGATCACCCCGCAGGCTCGAACGGCAACGGTGGCGGAGCCCCGGGGGCTCCCGCAGTACGGCCTGGCTATGCTGGACAAGCTGGGCAACCTGGACAAGGCGGTTCCGAGTACGGGCAGGGACGGCGCTCCGGCGGTGGCGATCTGCAGCAGATGCTGAGTCGCGCTCCAGCCATTCACCTCTCCGATCTTCAGAAGGGCGATGCAGTGATGCTGGTGTCAACTCAAGGAACCTCTGAGGTTACAGCCATTACATTGCTGGCCGGCGTCGAGCCGTTGTTGCAGGCTCCCGCATCGACACAGAACATGCTGCTCTCGAACTGGAACATGAGTTCAGGAAGCGCTGAAGCAGCTCAGTAACAGAACTTACTTCTGGATTCTTAGCACAGTGGGGGATTCGTGTACTCAAAATTTGTCTTCTTTCTTTCTATCCCGGTTGCCTTACTGACGCTTGCGGCGAGCGGGGTTGCCCAGACCGCGCCAGCGCCCGCGGCGCAGTCAACAACCGCCGCCACCGGCAGCACAGCGGCGCAGGCGACGTTACGCGGCAAGATTTCCGATCCTACGGGAGCGTTGATACCGGGCGCGACCGTCACCATCAGCAATTCCAAGGGACAGACGGTTGCTACTGCCACTGCCGATGCCACTGGCGGGTACGAAGTGCACGCGCCGGCGCCTGGAACCTATTCCGTGACCGCGACCTTTCAGAACTTTGCCCCCTTCGTTTCGCAGGGCATCGCCGTGACTGCAGGTCAGATCAAGCGCATCGACATCACCATGGCCATCCAGACAACTCAGCAGACCGTCACCGTCACCGATGAGACGCCGACGGTAAGCGTTGAAGCAGATAACAATGGCAATGCGATGGTGATCAAGGGCAAAGATCTGGAAGCCCTCTCCGACGATCCCGATGAGCTCTCGAATGAGCTCTCAGCGCTGGCTGGACCCTCGGCGGGACCGAACGGCGGACAGATCTACATCGATGGCTTCACCGGCGGCCAACTTCCGCCTAAGTCCTCGATCCGCGAGATTCGCGTCAATCAAAATCCATATTCGGCGGAGTACGACCGGCTGGGCTTCGGTCGCATCGAGATCCTTACCAAGCCCGGCACCGACAAGCTGCATGGCCAGTTCATGATGCTGGGCAACGACAGCGCGTTCAACACCGGCAATCCCTTTACCCCCAACGTTCCCGGCTACTACAGCTATCAGTACAACGGAACTGTGAATGGATCGCTGAACAAGAACACCTCATTCTTTATCTCCGCCGAGCATCGGTCCATCAACAACGTCAACGTCTACGACTCGCCATGCGACGATCTCGGCAACTGCCCAGGCGACGTGAACGGAACCATCCCCAACCCGCACTCACGCACCAACGTCTCCCCGCGCATCGACCTTCAGATTGGTAAGAAGAACACGCTGACCGTGCGCTACCAGTACTACCACGACTCAGAGGCCGGCAACCTCACTTCTACGCAGCTGCCGTCGCTTGCCTACACCACTTTGACCAACGACAACAACCTGCAGATCAGCGACACCGAAGTGATCAGCGACAAGATCGTCAACGAAACGCGGTTTCAGTACGACCGCACCCTTTCCAGTCAGACTCCGGTCAGCACAGCTCCTACCATCCAGGTGCAGGAGGGAAACTTCACCGCCGGTGGCAGCTCCTCCCAGAGCTCGCACGATCACACCGATCGCTGGGAATTTCAAAACATCACAACCATGTCGCTGGGCAGGCACGCGCTGAAATTCGGCACCCGCATGCGCGATAGCCGCGACGCCAACGCCTCGGACGCAGGCTTCAACGGAACCTTCACCTTCGCGGATGAACCGACCTATGCTACCGCGGTTCAAAATGCTATTGCCGGCACCGCCGGCAGCGCGGCCCCAAGCCAACTTACCTATTCCACCGGCGCACAAAGCGCTGTAGGCAACGTCTTTGACGGCGCAGCCTTTGTCCAGGACGACTGGAGATTCAGCCCCAGGCTCACTCTCTCCGCGGGCCTGCGCTGGGAATCGCAAAACCACGTCTCGGATCACAGCGATTGGGCGCCGAGATTTTCCATGGCCTATGCACTCGACGGCAAGGGCGGCAAGCAGGCCAAGACCGTTCTGCGCGCTGGATACGGCATCTTTTACGATCGCCTCGGCATCGGCAACTTCCTCACCATCAACCGCTCGATTCTTCAGGATCAATACACTCTTGATGAGGAATCCGGTGGAGTCACCTCGCAATGCTTTACCGACAGCTTTACCACCTTCGACCAGGCAGCTTGCGGCACCGGTACCACCGACACAAGAACAACCTACCAGGTCTCTCCAACCTACCATTCGCCCTACACGCAACAATTCGGAGCCAGCATCGAGCGGCAGCTGACCAAAACTCAGACGCTCACCGCGACGTATTTGCATTCTCAGGGCGTCCACCAACTCGTGGAGATCAACGCCAACGCACCGTATAGCCCAACCTACAATTCGACCCTCGGAAACCTCTACCAGTACTTCTCCGAAGGCATCTTCAAGCAGAATCAGCTGATCATCAATACCAACGCGCGGATCAGCCCCAGATTTAACGTCTTCGGCTTCTACACTCTCAGCTTCGCGAATACCGATGGCGCGGGAGGTACGACCGCTTCAAACTCATTCAATCTCGGCCAGGACTACGGGCGTGCAGCGTTTATCTCCCGTAATCAGGTCTTTCTGATTGGCAACTACGTCGGCCCGTGGGGACTTCGCTTCAATCCATTCCTGATCGCGCAGGCTGGAAGGCCCTTCAACATCACCACGCCAACAGACAACAACGGCGACACCTTCTTCAACGACAGGCCATATGTCGCCAATTCTTCCGAGTGCGCCGCCGGCGCAACTGGCTTTTACCAGACCTCCTACGGATGCCTCGACATCAACGCAACACCTCTGCCTGGAGAAACATTGTTGCGTAACAACGCAGGCAACGGACCGGCCGAGGTGGCGTTGAATCTCCGCGTCAGCAGGACCTTTGGAGTAGGACCGAAGCTGACTTCGGTCGACGCCAACGCCAATCAGGGCGGGGGCCCTCCAGGCGGTGGTGGACCTCCAGGTGGTGGCCGCGGCGGCGGTGGTCCTGGCGGTGGCCCCGGCGGTGGATTTGGACCTGGTGGATTCGGTGGAGGCGGCGGCGGACGCGGTGGCCCCGGCGGAATGTTCGCGCCAACCGTCACCC
>Ga0302311_10008884_pt1 | contig 10090 bp, 8 predicted proteins | sample III_Palsa_N1_3_FD_200449 | JGI IMG/M metagenome (GOLD analysis project Ga0302311, IMG submission 200449) | Peat permafrost microbial communities from Stordalen Mire near Abisko, Sweden - III_Palsa_N1_3 | ecosystem: Environmental > Terrestrial > Soil > Palsa > Peat permafrost | place: Sweden...
AACAGTTCTCGAACTTCCAGCAATCGCAGAACCTCTTTGAACCGAGCGCCACGCCCGGCGGGGCGCCGCTTATCATCAGCGTCATCACCAACGCGGCCAAGGTAAAGAGCGAAGGCGTCGAGGCCGACTTCAACGCAGCCCTGTATCCCGGGCTTCGGGTTTACGGCGGCTTCGACTTTAACCACGCCTACTATCAGTCGTTCCCGAACGGCGGCGGACCGGGCGTCAGCTACACCGGCAACGTCCTGCCAGAAGCGCCGCACTTCCAGGCGTCTGTCACGGTCGACTACAAGCACCAGCTGACCGAACAGTTCGATGGCGATATTTCCGCAACCTACACAACCCGTACAAGTGTCTATTCGCAGCCGGCGGACACGATTGCCCCTTATACGGGAGTCAAGGATTTGGAAGATGGCTATGGCGATGTGACCTTGCGGGTGGCGGCTATCAACAAGCCGGGCAATCTTGAGTTCGCCGTGTTCGTCAAGAACCTGACCGGCGAGATCCATGTGGATGGCGCCGCGGAGGCCTCCTCCGGGACCTTCTTCCAGACGCTCAACGAGCCCAGGACGATCGGTGTCGAGCTAACCGTGCGTCATTAGGCTGTTCATGCGCGGCTACCATTGGTCGAGTAAGTCGTCCGACCAATGGAGCCGTTCGTAACGATTGACCGTCTCTAGGTGGCATTTGGCCGGCGTGGTGCGCCGGCCATAAACGTAATGAAAGCCTTCAGCAAGTCGATCACTCTACCTGAAGTCATTGCGGCGCATGGCCGGTTGCGACATCGATGGCTGGTACAAGGGCGCCGCCTGCACTGATGCGATGAGCATGAAGCCATATCCGGGAAGCGACGAACCAGGCGGGGCAGATTTGGCTCTCCTGCTGAGCTGATCCGCACTGTGGATAGTGGCGTGACATTCTGCGCCGACGAGCGGCGGCCCGGCTCGCATTCACGCATCGCCTATGCCGTTGAAGCATGTGGAGAAGGCCCCTTATGTCTTGGACGACAGGGGTCGCCGGTCCTTAAGCCATCGGCGCATGCAGACGTTTCGGTCCCTTCTCTTTACGCCGGCTGATCGCCCCGACCGGTTCGCCCGGGCGTTGACGTCGCGCGCGGACGCGGTGTGCCTCGATCTGGAGGACGCCATCGCTCCTGGCAAAAAGACCGAGGCGAGGGCTCATGCGGCGGCCTTCCTGCGCGAGCATGATCTGGCGGGGCCGAGCATTATTGGCGTCCGGATCAACCCGCTCGACAGTTCCTGGTGGGCCGAAGACGTCGCCGCCACGGCCGGGGCCGATTTCCTGTTGCTGCCCAAGGCTGTGTCTGCGGTTCAGCTCGCGATGCTCCGGGCGGCGCGCCCCAACACGCCACTGTGGCCCTTGGTCGAGACGGCTGAAGGCCTGAGAAATTGTTGGCAGATCGCCGCCGCGCTTGGCGTCGAGGGCGTGCTCTTCGGCGCCTTCGACTATGCCGCAGACGTGGGCTGCACCATGGATTGGGAGCCGTTGCTGTTCGTCCGCAGCCAACTTGCGGCGGCCGCGGCGCGCGCCAGAATCCAACTGTTGGATGCACCGTCTGGCGAACTTGCGGACATGCATGGGCTTCGCCAACAGACACTGCGCGTGAAGGCGCTGGGCTTTACTGGCCGCGCCTGCATCCATCCCGCCCAGATAGGCGCGGTCAACGCCGCGTTCACTTCCAGTCAGGCGGAGATCGATGCGGCCCTGCGCATCCTGGAGGCCTTCGACGCGGCGGGGGAGGGCGTGGCGCAGCTCGACGGGAAATTGCTCGAGAAGCCCGTGGCGCTTGCCGCGCGCCGCGTGTTGGCGCGTGCGAATGGATTTCAAGGGGTCAATTGAATGGGCGTACTTGACGGTAAGGTCATCCTCGTCACCGGCGGCGGCAACGGCATTGGACGCGAATGCGCGCTGCTAGCCGCGCGGGAGGGGGCCAGGGTTTTGGTCAATGACCTCGGCGCGAGCGTTGGCGGGAAGGACGAGGGCTCGGCGGGTCCGGCCGAGGCGGTCGCCGCGGAGATCCGGGCGTCGGGCGGCCAAGCCGTTTCCAACGCCGATAGCGTCGCCAGTTTCACCGCTGTGCAGCGAATGGTCAGTCAGGCGCTCGACGAGTTTGGCCGGCTCGACTCGGTGATCAATCCTGCCGGCATCCTTCGGGACGGCATGTTTCACAAGATGGCCGAAACGGATTGGGACGACGTGATCGCGGTGCATCTTCGCGGCGCTTTCAACGTTTCGCGGGCCGCGGTCGAACTGTTCCGCAATCAGGGCGGCGGCGCCTTCGTGCATTTCACCTCCGCTTCCGGCCTCATCGGGAATATCGGCCAGTCCAACTACGCGGCCGCCAAGCTGGGGGTGATGGGCCTGTCGCGGATTTTGGCGATGGAGGGCGCCGCGAAATTGGTGCGGTCAAACGTCATCGCGCCGTTTGCCTGGACCCGGATGATCGCCACCATACCGGTGACCGACGAGGCGTCAGCCCAGCGGGTGGAGCGCATACGCACCGGCATGCGGGCCGATCAGGTCGCCCAACTGGCTGTGGCGCTGGCGGCCGATCAGGCTGCGAACGTGACGGGCCAGGTCTTCGCCGTCCGCGGCAACGAAGTCGTATTGTTCAGCCAGCCGCGACCGCTCGCGTCTATGTCGCGAGGCGATGGCTGGACGCCGGCGACGCTGCTGCAGGAGGCGCTCCCCGCCTTGCAGCCGAAATTCACTGACCTTGGCGCTTCTGCGTCGGTCTTTGCCTACGATCCGATCTGATCAGGAGTCCACCCATGCGCCGCGCCGCGATCGTTAGTCCCGTCCGCACCCCCATCGGCCGCTTTCTCGGCGGCTTGGCGACCGTCCCGGTCGAAGAGCTTTGTCGCGTCGTGGTCCAAGCGGTTCTTGAGCGGAGCGGCGTCGACCCGGCCCGGATCGAGGACTCCGTGTTCGCCCAAAGCTATGCCAACAGCGAGACGCCCTGCGTCGGGCGCTGGGCGGCGCTTGCCGCCGGCTTGCCCGTTCAAGTTCCCGGAATGCAGCTCGACCGCCGATGCGGCGGTGGACTGACGGCTTTGGCTACGGCCGCCATGATGGTTCAGACCGGAGCCGCCGACGTGGTCGTGGCGGGCGGTGTCGAGAGCATGAGCAACATCGAATACTATACGACGAGCCTGCGCGGTGGCGCGCGGCAGGGCTCAGTTGCGCTCTATGATCGCCTTGATCGCGGGCGGGAGCGTTCCCAGCCCGTGGAACGGTTTGGCGTGATCTCGGGGATGATCGAAACGGCGGAAAACCTCGCCCGCGATTATAAGATCTCACGCGAAGCGGCGGACGCCTTTGCCGTCGAGAGTCAGCATAAGGCGGCTCGCGCCTGGGCGAGCGGCGCGTTCGCCGATGAAGTGGTCGCTGTCTCGGTTCCGCAGAAGAAGGGTAAAGCCCTCCTTTTCGAAAAGGACGAGGGTGTGCGGGCCGACACAACCGAAGACTCCCTGGCGAAGCTGCGTCCCATGATGGCCGGCGGCGTTTCGACGGCCGGAAACTCGAGCCAGCAAAATGACGCCGCCGCAGCCTGCCTGGTCGTCGCCGAGGACAAGCTGCAGGAACTGGGCCTGGATCCTATTGGATTCATGGTGGGTTGGGCGGCCGTCGGCTGTGAACCTTCCCGAATGGGCATCGGTCCGGTCCCGGCCGTTGAGCGTCTGTTCGCGCGCACCGGGCTGGGTTGGAACGATATGGATCTGGTCGAGCTGAATGAAGCCTTCGCCGTCCAGGCCCTGGCCGTCCTGCAGGGTTGGAACTGGGACGATCGAGACAAGCTCAATGTAAACGGCTCGGGCATCTCTCTGGGTCATCCGATAGGCGCGACAGGTATGCGCATCATGACCACGCTTCTCCATGAGATGCAGCGCCGCCAGGTTCGCTACGGGTTGGAGACGATGTGTGTCGGGGGTGGCCAGGGCGTGGCGGCGATTTTTGAACGCGCGTAGGCGCCTTTTTCAGGGCGGTGGATGTTGGCGTGCATCACGACGGCGGCGGCTAATTAGCCGTCCGCCGCCCAGGCCGGGGACGGTCCAGCCTCTCAGCTAGGCCTCCTTTCAGAGGTTCGGACCGAAGTCCCGCAGCCTCAGGATTGTGGCCGACATGTAGGCGGTCAGCCCTTTTGCCCGCTAGCCGATCTGCCGATCGCTATCGGCCCAATAAGGCTTGCGGAGTTCGGTCTTCAGAACCTTGCCCTGCGGCGACAGCGGCAGGGGTGCGTTGCGTGCCTCAAGGCTGCGTGGGCATTTATATGCGGCGATCCGGATTCGGCAGTGCTCAACCAACTCCGCCAGGTCGGCGATCATTCCAGGCTTGAAGCGCACGATTGCATGCACCCTCTCCCCCCACTTGGAGTCGGGCACGCCAATGATCGCGCACTCCGCGATCTTGGGATGGGCCGCGAGCGCATTTTCGACCTCGGCGGAAAAGACGTTCTCCCCCCCCGAGACGATCATGTCCTTCAATCGGTCGGCGATATAGACGAACCCCTCGTCGTCCATGTAACCGGCGTCGCCGGTGCGCAGCCAGCCATCGACAATCGTCGCGGCCGTGAGGTCTGGTTGCTTCCAGTACCCCAGCATCACGCCGGGACCCCGGACGACGATCTCTCCGATCTGACCGAGGGGACGTTCGACAAGATTTTCGTCAGCAATGCGCACGTCGGTGCCAGCTAGAGAACGGCCGGCGGATCGCAAATATGGCTTGTCGCTCGCCAGAAGATGAAACTGCGGCTCAAGGACGGTCGCGGCGGCGGCTAGCTCTGTCTGGCCATAACCCTGCTGGAACTCAGCATTAGGGAATAGCCACATGGCGTCCCTAAGCAGGGTTTCGGAAATGGCCGATGCGCCATAGCGAATGCGTCGTACAGACCTCAGGTCCGCCGGATGCTCGGCGAGATAGTCGCGGATCATCGCGAACATGGTCGGCACAATAAGAGCCCAGGTGACCTGCTCTTGCTCGATCGCCTTGACCGCCGCTTCTGGCGTGAAGGCAGGCAGGACCACGTGCGTGCCGCCCAGCAGGGTGATCCCTAGCGCCGCGCTCGCCCCGCCGATGTGAAACAGCGGCGAGGAATGCAGAAAAATACGCTGTTCAGGCGCCCCCGTCGTGGCGATCACGCCCAAAACGTTGGCGATCAAATTCCGGTGCGAGAGCATCACGCCCTTGGCCCGGCCGGTCGTACCGCCGGTGTAGTAGATACCCGCCAGCGCATCATCCCGGCCACATTGGTCGTCAATAGGCCGATGTCTGTCGATGAGGTCCTCAGTCGACAGGACCCCGTCGGTGGTGCCAGTTCGTTCGGGCTGAAGCAACACCAGTCCGCTCAGGCCGAGCTCAGCGGCAAGCCCCCGCCCCATATCTCCGAGCGGGGCGTCGACGATCAAAACGCGCGCATCGCTGTCCGCCAGCGCATCGGCATGCTCACGCTCGGTCCATCGAAAATTTGCCGGAACCACGACCGCTCCGGCCCACGCAATCGCGTTTACGGCTTCGATGTAGAGGTCACTGTTGTGCGCGATGAGCATCACGCGATCCCCAGCCCCAACGCCAAGGGCCCTCAATCCAGCAGCCAAGCGCGCCACGCGATCGCGATGCGATCGCCAGGTTTGGCGGCGCCCTTGGAAGATGGTGGCGATACCATCGCCACGCTGCTGCAGGGCGCGATGGATGCCCTGGGTCAGATACATGTCGTCGCGCCGAATCCGGATAATATGGCGCGCCGATCGCTCGCCATTGGGCTTCCCATGGCCATCTAGAGCGCGCGGGCCAGCGACGTCAGGTCGAGCGATTCCGAGACCGCCCAGACCCCAAGTTTGCGCGCCCACCAGGTCTCGCCGCCGTGGGCAAGCCCCCAGGCGCGCAGGCGGCGTGTATGCAGGTGCAAGGGGTGCTCCGCGCTCACGCCAATAGCCCCATGCACCGCATGGGCGATCCCGCTAACGACCTGAGCGGCCTGTCCGGCACGGATTTTCGCTACGGCGGCCAAACGCTCCGAAACCTCAAGCGGCGATCCTGTAAACGCCGCCTGCGCCGCCATCCGCGCCACCATGGTCTCTTCCGCCAGCACGGCGATCTGCTGCTGCACCGCCTGGAAACGCCCGATCTCCCGGCCGAACTGTTTACGGGTAATCGCATACTCCACCGTCATGGCTTCGATCGCCTTCATGGCGCCGGCCATCTGACCGGCCGCCAACACGGCGGCCAGGGCGCGTCCCAGCGTCGGCTCAACGTCCCCCACATCGACCGCCTCCGGCATGGTGAGTCGGGCGGCCATGGTTTCCATCACCGCAGGGGCCTCCGGCCGTCGGCCGGTCTCCAGGGCAAGCGGAAAAAGGTCTTCAAGCGAAAGGCCCGCGCCGTCATCCGCCTCGGACTTCAGCACATCGAGGAAGCCGGACTCGAGGAGGGACGGCCACGGATTCTCCGCCGGCAGGCCGTCCAGCAGGCGCGCGTACTGGTCGCGCAATAAGTCGCTCATCGTCTTATCTCAGCCCCAGACCGCGGGCGATAATCCCCCGCAGGATTTCGCGCGTTCCGCCGCGCAGCGAAAAGGTCGGGCACATGCCCGCCACATATTCCAAAGCCGCCAGAAGGTCGGCGGGAACCGATCCCGCCGATTCGCCCGCGAGGTGGTCCGCGATCAGTCTGGGGATCGATTGCTCGAAGCCCGTGCCCTGGTCTTTCACCATCGAGGCCTCAACCACGGGACTGCCGCCCGCTGTGAGGATCCCGGTGACCGAGAGGCACAGCTGTCTCAGCACCGCCAGTTCAGAGAGCAGCTTGCCCGCCAGCACATGTTCCGCGTCGGCGATATTTCCCCGGGACCGAAGATAGGTCAGCCAACCATCCACCAGCACCGTCGAGGACTGGATTCGCTCCGGGCCGGCGCGCTCTAGCGCCAACTCATCGTTCACCTGCGCCCATCCAGCGCCTTCCTCGCCCAGCAGCGCCTCGTGCGGAAGCAGGACGTCGTCGAAATGGATCTGGGAGAAATGCTCGTCGCCCGCCAGGTCGCGGATCGGCCGCGCGCTAACGCCCGGTGAGCGCATATCGATCAACAGCTGGGAGAGGCCAGCGCCACGGTCGGTGGCGGCGCCGCTCGTGCGCACCAAAGCGATCATGAAATCGGCCCGGTGCCCGTAAGTGGTCCAGATCTTCGAGCCTCGAAGGCGCCAGCCTTCTGACGTCCTTTCCGCACGGGTCTGCACGCTCGCCAGATCGGAGCCCGAGTTGGGTTCGCTCATGCCGATGCAGAAAAACTTCTCGCCTCGGCAAATCGCCGGCACAAGTTGACGCTTTTGCGCTTCAGTGCCGTACCGCAGGATGATCGGGGCGCTTTGTCGTTCGGCGATCAGGTGGGCGGACAACGGCGCCCCGGCAGCGAGAAGCTCTTCCGTCAGCACAAACCGGGCGAAACCGCTGCGACCGCCGCCGCCGTACTCGGGCGGCAGCGTCAGCCCGATCCATCCCCGTTGGGCCAAGGCTCGAGTGAAGTCTGGATCATAGCCCATCCAGGATCGGGCCCGTTCTCCTAGGGGGAGAGACCGGAGCTGCTCGGCCAGAAAAGCGCGCACCGGGGCGCGAAGCGCCTCATCCTCAGGCGGGATGACCGCCAGTTCCAAAGTCTGCAACATATCGAAAACTAGGCAGGCGGCCGATGCGCTGTCCAATTTCGATTGTGATGTCAGCGATATGCGGGCGAGATCGCTTTGGCGACTTCCCGGGTCGCCGCCGCAAAGGCCTCTACCGCAGGGCGGTGATCGTCTTGCCGCTTGGCGAGGGCGAAGCCAATCTGCAAAGGCCGTCCGTCAGACAACAGCTCCAGGCAATGCGCCCGTCCCGCTGCGGCGCGACGCATCACCGCCGGCGCGAGCGCAAGCCCGGCGCCGCTTTCCACCAGTGCGATCATGGTCTGATTGTCGGCTGTCTCTTCAGCGACGTTTGGCGAAAATCCCGCAGCTTCGCAGGCCATAAGGATCAGCGACCGCAGGTTCGGAATCGCAAGGCGATCATAGATTACAAAAGGTTCGTCCTTCAGGTCTTCCAGTCGCACCCGGCCAACGACCGCCAGGCGATGGTTCAGAGGAACCAGCAGCATCAGGGGTTCCATATAGAGGAGCTCGAGGGATACTGGTGCGACCGCCTCGAGCAGCGGCGTGCGGACGAGGCCGACATCGAGCGTCCCATCCTCCAGGCCGCGCAGCATCTCCAGACCCGTCGCTTCCTTCAAGGCGAGCTCCACGGCGGGATGTCGTGAACGGAACAGGGGCAGGATCGTGGGTACGAGACCATAGGTCGCCGATCCCACATAGCCGACGCGCAGACGTCCACGCTCGCCATTGCCTATGTCGCGCGCGTTCTGAACAAGCGCCTCGACACTAGCCAGAGCTTCGCGCGCACTTGTAAGCGCCGCCCGAGCGGCTTCGGTGAGAGACACGCCCCGTGAGTGCCGCTCGAACAGCCGCACCCCCAGTTCCGCCTCAAGCTTCTGCATCGACAGGGACAGTGGCGGCTGGGTCATGTTCAACGCTTTCGCCGCCCGGCGAAAATTGAGTGTCTCCGCGAGCATCACAAACTGTCGGATCTGTCGCAGCTCCACGAGATCGTCTCCGTTCGACATCGGCTGGCGGACGTCCTTCGAAATCCGGTCGCCCCAGTTTGTCCTGATCAGGGCGCCGCCTGTTCGCTCAGCCATCCTATCGGGTTGCTCGTCAGGACGCCGCGAAATTGAATCGCGGCGACGCTCCCGGCTCTGGCATAGCGCCGCCCTTCTCGATAGGGGCGGACTGATGCGGCCCAACCTTTGCCGGCGCCCATGATCGCTCGTGCGTCGCCTGGTCCATCGATGCCTTGAGGGCATCGCGCCCATGAGTACTAGTTCTTGGCTGGTGCGCGCGCACCGTCGTTAAGTGGCGCGAAGGTGGGAGGCGATGGACATGCGGGTTGCGAGCAGGCGAGGCGGTTCGGCCGTCGATATCCGGTCCGAGCGGCGGGCCAGATCATGACAACTTCGGCGATCCACGCGCTCGCGATCGACGAAATCGACGACCAACTGATCAAGCTGCTCGCCCAACGGTTCGCTCACTCCCGGAAAATCGGCGAGATCAAGCGCGCCACCGGTGAACCGCCCTACGACCCAGAGCGCCTGAGCAGCCTCATCGAGCGGTTTGTCATGACCAGTGTTGATCAGGGTCTCCCTGGCGGAATGGCGCAGCAGTTGATCTCCGTGATCCTCGCTCAAGTGTTGGTCGAACGCGTCAAGGGATACCAGACGGACGCCGCCAAGACATAGCTCAGCCTGCTCGAGCGCTACCGCCATGGAAAGTTCCAACAGATGATCGAGACCGAATCCGAAGAGGCGGCGTGGGCGTGGCGTTCCCAAGCCTACGCATGGTTTGTCGTCGTCGTGCTCGCGGTCGGGGTGATGTTGTCATTCGCTGACCGAATGATCATCGCGTTGCTGGTCACGCCGATTAAGCATGATCTGCACCTGTCGGATTCTCAAGTTGGGCTGATCCACGGACTGGCCTTCACAATCCTCTATGTTTTGGCCGGTCTGCCCCTAGGCAGATGGGCCGATATCGGGTCTCGCCGAGGCGTGATCGCGGCGAGCGTCGTGGTCTGGAGCCTGGCGACGGGCGCCTGTGCGGCCGCCAACTCCTTCACGTCATTCTTCGTGACTCGATTGGTGGTGGGGGTTGGTGAGGCCGGTCTTTCGCCTGCGGCGATCTCGATGATCAGCGACTATTTTCCAAGGAAGCTGCGATCGCGGCCGCTCACCTTCCTGGTTCTGGGCAGCTCAGCAGGCACCGGTATTTCCTTCATGGTGGGCGGGGCGCTTGTGCAGCGGATCAGCGCGGCCTCGACGCTCAGGGTCCCCGTGCTCGGCGCTATTCATGGCTGGCAGGCGGTCTTTCTTTTGCTTGGCGCGGTCGGCCTGGTGTTCTCGCTGATCTTCCTGTTGATCAGAGAGCCACCGCGCCATGAGCGTACATCCGTTGGGAATCCCTCCGTCGCGGCGGCCGTGGCGGTGCTCTGGAAAATGCGC
>Ga0302311_10008886_pt1 | contig 10088 bp, 7 predicted proteins | sample III_Palsa_N1_3_FD_200449 | JGI IMG/M metagenome (GOLD analysis project Ga0302311, IMG submission 200449) | Peat permafrost microbial communities from Stordalen Mire near Abisko, Sweden - III_Palsa_N1_3 | ecosystem: Environmental > Terrestrial > Soil > Palsa > Peat permafrost | place: Sweden...
CACATCCCGTAGTGAAGCCGCCCATAACTCCAGTGTCGTCTCGATCGATGCGCTCGACATCCCATGACCTCCGAATCATGGTCACCCATCGATTCAGACGTCGATCGTCAGTGCAACTGTAATGCTAAGCTCGGCCTGCCCCGACGACAGTCTCGACCCGGCTGGAGTGGTCGCCTAGCGTCCCGCGAAATCGCGGAGCGGGGATGATGGCGTCAATCGGCAAGCGTGCGGTCGTGATCGGCGCCGGCATGGGCGGCCTCGCGGCCGCGGGCGCCTTGGCCGGGCGCTTCGACGAGGTCGTGGTGCTTGAGCGCGACAGCCTGCCGGACCGGCCAGACCACCGCGCCGGCGCGCCGCAAGGTCGACACGTACACGCTCTGCTCACCGCCGGCCAGCAGGCGCTGGAGAGCCTGCTGCCGGGCTTCACCGACGGCATCGTCGCCGCCGGCGCCGTAAAGGTCCGCGCCAACGCCGACACGCGGGTCGAGATGCCCGGCTACGATCCGTTTCCGGCGCGCGACCACGGCTGGCTTACCTACGCGGCTTCGCGCCCGTTGCTGGAGTACGTGACGCGCCAACTGGCCGAGGCGGCCGGCGTCGAGTTCCGCCCGCGCTGCCGGGTGCGCGGCATCGAGACCACCGCGGACGGCCAGGCGGTCACCGCGGTGCGCTTCGAGCGCGACGCGGGCGAGACCGAAACCCTGGCCTGCGCTCTGGTGGTCGACGCCAGCGGCCGCGCGGCGCCGACGCTGGCGGTGCTGGAGGCGCTGGGTCGCCCTGCGCCGGAGGCCACCACGATCGGGGTCGACTTTGCCTATACGACCCAGGTGTTCGAGCCGCCGGCCGATGCGGCGCACGACTGGAAGATCGTCATGACCATGCCCAAGCCGGGGGGCGCCCCGCGCGGCGGCCTGCTGGCGCCGCTGGAGGGCGGGCTGTGGATCCTGTCGGTAGGCAGCGTCGGGAAGGGTTTGCCACCGGCCGAGCTGGGCGCGTTCATGGCCAGTGTCGAGAGCCTGCGCACGACGACGATTGGCGATGCGATCGCGCACGCTCGGCCGATCGGCGATGTGGTCTGCTACGGCTTTCGCGAGAGCATCCGGCGCCATTTCGGCCGCCTGGCCCCGCTGCCGCGCGGCCTGATTCCGCTGGGCGACAGCATCTGCCGCTTCAACCCGGTCTACGGCCAAGGCATGACTGTCGCAGCGCTGGAGGCGGTAGAGCTGAAGCGGCTGCTGGATGCGCGCGCCGGCGCCGCCGACCCGCTCGAGGGCATGAACGCGGCGTTCCTGGCCGGGATCGAGGCGGTGATCGACGCTGCCTGGCAGATGTCGGCGATCCCCGATCTGGCCTCGCCGACCGCGCGTGGGGAGCGACCGGCGAACCTGCCTTTCATCCTGCAGTTCGGGCTAGCGCTGCTGGAACTCGCCGCCCGCGATCCGGAGGTGCACCGGCTCGACGCCGAGGTGCGCCAGCTGATGAAGCCGCCCAGCGCCCTGATGGATCCGGCGCTGATGCAGCGGGTGATGGCGGTGATGGCCGAGCAGCAGGCCGCCGCAACAGCCTAGTTCGTTCACCCATGAGTCAGCGCGGCTAGAATCCGCTCACATGGGCATGCTCGAGGTCAAGGGGTCAGTTTTAATGGTTCAAGGGCGGTGCTCCGTCGGTTGGTGGGATCCGAGGTCTGAGCCCGTTCGATGACCCGATGGCGTGCACCAGATCCAACTCACATACGGTCGCCGCTCGTGGCGGCTGCACCAACATCGCGCGTGCGGCGGGCGGGCTCAGGAGGCCGGGACCATTCTTCCGGTCGGCTGTGGGTTAGCAACCTCACTCTGCAGGCGAGCGCCGGTCGCTATCCAGGCGCCCATGGTATCTTCCGGGCATCGCCGCGACAGCAAATCGATAATGCGCAGACTGACCGAAGCCTGTTCCAGGACACGGCAAGTAGGGGCGGCCGTTCATTTTGAGGCGCCGAAGTTCCTGGCGGGAATATCTCGAAAAAAGGAACAGTGCGTTACGCGGCGGCGATTCGGACGCATGTCGGCGAACAGACGATGGAGACAAAGCCATGGGGCGGGGATTGCTGGCCGCTGCGGCGCTCATTGGGGTGATGGTCTGCGGCGCCGCCCAGGCCGCGGGTTTGCCGTCCGGCGGGCTCACCCGGTCGGAAGTCTCCGCCTGGCTCGCCGGCCAGGGCTATGTTGCGCAGGAGAAAGCGTCCGATGACGGCTCGGTCCACCTGACCTCGTCATATGGCGGGGTCAACGTGGGCGTCTACATGTTCGACTGCAAGGGCGACCGCTGCGGCTCCCTGCAGTTCTCCTCCGGATGGGCGACCCACGGGAAATTCGACACCTCGCAGATGAACGCCTGGAACCGGGACAAGCGCTGGTGCCGCGGCTATTTCGACAGCGTGGGAGATCCCTGGGTCGAGCATGACGTCGACCTGACCCCGGGCGGCACCTACGAATTGTTGGGCGACGAATTCCAAATCTTCCGGAAATGCGTGGACGACTTTAGGGCGAAATACAGTCTTTAGCGTTCAGCCCCGGCGCCCTTGGCGCCGTCGGCGCGAGAACGGGCGCGGCCTCCATAATTTCCACTTTCCGGGTCGGGCTACCAGATCCGCACGCGCTGATCCGGGGCGAGGTAGAGGGCATCGCCGGGCTTGACGTTCCAGGCGGCGTACCAGGCGTCGACGTTACGCAGCGTGCCGTCCACGCGGTCAACCTCGGGCGAGTGCGGATCGGAGACGAGCTGGCGGCGCAGGGCGTCGGGGCGGATGGCGCTGCGCCAGATCTGCGCGAAGCCCAGGAACAGGCGCTGGTCGCCGGTCAGGCCGTCCACCACAGGCGCCGGCTTGCCGTCCAGCGAGGCGTGGTAGGCGTCGAGCGCGAGCAGGATGCCGCCGAGGTCGGCGATGTTCTCGCCCATGGTCTGGTCGCCTTTGACATGCGCGCCGGGGATCGGCTCGAAGGCGGAATACTGCGCGCCGAGGATCTTGGTCTGGGCGACGAACTTCGCGTTGTCCTCCGGCGCCCACCAGTCGGCCAGCGTGCCCGTGCCGTCAAAGTGGCGGCCCTGGTCGTCGAAGCCATGGGTGATCTCGTGACCGATCACCGCGCCGATGCCGCCGTAGTTCACCGCCGGATCGGCCGCCGGGTCGAAGAACGGCGGTTGCAGGATCGCGGCCGGGAAGACGATCTCGTTGCGCGTGGGGTTGTAGTAGGCGTTCACGGTCTGGGGCGTGATGCCCCATTCGGTGCGGTCCACCACCTGGTAGAGCCGCTTCACCTTGCGCCGCCACTCGAACGCGCTCGAGCGCTCGACATCGCCGAACAGGTCGGAATCGGAGATCTGCAGCGCGGTGTAGTCGCGCCACTTCGACGGGTAGCCGATCTTCACCGTCAACATGGAGAGCTTCTGCAGCGCTCGCGCCTTGGTCGCGTCGCTCATCCAGGCGACGCGCTGGATGCGCCCTCTCAGCGCCGCGCGGATGTTGCCGACCAGGGCCTCCATCTTGGCCTTGGAGTCGGCGGGGAAGTAGGCGGCGACGTAGAGCTTGCCGACCGCCTCGCCCATGTCGGCGTCGACCGCGTTCACCGCGCGCTTCCAGCGCGGCCGCAGCTCCTTCTGGCCGCTCAGGGTCTTGTTGCGGAACTGGAAGCGGGCGTCGATGAAGTCGTGGGAGAGGTAGGGCGCGGCCGAATCGACCACGTTGAACGCCTCCCAGGCTTGCAGGGTCTGCACGGGGGTGGCGGCGAAGATCTTGGCGATCGCGGGCAGGGCGGTGTCCTCGGCGACCACCACGCGCTTGGCCGAATCGAGGTCGGCGCCTTGCAGGAAGGCCGCCCAGTCGAAGCCGGGCGCGGTGGCGGCCAGCGCCTGCGGCGTCATCGGGTTGTAGGTCTTGGTCGGATCGCGGTCCTGGGCGATGGTCCAGCTGACCTTGGCGATCTGGGTCTCCATCTCGACGATGGCCTGCGCCTGGGCGTCGGCGTCCGGCCAGTCGGCCAGATGCAGCATCTGGGCGACGTAGGCCTGGTAGGCGGCCTTCTGGGCGGCGAAGCTGGGCTCGAGGTAGTAGTCGCGATCGGGCAGGCCGAGGCCGCCCTGGCCGAGGTAGACCGCATAGTGCTGCGGGTCCTTGGCGTCGACGCCGATGTCGGTCTCGAACACGCTGCCGAAGAAGCTCTTGGCGCCCCGGCCCATCAGTGCGGCGATGGCCGAGCGGCTGTCCGCGGCCCGGATCTGCGCCAGCTCGGGCGCGAGCGGCCGGGCGCCGAGGGCTTCGGTGCGATGCTCGTCCAGATAGGCGCGGTAGAAGGCGCCGACCTTGCCCGGTTCGCTCATCGGGTCCGAATCGCCGGAGGCCTTGTCGAGCAGGGTGTGCAGCCGGTCTTCGGACAGCGCCGACAGCGCATCGAAGTTGCCGAATCGGGCGCGGTCGGGCGGGATCTGCAGGTTCTTGACGTAGGTTCCGTCGGCGTAGGCGTAGAAGTCATCGCCCGGTGTGACGGCTGTGTCGCGGCCGGCCAAGTCGAAGCCCCAGGGCGGGAAGTGCGGATCGTCGGCGAACGAGATGGAGGCGAAGCTGAGCGCGAGCGCCGCGCCGCATGCGCCAAGGAGTGTCTTCATCGAGTCTCGCCGATTGCTTGCAAGGAGATGCCCCAGCTCCAAGCATTTCACAGGCGAGATCGCCCCTTAAAGTTTGTTCATCTAAGCGCGGCTGACATTCGGGGGCGCCGGCGGGCCGCCGCGGGCGCTCCTGTCACAGTCGTGTTACCGAGCCCGCGACGATCGGCGCAAAGCGTTGATCAGGCTCGGTTCGCCTGCCTGGAATAGCGGTGATCAACAGAAAAATCGGCGCCGCGCCCATCGATCGCCGTTGACCATCTGGCAACCATATGTCCCCATATGATGGGCTGTCAGGGCCAGTGGGCCACAATATGTAGATGACCAAGGGGCGGCCAACGGTCCCGCGGGCGTTTCGGTTCTTTGGGGGTGGTGTGGGTGATGATCGGAAGTGAAGCCAAGAAGTCCGTCGTAGACGTCGCCGCGCCGCCGCGGGCCAGGCCGGCCCCGCGGCCGCCGCTGCAGCTGGTGCGCAAGGTCGAGATCGATCGCTCGCGCGACGCCCTGCTGACCGACTTCGGCCGCACCACGCTGGAAGACCGCTATTTGCTGGCCGGCGAGTCGTACCAGGACATGTTCGCCCGGGTCGCCACCGCCTACGCCGACGACGCCGACCACGCCCAGCGCATCTACGACTACATCTCCCAGCTCTGGTTCATGCCTTCGACGCCGGTGCTGTCCAACGGCGGCGCCGACCGCGGCCTGCCGATCTCCTGCTTCCTCAACGCGGTCGGTGATTCGCTGGAAAGCATCGTCGGCACCTGGAACGAGAACGTGTTCCTGGCCGCCAACGGCGGCGGCATCGGCACCTACTGGGGCGGCGTGCGCTCGATCGGCGAGAAGGTGAAGGGCGCCGGCCAGACCAGCGGCATCATCCCCTTCATCCGGGTGATGGACAGCCTCACGCTGGCGATCAGCCAGGGTTCGCTGCGACGCGGCTCGGCGGCGGTCTACATCGACGTCTGGCATCCGGAGATCGAGGAATTCGTCGAGATCCGCAAACCCAGCGGCGACTTCAACCGCAAGAGCCTGAACCTGCACCACGGCGTCTGCATCACCGACGAGTTCATGGAGGCGGTGCGCGACGGCGCCCGCTTCGGCCTGCGCTCGCCCAAGACCGGCGAAGTGGTGCGCGAGGTCGACGCCCGCACCCTGTGGCAGAAGCTGCTGGAGCTGCGGCTGCAGACCGGCGAGCCCTACCTGATCTTCTCCGACACCGCCAACCGCGCCATGCCGCAGCACCAGCGCGAGCTGGGACTGACCGTGCGCCAGTCCAACCTCTGCTCCGAGATCCTGCTGCACTCCGGCAAGGACCACCTCGGCAACGAGCGCACCGCGGTCTGCTGCCTCTCCTCGCTCAACGCCGAGAAGTTCCTCGAGTGGCGCGACCACCCGACCTTCATCGAGGACGCCATGCGCTTCCTCGACAACGTGCTGCAGGACTTCATCGACCGCGCGCCCGACCAGATGGCCACCGCCGCCTACGCCGCCTACCGCGAGCGCTCGGTGGGGCTGGGAATCATGGGCTTCCACACCTTCTTGCAGGCCCAGAACGTGCCGTTCGAGAGCGCGCTGGCCAAGAGCTGGAACATGCGCATCTTCAAGCACCTGCGCCGCGGCTGCGACGCCGCCAGCCGGGTGTTGGCCGAGGAGCGCGGGCCCTGCCCCGACGCCGCCGAGCGCGGGGTGATGGAGCGCTTCAGCCACAAGATCGCCATCGCGCCTACCGCCTCGATCTCGATCATCTGCGGCGGCACCAGCGCCGGCATCGAGCCGATCCCGGCCAACATCTACACCCACAAGACGCTGTCGGGCTCGTTCGCGGTGAAGAACCCCTACCTGGAGCGGCTGCTGGACGAGCGGGGCAAGAACACGCCGGAGATCTGGGGCTCGATCCTGGAGAACGAGGGCTCCGTGCTCCACCTCGACTGCCTGACCGCGGACGAGAAGGACGTCTACAAGACCGCCTTCGAGATCGACCAGCGCTGGGTCGTCGAGCTGGCCGCCGACCGCGCCGCCGACATCTGCCAGTCGCAGTCGATCAACATCTTCCTCGCCGGCGACGTCGATAAGTGGGACCTGCACATGCTGCACTGGCAGGCCTGGGAGCGCGGCGTGAAGAGCCTCTACTATCTGCGCTCCAAGTCGGTGCAGCGCGCCGCCTTCGCCGGCGGCGACGGCATCGCCGCGATGGTCGAAAAGGCCGCCGGCGAACGCACCGACTACGACGAGTGCCTCGCCTGCCAATAACGCGGGCGTGTTTGCGCCGCACCCAATCGATTCACCTGGCCCGACCTATGCTTGTGCGCATGCTGGCGGGCCATAACGGAACCAGTTAGCCGGCTCCGACATTGCCTCGCTAGTGGATATCGCCTGGGAGGCTGTGGCGATGCGCAAATGGCTGATGCTGGCGGCGATCTGTCTACCGACGGTCGCGCATGCGGACCCCAACACCCATCATCCGGGCACGGACGGCGCCGTGCAGACCGCCTACGCCGTTAATCCGCCGGCGTCGCACGGCTACATTCCCGACGGTTGGGCGATGCGCGCGACGTTCAAGGGCCGGGCGATGGACCTGCAGTCGCGCGACTGGTCCGAGGACCCGCACGCCCAGCCGGGCGACATCGAAGCCGGCTACGGCTGGCGCGATGGCCGCGCCACCGCGGTAATCGGCTACGAGGAACACGACTACGGCCCGCGGCCGCCGTCCGACACCCGCGCCATCGAGCGCGACCCCAACCAGCCGCCCCCGGTGAACAGCTCCGGCGTGCTCGGCTTTAGCTTGGTGCTGCACGGACGGTAAATCCTCCCCCGGAGGGGGAGGATTAGTCGAACGGAAAACGCTCGGCCCAGAAGTCGCGCAGCCGCGGCTCCGCATCCACGCGGCGGGCGACCTCGGCCAGTTTCGGGGCGGCTTCGTTGAAGCGGGCGCGGCCGCCGGCCCAGCGCGAGACCACCGTGACGTAGAGATCGAGCACGCTCAGCGTGTCGCCGAGGATGTAGCGGCCAGGGTCGACCTGGCCCTCCATGATCCGCCAGCAGTCGATGAAGCGATCGCCGATCCGCGCCTTGGCGATCTTGCCGAGCTCGGGATCGTCGATGACCCGGGTCGGGTCGTCGCGGATCCAGTAGAGCGCGTAGATCGCCGCGGACACGAACGCCATCCAGCGCAGGAACGCCGGGCGCGCGTGCGCCGCCATCGTCGGCGCCAGCCTGGCCTCCGGGTGGTTGTCCGCCAGCCAGATCAGGATCGCCGCGCTCTCGGTCATCAGCTCGCCGCCCGGCGGGATCAGCGCCGGCACCTGGCGCATCGGGTTGGCGGCGTAGAGCGCCGGGTCGTCGCCATAAGCCTCCACCACCCGATAGGGCAGATCGAGCAGCTTCAGCGTCGCCTCGACCGGCACCGAGCCGGTCCCCTTGGCGCCGTAGACCACATATTCGCCGGTCATCCCGACCTCCGAACCCGCTCATCCCGGCGCAAGCCGGCGCCCAGGCAGGAGCTAAATGCAAGGGCGCAAATCGGCGACAGCAGCGCGCGCCGTCGGCGATCAAGAAGAAGTTGAACCGCGGAGACCGCGGGGATAGGCGGAGCGGCCGGCACGTTCGCCGCCTTTCCCGCGATAGCGACAATCCCGGATTCCCGCTCTCGCGGGAAAGAACGAGTTTGGCGCTGCCCGCTCCGCGTATCTCCGCGGTTCATTTCTTTTGCCTGCGGCGGGAGGGTGGGACGGACTTATCCACCGTTGCGTTCACAACATATTGGGGGATGCGGCGCAGTATCCACTAGATGCAGCGGCTTGGCCGGGTCTACGGTCGATCCCAGATAACAGCCAGCGCCCCACGATTCGAGCTTCACCAGTGAGCCGTTCATGACCTTGACCCCCCTCAACAACGTCCGCGCCCTGCCCGGCCTGCTCACGCCGTCGTTCGGCTACAAGCCGTTCCGCTACCCCTGGGCCTACGACTTCTGGAAGCGCCAGCAGCAGGTGCACTGGATGCCCGAGGAGGTGCCGCTGGGCGAGGACTGCAAGGACTGGGCGGCCAAGCTCAACGACCGCGAGCGCAACCTGCTGACCCAGATCTTCCGCTTCTTCACCCAGTCCGACGTCGAGGTGAACGACAACTACATGGAGCGCTACGCCCGGGTGTTCAAACCGGTCGAGGTGAAGATGATGCTGGCGGCGTTCTCCAACATGGAGACCATCCACATCGCCGCCTACGCCCTGCTGCTCGAGACCATCGGCATGCCGGAGAGCGAGTTCTCCGCCTTCCTCGAGTTCGAGGCGCTGAAGGCCAAGCACGACTACATGCAGCAGTTCGGGGTCGACACCAACGCCGACATCGCCCGCACCCTGGCCATGTTCGGCGGCTTCACCGAGGGGCTGCAGCTGTTCGCCAGCTTCGCCATGCTGATGAACTTCCCCCGCTTCAACAAGATGAAGGGCATGGGCCAGATCGTCTCGTGGTCGGTGCGCGACGAGAGCCTGCACTGCGAGGGCATGGTCCAGCTCTACCACGCCTTCAACGCCGAGACCGGCGTCGTGACCAAGGCGGTCGAGGCCGACATCATCGACTGCTGCCAGACCGTGGTGGCCCTGGAAGACCGCTTCATCGACTTGGCCTTCGAGGCCGGCGAGGTGCAGGGCATGACCCCCGCCGACATCAAGACCTACATCCGCTTCATCGCCGACTGGCGCCTGCGCCAGCTGAAGCTGCCCGCCGTCTACGGCGTGAAGGAAAACCCCCTGCCGTGGCTGCAGAGCCTGCTATCGGGCGTCGAACACGCCAACTTCTTCGAAGCCCGCGCCACCGAGTACTCCAAGGCCGCGACCCGGGGGGCCTGGCACGGCGATGCGGGGGTGTGGTCGGCGTTCGACAAGATGCTGGCGCGGCGGGGGGATGAGGGAGTGCATTAGGGGGGCGACGGCTAGATCGGCGCTACCGTAGCGATAGGTTCGCGTAGACCATAGGGTGCGAACAGATGGCTAGAGCCAAGACAGACACGCCAACGACCGCCGGCCGAAAGTCAACACGCGCTGGCCCAGCACAAGCAGAAGCGGCAACAGTAGCTTCTAAGCGCGGCTATCTCAGGCAGACTGACGTCCCAATCGCTTCCCTCGATGAAGCGCTGCGATTGCCACAGGCAATCTTCGATCACTACGCAGGCAAGCCAAAGTAGCGCGCAAAAAATCTAAGAGGGAGCGGGCGATAATCTGGAACGCCAATCCCTTGAGGTCCTCCGTCGCCTCTTCCGGCTCGTCGCATCCAGCTCCGCTAGCGGCAGCGACCCCCGATCCATTCTCGCATTTGAGCCGACATATCACCGAACTGAGCCCTAAGCCCCGAGCTGCGTTCCGACAGGTGGCCCCTCCCTCTTGAGGTGAGGGGTGTTCGCGTCCTCACGGCGGTGAAGCTAGCGTCCCAGCGTCGATCCGGGGGCTGGGATGGCG
>Ga0302311_10008892_pt1 | contig 10086 bp, 12 predicted proteins | sample III_Palsa_N1_3_FD_200449 | JGI IMG/M metagenome (GOLD analysis project Ga0302311, IMG submission 200449) | Peat permafrost microbial communities from Stordalen Mire near Abisko, Sweden - III_Palsa_N1_3 | ecosystem: Environmental > Terrestrial > Soil > Palsa > Peat permafrost | place: Sweden...
TCGCCAGCTCCGGCCAGTCCAGCTCCAGCCGCACCCCGCCGCCGATGATCCGCAGGCCCTTGTTGCGCAGCCAGCCGGCCTCCTCGGAGATGTCGATCCCCATGTCCACCAGCTGCTTGACCGCGCGGGGGGTCAGCCCGTCGCCGCAGACCTTCTCGCGCGGGAACCGGGACTTCTCCAGCAGCAGCACCTCCAGCCCGGCCCGGGCCAGGTGGTACGCCGTGGTCGCCCCGGCCGGGCCCGCCCCGACGACGATCACGTCGGCCTCGGCCTCGACGGCTGCGGTCTGCTGCGTCACCTGCGACACCGACACCTGGGACTCCTGCTGCTCTCGTCGGAAGCTCTGCGCTACTGGACTACTGGGCAGTCTAAGAGATAGGCCTACCCTGTTCCCGATCCACCACCGGAGTACCACCAGTTCAGCGACCAGTTCAGCAACCAGTTCAACGAGGGGCACTGATGCACATCGGGGTCATGGGAGACCACGGACTGTCCGACGTCACCGAGATGCTGGTGCGCGGCGAACTGTGGAAACTCGTCACCGGCTACCAGACCTACGGCCTGGTCGGCGTGAGCCCGTTGGGCGAAGGACCGGAGACCTGGTTCGCCGAAGCCGTGCTGGAACACGGCGGCACCCTGGAGGTCCTGGGCACCCCCGCAGCTCCCGCCGGCCCCGCCGGTCCCCCGGCCGGGCTGCTGCGCCAGGCCCGCGCGGTGCACCGACTCGCCCCGGGCATGGACCCGGTGGACACCCTGCTCGGCCTGGTCGACGAACTCGTCGCGGTCTGGGACGGCGAACCCGGCACCCCCCTGGCCGCCGCCGTGACCGCCGCCCGCACCCGGGGCACCTACGTCCACGTCATCTGGCCCGAGGGCGCCGCCCGGATCGGGTGACCTGCGTGATGACCCGCGCTGGTCGCTACGTCCGCAGGCCGCGGTGGAGGGCGACGATGCCGCCGGTGAGGTTGCGCCAGGCGACCGAGGTCCAGCCGGCGGATTGGAGCCGGGCGGCCAGGGCGGGTTGGTCGGGCCAGGCGCGGATGGAGTCGGCGAGGTAGACGTAGGCGTCGGGGTTGCTGCTGACCGCGGTGGCGACCGGGGGCAGGGCCCGCATCAGGTACTCGCTGTAGACGGTGCGGAACGGGGCCCAGGTGGGGTGGCTGAACTCACAGATGACCACCCGGCCGCCGGGCTTGGTGACCCGCAGCAGCTCGCGCAGCGCGGCGTCGGTGTCCTGGACGTTGCGCAGCCCGAAGGAGATGGTGACGGCGTCGAACACGGCGTCGGCGAAGGGCAGTCGGGTGGCGTCCCCGGCGGTGAGCGGCAGCTCCGGGTGTCGGCGCTTGCCCTCGCGCAGCATGCCGAGGGAGAAGTCGCAGGGCACGACCACGGCTCCGGCCTCGGCGAAGGGCAGCGAGGAGGTGGCCGTTCCGGCCGCCAGGTCCAAGATGTACTCGCCCGGTCGGGCGTCCACCGCGCGGGCGACGGCCTTGCGCCACAGCCGGGTCTGGCCCAGCGAGAGCACGTCGTTGGTGAGGTCGTACTTGGCCGCGACGTCATCGAACATCGAGGCGACTTCGTGCGGCTGCTTGTCCAGAGAGGCTCGGGTCACGCTCACATTGTTCACCCTCGGTGCGACCGCGCCCGCACCGGTCAGGCGCGGCGGTGGACCAGGCGTCCGGCCAGGACGGTGGCCAGGCAGCTGCCGTCCTCGGCGAAGACCGCCAGGTCGGCTCGCGCGCCGACCGCCAGCACCGGTGCGTGGTCGAGCAGCGCGAGCTTGTTCCAGCCGGCGGCGGCGCGCAGCTCGGGGTCGGTCAGCTGCTCCGGGCGGGCAGCGGTCGCACCGATGCGCAGCAGGGCGTGCACCCGCTCGCGCGCGCTGGGGGCGTCCGGCAGGGGTCCCTGGTGCAGCCGCCCGGGACCGATCACCCCGGCCCAACGGCGCACCCGGGCCTGCGGGTACGCCGCCTCCAGCTCCTCGGCCGAGCCGAGGGCGAGCACCTGCTCGCCCTCGACGGCGACCGCGAGGCCGGGGGTGGCGTGGATGGTCAGCACGGCACTCGGCTCCGGACCGGGCTCAGCCGGCCGAGTTGAGGAGCTTCAGCTCCGGATGGGCGGTGCCTCCGGCGATCGCGGTGGAGGCGATGTGCGAGACCACCCGGTCGTCCACCGGGTCGTTGGCCGGGTCGTCGTGGATGACCAGGTGCTCGTAGGTGGTGGCACGCTGCGCGGGCACGCGTCCGGCCGAGCGGATCAGGTTGATCAGCTCCATCCGGTTGGAGCGGTGCTTGGCCCCGGCCGAGGAGACCACGTTCTCCTCCAGCATCACCGAGCCCAGGTCGTCCGCGCCGTAGTGCAGCGTCAGCTGGCCCATCTCCTTGCCCACGGTCAGCCAGGACCCCTGGATGTGGGCGATGTTGTCCAGGAACAGCCGGGCGATCGCGATCAGCCGCAGGTACTCCAGCAGCGTGGCCTGGGTGCGGCCCTTGAGGTGGTTGTTCTCCGGCTGGTAGGTGTACGGGATGAAGGCGCGGAACCCGCCGGTGCGGTCCTGCAGGTCGCGGATCATCCGCAGGTGCTCGATCCGCTCGGCGTTGGTCTCGCCGGTGCCCATCAGCATGGTGGAGGTGGACTCGACGCCCAGGTTGTGGGCGGTCTCCATGATCTCCAGCCAGCGCTCGCCGGACTCCTTCAGCGGCGCGATCGCCTTGCGGGGGCGCTCGGGCAGCAACTCCGCGCCGGCGCCCGCGAAGGAGTCGAGCCCGGCGGCGTGGATCCGGCGGATCGCCTCCTCGGCGCTGACGCCGGAGATCCGGGCCATGTGCTCAACCTCGGACGCGCCGAGGGAGTGGATGACCAGCTGCGGGAAGTCCTTCTTGATCGCGGAGAAGGCCCTCTCGTAGTACTCCACGCCGTAGTCGGGGTGGTGCCCGCCCTGGAACATGATCTGCGTGCCGCCCAGCTCGACGGTCTCCGCGCAGCGGCGCAGGATCTCGTCCAGGTCGCGCGACCAGCCCTTGTCGACGTCCTTGGGCGCGGCGTAGAAGGCGCAGAACTTGCAGGCGGTGACGCAGACGTTGGTGTAGTTGATGTTCCGCTCGATGATGTACGTCGCGATGTGCTCGGTACCCGCGTAGCGGCGGCGGCGCGCGGCGTCGGCCGCTGCGCCGAGAGCGTGCAGGGGGGCGTGCCGGTAGAGGTCGAGCGCCTCCTCCGGGCTGATCCTGCCCCCGGCGGCGGCACGGTCCAGGACAGCCTGGAGATCCGTCTCCTGGGGCTGGGCGGTCTCAGGCACCTCGGCGTCCTCTCAGTGTCAGCTTTGCCTCTGTTGCGCAGGCAATGCTCAGACTACGCCAGCGCCCTCGACCGCCCCGCGATGCGTCAGCCCAGCAGCTCAGGAGCCGCGAGCAGCGGTTCGAGCAGCGGTTCGAGCAGGCGTACGTGCTCGGTGCTCGCGCCGATCCGGCGGGCGAACTCGCGCAGCCCGTCCAGCTGACGGTCCCCGAAGGAGAAGTCCAGCGCCTCGGCGTAGTAGCGGCGCAGCAGCTCGGCGTCGAAGGACTCCCAGCGGGCGGCCTGCTCGGCGACCTTGTCCACCTCTTCCATGGACAGGTCCCGCGAGTCCAGGAAGGCCCGGTGCACCTCCTGCACGGTCTCCGGCTCGCGCTCCAGGAAGTCCCGGCGGGCGGCCCAGACCGCGAAGACGAAGGGCAGGCCGGTCCACTGCTTCCACATGTCGCCCAGGTCGTGCACGGCCAGCCCGAGCCGCGGGGCCTCGTGCAGCGAGGCCCGCAGCGCCGCGTCGCCGATCAGCACCGCCGCGTCGGCCTCCTGCATCATCAGCGAGAGGTCCGGCGGGCAGGTGTAGTAGTCCGGCTGGACGCCGTACTGCTCGGCCAGCAGCAGCTGGGCCAGCCGGACGGACGTGCGGCTGGTGGAGCCGAGGGCGACCCGGCGGCCGTCCAGCTGGTCCAGCGGCACCTGGCTGACGATCACGCAGGACAGCACCGGGCCGTCGCTGCCGACGGCGATGTCCGGCATCACCACCAACTGGTCGGCGTTGCGCAGGTACTCGACGCAGGTGATCGGCGAGATGTCGAGGTCGCCGTTGACCAGGGCGTCGCTCAGCCGCTCCGGGGTGTCCTTGGTGAGGTCGAGGTCGAGGAGGGCCCCGGTACGGGCCAGGCCCCAGTAGATGGGTACGCAGTTCAGGAACTGGATGTGGCCGACCCGGGGTCGCCGGTGTCCACGGTCCTGCGCTCGGTCCCGCCCGCTGTACGGTTCGGTGTCACGCTCGGTAGGAATGTCCACATCCTGCACAGTAGACCCGTCCGGTCCGGCCTCCCGGCTCCGGCTCGGGGGCACGGGTCGGGTGCCGTTCGGGCTCCGTATCGAGGCCTGATCATCCCTGGCAGGCCGGGAACCTGCGTGCTAGGGTTTCTACAGTTGCAGTTTGATTTCCCATGCAGTACTTAAGCCTGCGGAGCATGTGACCGCGGGCTTCTGTAGTTTTCAGAGCTTTGTCATGCGAAGTAGCTGAAGGCGGGGCGATCAGCGCAGCGGACCGGGCGTCACGAGGTGTGGCGTCCATTACGTCCCTCGCAAGGAGAACGGTTATGGCGACCGGAACCGTCAAGTGGTTCAACGCCGAAAAGGGCTTCGGCTTCATCGCCCAGGACGGCGGCGGCCCCGACGTCTTCGTCCACTACTCCGCCATCAACGCGAGCGGCTTCCGCTCGCTGGAGGAGAACCAGCCGGTGCAGTTCGACGTCACGCAGGGCCCGAAGGGTCCGCAGGCCGAGAACGTCACCCCGGTCTGAATCCCAACCACTGACCTACGGCTGCTGATCGCCTCCGATCAGGTCGCCTGAGTCTCCCGGTGGCTTCGCCAGCACCGACCCCAAGAGGGCCCGCGTCCGTTTCCCGGACGACGGGCCCTCTGCCTTTCCGGACTTCCCCGGGAATTCATGTCAATGCCGTGTCAATCGCGCATGCGGCGGCAATGAGCCCGGATCAGTTGGTGGCGGCAGCCGGCGCACACACCGCGTACACGGTGAGGGTGTAGGACTTGGCGTTGCCATAGCTGTTCTGGGTGGAGCCGACCCAGCCGTTGCCGTCCGCGGTGGGGGCCGACTCCATGACGAACACCCCGGCGGTGGTGTTGCTGGAGACGCCGCCGGTGACGACGCTCTCACCGGACGGGCAGAGCGCGGTCGCCTTCGCGAAGTCCGCGTGCTTGGTGGTCATCGTCGCGGTGACGATGTGCGTCCCGCCCATCATCCTGGTCTCGGCCTGGCTGCTGCTGACCGTGGCGAGCGTTCCGGCTGCGGCCACCAGGGCGGCGGCGGCGATGACGCCGGTTGTCTTCCGCATGGCGTGGGTTCCTTCTCTGAGGGGGTGTACCGACTGGCGCCGCCGACGCTACGGTCCGCCACCTCGGCGAACGCCGTTGCGCCGCATGCCACTCCGAGCATTCGCCCGTACGGCAGCGGCGCCCTCCCCGATCGGCCCAGGGCCCCGGGCCGCGGCCCGGGCGTCCGCCCGGGACCGCCGACTGCCCGCTCTGGTAGCGTCAGTGGGCTCGTCGGCCGGGTGCGCCGACGGCCGGAGGGGGGGCTGGGCCGTGCCCGGCGAACGCGTGCTGCTGTGGGACTTCGACGGGACCCTGGGCCACCGGTCCGGACGCTGGTCCGGCACCGTGCTGGAGGTGCTGGACCTGGAGTACCCCGGCCACGGCCACCGGCAGCAGCAGATCTCGGCGGCGCTGGCCGGCGGGTACCCGTGGAGCCGCCCGGACGAGGCCCATCACCATCTGTCCGAGCCCGACGCCTGGTGGCGGCAGATGACCGGGGTGATCGGCGAGGCACTGGGCCGGGTCGGACTGCCGCCCGCCGCCGCCGCGCACGCGGCCGGGCTGGTCCGCGCGCGCTACACCGACCCGGCCCACTGGAGCCTGTACGAGGACACCGCCCCGGCCCTGGCCGAGCTCACCGGGCGCGGCTGGCGGCATGCCGTGCTCTCCAACCATGTGCCGGAACTGACCATGCTGATCGAGTCCCTGGGCATCGCGCCGCACTTCGAGGCGATCGTCAACTCGGCGGTCATCGGCTACGAGAAGCCCCACCCCGAGGCGTTCCGGCTGGCCCTGGCCGCCGCCGGGCAGCCGGAACGGGTCTGGATGATCGGCGACAACCCGGCCGCCGACATCGCCGGGGCGCGGGCGGCCGGGATCGACGCGGTCCTGGTCCGCACCCCGGATCCGGGCCTGCCGTACCACGCCCCGGACCTGACCACCCTGCCCGACCTGATCAGCGCCGCCGAGGCGGCTACCGCGGCAGGGAGATGTTGAGCTTCTCGCCGACGGTGCGGTAGCCGATGCGGGCGTACATCCGCTCGACGTCCGGGTCGGCCGGTTCCAGCCAGACCGTCCGGCGGCCGCGCTCCAGGGCGGCGGCGGTCAGCCAGGCGCTGAGCGCCGCACCGGCGCCGCGCCCGCGGAACTCCGCCGCGACCGCGAGCCCGGCCAGTTCGCTCAGGCCGTCCAGCGGCGGCGAGCAGACGCCCGCCCCCACCGGCCGTCCGTCGGTACCGGTGGCGAGGGCGACCAGGCCGCCCTGGGACAGGGTCCGGCGCAGCCAGTCGGTCTCGCCCGCGCCGGGTTCACCGGGCTGGCCGTATCCGTGGTGCTGCACGGTGGCGGCGGCCAGCAGCCCGGCCTCGTCGGCCGGTTCACAGACGGCCAGGCCGGGCACCGGCGCCGGCGGCCGCAGCGATCCGGCCGCGCAGGCCATCACCGCCGCCCGGTTCTCGGCCACGAACCCGGCTGCCAGCAGGGCCGGTTCGACTTGCGGCGCGCAGGCGGGCAGGTACTCCAGCCTGGGCAGCCGCTCCCGGTCGCGGAACGCCAGGACCAGGGCGTCGATGTCGGCGGCGGTGGGCTGCGCCCCGTCGTCCGGGATCGCGTAGTTGGCGAACGGGGTGGCCCAGTCCGCGTCGAACCTGATCACGAACGGTCCGCTGCGGAGGTGGTCGGCGGAGCGCAGGGCGCGGGTACGCGCGTCGTGCTGGATGTCGAGGTGCACAGGGGTTCCTTCGGGAGGCATGCATGCAGAGGACATGCCGCCGACACCGTCGGGCCCGCGAGGGGGCGCCGGACGGTGGGTCACGCGTGTCGGCGGCTCAGGTGCTGAACCCGGGCGCTGACAATGACCTCAACTCCAACCCTGTGATCGTGTGCAGTCGTTGGCGACCCTGGCACACCCGCCGGGGCCGGGCAAACGGTTTTCCGGCGGGCGGGTGCGGCGGGTGCGCGGGTGCGGCGGGTGCGCGGGCGCGGTGGTCGCGCGGGCGCGGTGGTCGCGCGGGCGCGGCGGCTACTTCTGCGGGCGCAGCGTCCAGACCACGGTCATCTCGCCGGTCACGTCGCCGTCCTCGCGGGTGATGGTGATGCTGACCGGGAACTCGGGGCGCAGGCCCTGGTCGAGTTCGGCGACGACCTCGGCCGCCGGGCGGCCGAGTACGGCGGTGGCGGTGACCGCGCCCTTGGCCAGCTTGCGGTAGGCGATCTCGGCACTGACCGCGAGCGGCACCGCGCGCGCGAGCTGGTCGCTGAAGGCCGCCAGCACGATCGCGCCGCTGGCGGACTCGGCCAGGGTGAACATCGCCCCGGCGTGCGGGCCGCCGACGTGGTTGTGGAACTCGGCCTGGTCGGGCAGGCGCAGCACCGCGCGCTCGGTGCCGCACTCCACGAACTCCAGGTTGAGCGTGCGCACCATCGGCACGGTGGTGGCCAGCAGCGCGGCGATGGGGGAAAGGTCGCTCGACGGCGTGGTGTCGGTCATGGCTGCGTTTCCTATCGGCTGGGGTGAGGGGGGTTACAGGCAGGGCGGCGCGGTCAGGACGACGCCGCCCCTGCCAGGATCGTGGGGTCGGCCAGGACCGTGGGGTCGGTGCTCAGCGCCCGCAGCCGGTCCAGCACGGCGCGGCGGGCGTGGCGCAGCGCCCGGCCGTCCGGGAGCAGCCGCATGTGGGTGACCACGGACTCGCCCAGCGCCTGGATCTCGAAGGCCAGTTGCTCCGGGTCGGTCTCGGGCCGCAGCTCGTCCAGTTCGACTGCCCGGGCGGCGACTCCGGCCAGCAGCGCGAGCCAGTCGTGCAGGATCCCGGCGATGGCGTCCCGGACCGGGCCCGGCCAGTCGTCGAACTCGTGCTCCACGGTGGCGAAGAAGCAGCCGCCGGGGAGGGTTCCGGACTCGTAGAAGGCGAGCCGGTTGGCGTGCAGCGCCCACAGCCTGCGGACCCCGGCGGGCTGGGCCAGCGCCGGGGTGATGATGTGCTCGGCCCACATCCGGGAGGCGTGCTCCACGATCGCCAGTTGCAGGTGCTGCTTGTCCGGCCAGTGGGTGAACAGGCCGGACTTGCTCACCCCCAGGGTCAGCGCCAGCCGGGCCAGCGACAGCCCCTCCAGCCCCTCGACCGAGGCCATGGCCACCGCGGCGTCCAGCACCGACCTGCGTGTGCGCTCGCCCCGGGCCAGCCGTCCGTCGGTCATGGGCGGCAGCCTAGCAATCTTTACGACCGACCGGTCGCACTTATTCTTTCGCGCCGGCCGGTCCCGGGCGGGGTGGTCAGAAGGTGAGCACGGCGCGGGCCACCCGGGCGTGGTGGGTGTCGTCGGCGGCGCGCTCGAAGTCGTCCACCGGGTGTACGGCGGTGACCAGTTCGTCCAGCAGCAGGCGGCCGGAGCGGTAGAGCGCGGCGTACCGGGGGATGTCGGCCTGCGGGCGCGAGGAGCCGTAGCGGCAGCCCAGGATCGACTTGTCCAGGAAGAGCTCGGCCGGGCGGAAGGACGCCTCGGCGGTCACCGGGGTCATCCCGAGCAGCACCGCCTGTCCGTGCCGGTCCAGCAGGTCGACCGCCTGCCGGATCAGCGCGGTGCCGCCGACGCACTCGAAGGCGTGGTCCACGCCGGTCGGCAGCAGCGCCAGCACCGCCTCGACGGTGGATCCCACCGCCCGGGCGTCGACGAAGTCGGTCGCGCCGAAGGTCCGGGCGATGTCCTCCTTGGCCGCGACCGCGTCGATCGCCACGATCCGGGAGGCTCCGGCGATCCGGGCGCCCTGGATGACGTTCAGGCCGATGCCGCCGCAGCCGATCACCGCGACCGTGTCGCCGAGGCCGACCCGCGCCCGGTTGAGCACCGCGCCGACGCCGGTCACCACGCTGCACCCGATCAGCGCGGCGGAGGTGAACGGGATCCCGGGGTCGATCCGCACCGCCTGGACCGCCTTCACCACCGTGCGCTCGGCGAAGACCGAGGCGGAGGCGAAGTTGTACAGCGGGGTGCCGGGCGTGCTGTCGCGGGTGAAGGGCGTGCCGGGGCGGCCGATGGCCTTGCGGCACATGGTCGGGCGGCCGCGGCCGCACTCGGGGCAGCTGCCGCAGTTGGCGATGGTGGACAGCACGACGTGGTCGCCGGGGACCACGTGGACGACGCCCTCGCCGACCGCCTCGACGGTGCCCGCGCCCTCGTGCCCGAGCACGACCGGGACCGGGAAGGGGATGGTGCCGTCGATCACCGAGAGGTCGCTGTGGCAGAGCCCGGCGGCCGCGATCCTGACCAGTACCTCGCCGGGACCGGGGTCGCGGACCGTGAGGTCGTCCACCACCTGGGCCGACTTTCCGTCGAAGACGACGCCTTTCATGCGTGCACCTCTCTCGTAGGGGCCTGGGGCGTGCTCAGGACTGCCAGACCAGGGCCTGGAGTTCGGTGTAGGCGTCCAGCGCGTAGGAGCCGCCGTCACGGCCCAGGCCGCTCTGCTTGAAGCCACCGAAGGGGGTCTCCGCGTGCCGCTGCGCCGTGTTGACCCCGACGCTGCCGCTGCGCAGCCGCCCGGCGAGGGCGTAGGCGCGGGCGGTGTCGCGGGAGAACACGTAGTCGTAGAGGCCGAACTCGGTGGAGTTGGCCAGCTCCACCGCCTCCTCCTCGTCCTCGAACGGCAGCACCACCACCACCGGGCCGAAGATCTCCTCCCGGGCCACCGCCATCCCCGGGGTGACGTCGGCGAGCAGCGTCGGCGCCAC
>Ga0302311_10008897_pt1 | contig 10082 bp, 10 predicted proteins | sample III_Palsa_N1_3_FD_200449 | JGI IMG/M metagenome (GOLD analysis project Ga0302311, IMG submission 200449) | Peat permafrost microbial communities from Stordalen Mire near Abisko, Sweden - III_Palsa_N1_3 | ecosystem: Environmental > Terrestrial > Soil > Palsa > Peat permafrost | place: Sweden...
CGGTGGACACGAATTTACTACGCTTGGCGGCCGAATCTCGCAGATGAGGCGGACAATCACCTCATGGAATTAGCGGTGGCGGGGCAAGCCGACTACCTCGTTACGCGTAACGTGCGCGATTTGCGCGGTGGCGAGTTGAAGTTTCCAGGTATTTCGGTGGTTACTCCGGCACAACTGTTGAAGGAGCAAGAATGAGCGCTTTGATCATACGGCTTCCTGAGGAAAAGCGGACGCGCCTGAAAATGGTGGCGAAATCACGCAAAGTGAGCGTTACCAAGCTCATCGAAGAGATGGCTACAATACTGTTGGCTGACTTCGACGCCGAAACACGCTTCGAGTTGCGGGCGGCGCGCGGTCGTGGACGAGTCGCGCAGGGTTTAACGCTGCTGGACAAAGCGGTGGGAAAGCGTACTCGCTCGAGGCGTTGAAACATGGTGGTGAGAGAGGGACTCGAACCCTCGACCTCGGCATTATGAGTGCCACGCTCTAACCAGCTGAGCTACCTCACCAGCGATTCGATTATCTCATGCCCTGTGAAGGCCCTGCTACACATTGAATCTGAAGTGCATGACATCGGCCTCTTTGACGATGTATTCCTTGCCCTCGAGGCGTAGCTTCCCCGCCTCCTTGGCTCCCGCCTCGCCCTTGCAGGCGATGAAGTCCTGATACGCAATCACTTCGGCGCGGATGAAACCGCGCTCGAAATCCGTGTGAATGACGCCGGCGGCCTGCGGCGCGGTGGCGCCCATGTGAACCGTCCAGGCGCGCACTTCTTTGGGGCCGGCGGTGAAATACGTAAGCAGGCCGAGCAGCGAATAGCCGCCGCGAATGACCCGATTGAGCCCCGGCTCCTCGAGCTTGAGCTCTTGCAGAAATTCGGCGCGGTCGGCTTCCTCGAGCTGCGCGATTTCCGCCTCGATCGCCGCGCAGATCGGCACCACGATGGCGCCCTCGGCTTGGGCGATGGCGCGCACTCGATCCAGGCGCGGATTGTCAGTGAAGCCATTCTCATCGACATTCGCCACGTACATCACCGGCTTGTCGGTCAGCAAGTGCAAATCCCTCAGCATGGTGTGTTCGTGCGCATCCAGCTTGAGCAAGCGCACCGGCTTGGCAAGATTCAGCTGCGCGCGCACCCGCTCGAGCAGATCCCGCGCCTTGACGGCTTCCTTGTCGGCGGCCTTCGCCGCCTTTTGCGCCTTGAGGTGCGCGCGCTCCACGCTATCCAAGTCCGCCAGGGCCAGTTCGGTGTTGATCACCTCGATGTCGCTCGCAGGATCGATCTTTCCCGCGACGTGCACGATGTCGTCATTCTCGAAGCAGCGCACCACATGCGCGATCGCATCCACCTCGCGAATGTGCGCCAGGAATTTATTGCCCAGCCCTTCGCCCTTCGATGCGCCCGCGACCAAGCCCGCGATGTCGACGAATTCCACGGTGGTGGGCAGGATCCGTTCTGGATGCACGATGGCGGCCAGCTGCTCGAGTCGCGGATCCGGCACCGGCACCACGCCCACATTCGGGTCGATGGTGCAGAACGGATAATTCTCAGCGGCGATTTGCGCGCGCGTGAGCGCGTTGAACAAGGTGGACTTGCCGACATTCGGCAGACCGACGATACCGCAGCGAATGGGCATCAGCTCTTGCCCGCGCGGCTGTGCAGTTTCGCCATCGCGCGTTCCGCGCCCTGCTCGATCAGCAACGGGATGCAGTCGGCCGCCGTATTCACCGCATCCAGAATCAGCTCCTCCTCGGCGGGGGGAGCGCGCGTCAGCACGTAATCGATCACCTCGGCCTTGTTGCCGGGGTGACCTATTCCCAAGCGCAGGCGCCAGAACCCGTCGCCGATGTGCGCGATGGTGTCGCGCAAGCCATTGTGGCCGCCGTGGCCGCCGCCGTACTTCAGGCGCACGGTCCCGACGGGTAAATCCAATTCGTCGTGCGCCACCAGGATGTCGGCGGGGGAAATCTTGAAGAACTCGCTCAGCTGGCGAATCGACATCCCGCTGCGATTCATATAGGTGGTCGGCTTCAGCAGAATGATCGCTTGCTCGCCGACGCGGATATGCGCGGTTTCGCCGGAAAACTTGCGGTAATCCCGAAACTCCGTGCCATGGCGCCGGGCAAGCAGGTCCACGAACCAGTAGCCCGCATTGTGGCGGGTGACCAGGTGTTCGGGCCCGGGATTGCCGAGCCCCACTATGATACGCAACGGTAAACCCGCTGTCGGAATGCTCACCATCATGAAACCCCAAAAGTAAGAAGGGCCGCCACACGGGCGGCCCTTCCACCGAGTTCGAAGCAATTATTTTTTCGCGTCTTTCTTCGCCGGTTCCTTTTTGGCGTCGTCCTTCTTCGCAGCCGCCGCTCCCGGCTTCGCCGCATCTCCCGCCGCTGCCGCTGCAGGTGCGCCGGCCGCCGCCGCGGGCGCCGCTGCCGCACCCTCCGCCGGAACCGCGGCATCCGCCGCCGTGGGCTCGGGCTCTTCGGCACGCGGGCTGTGAATCGCCACGACGGCCGCGTCTTCCTTTGCCAGATCGACCAGGTGCACATCCGCGGGAATCTTCAGCTGCGATAAATGGATGCTCTCGTTCAGCGACAGTCCGGAAATGTCGACCTCGATGAATTCCGGCAGGTCCTTCGGCAGGCAGGACACTTCCACTTCGGTGCGCATATGCGACACCAGGCCGCCCTGCGATTTGACGCCCGGCGCAATCGCCTCGCCCTTGAAGTGCAAGGGAATGCTGATGCGGATCTTCTCGTTCTCTTCGACGCGCTGGAAGTCGACGTGCACGATGGCATTCTTGAACGGGTGCCGCTGCACGTCCTTCAAGATGGCCGCCTGCGATTGATCGCCGACCTTGAGATTCAAAATGGTCGAATAGAAGCGTTCGTTGTCCAGCATGATCAAGAGCTTCTGATGGCTCAGGGTCAGCGCGCGCGCGGCCAGGTGGCCGCCGTAGAGGATTGCCGGCACTTTTCCGTCGTGACGCAGGCGGCGGCTCGCACCTTTGCCTTGCGTCTCGCGGAACTCGGCGTCGAGTTCAAATGAGGTTTTCATGATCTTCTCCAGTTACATTCAAAACACGGCGCCCACTTCCCGCGACCAGTGACGAGGGCGCCGACCAATTCAATCGCCAATTCAATCGATATACAGCGAGCTCACCGACTCCTCGTCGTTGATGCGGCGCATCGTTTCCGCCAGCAATCCCGCCACGCTCAGCTGGCGTATCTTCGCGCAGCCCAGTCCGTCCTTCGACAGCGGCAGCGTGTCGGTCACCACCAGTTCATCCATGACCGACTTCGAAATGCGCTCGATCGCGCTGCCGGAGAGAACCGCGTGGGTGATGTAGGCCACCACCTTCACCGCCCCCTCGTCCTTGAGCGCCTGCGCCGCCTGGCACAGCGTGCCCGCGGTGTCGACCAGATCGTCGACCAATACGCAGGTCCTGCCCTCGACCTCGCCGATGATGTTCATCACTTTCGACTCATTCGGCCGCGGACGGCGCTTGTCGATGATGGCCAAATCCGCATCGTCCAGGCGCTTGGCGAGCGCTCGCGCGCGCACCACGCCGCCGACATCCGGCGACACCACGACCATGTTCGCGTACTTCTGCTTCCACACCTCGCCCAACAGCACCGGCGAGGCGTACACATTGTCCACGGGAATGTCGAAGAACCCTTGAATCTGATCCGCGTGCAAATCGACCGTCAGCACTCGATCCACCCCCGCGCTCGCGATCATGTTCGCCACCAGCTTGGCAGTAATCGCCACGCGCGTGCCGCGGGGGCGCCGGTCCTGGCGCCCGTATCCGAAGTACGGCACCACCGCCGTCACCCGCTTGGCGGAGGCGCGCCGACAGGCATCGGTCATCATCAGCAATTCCATCAAATTTTCCGCCGGCGGCGGCGTCGGCTGCACGATGAACACATCGCGTCCGCGCACGTTCTCCATCAACTCGACATTCACCTCGCCGTCGCTGAAGCGCTCGATTCGGGCACGCCCCATCGGCACGCCCAGATGCCGCGTGATCTCGTGCGCGAGCATCGGATTCGCCTTGCCCGAAAAAACGGCAATCGCCAGAGAATCGAACTTGTTACTTTGCGACGACATAAACCTTCGCTCGTTGGCTGGGGCCCACCATAAAAACTTGGCTGGGGTGGAAGGATTCGAACCTCCGTATGGCGGGATCAAAACCCGCTGCCTTACCGCTTGGCGACACCCCAACTTGGAAATCAACTATCCGGCCGCTAACCTTTCAAGCAGTGGCGAGTCGTTCAGTCCGCGAGCCAAGAATGCATCGATCTGCGGCGGCACCTGGCGCGCAATCTCAACTGCGCGCTGCATCGTCCCGCAATCCAAAAATACACAGGCGCCCGTGCCTGTCAGGCGCGCGGATCCGAACGCCGAAAGCCAGTCGAGCGCGCGCGCCACTTGGGTGTATCGGCGCCTCACGACCCCTAGGCAGTCGTTCCTGCCGCCGGACGCCAGAAAACCGTGAATTGTGATGGGCGGGGAATTTCTTGTCAATTCAGGATCTTGAAACACCTCCGCGGTCGAAACAGAGACATTTGGCTTCAAAATCAAGTAGTTAGTCTCAACTGGGGCGAGCGGGGGATACAGCGGGGTCAATCGCTCTCCCACCCCTTCCGCCCAGGCCACGCGGCCACGGACGAATACTGGCACATCCGCCCCCAAAGTGAGCCCCAGCGCCGCCAGTTTCTGCACCGGCCAGTCAAGCTTCCACAGGTGATTGAGCGCCACCAGGCAGGTCGCAGCATTGGAGCTGCCGCCGCCCAAACCAGCCCCCATGGGAATGCGTTTGCGCACGCCGATATTGGCGCCCAGGGAGCATGCCGCCGCCGATTGGAGCGCGCGGGCCGCGCGAATGCAAAGATCGGCCGGCTCGCTGACCGCATAGTCGCCGGACACGCGCCGGATCTCGCCGTCCGACCTCACCTTGATGGTCAGTTCGTCGCACAGATCGACGAACTGAAAACAGGTTTGCAATTCATGGTAGCCGTCGGCGCGCTGACCCAAGATGTGCAGGAATAGGTTCAGCTTGGCCGGCGCCGGCCAAGCGCGGGCGAGCGGTTCGTTCAATGCGGCGTTTCCCAATGGTCCACGACGATGCGCACGCGGACATCCTCGCGGTTCAGCACCAGGCGCGAAGGCAACACATCACCATCGACCGGCATGTAGCGGTCATAGTCGACGCTCCAGCCGGCTTGCGTCAGTTGCTGCGCCCGGTCCTGCGGATTTCGCCTCAGATCGAAAGCCGACGCCGGATCGGGCACCCCCAGCAGCCAGTAGCGTAGCTGGTCCAGAGGCAAATCGAACCCCAGGCGCTGCTGAAGTTGCGCCATTTCCGCGTCGCTTGGCGCTGCTCCGTTGATCGATACACCCTCGGGAGTGCGAGTGAGCACCGTAGCTTGAACGCCGAACGGCCCGGCGAGATGCACCTCGGTCGACTGCCCCTGCTGTAGCCAATCCAGACTGGCCTGCCATCCCTGCGTGCCGACTGCGACAGCGGCGCGCCCGTCGAGTTTCCAGGAGCCCGCCGCTTGCAGATTCGCCATGCGCTGGCTCCAATCCATGGACGGCTTCGGAGTGGGCTGGGTGGTCGCGCAGCCGGCCAGCGCCGCACAACAAGACACAAAGATGAGTACGCGGCGCATCCGATCACTTCAAGGAATGCATGCGTTGGCGCGTCGACTTGAGCAGCCGATTGTCGGGATCCACGATGGCAGCGGCCGACCAAATGCGATCGGCCTCGGCCTGATGGCCGAGCGTCCACTGCACCTCGCCCAGATGCGCCGCGATATCGCCACCGCGATCATCCGCGTACGCCTCCGACAGGTACGGCAGCGCCTGTTCGGCGTTACCCTGGCGGAACCGCACCCAGCCCATGCTGTCGAGGATCGCCGCATTTTTCGGCGCCGCCGCGTGCGCCCGCTCGATGAGTGCGCGCGCATGGGATAGCTGCTTGTCATGATCGGCGAGCGTAAACCCCAAGGCATTCAGCGCGGCCGGATCCTCAGGCCGAGCTTTGGCCAAGGCGCTCAACTCGCGCAGCGCCTCCGGCACGCGACCCGCCTGTTCATAGGTCGCCGCCAGAGCGTAATGCACATCCACGTTGTCCGGGTATTGCAGCACGCCCCAGTCGAGCACCTGGAGGCCGCGCTCGATATCCCCGGCATCCGCATAGATCCGCGCGCGCGCTGCGAAAATCTCCGGCGCCTGCTCCGGCGTGTCATCCACCAACCGGTCGAGCAGCTGATCCGCGGCCGGAGCGTCCCCATGGTTCTGTAGAATTGTCGCCGCCCGCAGCAGGGTCGAGACGAAGTACTCGCCGGTCTGTACCTGGGCATACAGGCGCAATGCCCGCTCCGGGTCGTCGTGCTTCTCCGCGATCAATCCCAGGTAGTAGAAGGCATCGTCGAGAAATTTTCCGGTCCTCAATAATTCAGTGAAGCGCATGCCGGCAGCATCGAATTTGCCCTGCTGATATTCGACGATGCCCAACAATCGAAGCGCGACCGGCGCGGCCTCGGGCGCGCGTGCGAGTATTGCCAGCTGCTCCAGCGCTGCATCATCGCGCTGCGCGCTCAACAGCAGCAAGGCATAGTCCAGCCGGTTGGCCGGGGTCCCGTCACGGTCGAGCCGGGCCTGAAATTCCGCCAGCGGAGCCTCGACGTCGCCGGCACTGATGCGCGCGCGCGCCAACGCCTGCGCGAGCTCCCGGTCCGCGTCGGCCTGCGCGCTTGCTTCAGCCTGCGCGCTTGCTTCAGCTTGCGCGCCCGCGTCCGCAGCGCCGGCTGCGGGCTTCAGTGCAAGTGCCGAGGTGAAGCTGCGCACCGCTGCCGCCGGATCGTCGGCGCGTAGCTGCGCGAATCCCTGCAGCTGGCGCGCCGCCGCCGAGCTGGGAAAAGCCTGCGCCAGTTTATCCGCGAGCTGGCGCGCCCCGAACGCATTGTCGACGCTCCCCAGCTCGGTGCCGAGCCGGGTAAATGCTGCATCCGTGCCGTCGGGCGAGGTTTGCAGCACGACGCGGTAATGTGCCGCGGACTCATCGATTCTAAATAGCGCGAGGGCGGCTCGGGCCGCGGCGTGGTGCGCATCCAGCGAGTTCGGCTGCACGCTGATCCAGCGCGCGGACACCACCGCGGCGATCGAGGGTTGCAGCGTTTCGGCGGCGACCTGGGTCGCCCGCTGCAGCAGCGAGGGGTCCAATGTACCTTCCGCCGCCGCTTGGTATTGCAGAGCCGCGACCCGCGGCTCGTGCCGCGTGAGGGCTATCTCGCCCATGACGGTATAAAATGGCTGTGGCGCGAGTAACGGATCCGGTTTCGAGCCCGCGCCGACGCAGCCGGCGGTGGCGACGATGCCCACCCCGACGCACGCTGTTAACACGGTTGAAATCGAGAACACGGCCTCACTATAGCGAAACGAGTACCCTGTTGCCGCAGATCCTCGTTTAATCTAGCGCTATCTTTTCCACTAGAATCCTAACGTTACGTACCAAAAGCGCGTCAATGCCATTCAGCATCCTCGGTATCAACCACAAGACCGCGCCGCTCGCATTGCGCGAAAAAGTGGCGTTCGCCGAGGAGCGCCTACGCGCGGCATTAAACGCGCTCAAGCAGGAAAGCGGCATTGCCGAGGTGGTCATTCTGTCCACCTGCAATCGCACCGAGGTGTATTGGGCGGGTTCCGCCAGCGGCCCTGAGCTGACGCAATGGCTGGAGCGGCATCACGGCCACAATCTGGACCTGACCTCGAGCCTGTATATCCATCAAGCGGAGCGCGCGGTCGAACACGCCTTTAATGTGGCCTCGGGACTCGATTCGATGGTCTTGGGCGAGGCGCAGATTCTCGGCCAGTTGAAGAACGCCTATCGCGTCGCGCAGGAGGCGGGCAGCACCGGGCCGTCACTCAACAAGCTGTTCCAAGCGGCGTTTTCCGCCGCGAAACGCGTGCGCACCGAGACCCAGGTGGGCGCCAACGCCGTTTCGGTGGCATCCGCGGCGGTGCGCCTGGCACGGCGCGTTTTTTCGGACTTGAGCGAGCACCCGGCGTTGATGATCGGCGCCGGGGAAATGATCGCGCTAACCGCGCGCCACTTCGCCAGCGCCGGCGTGACCCGCATCGTCATTGCCAATCGCACCCTGGCAAGGGCTGAAGGCCTGGCGGCCGAGCTAGGCGCGCAGGCCGTGGGCTTGGAGGATCTCGGCCGGGAACTGGCCGCGGCGGACATCGTGATCAGCTGCACCGGCAGTCCGATTCCCCTGATCACCCGCGACTCGACAGCGGCTGCGGTGCACTCGCGCCGGCGCCGGCCGATGTTCATGGTCGATCTCGCGGTTCCGCGGGATATCGAGCCCGAGGTGGCCGGCCTGGAAGATGTCTATTTATTCTCCATCGACGATCTACAGCAGGTGATCGAGGCCAATCTGCAGCACCGGGAAGCGGCGGCCGGCGGCGCGCGCCAGCTCATTCAACAGGAAGTGGCGCGTTTTCTGACCGAATCGCGCGCCCACGACGCTGCCCCGGCGATCCGTTCCCTGCGCCAGCAGGCGGATGCCATTCGTCTGCAGACCGTCGAGCAGGCGCGGCGCATGGCGGCGGCCGGCAAGTCCGCGGACGAAATCATCGACTACCTTGCCAACACCCTGACCAACCGGCTGTTGCACGCCCCCACGCAGGCGCTGCGCCAGGCCGCCGAATCGGCCGATTCGGCCCTGGCGGAGGCCATTACCCGCCTGCTGCTGGAAGAACGCGACCGGCACTAGACTCAGGATCGCTATAATCCGCGCCCATGAAAGAATCCATCAGGCGCAAGCTCGAGAAACTCGACGAGCGATTCGAGGAGATCAGCCGCCTGTTGTCGGACCCGGGGGTCATCGGGCGGCAGAATCAGTTTCGCGAGCTGTCGATGGAGTATTCCAAGCTCACGCCGCTGATCGACCGCTACCGGCGCTTCGCGGCGCTCGAGGCGGATGTGGCAATCGGCGCGGAGCTGGCCGCCGAGAAGGATCCGGCGATGCGCGCCATGGGCGAGGAGGAGCTTGCGGATCTCGCGCCGCGCATCGCTGCCGAGGAACTCGAGCTGCAGCGCCTGCTGGTGCCGAAGGACCCGCAGGATGACAGCAATATTTTTCTCGAGGTGCGGGCCGGCACCGGCGGCGATGAGGCGGCGATTTTTGCCGGCGACCTGTTTCGCATGTATGCGCGCTATGCCGAATCGCAGGGCTGGGAGGTCGAGATCCTGAGCGAAAGCCCGGGCGAGCATGGCGGCTACAAGGAAATCATCTGCCGCATCATCGGGCGCGGGGCCTTTTCGCTGATGAAATTCGAATCCGGCACCCACCGCGTGCAGCGGGTTCCGGCCACCGAGGCACAGGGCCGCATCCATACCTCGGCGGTCACCGTCGCCATATTGCCCGAACTGGCGGAGGTCGAGGCGGTGGAGCTCAACCCCGCCGATTTGCGCATCGACACCTTTCGCTCCTCAGGCGCCGGCGGCCAGCACGTGAACAAGACCGACTCGGCGATTCGCATCACGCACCTGCCCTCGGGGATCGTGGTGGAATGCCAGGACGAGCGGTCGCAGCACAAGAACCGCTCGCGCGCGCTGTCACTGCTGAAAGCCAGGCTGCTGGCCGCGGAGCGTGAGAAACAGCAGAGTCAGCAGGCGCAATCGCGCAAGCTGCAGGTGGGCTCGGGCGACCGCTCGGAGAGAATCCGCACCTATAACTTTCCGCAGGGGCGCGTGACCGATCATCGCATCAATCTCACGCTCTACAAGCTCGACGAGGTCATGAACGGCCGCATCGGCGAGCTCGTCGCCGCCCTCAACCAGGAGCACCAGGCCGAAGAGCTGGCGCATCAAGTCGAATGAGCGATGCACGCTCGATGAACACCGTCGCCGCTAGCGTGCGCAATGCCTCGCGCGAGCTTCAGCACTGCAGCGAGTCGCCGCGCCTAGATGCGGAACTGCTGATGGGCAGGGTGCTGGGGCTGTCGCGCGCCGCGCTGATCGCGCGTGGCGACGACATTCTCGCGGCCGAGGCCCACAGCG